>Ga0247841_10001348_pt1 | contig 56535 bp, 59 predicted proteins | sample LaCruzMarch2015__2_FD_192410 | JGI IMG/M metagenome (GOLD analysis project Ga0247841, IMG submission 192410) | Freshwater microbial communities from meromictic Lake La Cruz, Castile-La Mancha, Spain - LaCruzMarch2015_18m | ecosystem: Environmental > Aquatic > Freshwater > Lake | place: Spain... | reverse complement strand
TAGTTGCGAGCGCCGACACTGGCGTCATCAACACCTACTGGGGAGCGCCCGACAGGCGGCTTCCGCAAGGTACGCCGGTCACGGCGGTCGGCCTGCCTGACGGGCAGTACATCGTTGGCAGCAGGTCGGAGTCGGTCAAGCGGTACGCGGGCAAGTCGCCTGTCCTGCATCGGACCTTCAAGGGCAAGGCGATGTATGTCGCGCAGGTCGGGACTCGTCCCGACCAGTACAGATTCGCGCCTGTCCCGCAGATCCTGAAGGCCGCCGGAGCCTGCCCTGTGGGGCTGAACTAATCCGGTATCGCGCCACAAGTGTGGCCCAACGGGCCCGGCTGCAAAGTCGGGCCCGTTTTCTATTTTTGATATAATTGAATGAAATGCTAAGAAAATATTATTTTATCTTGAGTTTGTTTGTCGCTTTGGTTGCTGTGGGATCATTCGTGATTTTTTGGGCACCCAATAATTCAAACAATACAAAAGCTGCTGACAGGGAATCGAACATATCCGGAACTCAGGCTTGGTCATTGGGGGAATTGACTAATGTCTCCACAGCTTACAAGGCAGGATCCATCGCTATTGATAACAAAACTCTTGGGGCTGCTGCCGAAGTCACTGCAGACCAGGTAACGTTTAGTGCAACTGGCGGGGTGGGGGTTTCAAATATTATCGACAATAATATTGCAACCTCATGGAGCGTAGATTTGTACTATAGTGAGCAATGGAGCGACTGTCGGACAGAAGAGACTGTACAGATTGAATTTGGACTGGCTAGGGGAATAACTGATCTTAACGCTACTTATGGCAACTCAACGGGGCTGTGTGGCACTTACTCCATAGACGGAACTAATTGGACGGGCCTTCCGGGGTGTCTTTATGGAATTAACCAGCACTATGGGGATCCTCTAATTGCAAGATACTTAAAACTGCAACTTGGTAATGCCCCAACAAGCCCACCATGTCCCGTTGCTTCGATAAGCGAAGTCTATATTCAGGCTCAGGACCTAGCAAGGGCAACGCATAAAACTGGCGCAACGCAAATTGATGGTTCAGAGGGTGGAACAAAGGAGTTTGTTAATTGGAAGACATTTACCGCTGTAGATGATAAGCCTTCGAACACTTCCATCGAGTACAGATTTAGAACGTCCCCGGACGGCTCGACCTGGACGACCTGGACAGACTATCTAAGTGGTCCGACGGTAGATTTAAGCACTGAAGTCAGCTCGGTTGTAGGCGGAACAAAATATAAGTATCTTCAAGTCGAGAGCACACTGGAAGGTTCGGATGGTTCGTCTACGCCGGCGGTTGATTCGTATAATATTACCTATCATAATGATGTGAAACCCAACAAGCCAGCCGCTGCAACTGCCGTTCTTAACTGATCAGAGGGGATTAATTAATAATTAAAAAATTCTTGATAATTACTCCTTATTCTGATAAGATAAACAAGAATTTTTTGAAAGGGGTGATTTAAATTGGTAAGAACAGAGAGTCCCGATGCGATGATAAGAAAGTTTTTTCGGGAAGTTCAATTATCAGGTATCCTAAGCGAAGCTAAAAAAAGAAGATATCGCGAAAAAGAGCCAAATAGAAGAAAGAGACGAGAAGTTGCAAAACGAAAAGCCGTCAAAAACGAGTACAGACGCGGTTGGTAAAACCATCGCAAAGTACGTTTTATTTGCTTTGATCATTCTGTCGATCGTTCTAGCTATTTATTATCTAACCCACATCAATGGGAATACTTTTAAAGTGAGGTCAATGTGAACAAATTAGAATGGTTAAACTCCGAGATCTTAAAAGAATATAAAGGTGGCGATCAGGATCGCAGAGTCTTCTTGCAGACCCTAAAAGCCGCACTTCAAATGAAAGAAAAAGAAAAGGGCCAGTTATCAGAATCTGATGAAATGCAACTTCTGAAAAATGAGCTCAAGCAGAGGCAGCAGGCTCGTGAAGAATACGCGGGTGGTGGACGCGAAGATTTGGTTGCTAAAATTGATAAAGAAATCACAGAGCTCAAGGGCATGCTGCCTGAAGAAATGTCTGAAGAAAAAATCGAAGAAACTGTTCGCAAAGTTTATGAATCAGCCGAAGACAAATCCTTTGGCTCAATTATGAAACTTACCATGGCCGAATTACAGGGGCAAGCCGACGGAGCCTTAGTTTCGCAAGTAGTTAAAAGAGTATTGGGATAAATGCATCAAGTTCCGGTCAAGCGATTAGTGAGTTCTCCATCTGAAAAATTTATAGTAGACGCTGTGATCGCACAGCTGGATTTTCGCAAATCAGAAAATTCTCTGGTTGAAGTTGAAGTGGTTGGGGTAAAAAAAATGCAATCAATCAACAAAAAATTCAGAAACATCGACGCTCCGACAGATGTTTTAAGTTTCCCAGCGGCCGAATTTCCAAAAATCAATGATGAGCCAAAAATGCTTGGAAATATTTTTCTATGTTCTGATATAATAAAAAAGAACTCTCGTGAATACGGGAAAACATACCAAGAAGAGTTCGGTTTCATGTTAAAGCACGGTGTAGATCACTTGCTTGGATTTCACCACAGATAAAATTAATTATTTTTGAAAATTGGTTATTGAAAATTGATTTTAAATTAAAAATTTTAAATTTAAAATTTAAAAACAATTAAGTTCGGAAGATCGTAAGTTTAAAATTGTTGATTTAAGGAGAGAAAGTTATGGCACAAAGAGTGGAGGGGAATGCAATTGCAGCTGTCGATATTGGAACGACCAAAACAGTTGTTGTGGTCGGTCAGATAAACGAAGGTATCGTGCAGATCGTTGGAATAGGCAAGGCTCCTAACTCAGGGCTGAGACGCGGAACAGTTGTAGATATTGAAGAAACTGTCAGCTCTATTTCCTCGGCTCTGGAACAGGCCGAGAAATCAAGTGGCGCCGAGATCGGCGCTTGTTTTGCGTCAATCGGCGGCAATCAAGTTATTTCTGTTGATTCAAAGGGTGTAGTTGCAGTAGGGCGCGCTGATGGAGAGATTGTCCCTGCTGACATGGAGCGAGTTTTAGATGCGGCCAGATCCGTGGCTCTTCCACCAAATTATGAAATTTTACATACAATCGCCAAGTTTTACGCTGTTGATAATCAATCTGGGGTTAAGGATCCAACTGGCATGACAGGGATCAGGCTTGAAGTAAATGCTCATGTGGTTGGTGTTCAAACATTAGCGCTTAAAAATTTAAGCAAAGCACTAACTCAATCGGGCCTTGATATTGATGGGATAGTTTTTTCTCCTCTTGCTTCGGCAAAAGCATTTTTAACCAAAAGACAAATGGAGATGGGTGTAGTACTTATCGACATGGGGGCATCCTCTACGTCAATCGCAGTTTTTGAAGAAGGATCACTGATTCACTCTAAGGTTATCCCGATTGGTTCAAATCACATCACCAATGATATTGCGATTGGATTAAAGATTTCACTTGAAGCGGCCGAGCAAATCAAACTTGAAGTTATTGATGCTGACCTAACTAATATTAAAGAGAGTGAAAAAGTAGATATCTCTAAGTATGAACCGACCGAAAAAGAGAGGCCGACACGACTATATGTTTGTGAAATTGTCGAGGCTCGCCTCAATGAAATTTTTACAATGATAAAGCAAGAGCTCGCCGATATTGAGCGAGATGAGATGCTGCCAGCTGGGGCAATTTTGGTTGGCGGTGGGTCGAAATTAACTGGTATAACAGTTATGGCTAAGAAAGTTTTGGGTCTTCCGGCCCAAGATGGCAAGCCAGTTTACGAGGTTTCGGGACTTATTGACAAGATCGATGATCCTGAGTACAGTAGCGCTGTTGGTCTGATGCTTTGGGGACTTGACGAAAGTTCAACAAACGTGTCTAATAAGACCAAGTTAAATTTTAACTTAGATTCCGTAGGAGGGGCCCTAGGAAAAGTTAAAGACATATTTAAAAACTTTTTACCATAACAGAAGATGATTAAGGAGGTTGGCGGGTGGAACGCCAACCAAAATCGCCTCAATCTGACTGACGAGCCGATGAAAAGGCAAGCAAGGACGTCAAAGATGATCAAAGATGATTTAGAGACATTTGCAACTATCCGCGTAGTCGGAGTTGGTGGATCTGGAGGGAATTCCGTCAATCGAATGATGGCCGCCAAGCTAAAGGGCGTCGAGTTTATCGTGACCAATACCGATGCTCAGGCGTTAGTTAATAATCCGGCTCCAGTTAAGATCCAAATCGGTAAAGAAATGACTAGGGGATTGGGTGCTGGGTCAAATGTCGAGGTTGGTAAAAAATCAGTTGACGAAAACAAAGAAGAAATTTACGAAGCTCTTAAGGGCTCGGATATGGTTTTTGTAACCTATGGAGCGGGAGGCGGAACAGGAACAGGGGCTGGGCCAACAGTCGCTTCTATCGCTCGCGAGCTTGGCGCATTGACTGTTGGAATCGTTACAAAGCCTTTTTCATTCGAAGGAATTAGAAGAAAGAAAGTTGCCGAAGAGGGAATCGATGAACTGCGCGACAAGGTTGATACATTAATCATTATCCCAAACGACAGACTTCTTCAGGTTATTGATAAAAAGACTTCATTGACAGATGCTTTCACGGTTGTCGATGACATTTTAAGACAGGGTGTTCAGGGTATTTCCGATTTGATTACATTGCACGGAATTATTAATGTTGACTTTGCTGACGTTAAAACAATCATGGCAGACGCTGGCTCCGCATTGATGGGAATTGGACGCGGAACGGGGGACAATCGAGCAATCGAAGCAGCACGATCAGCAATTGATTCACCACTTTTGGAATTATCAATTGATGGGGCAAAGGGAATCCTTTTCAATATTACCGGCGGCCCAGATATGAGTATGTATGAGATCGATGAAGCGGCCAAGATTATTACCGAAGCAGCTGACCCAGATGCCAATATCATTTTTGGATCAATCGTTGACGAGTCAATGTCTGGCGAAGTTAAGATCACGGTTATCGCTACCGGATTTGATGAAGGTGTTGAAACTCGCAAGCCACAAAAGCAGCAATCACAAGAAAATTCTAATCCATATGGTGGGCTCAATAGTTATGCCTCTCCAATCCAGAGAAATTATTCACCATTAATTGATCGCGAAGAAGAGCCACAACAAACTATGCCAATGCGCGAAGAAGAAGTTGAGACAAATGAAGATGAGCTGGAAGTTCCGGCTTTTATAAGACGCAAGCTCAAATAGAATCAGGAATAAAGAATTATGAATTAGGAATGCCGCAAGGCATTTTTTGATTCTGAGCGAAGTGATATTTCTTGAGGAAACTTACGCAGGCAAATTAGCACGGTCTCTGAGCTTGCGAAGAGTAATTTGCCGAGTATGTAGGTGGAGGGGTGGCACCCGGAGCCAAATCGGCTGGGTTTTGCGATTATCGGTTCCGAAAGAAATGATCTACGAGCGGCCCTCTTGACAGCCATATGTTGTGGTTTGGTATAGTAAAAACACCACATCTAGTGTTTCTCTGGTGGGGGCGAAAATAATTGTCGATGCAGCATCGACACCAAAATTTTGAGATTTGAATTTTGGATTTTGAGATTGTTTCTATGAATTGTCCAAAGTGTAAAAGTGAAAATTTGTGCGTAGTTGACTCGCGCGATACCGACGAGCGATCGGTTCGACGTCGCAGACAATGCGATAGTTGCAATTTTCGCTTTACGACTTACGAGCGATTCGAGCCCATTAAGTTAAATGTATTAAAACGTTCTGGCGGCATCGAGCAATTTTCAAGAGACAAAGTGATTAAGGGTATAAAGATTGCTGCCAATGAAGGACTGAGTAACGAGCAGATAGATGAAATTGTAGACGAAATAGAGCAGAAGCTGATTGATGCTGGCGATAATCCAATCGCCTCGCGTAAAATTGGCAACTTGGTCATCGCAAGATTAAAAAAACTTGATGAAGTAGCATACATTCGCTACGCTAGTGTTTACAAAAATTTCAAAGACATCGATTCGTTCGAGCAGGAGCTGGAAAAGTTGAAGAAATAAAAATGAAATAAAGTAAATGTCCCATCACATTTACTTGATTGCTCCACGACTGATTATTCATCCGTGTTTCGCATCAGGTAAGTATGAGGGACTTCCGGAATTGCTTCCATCGAGGAGCGCAATTCGCGGAGCGGAGGGGAAGACAAAATGCCGAAATCATCAGATACCGAAATCAAAACAATCGCAAACAAAAAAGTTGCGAAAGTGCGAAAAAAGAACGAACCAAAAGGTTTAAAAATTGATCGCAAGTTTACCAAACGCGGTCAGGATCCACTCGAAAGCATAGAGTACGAACTTCGATCTTGTAAGATTACTAATCCAGACGGATCCGTAGTCTTTGAGATGGAAGATATCGAAGTGCCAAAATCATGGTCTCGTGTAGCATCCGACATTTTGATTTCAAAATATCTCCGCAAAAATGGTGTTCCTCAGTTTGATAAACTTGGCAATCCGATCAAGGATAAAGACGGCAATCCCAAAATCGGACCAGAGCGATCGAGCAAGCAGGTCTTTAGAAGATTGGCCGGCTGTTGGCGATATTGGGGAGAGAAGTATAAATATTTTGCAACACCGGCCGATGCGCAAGCATTTGAAGATGAGATGCTTTTTATGCTTGCGAGCCAGTTTGGTGCACCGAATTCCCCACAGTGGTTCAATACCGGACTCAATCATGCATATAAAATTACTGGTCCGGCTCAAGGGCATTGGTATGCCGATCCTAAAACGGGCAAACTTAAGCAGTCCGAAGATGCATACACTCACCCTCAGCCACATGCGTGTTTTATCCAGTCTATTGATGATGACTTAGTTAATAAAGGCGGTATCTTTGACATGCTGACCCGCGAAGCGAGAATCTTTAAGTATGGATCGGGCTCTGGATCCAATTTCTCCAAACTTCGAAGCTTGGGCGAGCCTCTGTCTGGCGGTGGTAAATCAACTGGATTGATGGGTTGGCTAGAAATTTTTGATAAAGCAGCTGGTTCGATTAAGTCGGGCGGTACTACGCGCCGAGCCGCTAAAATGGTTGTGTTAAATGTCGACCATCCGGAAGTTGAGACTTTCATTAATTGGAAGCATCGCGAGGAAGAAAAGGCGGCTGCACTAATCGCGCAGGGTTATAGCGCTGGTCTTGAGGGGGAGGCGTATCAAACTGTTTCGGGACAAAACTCCAATAACACGGTTAGGGTTACAGATGATTTTATGAGATCGGTGGAGGCTGACGGTGAATGGCACCTGCGATGGAGAATAGATATGGATCATATTGCTCGCACGGTCAAATCTAAAGGTATTTGGGAGCAGATAGCGAACGCTACGTGGCAATGTGGGGATCCGGGGCTACAGTTTGATACAACGATAAATGACTGGCATACATGCCAAACTTCTGGACGTATCAACGCATCAAATCCGTGCTCGGAATTCATGTTTATTGATGACTCGGCCTGCAATCTTGCATCGCTAAATCTTGTAAAATTTTACGACGAGAGCAAGGGTGGATTCTTGATTGAGGAATTTATTCATTCGGTAAGATTGTGGACGGTAGTGCTCGAACTTTCGGTTGTGATGGCACAATTCCCATCGTACGAAATTGCCAAAAATAGCTATTTGTTTAGGCCTCTAGGTCTTGGTTATGCGAATCTTGGCGCGGTCCTTATGATTATGGGACTTCCCTACGATTCCGAGCAGGGCCAGTCGGTTGCAGCTGGAATCACTGCGTTAATGACGGGAGTTGCTTATGATACATCGGCAGAAATGGCCAAGTACACCGGACCGTTTAAGATGTATGAAAAAAATAAAGATGACATGCTGAGAGTTATTAGAAATCATCGTCGAGCGGTTAACGATGTTAATCATGATGAATTCGAAAAGTTGTCACTGGTTCCTTATACACTAAAACCAAACCTAGTGCCCGAGGATATTTTAGAAGCAGCCAAAGAGTATTGGGACAGAGCGCTTCTAAATGGTGGGCAATATGGTTTTAAGAACGCTCAGGTTACTTTGCTGGCCCCGACGGGCACTATTGGACTTTTGATGGATTGTGACACAACCGGAGTTGAGCCAGACTATGCATTGGTTAAATTCAAAAAACTAGCTGGTGGCGGATACTTCAAAATTATTAATCAGTCAGTAACTAGAGCATTAACAAATCTTGGATACACAGATGAAGAATTCGCCGATATCGTCAAGTTTATTGTCGGCTCAAACTCTTTAAATGGCGCTCCTCATATCAATAGCGATGCGCTCATTAAAAAAGGCTTAACCGAATTCGAAATCGCAAAGATCGAAGATAAGCTAATGGGGGCATTTGATTTAACACAAGCGTTTACAAAAGACTTGATATCAGAGGATTCATATTTACGACTAGGTATTGAGCCGGCTAAAGTGGCTGATGAAAATTTCGATTTGCTAAGTGTTCTTGGCTATTCGAGAGAGCAGATCCAAGAGGCAAATGAATTTGTTTGCGGGATGATGACAATTGAAGGTTCGCCGAAACTCAAAGAAGAACACTTGCCGGTTTTTGACTGTGCCAATAAATGCGGTGCTCACGGGGTTAGGTTTATTGCTCCCGAAGGTCATATTGAGATGATGTCTGCTGTTCAGCCATTTTTATCCGGTGCGATCTCTAAAACCGTCAAATGCCAGGGGAGGCAACCGCCGAAGATATTGCTCGGATTTATATGGATTCGTGGCGACTCGGTGTTAAAGCGATTGCAATTTATCGCGATGGCTCAAAAATTGCTCAACCGCTTAACTCAACAAAAGATAAGGAAGCGCAAGAGAAAGTGATCGAGAAAGAAATCGTAATAGAATATCGACCAGTCAGAAAAAAGATGCCCAAGCAACGCGCATCGGTTACCAGAAAGGTTTCAATCGGAGGGCATAAAATGTTTTTGACCGTTGGCCTTTATGAAGACGGCAAACCGGGCGAGTTATTCATTATTATGAATCAACAGGGGAGCTTTGCTGCGGGAATGGCCGATTCATTCGCTAAAATGGTTTCAATCGGGCTGCAGTATGGTGTTCCAATTGAAACGATGGTCTCTCAGCTCAGGCATATGAGATTCCAGCCAAGCGGATTTACTGGGGATTCCGACATTGCAAACACTTCGTCGATCTCTGATTACATTGCGCAGTGGTTTGAAAAGATGTTTTTGCAGGGCGGCTTAAAAGCGATGGAGCTACCGTTTGTTGGGTCAACCAATACGCAGACGAACGTAGCCGAATCGATTGAAGCTGAATCAGTTGAGTCGGCCCCAACAGATGTCGACGGTGAACCACAGACGCAACCATCGATGTTTACCAAGGAAATGGGATTCTCCGGCGAGATGTGCTCAGAGTGCGGGTTGGCAACCATGGTCCAAAATGGTCATTGTCTAAAATGTGTTAACTGTGGAGCGACCACAGGATGCTCGTAGAGCATCCAAATGACCAAACCAGAAACCAGAATGACGAAAAAATGTTCAAAAAATAAAAAGTAAATTGGTTATTGGGGATTGATGCTTTGTTCTGATTTCTGATTTCGAACTTGGATAATTCTTATGATAATAAGCTACTATGGCAAGGGCAAAGGTAAGACTACTGCGGCCTTAGGGTCAGCGCTGAGAGCTTCTGGATATGGCAAGAAAATTCTTTTCGTACAATTTATAAAGGGGGATTTCCCAACTGGCGAAGACGAAGCTCTCGCAAAAATTTCCAATTTGACACATAAGAAGTTCGGTCTGGGCTTTGTCGGTATCCTTGGCGATGAAAGGAAACTTGCCGAGCATCAAGAAGCGGCGCAAGGTGGTATGCGTTTTGTAATGGAAAATGCCGAAAATTTTGACATCGTAATTCTTGATGAAGTATTTGGGGCCATTAAGGGAAAGCTGCTTGATGAAAATAGTGTCATCGCCCTGCTAAAAGCCATAAAGAATCAAGATCTAATTATGACAGGAAGACCCAAGATCAGTGATCTGTTGAATTGCTCTGATCTTGTGACTGAGATGAAACAGATCAAACATCCGTTCGAGACAGGAACTCAAGCAAAAAAAGGTATTGATTTCTAGTTGAGTGATGTCATTTACTTTACAAAACCTTTTTTTGGTATAATAAATCAAATGAGAAAACTCGCTGTTATATTATTAGCAATATCTCCCGTTTTGTTGTTTGCGGGCTGTTCGAGTAAGGCTCCAACAACAGCTGCAACCGCAACTCCTGCGACTTCTCAGCTTAGCGATATTGACCCGCTTTTGAAGCAGACTGGCTACGTCAGAGAGCAGCTAACAGATCCAGCACTCTATAATTTCTTGCAAAATAAAAAACAGGCAGCTTCTTTAAATTTGCCGTCAGATCAAGTTCAGACCTATATACAGAATAAAATAGGTAAGACAGTTACTTTTAACAAGTCAGTAAAATATGGTGTCACGGGAACCGCGAAAATCGTATCGGCTGATACGATCCAAGTAATGAATTTTTCATACAATGGTGCCTGCGGTACTTTATCAATCGCTTTACTTAATTCTGGTAATCAATCAACCATCTTGGCTAAGGTTAAGGATTTTGCGGCTCCAGTTTCATCAGTTGGATTTGAAATACAAATCCCATCAAATCTCTCCCTATTGAAGGTGGATACTGTTGCAGCATTTTGTTCGCCAGATGCAAAGAATGCTAATTTGAGTCAGACTCCTATTTCTAGCGCAATTTTCCCTAAATAATTTGTCTATAATAAATCAGTCAGCCCTATATGTTTAAATTTGACAAGGCTGTCACATTGGTTTATTAATAACTAGTAGTTTAACGGAGATATTCAATGACTTTTGCTGTCTCATTTTTTTTGAGCGTTGTTTCCAGAATCATCCCTCACCCAGCTAATTTTACAGCGGTCGGAGCGTTTGCTATTTTTAATTCTCGTAAAATGGGTGTCATAAAAGCGGTTATATTTGTGCTGCTTGTTATGCTGGTTTCTGACGCTTTGATCGGCTTTCACTACGCTCAGGCGTTTGTTTATCTGGGATTTGTATCGTACGCACTCTGGGGTTTTATAGCCAAAAGCAAGCTTGGGATTTTGGCGGCGGCTGTCGGAGGATCACTTTCGTTTTTCGTCATTTCTAATATTGGAGTATGGCTAGGACCTTGGTATACTCATGATCTAGCAGGGCTGGTTAGATGCTTCACGCTAGCATTGCCGTTTTACAGAAATACCCTGATTGGAGACGTGGTTTGCACAGTTGCAATATTTAGCGCATATGCGCTTTATGGAAAAGTAAAAAGAGGGGAGTTAGTATGGCTCACGAGCTTACAGCAGCCGATTTTGAAGAAAAAGTAACCAAGTCGGACAAACCGGTACTGGTTGATTTTTTTGCACCGTGGTGCGGACCATGCCAAGCGCTCGCTCCAACGATTGAAGAGGTCGCCAAAGAAATGGAAGGCAAGGCTGGAGTTTATAAGGTTAATGTTGACGATCAAGGAGAGCTCGCTAATAGATTCAATGTTATGTCTATCCCTACAATTGTGATTTTCAAAGATGGCAAGCCGGTTAATCAGATGGTTGGAGCACAGTCGAAGGATAAGTTGATTAAGGCATTAGAGATCTAGTCTAAAACCATTTTTGGCAAATTGAACTAAGTCCGTTTTCTGTTTTGCCAACCAAACACTCGATTCAAGTACCCAAATACCCAAGCCAGAAGGTCGAAAAAATCACAAAATGATTAAATCCAATTTATTTCATTGTTATTTGGAGCTTTTTTCTGATTTCGGATTTGGATTCTTGGGTATTTTGCAAGCTACTTTATCAACCCTATAACTTTACGAACTTTATAACTCTCGCATTGACTTTTTGGTAGAATTGTGGTATTATCTTAAATTACTCTTTCAAATAAAGAGTTCCTTCGGGACCTCCTGTTTGGGAGAAGTCGCACCTTGTAACAAATGGGCAGAGGTAACTGTCACAGCACGTCGGCCACCGGCCGACACTCAAAGGAGAGAACGCAGATGATGAGCAGAATGAGAGCCTTTTCTTTGTCGTTGTTGTGGATCGTCGGAATGGCCGGCTGCTGCTGGTGGGCGTATGCCTACGGTAGCGATACGGTCAATCACATCCAGGTCGCAGACGTGAACACCTGGCTTGGGGTCTTCTCGTGCCTGGTGTTCCTCTGGTGTATCTGGAGCCTCGCTACCATGAGGTTCCCGACGGCGATCGCCACGTTGATCGCGCGCAAGCCGATGAGGCAGCGCGTTTCGCCCGAACTTCAGGCGGCGCGAGGCGAAGTGGCAAGGCTGCAGAGTGACCTCGGTTACGCAATGCAGCGTGTTCAAGCTCTCGAAATGGTCTGCGTCCTTTCGGACAAAGACCCCGACACTGAGCTTGAAGCACAGCCCTCCGTACCCGCCACTGCTGCCCAATAAGTACCGTCCACGCTCGGACTCTCCCGCTGAGCGAGGACAAAAAGCACAGGGAGCAATATGCTGGTGATTTTACTCACGGCCTCTATTGCTCCCTTCTGCATTTCATTTACTCTTCACTTCATACGCTATAGCGTTTAAACTGAAGAATTTATCGATTATATTCAGCCATTTTTGGCTGTTTTTTGTTAGGTTATTAAAATTCTCTTGCTAGCAAGAGCTGTGCTATAATCGAGCCGTGAGCGATTTACTAAAAAACCTCAACGATGAACAGCTCGAGGCTGTAAAATACAAAACCGGGCCTCTTTTAATTATCGCTGGAGCGGGAACCGGCAAGACTTCTGTAATCACTCGAAAGATAGCTTATATAATTTCGCAAAAGTGGGCTAAGCCATCGGAGATTTTGGCTCTTACATTTACAGATAAAGCAGCGGGGGAGATGGAGGAGCGAGTTGATCAGTTAGTCCCGTATGGATTTGTCGATACTCAAATATCAACTTTTCATGCTTTTGGAGATCGCCTGCTCAGAGATTTTGCGATTGATCTGGGGCTGGCGGCAAATTTCAAAATTTTATCGTCGACCGAGCAGGCAATCTTTATGCGCGAGAATCTTTATGCATTTGATTTAAAATATTATCGCCCGATTTCAAATCCGCTCTCACATATTGATGAATTATTAAAACATTTTTCACGACTCAAAGACGAGCTAATCGCGCCAGAGGATTATCTTAAATTTGCCGAAGCGCAAAAAGCCGAATCAGAGGACGAAGTTGAAGAAGTCGAAAAACAAAAAGAGTTAGCGAGAGCTTATCAGACGTACCAAGACCTGATGTTGCAGGCTGGTAATCTTGACTACGGAGATCAGATTTTTTTGGCATATAAATTATTAAAAGAAAATAAAAAAGTTTTAAAAGAATGCCAGGAAAGATTTAAATATGTCTTGGTTGATGAGTTTCAAGATACTAACTTTGCACAGTATCAAATTGTGAGACTGCTATCTCAAATTCATGAAAATGTGACGGTAGTGGGGGATGACGATCAGTCTATTTACCGTTTCCGTGGAGCATCAATTTCAAATATCTTATCTTTTAAAAACGACTATCCGTCTTGTAGGCAGATAGTACTAAATAAAAACTATCGATCGACACAAGAGATTTTAGATTCATCATATCGACTGATTAAGCACAATGATCCCGACCGACTTGAGGTGCAAAATAAAATTAACAAAAAATTGATCGCTATGAAAAAGGGTGATCAACCAGAGCTTCTTTATGCTGATACATTATCTTGTGAGGCCGATCAGGCAGTCGCAAAAATTATTGAATTAAAGAAATCGAGGAATCTTAAGTACAGTGATTTCGCGATATTGTCTCGAGCGAATAATCATCTTGAGCCATTCATCCAAGCCTTAAACTATAAAAACGTACCAAATATATTTGTGGGCGCATCTTCTTTATTCCAAAGACCAGAGATCAGAATGCTGGTTGCATTTTTAAAAACCCTGGCGTATGACGATGACAATCTATCATTTTATCAACTGGCTACAAGTGAACTTTATGAAATAAATTCAAACATTCTAGCGAAATATTATTCAAAAATAAAAAGAGAGAACAAGTCATTTTACGAATTATTTGAAGATATCGAAAATGCCGATAATAAAATAGATGAGATTTTAATTGACATAAAAACGTATCGCGAAAAAATTTCACAGGATCGAGCGGGTGAGGTTCTTTACGAATTTCTAAAAGAAAAGCAATATTTTAAAAAGTTAATGGCTCAGAATTCAGTCGAATCCGAAATTAAAATAACTAATATTGCAAAGTTTTTTGATCGGATCGCGCAGTTTGATCACTCGGCGAATGACAAATCAGTTTTAGCATTTTTGGAAAGTTTAGAGCTAATATTGTCGGTCGGAGACGAGGTGCAGACATCTGATATTGATCCAGATATTGATGCGGTTAATTTGATGACGGTTCACGCATCAAAGGGTCTGGAGTGGCCGGTCGTATTTATTGCAAATATGGTTGCTGATCGCTTCCCCTCGCGCGATCGTCGTGAAAAAATCCCCCTTCCCGATGCTTTAATCAAAGAAAAACTGCCTGCAGGAGATTTTCATTTACAAGAGGAGAGAAGGCTCTTTTATGTCGGCGCAACCCGAGCGAAAGATTACCTTTTCTTTACTGCGGCAGATGACTATGGGGGCAAAAGATCAAAAAAACTCTCTCAGTTTATCCTCGAAATTATGGACCAACCAGATGTTGCAAAACTAAAAAACAAATTATCCCCATACGAAAAAATCAAGCGGCATGCGAAAATGGAGAGCAATTTGCCCGTCAAGCAATTAAAAAAAGTTGATGACAATGTTGCGATTCGATTGTCACGTCAGCAAATCGATGACTATTATACTTGCCCAAAGAAATATTATTTTGCATCAATTATTAAAATTCCGCTTCCGACCAATTGGCACTTCATGTATGGAACCGCGATTCACGAAGCGATAGGCAGGTATTTTGCTAGAAAAATCAGAGGAGAAAAACCTGATTTCGCCTCGGTTGTGGAGGACTTTAATCAGTGTTTTACATCAGAGGGCTTTATAACTAGATCACACGAAGAGGAGCGCAAAAGAGCGGGACTCGTGACGCTACGAAGGTTCTACGACGATGATCAGCTTGTAAATTTGATGCCCAATAAAATAGAGGAGAGTTTTGATTTCAACGAGGATAGTGTAAAAATCTCTGGCCGTTACGATCTGATTTTGGGTGAAGACGATAAGGCCGAAATTTATGATTTTAAAACTTCTGACGTCAAAGATCAGAAAGATGCCGACCGTCGTATCCGTGAATCTATGCAGATGAAAATGTATGCTCTCGCTTGGTTTGAAAAGTATAGGAAAATACCAAAGACAACGTTAGTTTTTATTGAATCCGATATAAAAGGCTCGAGAGTTTTTAAAGAAGGGGAATTAGAAAAAACAAAAGAGATAATTTTAGAAGTTGCTAGGAATATAAAAGCCAATAATTTTAAGTCAAAGCCAGATAAAAGGCAATGCGGGTTATGTCCATATAAAGATATTTGCAAAGACTCTTTAACTTAAATTAATCAAATAGTAGCTTATTAAAAATGACTGGAAAGACACATCAAGCAATTGGTTTTTTAGCGGTTAGTGCATATTTTGTATATTCGGCAAATATTGAATACGCTCCGGCTACTTTATCTGCAGTGATTGTCGGCTCTTATATTGGCGCATTGCTTCCGGATATTGATCAACCGGCAGGTAAATTGTGGCAGGACCTTCCATTTGGGAGAATGCTTGGCAAACTATCGGATCCATTTTTAAAACATCGCAACATTACTCATTCACTAGCTGGCCTAATATTGGTCGGCATCGGCGCATACTATCTTCTCAGATCCTTTCCAAATTACTGGGGCTTAGATAATCTCTTGATCTTTGTATGTTTTATGATTTCATACGCATCTCACTTACTTGCTGATATGTTTACCGAAGAGGGGATACCTGTATTCTTTCCATATCCAAAAATGCTTGGTATTCCACCAAGGCCATTTCATAAAGCAAGAATTAAGACTGGTAAATGGTTTGAAAATTTGATTGTTTTTCCAGCCATAAATGTCATTACAGTTGTTGTGCTGGCTACAAATTGGGATAAAATTAGAGAAATAATATTTAAATAAAATGAAAAAAACCGAAGATAAATATGTAATTTTACAAGCCGAGATCGATAAGATCAAAGCAAGAAATAGAAGTGTTGAGTTGGATAAAAAGTGGGAGACCAGCAATACTAGAAAATTACTCATTGCAATTCTGACGTATTTAGTAATTAGTATATATATGGCGATAATTCATGTATCGAGACCTTTTTTAAATGCGATAGTCCCAACAACTGGCTTTGTATTCTCGACACTAACATTGCAATATTTTAAAAAGTTATGGATAAAAAGACAAATCAAAAATTCTTAACCGATGTGGAAAGGGCGGTTATTGAAGGTGGGGCAACAGAGCCGCCTTTTTCGGGTGAATATGATGATTTTTACAAAGAGGGGACTTATGTTTGTCGCAGGTGTGAAAATCCACTTTTTAGTTCCGCTGCGAAATTCAAATCTGGGTGCGGGTGGCCAAGCTTCGATGAAGAATTTAAGGGTTCAGTAAAGCGATTGCCGGATGACGATGGGCCAAGAACAGAAATTATCTGCGCAAAATGTGGGGCGCATCTAGGTCATGTTTTTACAGGCGAAGAGATGACGTCTAAAAACACAAGACATTGTGTAAACTCGCTGTCAATTAAATTCGTTTCAAAAAACAATACAAAACGATAATTGTGTTTTCGTTGCGACCTGCTCATATCACCATCGGCTCAACTAATCATCACCCTAAAACCTAAAGTCTAGTAATATGATAGAATTAAATTATCAACTATTAACGTGGGAGGCTACATGGATCCTAAATATAAAAGCTTAAGATCGTTTAATGTCTTTATGGCTATTTTACATGCGGTTCAGGGCGTTGCGATGCTTATTTTATCGACAGATTTCAATTTGCCAGTTATGAGCTCATACCTGAAATTTGATTTATCGGCCCAGAAGTTGATCCCAAATCCGCAGGTATTGTTTGATCTCAAAATTGGCCCGATGGTTGCCTTGTTCTTGTTTATCTCTGCTTTAGCTCATCTCGCAGTTTCTCTTCCGGGAATCAACGACTGGTACAACAGAAATTTATCCAAGGGAATCAACATTGCTCGGTGGGTTGAATATTCATTCAGCTCTTCAATAATGATAATTATTATCGCAATGCTTGTTGGTATCTATGATATCGCCACTCTGATTTTGTTATTTGTTGTCAATGCAAGTATGATTTTGTTTGGCTGGTTGATGGAGCTCCACAATCAAACGACAAAAAAGACCGATTGGACCTCGTTCATCTTTGGGTGTATAGCCGGCATCGCGGCTTGGGTAGCGATTGCTTTGTATTTGTTTGGGCCTACTGATAAAGCACCGACATTTGTTTACTGGCTGTATTTTTCCATTTTTATCTTCTTCAACTGCTTTGCAATAAATCAGGTCCTGCAGTACAAGAAAATCGGAAAGTGGGAGAATTATCTCTATGGTGAGCGATCATATATCATCCTGAGCCTGGTTGCGAAATCTCTTCTCGCTTGGCAGGTCTTTGGCGGAACGTTGCGACCAGTATAATCTTATTGGGACGTCTGATGAAATAGATTGTTGTTAAATTTTGGTCTATAATATTAGTAAATAGTAATTATCTCGTGGAGGGGATATGAAAAAATTAGGTAAATGGGCATTTGTCTTAGGAGTTTTAGTTTCGATCGCGTCTGGATTCGTCGTATCCAATATGATAATAACAATATTGATTATTCTAGGTTTGGTAGTTGGATTTCTCAATATCTCAGAAAAAGAAGCTGAAAAGTTTTTAATTGCAGCTGTTGCTCTCTTGGTTGTTGGAACGGCTAGCTTTTCGGTAATTATGATGAATGGAAGTTATGTTGCCGGAACACTTCAGCAGGTAATGAATAATTTTGTATCATTTGTTGCGGCTGCTGCGGTTGTTGTAGCGATCAAAACTATATTAAACCTCGGCGAGCATCCTGAGAAATAAATGGCTAAAGTAAAATCTACAGACTGGGCCAATGTTGCGATTCTTGTTTTTTCAGTTGCAGTAATTACATTGGCAGTATTCTGGTCGTCTAAAGAAGGCAGTGGTGTTGTTCCGCCTATAGAGTATCTTAATTCTGATATCCAAATATCTTTTGATTATCCTGCAAATTTTGTGATTAGCGAGGAAACTGTAAGTCCGAGTATCTACGTTATAAATCTTTATCCGCAGGACCAAGGCATTACATCAAATGAGGTGATCTCAGTAACTGATATGACAGTAGACGTGAGTGAATCAGTAGAGCAAGCCGCGGCAGATTATTTGGAGGTTGCCGCTAATAAAATCGTTAAAGTGAATCGAGATGATCCATCGGAAGCCCGATATGTAGCATATAGTTCTACTGGAGAGGTTTCGTATTACAATTTTTTCAAAAGCGACTCGAAGCTAGATATAGTTAGATTCAATCAGAGGGTTTTTGATCAAACAAACCCATTAATTCTAAAGGACAATTCTTACTATAATATTGCATACATCGCCCTTTTGAACTCAATGAAATTCTCCGCCGACGAGTAATCTATTCGGTTTTCGTTCGGTTTTATTTGTGGTAATCTTAAAATATGAATAACCAAACGTTGATAATTTTATTGTCTTTTGTCGGACTTTTAATCTTGTTTGCAGCCTTTTTGATCGTATACCTTAAAAAAATGTCATCTGATTTAAAAGATTCGGCCAAAAACGATCAGTCAATGCAAATGCTCAACCAGAACATGACGTCGTTGCAAAACAGTTTTCAGGAAAAACTAGATCGGACAAATCAGTCAATAAATGAGCGACTCGATAATGCCGCAAAAGTGATAGGGTTGGTGAACCGTGAGCTCGGGCAGATGTCCCAGATTGGCCAATCCCTTCAAAATTTTCAGGAGTTTCTCAAAAGCCCAAAGATGCGGGGTGGACTGGGTGAGCAGGGGCTCGCAGATATGTTAGGTCAGACATTTCCAAAAGAACTCTACAAAATACAACATAAGTTTCGTAATGGTCAGATAGTTGATGCTGCCATTAAGATAGAGGCGGGCGTTGTATCTGTTGATGCCAAGTTTCCGCTCGAAAATTTTAATAGAATTTTAAATGCCAAAACTGATGATGATCGTAATGATGCCAGAAGAAAATTTAGGAGCGATTTTAGAGTCCATGTAAATGCAATAGCCAAAAAATACATCTTGCCAGACGAAGGTACTGTTGATTTTGCAATGATGTATATTCCCTCAGAAACCGTTTATTATGAGTTAATCTCAAATGAGAACGATCTTCACGATTATGCCATTAAATCGAAGGTTATCCCTGCCTCTCCAAATACGTTCTTTTATTACCTGAGAACAATTATGCTTGGACTGCAAGGCAAGAGAATTTCAGAGATGTCAAAACAAATTCTTGCCACGCTAAAAGTTATTCAAAATGAAAGCAAAAAGTTCGGTGATAATCTAGGGATTCTAAATCGCCATGTTAACAATGCAAAAAGCACAATGGATAAAGTCGATGCCGATTTTACCCGTCTTTCTGGAAAAATCGAACAGGTTAATCTACTTGAAACAGAGCAATCGACTCTGATTGAGGAAACTACAGAGGTAGCCGATATTCCCAATGTCTAAGATTGATTTTATTGCCAAATTGAGGTAGAATTCTTTGATATGGAAATCAAAATTATTCACGAAACGCCGAATTATTTGGTGATTTCAAAGCCAATTGGAATTGCGGTTCATCCCGGTGCAGACAGGGAGTCTTTTACGTTGCGTGATTGGCTACTTGAAAAATACCCAGAAATTGGAAAACTTGAGTGGAAGTCGCGAGATAGAATAGGCGTAATTCACCGTCTCGATAAGGATACTTCCGGCATTATGCTTATGGCTAAAAATCAGGAGACATTAGAGTTTTTTCAAGATCAATTTAGAAATAGAGAAGTAGAAAAATACTACAGAACCCTAGTTTTTAATAAGCCTCCGCAGGAGCATGGATTTGTTGATGTATTTATCAAAAGAGACTGGAAGGATCGCAAAAAACAGGCGACTGAGGCGATTGATTTTGGTCTTGATTGGCGAGAAAGAAAAAACTCGGCTAGCGAATACTGGATAGAAAAAAATTTTATTTTTAAGAAGCAGCAGCTATCGCTACTCTTGGTGAGGATCTATACGGGAAGAAAGCATCAAATCAGGGCACATATGAAATATGAGGGGTGTCCAGTCATGGGAGATGCGACCTACAACATAAAACCATCAAAAAGAATGTCGAAAGATTTAGGGCTCAATCGACAGTTTTTGCACGCTGTGAAACTTAGAGTGCGTGATTTTGAAACAAAAGAGATGATTGAGTTTAATGACGAACTTCCACAAGATTTGCAATCGATAATTGGTAAATTAGAAAAATGAACTATTGGTTTGACTCTGCCAAGCGACCAATATTAGCGCTTGCTCCAATGCATCAGGTCTCAAGATCCTCCTTGCGTCAAGCTTGTCGCAAGTATGGGGCTGATGCGACCTACAGCGAGATGGTAGCCGCTGAGGCTGTCATTCGTCGTGTTCCACAAACTTTCGAGATGCTGAAGTTCACCGAGATTGAGAGGCCATTTATTGTTCAAATTTTCGGAAATAAACCAGAGATTATGGCTCAGGCAGCCGCGCTTATTGAAGAAGAGATTAAGCCAGATGGTATCGATATCAATTTTGGATGTCCGGTGCAAAAAGCCGAAAAGCAGGGCTTCGGAGCCTGCCAGCTCAAAGATCCCGAAGCTGCTGGTGAAATAGTTAGAGCTATAGCTAGTGTATTAAAGACACTCCCTTTGAGTGCAAAAATCAGAATTCCAGATGTTGATCTTGAGATATCACTTAAATTTGTTGAAGAAATTTACAAAAATGGTATCAAACTAATATCGATTCACGGTCGTTCACCTTCTCAGAAGTATGGTGGCGAAGCCAACTGGAATTTTGCATATGAAGTAAAAAACAAATTTCCTAATCTCATAGTTCTTGGGAATGGCGATATCAAAAATTTAGAAAATTTAAAAAGTAAAATTGGTAATTTAGATGGAGCAATGATTGGAAGATCTGCAAAGGTCCATCCAGAAGTTTTTTCGGAACTTGTAAAAATTAAATCTGTTAAATGACGAGCGACCGTCAAGGATAAACCAAAAAACAGGCAATTGCCTGTTTTTTGGTTGCGTGTTGATTTATTCTTCTATTGTAATTGCTTCTGCCGGACAAGCGTCTGCGACATCGACTAATGAGCACTCTGGGCACTCGCAGTCATCCGACTTGACTGAGCTTTTCCCCTCGATCATCTCAAAGCATTGCGGACAAGTTGCAGCGCAAGCCCCGCAACCAATACATTTTTCTTTGTCCACTGATGTCTTCATTTGTCTCCTTTTTTACAGCTTGACTATAACATATCTCTTGCTAATCTAAAACTAGGATGATTAAGCTAAAAGTGCATGATAAAACACTTAGCAAAATGTCGGATATCGACAAATTCTTTTTGGTACCTAAAAAACAGTGGGAGTATTTCCCGCTTGGGGAGAATGTACTGCTTATTGACGGACAGACCGTTAAGATCTGGATTCATGATATTCCTTGCGAATGCTCCCAAGAACTCCATTATCATAGAATAGCTGATCTGAGAGAGGTCTGGGAGAATTTTAAAATGACAAACGGTCAAGAAATAAAGGTAGATAAGTGATAAAAAAAGTCGCAGTTGTGGTTTATAGGATGAAAAACGGCAGGCCGTTATTTTTTGTTGCAAAAAGAAACGATCGACAGGGTGGAGTTTGGCAATATGTTACGGGTCACGTGGAGGCTGGCGAGCCCTCGACCCAGACAGTTATTAGAGAGCTCAATGAAGAGCTTGGGAGTGTAAGAATATTAAATTTAATCCATCTAAAAAAAGAGAACCGATTTGTGAGTGAAAGTGGGAAAAAATACCATGAAAAAATATTTGCCGTAGAAATAAGTGAAGTCAAAAAGCTTCAGAAGGAAGAGTTTCAGCAATACGAGTGGCTCAAGGAGAGTGAAGCTATCGCTAGGGTTGACTGGCCGTCACATAAAGAGTCGATTAAGGCAACGGCCGAAATCATTAGAAGGGGAAAGTATCCCAAGATCTTTATCGTCTGCGCCCCCGGTGGAGCGGGTAAGGATACGATTATAGAGCGAATTTTAGAGAAATTTGAGTTTGTTAGGCCGAAAACATATACAACTAGACAACTTCGCGAAGATGGTAAAGAGTGGCGTATTCACGTTTGCGAAAAATTGTTTAAAGAAATGGACAAAAATGGCAAATTTATTGAGAGCAATTTCTTTGGCGGATACTGGTATGCTACACCAAAAGAATTTATCGAGAATGCCATAATAGATGGCAGAAATGTTATCGTCGAGATTGACCTAAATGGTTTGCGATCCTTTAAAACAATATATTCTAACGTTGTCTCATTTTTTATCCATACTGATCTAGAATATCTAGAAAAGCGTCTGCGTAATCGCGGATGTCACGATGAGGGCTACATAGAGACGAGAATGAAGATTGCCAAAGAGGAGATTGAAAATTCGAATATTTGCGATTATATTATCAAGAACGAAGAGGGTAAGTTGGATGAGGCTGTTAGCGAATTATCAAAAAAGATTAAAGAGGAGATATATTGAAAAATTCTCAAGGAATAATATTGATTTTAATTGTTATAGCGGCTTTGGTTGGCGGTGCTTTTTTACTTTCTACTCCGTCGTCAAATGAAGGTTCAGGTACTACATCGCCGGGGGCCTTGGGCGCTGCGGTTGATTCAAAGGTTTTAAATAACGATTCTGCACCCGTCGTTGGAAACAAGGATGCTAAAGTAAAGCTTGTGGTCTTCTCGGACTATCTCTGCCCATATTGTAAGTCCGCTCACTCGGTCATAAACGATGCCTTGGCAAGCTATCCAGATGCGTCAATGCAGTTTAGGAATTTGATTGTTCACGAAGATTCAAGGATTTTAGCTCAGGCTGCTGAAGCCGCAAATCTACAAGGCAAATATAAGGAAATGAATGATGCACTGTATTCTCAGACCGTTCAATCTAATGAGGATTCTGTTGTTGCTCTCGCTAAGTCCTTGGGGCTTGATATAACAAAATTCAAATCAGATCTTAATTCGGATCAGGTAAAAAACAGAATTTCACAAGATGAGAAAGATGCGACGGCACTACAGGTCTCTGGTACTCCCAGCCTCTTTATTAACAATCAAGCGATAGATAACTATACACAGCTAGGTGATTTGGTGAAAAAGGCTCTTGGTAAATGAAGTTAGTGATTGTCAGCGATCTCCACGGACAGCCAAAAACACTTCAGTACTTGGATAAAATTCTAAAAAGAGAAAAACCCGACGGACTAATTATTACTGGGGATATAACCAATCGAGATGATACGTCTTTTTTGGTGGAGTTATTTGTGTTGTTTGTGAAGTACGAGTTGAGTGCATATCTGATTTGGGGTAATTCCGACGAAGCAAAGGCTCAAATAATGATTGATTCGAGCGCATATAGCGTCAACCTCAAATCTAGGAAAGCGGGTGATTTTAACATCTATGGAATATCAGAAACTGACCAGCCGGTTATTCCTGATCCGGCTCAAGTATCTGGTTCGATTCTATTAACACATAGGCCACCTCGCAGTGGAGTTTTGAATGCGAGGTTGTCGAATGCACCAAAATATCACATCAATGGTCATATCCATTCTAGGGCCTATATAAAAAAATATCCATCAACAATCCATATCCAAGTTCCTACCTTGCAGTCGGGCAGATACGCAATCTTTTATCCAAAAAAAGAGAGTGTAAAGTTCTTATCGATATAGAATAGTGATAGAATATATGTTATGAAGGGATCAATTTTAACAGTTGGCGATTCAACCGTTGACCATTTTTTACGTGTAGAGGACTCTGAGGCTAGTTTGCTGTGCAAGGTTAGCAAAAAAGATTGTGAGATTTGCCTTAACTACGGCGAGAAGATACCCGTTAGAGACTCGTCAGATTCATTTGGCGGAAGTGCATTAAATTGCGCTATCGGATTTCAGGTGCTTGGACTAAAAAGCTCGATTGCAACGTTTGTCGGCAAGGACGTCGAAGGCAAAGGAATCATCGATCATCTGAAAATGAATAATATTGACACAACCGCGGTTTTGACGGATGAGGTTACAAATCAAGCAACGGTCATCTTGTATAAGGACGAGAGAACTATACTTTCTTATCATAGGCCAAGAAACTATGACGAGCTGGTTTTGCCAGACTCTGACTGGATATATCTTGCCTCGGCTGGACGAGGCTGTGACAAACTAAAGTCGGAAGTTCTTAAAAAGGTTGAAGAAGGGGCGAACTTAATTTTCAATCCGGGATCTTGGGAGCTGAAAAATTTTGAGAAATTCAGATCAATAATACAGAGATGCGCAATTGTCATTTTGAACAGAGATGAGGCTAGGCTAGTGATAGAAAATACACACGATATCAAAAAGCAGCTTGCGAATATAATCAAACTTGGAGCTAAAATTGCTGTGATCACAGACGGCGCAGGAGGTGCATATATTTCATTTCTCGGCAATTATTTTCATCAAAACAGTCTGGCTGTTGATGTTGTCGATTGTACGGGAGCTGGAGATGCTTTTGCGGTTGGATTTTGCGGCGGGTTGATTTCGGGCAAAAGCATTGAAGATTCTGCAAAGTGGGGGATTATCAATTCGAGTTCCGTGATAGAGTCAGTAGGCGCAAATTTTGGCTTGTTGAGTATTGAAGATATAGAAAAAAAGATTCAGTTGTTCAAAGCCCTAAAGTTTGAAAAAATTTAGTCAGCACGTTGTAGAAGTTTGACTAATGCTAACGAATTTTCATAGAAATTCAACTTGAAATAAAAATATACTTGAGAACATTGCTACAATAAAATGGTAAAATGATCTAAAAATGGTCAAATTTCACTACTTAGGAGGAAAATGAAAAAAGTTTTTATCACCAGAAAAATCGACGAAAAGGGCATTGAAATGCTAAAAAAGCATTTTGATGTTGAGGTAAATGAAAAGGACTGCATATTGTCAAGGACTGAATTGACAAAAAGAGCCGCAGGAGCGGATGCGATCGTGACCCTACTCAGTGATGTGATCGACAACGAAATAATTAACAGTTTGGACGAAAAAACAAAAATAATCGCTAACTATGCGGTAGGATTTGACAATATCGATATCGCCGCAGCAAGCAAGCGAAATATTGTAGTTACCAATACACCCGAGGTAATGACACAGGCCGTTGCCGAACATGCAATTACTTTGTTGCTGGCATGCGCTAGGAGGGTCGTCGAGGGTGATAAATATGTAAGGGCTGGAAAATACAAGATATGGGAGCCGGACTTACTTTTGGGTCCAGAAATTGCAGGTAAAACGATTGGAATAGTGGGTATAGGAAGGATCGGTGCTGCGCTGGCGAGTATTGCTTATCATGGATTTGGAATGGAGATTCTATACCATGATATAAAAAGAGATGACGAAGTAGAGAGAAATTTTCAAGCAAAATTTGTTTCTCTCAATCATCTTTTGGAGAAAAGTGATTTTATTTCACTACATGTTCCGCTATGTCCATCTACAAAACATATGATATCCTCCGGTGAGTTCAAATTGATGAAAAAATCGGCCATTATTATAAATACATCAAGGGGTGCTGTTATTAATGAAAAGATGTTAGTTAATGCTCTTAGGGATAAAGAGATTTTTGCTGCAGGGCTTGATGTTTTTGAACAGGAGGGTAGTGTCAGTCACGACTTAATTTCGCTTAATAATGTTGTATTAACGCCACATATCGCTAGTGCGACTCACGAGGCCAGACAGTCCATGTCTGTTTGTGTGGCCGAGAACATTATCGAGGTATTGTCCGGCAGACCGGCAAAAACCTCAGTGCAAAAATAAATTTGGGGGGAAGATGTCGATAAAAATTGCAATAAACGGGTTCGGAAGGATTGGCCGTCAGGCACTTCGGGCTATTTTAGAAAAGAGGATAACCGGAGAGTTGGAATCTGACGAGATTGAGATTGTTGCTGTAAACGATTTAACAGACGCTAAAACATTGGCTCATTTGCTGAAGTTTGATTCCGTTTATGGTGTTTTGCCAAATAATATTACTGGCGGAGATTCTCAGAGCAAAATTTTTCCCGAGGAGATTATAATTGATGGTGAATGCGTCGGCGTTTTGGGTGAGCCAGATCCGAGTAAACTGCCATGGAAAAAGTTGGGGGTGGATATCGTAATTGAGTCTACCGGAAGATTTACCGACAAAGAGTCCGCATCGGCACATTTAAAGGCGGGCGCAAAAAATGTGATTATTTCTGCACCGGCCAAGGGTGGGGGAGTGGAAACGGTTGTGCTTGGGGTTAATTCCCAATCTCTTTCATCCAAGGATAAAATAGTATCCAATGCGTCATGTACAACGAATTGCATTGCTCCAGTGATGAAGATGATGAACGATAAGTTTGGTGTTGTTAAGTCAATGATGACGACCGTGCATGCATACACCGCCGATCAAGTTTTGGTTGATGGCCCTCATAAGGATTTACGTAGAGCTAGAAGTGCAGCAATAAATACGATTCCGACTACAACTGGAGCGGCGATTGCGGCAACTTTAGCAATTCCAGAATTAAAGGGAAAATTTGATGGACTTTCGATTCGTGTGCCAGTGCCGGTTGGTTCTATCTCGGATATGGTAATGCTCGTAAAAAAAGAGGTAACAGTAGGGGAGATTAACGATTTTTTGCAAGAAGCAAGTTCAGGCGAGCCATGGCGTGGAATTGTTCGTGCCACCTATGATCCTCTAGTATCTTCGGATATTGTGGGCGATCCTCATTCGGCAATTATTGATTTGTCGTTGACTCAGGTGGTAGATGGTGATTTAGTTAAAATCGTAGCATGGTATGACAACGAGTGGGGATACTCAAACAGGCTTATCGAGCAAGTAGTTAAAATGTCTAAGTGAGGAATATGTTTGATGTAATTATTGTTGGAGGTGGTCCAGCCGCACTATCTGCTGGTATTTACACTGCAAGATTTGAGAGAAAGACTTTGATTCTAGCAAAGGAAGTTGGTGGACAGGCTTTGATTGCGGGAGAGATGGAAAATTATCCTGGTTTCAAGAAAACGACAGGTTATGATCTGACAAATGCGATGAGAGAGCATACGGAGTCATTTTCAAATGTCGAAATCAAAACGGGGCAAGTGGTGAGCCTTGTGGAAAAAGTGGGTGATAACTTCAAGATCACGACTGCAGACTCTGTATATGAGGCTAAGTCAGTTCTAATTTGCTCTGGTAAGCGGTCAAGGAAGCTTGGAATAAAAAATGAAGACAAGCTTGTTGGGAAAGGGCTTAGTTATTGTGCGACATGCGATGGGCCGTTTGCGAGGGGCAAAAAGGCAGTTGTTATTGGTGGAGGATATGCCGCAGTTGAGGCGGCTCTGATTCTGGAAAAGTTAGCGGAATCAGTGACGATTATCAATCTAAATGAGGACGTCTCAGGCGAAACTATTACAGTTAATAAAGTTAAAAATAATTCCAAAATTAAGATAATTAATCTGGCCAATACGGTTGATATTTTGACCGATAGTGAATTCGTATCTGGGGTTGTATACGAAGATGTAAATACAAAAAAACGCGAGGAAATAGCTGCTGGGATAGTGTTCGTTGAAATTGGATCTATTCCAAATTCAGAGATGGTCGCTAATCTTGTGGATCTCAATGAAAAAAAAGAAATCAAAGTTGATAATGTGCAAGCCACAAAAGTTAAGGGTTTATTTGCGGCTGGCGATATAACTGACGGCTTATTCAAGCAAATTGTGGTAGCGGCTGGTGACGGAGCGAAAGCAGCTATCTCCGTTAATCACTATCTTGAAAAGTTTCATTAAATAAACTAGAGTGTCTTTAAATGAATAGAAATGTTCTTAATTTTATCTTGGTCATATTAATCACAGCTTTTTCTGTGCTTGTTGTTTTGCCGAAGGGGCCAAATATTGGCAAAGAGACTAAGATGCGTCTCGGACTTGACTTACAAGGAGGCGTCCAGCTTTTGTATAAAATCGATCTAAGCAATATCAAAGATCGCACGCCAGAACAGGTTCAGTCTCAAACTATCGATCTCATAAGGAGGAGGGTCGATGGACTTGGCGTCAGTGAGCCTCAAATTCAAGGTACGAAAATTGGTAGTGACTTGGGGGTTATTGTTGAACTTCCGGGTGTAAAAGATATTGATACCGCCAAGTCAATTATTGGTAAAACGGCTCAGCTTAGGTTTTATGAAGTTGGTGCAGACAATCAGCCAATCCCCACCGACCTAGTTGGCTCAGACGTTTCTCGAGCAACAGCGGGAACAGATAAAAGCCAAACGGGTTTTCAGGCTACCTCACCGATAATATATCTTGAATTTACTGCTGATGGTGGAAAAAAATTCAAGGAAATCACCAAGAGAAATATTGGTAAGTTGATAATTACGATGCTTGATGACGAGGTTATCAATCAGGCTACTGTGCAGACAGAAATTGATGGAGGCAAAGCGCAGATTAGTGGAATATCAACACTCAAGGAAGCTCAAGATACCGCCAAATTGATAAATGAAGGCGCTTTACCGGCACCGATTAAGTTGACTCAAGAAAGTCAGGTTGGTGCTACGCTTGGCCGAGATGCAATTGAGAAGAGTCTGGTTGCGGGTTTGATTGGAATTCTACTCGTTGCTGTCTTTATGATTGCTTACTATGGTTGGCTCGGAGTGGTAGCTGTTGCAGGATTGTTTGTTTACACTATTATAGTTGTTGCAATTTTTAAACTTATGGCAGTTACGATGAGTATTTCTGGTATTGCAGGTTTTATATTTTCAATCGGGGCAGCGGTTGATGCAAATATCCTTGTCTTTGAGCGTTTCAAGGAGGAGAAGAGAAAGGGCCTCTTAATGACTCAGGCGCTAGAAAATGGTTTTGCAAGGTCCTGGCCAAGTATCAGAGATTCAAACATCGCTTCGTTAATAACGGCAGCTATTCTTTTCTATGTGAGTACTGGAGTCGTCAAAGGATTTGCCGTGACGCTGGCGATTGGAATCTTCGTCTCATTATTCACTGCACTTTTTGTTACAAGAACGATCTTGAGATTTTTCATTAAGAATAAGGATTAGAATGAACGTAATAAAGTATCGAAAAATCTGGGCTCTCATTTCTGCATTTATGGTGTTGGCTGGTATCGTCATAGTTTTCATTGTAAAGCCTTCATTCGGCATAGATTTTACTGGTGGTACATTGGTTGAGGTAAAGACTAATCAATCGATTTCGATTGAAGATATTCGCACCCAAGTAAAAGGCATAGTGGAGCAAAAGGAAGTGCTGGTTCAAGAGTCTGGTCAAAATCAATTTATTATCAGAACTAAGGCTCAGACCGAGGATGATTATAAAAAGTTTGAAGATAAAATTATAACCTCTCTACCCAATTCAAATATTTTGCGACATGAATCAATCGGCGCGACCGTAGGGGCTGATTTAACTCGCAAGGCGATTATCGGGATTGTTATTGCATCAGTCCTAATTATCATGTATTTAGCGTATGCATTTAGAGAGGTCCCAAGATCAGTTTCTTCTTGGACCTTTGGCACAATTGCAATAGTAGCCTTGGTCCACGATCTTTTGTTTTCGTTCTCAATTTACACCCTTGTTGGAAAATTTGCCGGTTATGAGATCGAGGGAATGACTGTCGTTGCAGCTCTAACGATACTTGGGTTTTCGGTGCACGACACGATCGTTGTGTTTGACAGGATCAGAGAAAATATCATAAAAAATCCTCAGAAAACTCTAGAGGAAAATGCAGATGTTTCCGTAAACCAAACATTTGCAAGATCATTGAATACATCTATGACAGTTATACTCGTCCTGATCGCAATGTTTTTACTGGGCGGTTCGACCATCAAGCCATTCATACTGATGCTGATCTTTGGAATTGCCGTCGGAACGTATTCATCGATATTTGTTGCTTCGCCACTTCTAGTACTTTGGTACGAAATGAAGGCAAAGCGTAGTGCAAAAACCCTCAAGGGGTAGGGGAGTTCTCGAAAAAATTCTCGAACTATAAGCTAATTAGTAATGCTGCTTCGGAACGAAAACTTTCGCTTGGCATAACGTAGATGAATTAGATGGCTAATTGATTGTCTAATTAAATGCTAATTAATTTAGAAAATTTTGTACAATTTTAATTAAAATTTATTGTACAAAACTAAAGGAAAAATCTAGTCAATTTTCGTACGTAAAAGTTGTTCAAAATTGTTTTTGAACGATACATTCTTCAACTAATTTATTAAAACGCGTCTGAGTCGATCTCAGGGCCTCTAACAGGTTCAAATGCCTACTTATTCGGACGTATATCATGTCATGATAGAATGCTTTAACGTTTTTAGAATATGTCGCTTGACACCGTTATGCGACATATATATAATTTAATTATGGATCAATATATTTGGGATCTGGAAAACATTAAAACCGGATTAGAGAATTTCTATAATGCACATGGAAGATATCCTACTTCCCGTGAAGTTGACTGTTATCCCGATCTGCCATCTTCTAGGCAGATTCAAAGACGATTCGGCGGCTTAGTCGAGCTTAGAAAAGTTCTTAATCTCTCGGGACCTCAAGACTTTACCAAAGGTTCATACAGCTCTGAAAGGGCTCGCAGTATAAACAAGAGAGCGCACAATCTAGAAAAATCCATTTACGACTTTTTGGTGACCAAATTTGGCAAACCATTTGTACATCGCGAATATCTATTTACGGATGACCATAGAGCCAGAACCGATTTTTTCATTCATACAAAGGATGGCAACTTTTCAGTAGATGTGTTTTTCCCTAAAGACAGGAGCAATTTGATCAATTGTTTAAACAGTAAGATGAAGACATATGGTAACACTCTAATGCTTCAATACCCGGTTATCTTCTTGATGATGAACGACGAGATATCAGAGGAGGAGATGACTGCTGCGGCAAACAATAAAAAAAATAAACTATTAGAATACCAGCAGATTATGAATTTTAACCAGTTAAAATTATTTTGTGCCAATAAATGTCCTTATAGTGCAACATAAGAATCTATGGGTGTATGTCGCATAACGTATACCGGTAAAACATATATTATGCGACATGAAAACAAAAATCATCAGGCTTGGATCACTGACCGACTTCTTTAAATTCCACCGTTAACCTGCTAAACATAATTAAGCTTCTAATTTAGCTCTAATTATTCCCTAATTACCCCCGCTAGCTTCTCGTATATATCGGATGTATGGTTCTGCCCTGTATGTTAGCTTATTGTTCAATTAATTCCCTGCAATTATGAGTTCAATTATTATATTTATATGCTCAGTATTGCGCCTTAGCCCCTACAACATAAAAAAGAGCTTCTCTTCGCTCTTTGGTAGTGCAACAAATTTTCTTAAATTATGCATGTCGCACAATTATTGTGATATATCAGCAATAGGCTTAATCTCCTCTACTTTGTGAGTATTTAAATCATTTTTATTATTTGTAATTTCTTCATTACTTTTGTCAGCTATATTCTCTGCCTTGGCTGGCTCACCTTCTCCTGTTTTAACGGGTTCAATTATCTCTTTTTTTGACCCCTCCCCCGCTTTGGAATTATTAGCTGGAGGAGTGCTCTGAGTTAATGTTTCGTCTTTTTTATCAGTTATGGGCGTATCTGGAGCCGACTTTTCTTCGCTTTTGCTCTCTTTTGTATTTTCCTCGGGCTCTTCCTTGCCTGCAGCTTTTCGATAGCCTGTACGTGTCAAAAAGTACCACTTCTTTAAGTCATAATCCTCTGCATTTTTTACGTTTGATATTTCTTCGGGCAGATTGCTCGATCCTTTCGAGATCTCCTCCTCGGTCTCGAATTGTTCCTTTAATTCAGAATCTGATTTCACAGGTTTGTCCTCGGTTTCGGTTTTTTCCGATGTCGCCTTTTCTTCCTTGTCTCTGCCTAGTATTTCATCTGGAGACAGCCCAGAAGAAGACCCAAGTGCTGTTTCAGAAATTATTTTCTCAACTTCTTCTCGGGGTTTAGAATATCTCATTCGAGATTGTTCGATGATTTCTCTCTGTAGGTTCTGCGGCTCGTAGCTTGTCAAAACTGTCTTTGCAGAAAACGGACTACTCGTTACACCGTCAATTGCCATCTTGAGGTAGATAGTGTAATTGTCGAGATTTACCAAATCCGATGGTTCAAAAACAGGAACGAATTCTCGGTTTAGGAACTCCGCATCGCCGGCTCCGACTCTAAACGTGATAAGGGATCCTACGTTACCAAATACTGCATTAGCGACGTTCTCAGGCATCTGAGCGATGTACTGGTTAGTAACCATTAGTGACAAGCCATATTTTCTAGCCTCAGAGAGAATGACGGCAAATGAGTCGGTTGCGAAGTTTTGAAACTCGTCGACGTATAAATAAAATTGAGTTCTTTTTTCTTTTGGCATACTTGCTCGGGTCATTGCTGCCATCTGAATTTTCGTGATCATTAAAGATCCCAGTAGCGCACTGTTATCTTCGCCAATTTTTCCAATCGATAAGTCTACGAGCAGGATCATGCTCTCGTCCATCGCTTTTCTAACGTCGATTGATGTTGCTCCCTGCCCCACTATATTACGGATCGTTGACGAGGAGACGAATTGGCCAACTTTATTTTGAATCGGGGCTACTGCCTCTGTTCTAAACTTTTGATCATACTTCTCAAATTCATTAACAAAGAAGTCTCTGATAATTGGGTCTGAAATTTTATCAACTACTCCCCTTCTAAACTTGGTGTCCGATAGAATTTTTAGAACACTCAAAAGTGTGGCGCCTTCATAATCCAGAAGTCCCAAGACTACGTTTCGAAGAATATATTCTAGTCGCGGACCCCATGATTCACCGAAAATCTTTTTAAATACTCCGACGATACCTGAAGCCACGATATTTTTGTATTCAGGATCTACTTTTTCAAATAAGTTAAATCCAATTGGAAAGTCCCGATCAGCCGGCGAGAAGAATATTACGTCGTTTATTCTGTTTTCGGGGATATATTCCATCACATCTGCGATCAAATCTCCGTGTGGATCGACCACTGCTACTCCCCTGCCTTTACAGATATCGTCAATGATCAATGCTTTTAAAAGTGTAGATTTACCCGTACCAGTTTTTCCAATCGCATACATATGGAGCGCCCTGTCTTTTTGGCGAATACCGAACTCTTTCTCCTCTCCCCTGAAGTTTGTCTTGCCAACGATCGTCATCTCATCGTTTGCTTCCCCTACTATCAATGGTAAGTTTGAAGGCGGTTCACCCTTTCTACTGCCGGCGTATGTCATCGTAGGTGTTTCTACGGTGTCTGCGGGTAGGTGAAATATCGAAGCTAGTTCCTCGATATTTAAAATGTATGGACTTGCGCCTATTTCGCGTTTTTTGTAAAGCTCGGTAGCGATATCGCCGGTAATTGGTCGTGCGGACACGAAACCATTCATATTGGATGCTGTAAATTGCTTAAAGGCTCCCAACAATGCGTTTAAGGTTTGGCTTGCCCTAACCTCATTTTGCGCCAGTGAAACTACTCTGATCTTAGTTTGATATCCCAACTTAACAGCCTTTTCCTCAATCCCCTTCATGGCTAACTGCATTGGGCCAGATAGATCTGCTGGTGCAGAAGAAGGCTGGCTCTCTCCCGGTTTGGCTGTTGAACCTATACCGCTAACCAGTCCTTTGACTAGCGATTTCCACATTGGCTCGTTGGGATCTCTGCCTGCACGAAGCATTTTTACAGAATGAATAGATCGTTTCTGCCACGCGTCTGAGCTTGGCGACACGCAAATCTGGATCCATATCTCTTCGTTGTTGTCGGCTTGTGATAAAACCCCCGTGATTCCAGATAGTGGGTCAACATCAAAATTTTGAAAAGTTTTTATCGGATATACATCATCGCGGGTTAGTAGAAGATCTATTCCGACAGGACTTCTGCCTTTCATCTCTCGGCTCGTGTAGTCCTCTACTTCCGAGATCTCGACATCGGGGTATTGCGCATATATTTGCCCTTCGATGAATTGTTTCAGGTAGCGAGGTACGTTAAAATAAAACTGAATAAATTTATTAATTGAGACAATCTCAAAACTCAAGGTTGGTTGTACCTTGGTATTATAATCGAATGCGCCGTGCATGGCTGCAAACATCAACTCTGCAGCAGCCGGAGTTTTCTCGTTTAGCTTTGGCAAAAGCATACGGCAAACGACTCGATCAGAATAGATTGCATCTAATTCTGGTTTTGCTTTCATAATGTCGCTTCCCTGGTTAAATCCTTATTGATTGGATTAGACTCAAATATCCTAATCCTTTCTTGGATTTCAGAATCAACTATACCAGAATCTCGTCCATATTTAAGTCTAGAAAGTTGCGCGATGGCTTTTCCGAGCTTTTCATTTTCTTTGACGGCTGTCTTAATTGTCTGCATGCTGAATGGTCTTGTTGGCGCATTGTCAATTAATAATTTTACATATGCATTATATGCATCGATATTGTTTAGGTCGTTCTGGTTGGCGACTGGTTCAAATTCTTTTGCCATAAACTCCGCATCGGGAACACCAATCCTAAATGAAACAATTGTCCCAACATTTCCAATGATGGCGTCGCGAATTAATTCTGGTATCTGAGCTATGTATTGGTTAGTAATATTTAGGTCGAGTTTAAACTTTCGAGCCTCAGAAAGGATCGAAGCAAACGTATCAGTAGCAAAGTTCTGGAACTCATCTACATATAAATAGAAGTCTTTTCTGTCTTTTTCGTCCATATCAACCCTCGACAATGCAGCCGTAAACATGCGTGCAACAAAAATCATACCGAGCAGGTTCGAGTTAATTTCACCGATCTGACCCTTTGCTAAGTTAATCAGTAATATTTTATTTGAATCCATAACTTCCCTAAAATCAAATGCTGACTTTGGCTGACCGATTATGTTTCTCATGGTGGCGTTTGTCATAAATCTTCCGAACTTTGAGATGAAATAGTTATACATTTCCGACTTATGGAAGTCGGCAGTTTTTGCCAATTGCTGTGTCCAGAAAGCTTTGATTATCGGATCTTTGACATAACTTATCCTCTGTTCGCGGAATGCATCGTCAGTGAATAATTTCGGGATCTCAAGGAGCGTACCGCCGTCAGGATATTCCATAACCGTGAGAGCGGCATTACGCATCCAGTGTTCAAACTGTGGTCCGACAAATCCCTGATTGTTTGGGTCGAATAATTTGTAAAATATCTGAATTGCTTCTTGGACCAAGAAATCCTTCTGCTCCTTAGTTTTCCATTCAAGCAGGTTTAGTCCCATTGGTCTTAGGGTATCTGCTGGGTTAAAGTAAATAACATCTTCAGCTCGCTCCTTGGGGATCTTGCTTAAGATGCTTTCTACTAATTCGCCATGTGGGTCAAATACGGCAACACCCTTACCGTTGTATATATCCTGAATTATCATTGATTCGAAGAATGTTGTCTTGCCTGTTCCGGTCATTCCTATCGAGTAGAGGTGTCTTCTTCTGTCCCCATCCTTTAACCTAACTAGTGACTCTTCTCCCCTGTATACATTTTTCCCCAGCACTATTCCCTCTTTTGGCATATTGGCGGGCGCTTCAGATCTCTTGGCTAGATACCATCTAATTCCTGGTGTGTCGATATGTTCTGTTGGGAAATGATACAGAGTTGTCACTTCTTCGCTGTTTAAAATCATTTTTTCAAAACCCATAAATGTTCTTAATATAAAATGAGTCAAGAATGATTTTTTATCATAATGCTCGTCTAGCTTGAAAGTATTTCTGTCGGGGGAACCAAATTGTGCAAAAGCCGAAAATATATTTTTTAGATTTGTCTGCGCTTCTTTTTTAGTCTCAGCTAGAGCAACAATTCTGATTTGTGTTGAAAATCCAGTTTTTGATGCTTTCTTGGTGAGTAGTTTGATGGTTTCGTCGTGAAGAGGTGTCACTCTCTTGCGGATATCTTCGTCTTTTGAAGTTTGTAAAATCTGGCCCAGCATGTAGCCAAGCTTGGTATACCAAGCAATTCCAAGAGGTACTCCTCTGCCCTCTTGAATTCTTTGCATTGCCCAGTCAATTTGGCCTCTCCAGCTTTGTCCAACAGGTTTTAGGACTACCTGAACTGCGGCTCTTGAGCCCTCGCCAATTTTGGACAATGTGTTGGTTATATTTGCTATTGTGTCTGCCTCAAGTTCTTCATAGGTCTTGATGGGATAAATATAGCTTTTGGATTGCTTGACCATCCCATAGGCGATCTCTAGGCCTTCTTTGAAAATTCTGAAATCGCTATTTGGTTCGATGTTACAATTTGGATAATAACTTTGAATTTGTTTTTCGATCAAGCCCTGCAAGTCCCTCGGCACTCCGACATAAAAAATTATCTCTCGGTCTTTGGCGATATATTCAAATGAAATTGTTGGCTGGCCAAAAATATAGCCTTTCCATCCCTGTTCGTACAAAGAGGCCAAAGATGCAAAAAGCTGCTCTGATTTAGCAGTGATCTCCCTTACGGTTTTGAGGTTTTCATATTCTGCTCGTTCAAATTTTTTTGGGACTCTGACCTCTAAAAGCACGATGTCATTGGCCCTTTTTGCTAGTTCGCGCTTTATAAAATATCTATACGCAAAATATAAGGCGATCAGGAATATACCAGCAGCGCCTATCCAGATATAAAGTTGATAGGAATAAACCGAGTCTGCGATCATCAAATCCCCTCTATTTGCACTTCTAATATTATAGCAGATTGGTCTAGTATTTTCCGAGTGCTATGAGATCTTTTATGTCTTCGACTAATTTGTGCGTAAATCTTAGATTGTGAATTGTGGTCAGATGAATCCCTAGTGGTTCATTCTCTTTAATGAGATGAGCAATATAGAATCTTGAAAATTTGTTTTTACAGGCGTAGCAATCACATTTGTCGCTAATTGGTTCGTTGCTGATATTTTTTCTTTTTGTTAAGTCAATCTGTTCGTATGAGTAATTTAGACCATGTAATTTAATTATTTTGGAGTCTGGATTCTGGTCTCTGGAGTCTTTCTTCACCCACACAACCCCGTGGCGAGCCAATCTCGTTGGTAAGACGCAATCAAACATATCAACACCGAGAGCGACTACTTTAGCAATATCTTCGGGATAGCCTATTCCCATGAGATATCTCGGCTTGTTCTCTGGCAGGATGTCGGTACACCAGTCGGTAACTTCGTAGATTTTTTCTTTTGATTCTCCTACTGACACTCCGCCGATAGCATTTCCCGGCTGATCAAGATTAGATATATATCTAGCCGACGTCTCTCTCAGGTCTTTGAACTGGCCGCCTTGGCAAATCGGAAACAATGCCTGATCGTTACGCTTTTTTGCATTGATACAGCGATCTAACCAGCGATGAGTGCGCTCAGTCGCTTTTTCTAGGTCGGTTTTGCTGGCATCGGCAGGAGCAACATGGTCGAAGGCCATGATAATATCAGCCCCTAGATTTTCCTGAATCTCCATGGATTTTTCAGGCGAAATAAAATGCTTACTTCCGTCTATATGAGAATAGAATGTCACACCCTTCTCGGAAAATTTAGCACTTGGGACATCTCTTAATGTTTTTGAGTTTCGCTTTCCCTCGCCTAGCGAAAACGCTTGATATCCACCAGAGTCAGTCAGAATTGGCTTTTTCCAATTGTTAAAACCGTGAAGCCCTCCTGCTTTTTTGATCTCATTATCCCCCGGTCTTAAATAAAGATGATATGTATTGCCAAGGATGATTTGACTGCCAACTTCATTTAGGTCGGCTGGGGTCATAGTTTTTACTGCTCCAACTGTGCCGACGGGCATAAATACAGGGGTATTAATCGCTCCATGGGGAGTGGTGAAGACACCAGTGCGAGCCTTGGAAACCGTAGATTTATTTGTGATCTTATATTTAAACATCGCTTAAATTTTAAATTTAAAAACTCCAATTTAAAATCAATTTATCAATTTTAAAATTTTTACCAAACACCCCCGCCAACCAGCTTGGTCAACGAGGGCATTTAGTTTTCATTAACTGTATTTAGATGAGCTCAACAGTTGCACCAGCAGCTTCGAGTTTCTTTTTTGCTTCTTCAGCGTCGGCTCGCGGAATGTCTTTCTTGATTTCCTTTGGTGCGCCATCAACTAGGTCTTTGGCTTCTTTGAGCCCAAGTTCCTGATTGATTTCTCTAACTGCCTTAATTACGGCAATTTTCTGTGCTCCACCATCTTTTAACAGAACGGTGTAGCTTGATTTCTCTTCGACTTCAGCTGCAGCGGCGCCAGCTCCTGCGCCAGCTCCTGCCATCATCATTGGAGCGGAAGCTGAAACACCAAATCTTTCCTCAAGAGCCTTTACAAGCTCGGCGAGGTCAGAAACGGTCATCGATTCGATCTCAGAGATCATTTCTTTGAATTTTCCCGATGGTGCAGCTTTTTCTCCGCCAGCCGGCGGATTTACTTCTTCTACTACTTCTTTGACTTCTTCTTGATTGTCGTTCCCCCCGACAATCTCTTCTGCAGGAGCTTCAGCAACTTCTTCTGCTGGAACTTCGGTGGTTTCTTCAACCTTTGTTTCTTCGTCTGCCATTTTATCTCCCTTGTCCCGTTAAATGTCTGATTCCGGAGGAATCATAAAGATTTAATGGGATTACTTTATTATATTACTTATTTGTTATCTCTAATTTGTCCTAAGACAGTGACCAATCCTCTGATATTGCCATGCAAAACATTGACAAGCCCATGAGTTGGAGCGGCAAGAATGCCGACCAGTTTGGCCTGCAGTTCGTCTCTTCCAGGAAGAAGAGCAAGAACTTTTATCTTGGCGGAGTCAGAGTTTTCACCCTGTACCAGACCGCCCAAGATCTCGAGCTTCTCATGTTCTTTGGCAAATGCGGTTAAACTTTTTGCCGTTTCGACCTCGTCTTCGCCAAAAGCGAATATAACCGGCTGATCAAGGATTGATTCATCAATCTCAAGGTTCAAATCTTTTAAAGCTTTCTTAACCAAGGTGTTCTTGGTGACGACTAGCTTAATACCCTTTTCTGACAAGTTCTTTCGAAGTTCATTAATTTCATTTGCGCTTAAACCAGAATAGTTTGAGGCAATTGAAGCAGATGAATTCTTCAAAAGACCAATCAGATCGGCTAAAAGCTTCTCTTTTTTCTCTTTTGTCAGTAACATCTTTCTCCCTGTTATTTTTAAACAAAAAAACGGCTTTCGCCGAAACAATTATTACATCATGAGATCTGAGATCTGCATTTTGCATTATTTTGTCTCGGCAGGTTTACCCCGTAGCCTTGTGGTACGGGGCCTTCCCGTCCACTTACTACCATGTAAGTTATTGCTCTTTTGAGCTACCGGCTGTCTTTGACTAGGGATATAATAGCTTTTTTAGCTTAAATTGTCAATAAAACGACACGGCCGAACCAGGATTCCGCGTGGGATGCCTAATTCGGCCGTTGAGACTCTGCGCCGCGGTGCGGCTCAGGTTACGCTTGAGCTTGTGGCAGTGGCTCGTGTGGTTCTTCATCCTGATGGTCTTTGCCGGGATCATACTTCTTCCCGGTGCAGAAAATCCGGATTGTTATAGGGGGCGGCTTCGTGTAGCCCTTGGGAAAAGTCAGTTGAATGCGGACATTGAAGTGACCTTCCCTGTTGGCGATGAAGTCAGTGTCTCCTATGATCTTGATTGCTTCGTCGTGGGATATGATCTTGAGGTCGTATCCGTCGGGGTTGCCGACAGCCTCTCCCGTTTCCCAGTTCGTCACTTGAGTCGGCATGAGCCTGATCAGTTAGCCGGCGTCTACGGTGAGTCGCGGATCGGCTAGGTCGATCAATCCGTTCCTCACGAGGCCGAAGTATGTACCACCATCTTCATAAAAGCCGCGCATGTAGCCGACGTTTATGTCGATGTACTCCGGGTTTGGCTTTTTGGGCAAAACATCCACGACCTTGATGGGCCGGACCACGTTGAGGGAGAAACGTGTTCTGGCGGAGATGGTGTTGAAAATGCCTTGTTCTGACTTGACTGCGATTACGCACCCACCTTCTTTGCGGGGGCGTAAGATGCAGGCATGCTCAATAGAATCTACTTCTTCGCAATACTTCCTGTCGAACTCGATTTTCCCGTTGAAATTACACTCTTCAACGAAAATTACGAGCAGTTTGTTGCTTGGGATGGTGAAGGTGTCACCTTCACCGATGAGGCACAACTTCCCAGTTCGCAACTTGATTTTGCCTTCCGGGCTTACCTCGCCAGTGAATTCGCCCACGGCGCACTGAATGTTGACCGGAGGAAACCTACCCCACTTCTCTCGGGCGGCTTCACGTATTGAGAGTCCAACAAGGAAGACGACGCATAGGAGGCCGAGAATCATGAGGCACCCTTGCACCGCGGTCCATGGTGAATTAGCGACCGGCTTCTGCTCGGTATGTGTCTGGTCTTGCGCCACGGTAATCCCTCCTTGGGATGTGCTGCGAATTGTGCTGCCTTCCGAAAACCCAGCCTATAGGGCTGGGCTTCGCGGAAAGCAACTATTTTGTCAAATTGCTTGTTCTTTCTTACGCTTTTCCTGATTCCTGATTCCTGACAGCTGATTACTAGATATCTATCTTGACGGATGGTCCCATTGTTGGGCTGATCGAGGCAGAGTCTTTTTTAAGGTGAGCAAGGGCTTTAAGAGCAACTTGAATGTTCTCGGTGATTTTTGTGGCATCCCATGAGACTTTTCCAACCATTATGTGGAGGTTTCTTCCGATATCAGCTCTGTATCTGGCGGTTTGGTTTAATTCTTTGGCTGCTTCCTCTGGGTTTTCTACAACTGTGCCATCTTTTGGATTAGGCATCTTGCCCTTTGGTCCCAAAATCTTAGCCACTTGGCCAAGTTTTGGCATCATCGCAGGGCTGGTGATGAGAATGTCAAAATCAGCAGTTCCTTTCTTGATTTTCTCAATCAGTTCTTCTGAAGCAATCGCGACGTTGAGAACTTTTCCGGTTCCGTGAGGAAGTTTGATCGTTCCTCTAACAGCATCATCACCTTTTTTTGGTTTTGATAGTTTAACGTCAAGAGTGAGTGAACCGTCAAACTTAGAGTATGATAGTTTTTTTACTATTTCAGCAGCGTCAGCTATCGAATATGACTTGTCTTTATCATATGTTTTTTCAATCTCGGCATACTTTTTCGATTTGATTTTTTTTACTTGAGCCTTTTTTGACTGCTTGCTAACTTTGGCTTTGGACTTTTTACCTTCGGCGGCAACCTTTTTTGTGGCCTCTTTGGCGGTGTCATTGTCCGTGCTCATTGCGGCAACTTCGGAGGCAATCTCTTCCTGAGTTCCTGTCTCATCTTCCGCGGTTTCGACATCAATTTCTTGGTCGGTTTCGGACTCTTCTGGAGCTAGCTCTTTATCTATCGAGTCGTCTTTTACGGCTTCAACTTCTTCATCCATGACAATCTTTTTCTTTGCCATATTTTTCCTTTCGCGGTAATATCGCCTTCTCGGGCTTCCGCTAATTAATTGTGTGATTTTCTAAACTATTATTAGAGATCGATTCTAACAGATAATCGGTTGTTTTGTCAATCGTATCCGCAATGATTTTAACCTCATCGGCACTCGGATTTTGAAGAACATAGTCCTCGAGCGGTATTTGGCCATTTTCCCCCACTCCGATTCGAACTCTCCAGAATTCGCCGCCGATTGAGCCAATTATTGATTTCAGCCCGTTGTGGCCACCGGAATCACCACCAAAACGAACTCTAATTTGCCCAATTTCGAGGTTTGCATCATCTGAAATCACGACCGTATTTTTAGGGTCGATTTTGTAATAATCTGCAACCTTTGAAACCGATTCTCCAGACAGATTCATAAATGTTTGAGGCTTAGCCAATATAGCCTCGGTATCACCTATTTGTGTCTTGCAAAGTTCGGTATTAAGTCGTTTTTCGGATTTGAATTCGATCTTGCCAAAGGGTTCTGCCTTTTTGGCTAATCGATCCACAGCAATGAAGCCGACATTATGCCGATTTTTTGCGTATTCCAGGCCGGGATTGCCTAGTCCTACAATGAGATATTTTTCATTTTTCATTTTATTCAACCCGTTAGAGATAGGAAGCGCTTAAGCCTATTTCTTAAATAACGCTTTCCATATCCTGTTTTTAAATACTTCTCTCTTTTGTATGCATCGGTTTTGTCTATACAAGCTTCGTAGTATATAACCTCAAACGGTCCTCTCGCACTTGTTGGGTAGACGTGTCCCGATGCATGTTCGTCAAAGCGCTTCCGCAAATCTTTTGTGCATCCCGTATACCACATATTGTCCTGCTTACTACGTAAGATGTAAACATAAAACATGTTATCTCTAACGGGTCAAAGCCCAGGAATATTGATTCCCATTTCACCCATTAGGCCTTTGGTCTTTTCGGCTGCAACTGCTTGGGCTCTGCTCATTCCCTCTGCGATGACCTTGATTAATTTTTCTTCGAGATCTCTCTTGCTTGACTTTTCAAGCAATGACTCGTCAATATCGATCGTCTTGATTTTTTGATCGGCTGTCATTACGACAGTTACCTTAAGATCCGCGGATTTAGCTTCGATCTCGGTATTCTTAAGCTCCTTTTGTATCTCCTTGGCCTTTTTCTGCAACTGATATACTTCTTTGACTTTGTCTAACATTTTAACTCCTATCGTCGTTATTTTTCATTTTCTATTTTTCATTTTTCATTTGCACATAATTTATCGCTTTTTCTATTAATGCTTAATTCATTATTCCTGATTCTTTGTTTTCCTTAGACAAGCATCTATAAATATATCAATTTTTCCGTCTAAAACATCGCTGGGATTTGTGCTTACCATGTCGGTTCTATGATCTTTTACTTGTTGATAAGGCTGAAGAACGTAGGAGCGAATCTGATTCCCCCACTCTGCCGAGGTGTGATCACCCATAATCGCTCGCTCTTTTTTCTTCTTTTCGTCTAACTCAAGTTTTTTGATTTTCATCTTCAAAACCTTCATAGCCACTTCCCTGTTCTGTAGCTGAGATCGCTCGTTTTGACAGGAAACTGTAATTTTGGTTGGCAAATGAGTGATTCTGACAGCTGAATCGGTTGTGTTTACTGACTGGCCGCCATGTCCCGAGGCTCTGAAAACATCAATTTTTAAATCTTTATCATCAATTATAACGTCGGAAACTTCATCAAATTCAGGAATAACTTCCACGAGCGCGAAAGACGTATGTCTGGCTTTGTCAGCGTCAAATGGGCTGATCCGGACTAATCTGTGCACTCCAGCCTCGCATTTGAGTTTTCCATATGCATAAAATCCGTCTACTTTTATGGTCACGCTTTTAATTCCTGCTTCTTCACCAGATTGTCGGTCTAAAATTGTGATTGTCCAATTCTGATTTCTGATTTCTGATTTCTGAATTTGAGCGAAGCGAATATACATTCGTTCTAGCATTTCGGCCCAATCCTGTGCTTCGGTACCACCTGCTCCGGCATGGATTGATAAAATAGCGTTTGATTCATCAAATTCGCCCTGATATAGGGCTTCCTTCTCTAGCTCTTTGAGATCATTTTCCGATTCCGCGGCATCAAACCGATCAATTATTGCCTTAAGCGCTGAAAATCTTTGGCTAATGCCCGTCGCTTTTTGTGAGTCAGACCAGAAATCAGGCGCTTGCATCTTTTGCTCAATCTCAGCAATTTCTGCTTTGCGCTCGTCAATTTTTAATAATTTTCGTAATTCTTCCTTGTCCATATGGCAAATTATACCTGATATGCAGATAATTTAAAGTGCAAATAATTTTTCAATTAATAATTTAATAATGTATAAATAGTTCAATCAATGGAAAATGTAAAATGAAAAATGAAAAATATGCCAGTAAACAAAAACCCCCGAGATGAATCAGGGGGGTCTTTGCTATTCTTGAGTACTTGGCAATTACAGGTTTTCGGCAATAAACTGAGCTTTCTTTCTAAGTGAAAGAATTGCCGTTGAGATTCCACCAATTCCTAGCGAAACTAATGCTGGGAGTTCGGTTGGGATACCTGTTTTTGGCAAGGTGCCAGAGGTTGTAACAACATTTGGAGTTGTCGAGGTTGAAGCAGCGGCAAGCTTTACTGGAGCATTAACTGCAGCGGCAGCTGTAGTTGATGTTTGGCCATTTCCAGCAGAAGCGCTAGAAGAAGCCGAGCCTGAACCTGCAACAGCAGCAGTTGAGCCTGAAGCTGATGGACCATTTGGTCCGACTGAAGCTGCGCCTGATCCTGAAGCAGATGCGTTGCCGGCTGCAGCAGAAGTTGAACCGGCTGCGGCTGCGCCGTTAGTGGCTCCACCAGCAGCAGCTCCACCACCGGTTGAGGCGGCAGCGCCACCATTGTCGGATCCTGAACCACTTCCAGCATTAACAGCGATTGAATTCTGATTGTTAACCGCCGTGTTCTGCGAAACATTAACAGGTGTGCTAACATTTACGCTTGTATGTAGGTTTGACTCATTGTGCAGACTCTGTGACTGCCACTGATAATTAGACGAATCAATATTATTTTGATTCGAGCTATTGCTTGCGCTCTGCGAGACAGAGCTTAAACCTGTTTGGCTAAAAACATCATTGATGATGTTCTGAGCCATATTGTCAGAAGCTAAAGCAGCTGTACCCAAAAGGGTAAGCACTGTTGCTCCCGCAATTATATAAGATTTCTTCATATTCTCTCCACTTTTCTGGTCATATTTGACCAATACTTAATTTGTTTTGATTTGCCCTTAGATTAGGATATTCGTATCATAATTATAAGGAGAAGTCAATGGTTCGACGCACTAATGTTTGCTCACCACAAGTTGCGATACTGTAAAAATTGAGGGGTTGGAGGCCGGCACGCAGAAGTCTGCGCGCCGGCCTTCCTGATGTTGGGGGGGCTGCCTAGTTGACGGCGTTGGAGTTGCCGTTGTTCAAGGAGCTTCCCTGGTTTACCGTCACCGGAGTCGAGACTCCGACCTGGGTGACGGGGTTCGACTGGTTCCAGAGGCTTTGAGTCTGCCACTGCTGGTTGCGGATGTCGATGTCGTTGGTGTTGGTTGCGACAGCGCCCGATTGACTGTAGGCGCTGCCCCCAGCGACATTGAAGGTGGTCGTCGAACGCCCGGCCCTCGCGGCTTCGACATTGAAGAGGCCGCCGAGGAGGACGGGGGCAATCTCGCGCAAGAACCCGCGATCCTCGGCGTGGTTGATGATGAAGGTCCCAGCGGATGCGCTGGAGCCCAACACCACGGGGGTGCCGAAAAGCGGGCACTGAACCGGTTGCGGGCGGGGTGCGATGGGGGTCTGACAAACGGGCGCTGGCGGCTGGATGCATTGTGCATCGTTGCCGCGGTCGCCCTTTTCGCCAGGCGGTCCAGGAGGTCCAGGAGGTCCAGGTGGTCCAGCAGGACCTTCTCCGCCATCCCTTCCGTTCTTGGGTTCGGGCAGAGGCACGAGGGCCTCGATCCAGAGTGCCGCGTTGCGGCACTCCTTGACCCGAACAACGCCGTTGTCCATAATCAACTCGCTGTACACCCCTGTCGACTGTACGATGTCGACCTGGTCGCCGGGCTTACTGGTGTAGCTGTAGACCTTAATGGCCCGGTACTTCGTCAGATCTGAGAGCGGTGTCGTGGGAGAGAGGATCTGGATGCCGTATAGTCCGGATGCCCAGATCTCCTTCCACGCGCTCTCGTTGTTCTGGGCCAGCGCGAAGCTGGCGGTCAGCAACAGTGCGACTACGACGGCGATCTTGGTTCTCACGTTATCATCTCCTCGCGGCGTGTGCCGCAACGTCTAGTAGTCTACTGGTTCACGACGATCGGTACCCAGATGCCCGTGTAGGGCGCGTCTGGGATTTGTACGGTATACCTGATCCCCCGATGCACTATGTAAAACGTGCAGCCGGGCCTAGCTTGCGCTTGGTCGTGGAACAGGAACACCCCACCGTTTGGCGAACTAATGTCGTCGCCCACGTAGTCGGAGTCGAGCCGGATGGGGTCGTTCAGCAAGTCGCCGTTGGGTGTTACGAAGAACACGACGACGACGTTGAAGTCCCTATTCTGCCATGCGGGCTTCGTGACCGCGAAAGGTTGTGGGGTCATAAGATCTGACCCAGAGAGCCCAACGGTCGCGGCCGCTTGGCCGACGTACCGCAGCGCCTCTCTTGACAGGTTGATGTTGGCCTGCGGCGCCTGCTGGGCAGGCGCAGCCGACGCGGTCGGCGGCGTGTATCGAGGGGCGGGAGGTGCAGCCGGCGGCGAGTTGTCGAGGCGTTGCCCCGAATTGTCGCCAAAGGTCTGACCGCCAGAGGTGTCCAGCTCGTAGCCGGGCACTGCCTGGGGGTTGTCCTCGAGCTGCTTGATGCAGCGGCCGATGATCGTGTCCTCTGACTCAACGAAGAAGGTGATCTTGGTTTCGGACACCGGCAAAATGCTCTTGCCCTGTCGGACCGTTGTCCTCAGATACAGGGTGTGAGCGAAGCCGGTTGCCAACTTTGCCACGTCGAAGACGACGAAGGTGGGCCCAGATACGCATCCGTCGACCATCTTGTAAGACACGAACGGGTCGAAGGTCGTGAAGCGGGTCCGCTTGCCATCTTGGACAATTCGCTCTCCGCTCATGTTGCGGAGCCACGTGTCCATGTCTTGGTTGGGTAGCGGCGGGGCGACAACGCGAAACCAGTCAGCCGAGCTATCGAGCTTGGCCTTTAGTTCGGTGGTCTTGCCGCTACCGTCGGTGAAGGTGGCCATCCCCATCATCAGGGGGCCACATTCACGCTTCAGAACGTGCATCTGTCCAGCTTTGTCAAACCAGAGCTGGCGCTGAACCCGCATGCTCTTGTCGGCATACAGAATCAGCGAGAAGTTGTTGCTCCCGCCGGTCAGGCTGGTCATGTAGGCCGGCCGACCGAACAGGAACTCACCAACTTCCTGAAAGAAGTTGCCCGCTTGCGCGGGTACGTTCTGCGTGCAGATGAGCACTGTCATGGCGAATACCAGTACAACCCTTGCCTTGGTCACGCTGTCGTCTCCTTGTTGCGCAGATGCGCACTTACTTGCAGTCCCAATGTGTCAATATACGTACCCAGTCAATCTGTATGCCCTGAAGGGCGCTACAAAAAGTACTGAGAATGATTTCAATGCCCATGTCTTATACAAAGACAGGGCAGAATTCCAGCCGGGAAAAGGGAAGGAGGGGCACTGCTTCATAATAAATGTGAAGCAACTCTCCGCAGTTCCTAGCTGGAATTCCACCCTTTCTTAAAAGTGGCGCGTGACTCATTAAATATAAAGAACGACAAGGGGTTACTCTAGCATTATAAGGCTGATTTGTCAATAGGTATTTATGTATTGAGGACCTAGGGGCTGATTTGCAGAGCCGCCCCTTAGGCCCTCAAACTCCCTCACCCCGCATGCGCTTAAGGTATTCGCTTGCTTAAGACACTCCGGAATTCATTCCGTTCAAGTCTGACGGATAATCAGTTCCGGCTTCTTTGCACAAGCGAAATAAAGATTTGTCACGGCTCGAAAACCCGTTTTCTTCGCCGGAAAAATACCGTGGTGATTGCTTTTAATGACATTCGCAGGGAGCGAGCATGGTGTCCCGCTGCAGCGGGACGAGCGAACCGAGAACCGAGTGAGTGAGCGCGCAGGGCGAACGAGCGCTCATTAAGGGCAATCACCAAAAAGTGGCTTTAACTATCGGTGTTTGAAATGGCAAAACAAAAAAGGTCTTAAAGGTAATGTGCCAAAAATGTTTTTGTGATTTTTGAATTTATGATTAAAAATTGATTAAATTACGTCTCTACCCTTGACCCCGCCAGAACGACTTTCTGTAAAAGGGATTCCATCCTCTACTTACAGAACCGTCGTCTGCAAGGGTCTGCGCCTAGCGCAAAATGACTCGCTAGGCTTGACAAATTCTGAATTTATGGTATAGTATCACTTCTTCCGAAACACTCGGAAGATTTTTATTAAAAAATGAAGAAATTCATTTTACCGTATATCTGGATTGTCTTAGTCTGCGCCGTGGTTATTCCATTAAGGGCTGACTCGCAAGACAATAGAACTGAGCCAAAGGATAAGATCACTGTTGAACTTCAACAGAGTATGATCATCCACCAGAGTAATAGTCAAATAAAAATTACTCCCGGTGAGTCCTTAGTTCAGAAGCAAGCTAGAGAAAAACAGGAGCAATTAAATGCTCAAAGCGCCACTCGAACTGTTATAGCTCGAGAAAGAGTAAGCGAACCGGTTGTAGTTGCCACCTCGTGGTCACTTGCCGAATTGCGAACTCTGTACCAGAGCGCTGCATCCAAATTCGGTATCGACTGGAAGCTTATCGAAGCTGTTCACCAAGTCGAGTCAGGTAAGTCTACCGACACATGTAAAAAATCATATGCCGGTGCGACTGGACCGATGCAATTTCTACCTTCTACTTTTAGGCACTACGCCAACGAAGGGTCAGATATTTGTTCGGTACACGACTCAGTATATGCTGCTGCTAACTTGTTAGCTCGCTCAGGTGCTGATACCGGAGATATCGATTCTGCTCTATTCAGTTACAACCACTCTATGAGTTACGTTGCGCTGGTTAAGAGCGTAATGAACTCGATATAACAACAGACTCCAGAATTCAGACTTCAGACTCCAGAAATTAACAGAAAACCCCCGAAATCGGGGGTTTTCTTGTATTGTAGTTTTTTAGGTTTCTAACTCCTTATTCTCGCTTCCTAATTTCCTTTTCTAGAATGTTGGGCTAACCTCTGGAGGTATTATCTCGTACCATGTTTTGCCAGGATTGAGCTGTATCTCAACTCCAGCTTCGTCGAAGTATTTTGTTCTGGAAGTTAATGTAGCTTTTTTCCATGTTGCACTGAGAACTTTTCCATCTCGCAGCACATATGCTTTCCCTGAGCCGATATTCTTAAATACATAGTTTTGAGAACCATAGCTTCCTGTAGGCTGAAATGTTCTTTCTACGACTTGGATAATGATATTATTGGCTTTTATCTGCTCGCCACTCGTTCTGTCTTTGTGGGCAACTCCCGCCATTGTTCTGGCATATAGGTTTGTTAGAGGGTCAAATGCCCAGTCGACTTTGTATGATGCGGAAGAAAATTCTATCGAAGTCCCCTTTCCTGCTGGATCGGCTGGTCCATCAGCTTTGAATTTCATCGTCTCGAAACTAGACGTCGCAGTATCGAATTTCTGTGCTTTGGCGTACTCATAGAGTTTGGCTGTTGATGAATACAGTGTGTGTTCGGAGGCGACATTTCTCCCCTTGCTATCTCTCGTGAAGTACCCTGTGTTATTGTCGAGGTTTTTAATGCCATAAGGTCCAATCTTTGCCAGCGCATCTTCATTTCCACCAGCATGGGCATAAAAAGCATCATACTCCTTGACCCAGTCCATGTAGAACAGTCTCGCGCTTCTTATTGGTCCAATTTCAGGTGCATCGGTCGGGCCATAGACGGCCATGAATCTTGTGATTCCACCTTCGGTGATTGCTTCATATACAATGCTTGCATTGATTAGGCCGGACTGTGGTCTTGCATCGGGGTGATTTTCTACCATCACAGCCAGTGGGTGCCTATTGGCTATATCGGCAGAATATGGCATGCCATCTAGCGGGGATACTACCTTGGGGGCTTCTGTTTGTTTTGTCGCGGGCGCTTCAGTTGGAAAATTTTGAGGTTTTTGCTTTGTGTAGATCGCCGCAGCGATTGCTCCGAGTATTATCAATACTGCGAGAATTGCACATATTATAAAAACAGTTCTATATTTTTTTTCTGACCAGATAACCTTCATGAAACCTTTTAGCTTCATTGTTCCCCTCGCTAAAGTTAAAATTTAAGTTTTCTATTAACAATATTATATCTCTATTTTACCAAGAAGTGAAAATTTGACTTGCTGCGCAAATATAGCGCTAATTGGTGTTCTAATTGCCTATCGTATGCGAAATTGAGACTTGGCTTGAGGTAAATGAAGTTTGTCAAATTTCTACTTCTTGGTTTATCAAATTCAGCCCAATTTCACTATCGTGATATCTCTCGATCACTTCCTGATCTTCAAATATGCTAACCTCGAATGTCGCGCCGACAACTCCCTCCTTGACGTGTCCGGCAAAGGTTTCAAAGTTCTCATTTGATAGAACTATATGTGGATGTAGATGAGTCTTTCCCTCGGGATCCTTTGCGATAATTGCCGAGAAGCTTCCAACTTCCAGTGAGCCTTCTAGAACCTTGGACGAATACTCTTTCTCTGCCAACTTGTAAACCATCAGTTCGGCCTTGCTCAGCGCTCCGAGGCCAACGATTAATCCTGATTGAATTTTCATTGAGTCAACAATAGCAGTGAGCCTTTCGATAACCTTATCCCCTTTTTTAAGCGCCAATATTTTCATTTTACCCCTACCCCCAATACTTTATTTTCACTTCTTTGTCCCCTTTTTAAGATAACATCTTCGGCTTTTAGATTAAGATGTTTTGCAACTAAGCTTATCGCCTCTTTGTTAGCGAGATTTTTCGTCTTATCGGATTTTACATAAACTAAAAGCCGGTCTTTTTCTTTTAACACCTTTGCCTTACTTGATCCGGCGAAAACTTTTATTTTTATTTCCATTTTAACCTATTAATCAGAAAGAAAATCACAATTCCTGTTGTGAGTGCAATTATTGCACTAATTGATGTTAACTCATATACCTTAAATGCTGAAGTCATATCAAATCTGACAAGTGCAAATCCGAGTATGACTGTGGTTACGATATATAGTATTGGTGAATTAGAGATATCTTGTCGGCTTGGAAAAAATGTTATTAGTATGCTGATTAGGAAATAAAAAATCGCAATTGATTTGACTGAGGAGATGATCTCGATAAAATTTTGTGGCAATTGATTGCTCAGATAATAAATTCCTACGCTACCAATTAGAAGCGGAGCGATTGAGATCAGGAAGTTGCCAACGAATGGAATTTTTGAGTTTTCGTGCTCTACAAATCCACCAGTTTTTGAAAAGAGCTTAATGTCGCGAATTTTGGCAAATGTTATCAAGCAAAATACCAAGTGAGAGATTTCGTGTAGAATGACTCCCGGAAACAAAAATACATAATAAACAAAGGGATGCTTGATTGTTAGGCGCAAAAAAATCTCTCTCAACAAATAGACTATTGCAAGAGAACCTAAGATCGAAAGCAGTTTATTACTTTGCGCCCAGAGCAATAACGGCGTCATAGCTGCCTAAAGTTGTAGTATCTGATTGTTCGATGATCGCGGTGTAGTCGGCTGCAATTGCGCTCTTTAATGCATTAGCGAGGGCTTCTTGGCCGGCTTTGTATAGAATGGTTGTTTGCGCATATTGTTTTGAGGCATTGCCGGTTGAGGCGATCTTGAATCCAGCGGTTTCTAGTATTGTCTTAATCCTTGTCGCCTCTCCGTTCTTGCCATTGCCATTTACAATTCGGATTGATTCGTCGGTGTATTTGAAAGTTCCAACAAGAGCGGTCGTTGAGGGTGATTGAGACGCGATAGTGGATGTTGTTGGCGATACTGTTGCGGAGGCCGATTCTGTTAGTGAGACTGTCGCGGTTGGGGTAGTCGCTGTTTTATCATCAGTTTTACTGTCATTAAATAATATATAAACAGCCAAAGCGGTTGAAACCACTACAGCGATTATTCCAAGAACCAGATAAAACACGCCACCGCCAGATCTTTCTCTCTCTGGTCGTTCGTCATTGTTTCGATCTTCTCGATCGTCTCTTTGCGGCTCGGGTGGAGCCATTTCTCTTTTTGGGTCTATGATATCTAATGATTTTGCCATGATAAATTTATTATACCAAAACGATTGTAAATGTTTAAAGTGCGTATCGTCTAATAACGCCCTTAACTCGTCCTTGAACCAAGGCTTTTCTTGTATATATCGGTTTAAAATTTGAGTTTGCGGGTTGCAGTCTAATACGAGTTTTTTCTCTAAAAAATCTTTTTAGTGTGACGTTGTCTTCATCAACTAAGGCGACAACTATATCTCCGTTTCTAGGGTTGTTGGTTTTTTCAATTATTACAAAATCTCCGTCGAAAATGCCATCATCCTTCATGGAATCACCCGAAACTTGTAGAGCAAATACATTTGGTCCCATCATATCGCGGGGTATGTCAATCGTTTCGTTGGTTCTGATGGCCTCAATCGGATAGCCTGCAGCGATTTTACCAATTAATGGAATCTCAAATGTTCTTTCATCCCATGCTGGAGTAAGTTGTAGCGCTCTAGCGCAAGAGGACTGTTTGGTAATGTAGCCTTTTTGTTCTAGGACGTTGATGTATTCTGCGACAGTTGCAACCGATGATAGCGAGAGTGATTTAGCAATCTCCCTGTAACTCGGGGCATATTCGTTGCTGTCTATGAACTGCTTGACGTAATCAAGTACTTCACTTTGCCTTTTTGTTAATGGGAGTTGTTTTTTCATTAATTTAACGATACCAAACAAAAAACGAACATGTCAAGGCCTCTACGATTTGATTAAAATATGGGAGAGGCCGCAGATCCCGTATCAAAATACGAAGCGGAACACGGCTGAATAAGCAGTTGTAGAGCATTCGAATTTTTGATACTGGGATCAAGTCCCGCGAGATCGGGTAATTTTCAATTATCAATTTTCAATCAAATTTCAATTAATCAAATTTCAAATCTCACTTTAATATTCTGATTAATCTCGTGGTGATTGCTTTTAATGACATTCGCAGCTTGCGAGGGTGGAACTCGCAAGAAAACAAAGCGGAAAATCGTCCGGGCTCGAGGGGTGGTACCCGAGAGTGAGTTGAGTGAGTGAGCGCGCAGGGTGCTCGAGAGGGTGGAACTCGAGAGTGAGTTAGCGCTCATTAAGGGCAATCACCAAAAAGTGGTTTTCTATCGGTGGTTGGTTGGCAAAACAAGAACTGACTTACTGATGAGTGCAAAAAAGACTTTATTAATTAAGTTTTCTTTACTAATCTTCATCCATTACAATTGGTCTTTGCGATGATATATTCAAATAATCAACTATTCTCTCAAATCCTAATCCCATTCCGATAGCTGGTAGGTCGGGGCCGTCTAACTCCTTAATCAAATCATCGTATCGTCCCCCGCCACCGATCGAGCTTTGCCTCGCTTCGTCTGAGCCGATGTTAAATTCAAATATCACGCCAGTGTAGTAGTCTAGGCCTCGTACAAGTGCCGCATCTTCGTTCACCGATATATCATTGTACTTACCAAAAGCAATTTTTAAATCAGTGATAATTTTTTTGTAATAATCGCTTTCGTCTTCGCTGAGCGCAGAGACAATCGTTGGAGCTGATTTGGCGACTTTCTGGCATTCAGGATTTTTACAATCTAGCACTCTAAGTGGATTTTTTGTCATTCTGATATTACACAAATCGCAAAGACTGCCAGCGTTTTCGACTAGGTATTTATTGAGTGTTTGGGAGTATGCCTTGCGAGTCGCGCTGCTGCCAAGCGAATTGATATTTATTACGATGTCAGATATTCCGATCGATTGTAAAAACGAAACGGCGTTTTTGATAAATTCAGAATCGATTTCAGGTGACTTTTTACCAATTACTTCTAGATTTAACTGGTTGAATTGTCTTTTTCTCCCCTTTTGCGGTCGCTCATATCTGAAGCATGGTCCAAGAGAAAAGACATTGATTGGCTTTGGCATACTTTTCATGCCTTTTTCAATCAATGCTCGAATGGTCCCTGCCGTAAATTCTGGTCTGAGTGAATAAATCTCATCCGATTTTTTTTCTAGATCAAAAAGCTCTTTTGAAACGATGTCGGTCTCTTCTCCGACCGATCGAACATATAATGATTTTTGCTCGAATATCGGAGTTTCTAGACCTTGAAATCCTCTTTCAATATAAAAGTCGACAAATTTGTTTTCGATGTCTCTTCGAAATTTAAATTCATCGGCAAGATAATCATGTGTCCCTCTTGGTTTTTGAATCATAGTTATATTTTATCCGAGAATGTAGGCTTTTTCAAACGGACAGGCCCGCGATCGCTCGCGGGCCTTGAGTGTGCTGATGCAACTCGAGGGCTACGCGCCAAAGAGTTGCTTGAAAATCACGTGCTCATTGCGGAGCAGGTGCGTGAGAGAGAAGACCTGGTCCCAGGCGCGAAGTCGGTCTTCGTCTGCGAAGATGTCATGCAGCACGGTGTTCCAGCTCTCGATCTGCTCGGCCGTGATGTCGAGGGAGTCGACTGGCTTGAGGAGGCCCTCGGCGATGATGTCGCGGATATTGCCACGCGGTTCCGGTTCGAGCGGTTTCGCCTGCATGTCTCCGAGCAGCTGGTCCGCTTCGACCAGCGAACAGGCCAGATTCTCGTCATGGGTCGGATTGCCCAGCATGAACGCGGCACATTGCACGATCCGGTAACACGACTGTGCGTCGAGACCGAACGGTGCCGCCATCTTGGCCAGCTTGGACTTGGCGGATGCGGCGGCGTAGGTGCCGTTGGTCTTCACGATCTCGGTCATCATGTTGACGGGGTAAACGCAAAGGCCGTCGATGGCCTTGATGGCGTTGCTCAACATGCGCGCGACTGCGTGAAAGAGGTCGCGCAGGGCCGTGCGCTCGACGCATGACTGGGCGATTGCTCGCTCTTCCCACGTGACCTCGACGGCATGCAGCGCTGAGACGCAGCCGAGGATGTAGGCCCAGAGACCCTCTTGTTGTTCGTGGATGATCGTATTTTTCTTGCCCGGCATAACGGACGAGCCTGTCTGCTTCTTGCCGAACGGTTCCTGATAGATACAGGAGGCGCTGCGCGCGCCAAGCCGAATATCCATCGCGATCTGTCCGAGCGCACTGGCGATACCGCCGAGTGCAGAGATCGTCGGACGGAAGAGGGTTCGGTGAAGGATCTGGGTCGCGCCGTAGTATGGCTCGAAACCCAAGAGCTTCAGCGTCTCCGCTTCCAGTTCGGGGCTGATCTCCGCGTATGTGCCGACGGCGCCTGACACCTTGGAGAAACGTAGGTGCGCCTTGCTCTCGTTGAGCGCGGTTCGTGCCTCGATGAGCAGTCTGTACCAACTGGCTATTCGCTTGCCGAAGCTCTCGGCCTCTGCGAACTGCCCGTGCGTGACTGCCATCATCGGCGTGTGGCGGTACTTGAGCGCCTTGTCCCGCAGGATTTGCTCGAATTGATCGAGCAGGGCCTCAATCACAGCGACTGACAGGAGGAGCTTCTCGAGCAGTGCCGACTCCTCGGTGTCGAAGCTGGTCATCTCGTCGTGGACGAAGTGTTGCAGTGCATCGGGGAGATGGCGCTGGCGCTCGAAGACGAACGCGTTGAGGTCGTGTCTGATCTCGGCGTCCTTCTGCTTCCACCACGTGATGTCGGGACGGTTTGACGCAAACGTCTGCCGGATGGTCTCAAGTGTTGCCGCGTCCATCTCGCCCAAGTTGACACGGGCCTGCAGAACGGCCAGTTCCACTTTCTCCCAACCGTCGAGCAACGCCTCGTCTGCCCACAGCCGTGCTATGTCTCGGTCGTCGTATCGGTCGTGCATGCTAAAGTTCACCCTTCCCTTATCGGTTTGTTTTGTTAGGGCCTAGGTCTTGGTTAATTTATATGCTTAATTATTAAAAATCTCAACAAATTATCTTAAAATGAGGCGGGGCGCCTTGTCGGCGCCCCATTTTGCTAGTCCCGCAGGTGCGGAACCGAACTACACCGCGATCTGCTTGTCGAGGATCGCGGGCTTGGTCTTGAACGAGGGCGGCAGGAACTCGTGCGTGACAGCAGCCTCGCAGGCCTGCTTGAAGCCCTTGCGGCCGAAGTACGCGTGACCGCTCTTGTCCATCTCCACGGGTTTGCCGGGGAGGCGCTCGATGGAGAGTTTGGCGGCCCAGTCATCTTCGTACGTCTTGCCTTCGAATGCAACGCCGATGACGGGGATGCGCTTTCCGAAATGCCCCAGCCAACTGCGCAGGATCCCAGGCAGTGCGGCGGCCATGCCGGCGCCAGCAATGATGACGTCCACGTCCTTGACGGTGCGGGCGTAGTTGCGCAATGTGTCGGGGTTCCGGTGGCAACTGATGATGTTCAGGCGCACGACCCCGCACGAGGCGAGATAGCGTAGCCCGGCGAGTGCCTGCTGTTCGTCGCTCTCGCTGCCGAGCACGACGTCAACTCGGACAGTGGGCAGTGAAACGTCAATGCCCATGACGTCGCGCTGGAACTTCTCCAGCTTCATACCCAGTTGCCGGAAGATCGCATAGCGGTAGATTGCTGTGATCTGGGCAATCTGATCCTTGGGCAACACGATCTTCTGTGCTGCCGCGAAGTCGCCGACGTCGGTGAGGGCCTTGATGCCAGCTTCGCGCGCTAGGCCGCGAACCAGCTCCTTGCTGAGGTCGGGTACCTTAGCCGGCTTGGTCTT
>Ga0247841_10001346_pt1 | contig 56575 bp, 41 predicted proteins | sample LaCruzMarch2015__2_FD_192410 | JGI IMG/M metagenome (GOLD analysis project Ga0247841, IMG submission 192410) | Freshwater microbial communities from meromictic Lake La Cruz, Castile-La Mancha, Spain - LaCruzMarch2015_18m | ecosystem: Environmental > Aquatic > Freshwater > Lake | place: Spain... | reverse complement strand
AGTCAATGCTTGGCAGAGGACTCGAAATAATAAGGAATGTAAAATCAACTGGCAGTTTACAACTAAGCAAGCAAGGATTAAACTCAAACGGTTATATCCGTCAATTGATGCTTAACATAACACTAGCTAATTCAGCGGGAACTGGGTTCACTCATATTACTTCTGCTGACTGGTATCCTTCAGCATCAGAATATGGGATTGATTGTTTTGCGATCGGAGACTTCAATGGTGATGGATTAGATGATATAATTGGTGGGTATGAAATGGAAGGAGATTGGGAACCTCCTCCTCATAATCACTTATGGGTCCGCATAGCAAAGGAGGACGCCAATGGATTTCAGGGTTTTTTCGATATGCAATGGATAACATCTTATGAACTTGGTTTAGATTATCGAATCAGAGAAATTCAAACCGGTGACTTTAACAGTGATGGCAGGGATGACCTTGCCATCAGGATTAGCCATAAATCGGATATTGACCCGACAACCGATAACGAATTTTCATGTGACATCCAGTTTTCAACATTGCTCACCCTCAACACAGTGGATTTTGTAAGAAAGGGTTGGCTTGGGTATCTGAATCGTTTTTATATCGGTAATTTTACAAATAGTAAAAACCAAGATTTACTTGTATTTAACGACTATTGCCAGTATTATTATTGGGATGATGTTAATCAACAACTCGCACGACTACCGCAAGATTATGGGTATCCAAGTAAGTATCACGATATTTTTCCTGGTGATTATAATGGCGACGGTCTGACCGACATCATTACATGCTCCCTTTCTCCCAATTTTTATTGGGAACTCACATTTTCGACCGGAGCTGGAGGAACATGGCCTACTATTCCAATAGACTTCTTGCCACCTGTCGATCCGAATAGGTGGTACTTATTTGCAGATTATAAATTTTGGTTTTCTGATTTTAATGGTGATGGAAAAACAGATATACTAGAAGCGGATCGTCCGAATGATTTATTGAAATTTTACTATTCAAAAGGAGACGGAACGTTTTTCGATACTCCCGAAAACTATAATATTGAGTTTTATTATGTTTCTTTATCTCAATTTAGGAATAATGATTTTAATGGGGATGGAAAGGCAGAAATATTACATATTATAAGTCTTTTTGATTCACTAAACATTATTCAAATACATCCCAATGAACAACGAGAGTTAGTTCATTCGATAACAAACGGTTTTGGAAACAAAATCGATATTGAACATTCATCTTTATCTGGTTATTTATCATCTTCATTTTACAATAAAAAAAATACAACTTTCCAAGAAACAGATGGAAAAATCAAAGATTTTCAAGGACCATTACATGTCGTTAAAAAAACTGGTTTTGAAAATGGGTTGGGAGGTACCTTGACGACAAATTACACATACGAACATGCGACCATACATCCGACTGGAATGGGATTTCTTGGATTTGAAAAAATCACTGCACATGATCAATCCTCAGGAATCAAAAAAATCGATATTTACTCTTCAACTGTTCCTGAGTTATCCAACTCATCAATAAATTTTATTTTCCCTCATATAATTAAATCACAGCAAATATTTAATGAAAATATTTTTCTTGAGAATGAATGTATTGTAAAAGGTTATCAATTCTATAATGGCTCAGGATCGCCAAAAGATAAAATCATCTTTCCTGTTTCTGAATTAATAAACACCAAGGAGTGGGAGATAACGGATCATGCAAAATATATTAAGACTTCAAGGACTAGAAGTTATTATAACGCTACAGATATTATATATGGGAATCCGACCAAAATAACCACATTAAATGATCCAGGAGAAATAAACATTTCGTCTTCTGACAATCTATTTACCTTTAAAGAAGAAATAAACAGAACTTATTATCCTTATGATGAAGCAAACTGGGTGATCGGTAATATTAACTTGACTACTACTCAAACATTTATTAAGGATCATGGTTCACAGACAAAAACCAGGCAATTTGTTTATTATCTACAAGAGCACGAACATTCTCAATTACTTTGGAAGGACATTATTTCACCCACAATAGATCCTTTCCCTGCAGATTTACTATCTATAATCACGGAATATGATTATGATCAATATGCAAATATTAAAAAAACCATCTTATCCGCTCCAAATGCCAGTCCACCAACCTCCACCCGGGAAATGAACTTTGAAAATGACCCTAATTATCAATCAAGGTTTGTTACAAAAACAACCGATCCATTACAGCATTTCACCCTGACTGAATATGATGCCTTAACAGGAATGCAAACTACCAGTACTGATATAAATAATCTCACAACAGAGTTTTCGAAAACCATTTTTGGGACCTACAGTAAAACAATAGCTCCTGATCAGACTCAAAATATGAAGGTATTCCGGTGGGTTGATGGCCAATCTGAAGCGCCTCCAAATGCCTTGTATTATTCCTGGGAAAAGAATTCCGGCAGCAGCGAGGTTTTGGTATTCTATGATAAACTTGGTCGAGTTCTCCGACAAGTCACTAAAGGGTTTAACAACGATCTGATATTCACAGATCAGCATTATGACGGGTTGGGTAGACTGATCAAGACATCAGATCCGTACTTTAACGGAGATACGCCTGTATATACTGAAAATAAATATAACACTACTTTACCCAGAGTTGATTACATAATATTTACAGACCAAACCGAAATGCATTATACTTATAACGGACTGGCAACCATCACAACCAATGAGGCAGGACAGGCAGAAGTCCAGAAGAAGAACGCGATTGGATTGATGGATGAAAGCACAGATGCAAATTCAAAAACTATTAAATCCGAGTATTCATATGAAAACAATAATCTGATTAATACCATTGTAATTCAGCAACATCCAGAGACTCAAACAACCATTAAAATTGATAAATTCGGGAATCGTTTTGAAATTATTGATCCAAGCAGTGGAACCATTACCGAAACACACAATGCATTCGGAGAACTGATTTCGAGTACAGATCAAAAACAAATAGTAACATCGTATACTTATGATTTAAACGGTCGCATGATCTCCAGAAATGTAGGTGGGGAGTTGACAACATGGTTGTACGACAATAAACCTCATGGTATTGGTTTGCTTGATAAAACTTATACTAATGTTAATACCGTTGAATATTTCTATGATGAACTATCGAGGGTAAAGCAGAAAGATGAGACTATCACGGGTGAAGAAGATCCATTTTCTTTTACCTACGTTTATGATTCATATAGCCGCACTAAGGAACAAAAATATCCATCCGGCGTCAATATCCGGAATCATTATCTGGAAAATGGATATTTATACAAGATAACAGAAGTCTCAAATGGTATAAAAGAGTTATGGAGGTCCACTGTTATCAACGCAAAGAATCAAATACAAACAAATAAACTTGGGAATATTATTACCACTGATTACAGTTTCAAAACGAATACTGATTATTTGAGTTCAATTCACACTGTAACAGGAACAAATGTTTTGCAGGACCTGGAATATCAATGGGATGATATAGGTAATATGACAAGCCGGAAAAAATGGATAGACCGGTCTCAGTCTCTGTATCTTGAAGAATCTTTTGGCTATGATAATCTGAATCGCCTGACAACAATCAATGTCAACGGACAAAACACTTATTCCATGATCTATGATGATCTGGGAAATATTACCGAAAAAACCCCGCTGACTACTATGAACTATGGGGGAGTGGGTCTTGGTCCATATGCAGTATCATCTGTAGCTTTTCCGGGTGAGGAAGCGCCTGCCAACGAGCAAAATATTACATACACTGTTTTTGACAAGATTCATACGATCTACGAAGGAACGGCTACTCTAGTCATTACGTATGGTGTTGACCATGAAAGGATCAAGCAGGTCATTCAAAAAGACGGGGAAGATTATAGTAAAAAAGTGTATATCGGAGGTCTCTGTGAAAAGATAACAGATGAACGGGGAACAAGATTACTCAATTTTATTGATGGTCCTCAGGGAGTATTTGCCATCATCGTAAAACAGCCAAATGGAGAGGTAGACATCAACTATATACTTAAAGACCATCTTGGTTCATTAACCGGCATCACCGATGAGTCAGGTGTTTTGCTTGAAGAGTTAAGCTTCGACGCCTGGGGAAGAAGAAGGAATCCCACAAACTGGACTTTTACAGGTGTTCCGGCAACCTATATTTACGACAGAGGATTTACCGGTCATGAACATCTTGACCTTTTTGGATTGATAAACATGAATGGCCGGGCATATGATCCTCTTGTTGGCCGTTTTTTAAGCACAGATGCTTTTGTTCAGGCACCCGATTTCACCCAGAGCTATAACAGGTATTCATATTGTGTCAACAATCCACTGAAATATTCCGATCCATCTGGACAAATCTTTGGTATAGATGATATTGTAATTGGAGCATTTATTGGAATGACGATAAACTGTATAACACAACTCGCTACCAATCATAATCTTAGTATGGGAGATTTTTGGTTATGTGGAGCAGTTGGTGCCGTATCAGGTGTTGCAAGTGGTGGTGTTGGAGCTGGAGTATCTGCAGCTTTAAGCGTAGCTACTCCATTTACAAGTGCTTTAAATGGAGCTCTTGTAGGTGCAGCAAGTGGTTTTACAGGAGGATTTATTATCGGTGCCCACAATTCATGGATGTTAAACGATGCAGACTTTGGACAAGGGCTAATAGCTGGTTTAATTGGTGGTGGTTATGGTGCATTGGGAGGTGCATTAATGGGAGGTATTTCCGGAGGAATAGATGCGTATATGGATGGAAGAAATTTTTTGGATGGTGGACCAACAGTAGAAACAAAATTAGAAATCTTACTACAGAATAAGAATCCTGAGTTAATGTCTGAGGTAGGGGACGCCGGTGTAAGCGATGTAAAAGTTGGAACTAACAAAAATCTAAAAGGAACAGGTTGTAGAAATGCTGGCGGAAAAATAAAGGACGCTGATGGCGAAGTGGCTAATGGTCTTTATAAACAAGGAAAAGCATTTGATGTTTCTGGTGATGGTTATGTTCGGTTTAATGACAATAAGATTTATTTATCAAAGCAGACAGTACGTCAAATGTGGAGGGGAGATGCTGCTGCAAAAGAAACTTTATTTCATGAGTGGTATCATGCGAGAGATTATTACACAGGGTATGCAGATTACTTATATAGACAAAATCCAAAAAGTTATACATATATGTTAGAATTTAGAGCTCATTCATTTAATTATTCAAGACTTCCAACTCCAGCTCGTTTGAATTTTATGGAAAAGTACTCAAGCCTTTATTGGAAATCGCAATAACTATTTTAAAATATAATATGAGACTAATTTTGAGTTTGACGTTCACTTTTATTGTATCCATTATGTATGGACAACGAAAGGATTTGGGTAAATTAGAAATAACAAATAGAGCCGTTGTAAAGGAACGTAAACATGATGCTGTTAAGCTTCAGGTTCGTTTATCTGGGTTTAATGATGAATTAGATACGGTGTTTTTATATATGTTTTATCAGTGTATTCCTTCTATGCCTTTTGTTTTTGACTCTATTACATTAAATAAACATAAAGGAAGTTCTGTGGGTTTGAATTATTTAATTGAAAATGAAGCGGGAAACATTATTGAAGCTAAGGAATTTTTGCCACCTTCATTTGAAAACGTTGAAGATGAAATAAATTATATCATGCGAAAGGAACAGGTAAATAAAAAGACATTAAAGGTGAAGAAGGTTAGGATGGATTATAATAAATTTCATACTTATCAGTTGTCAAAGCTAATAGTATCAAGCAATGATACAGTAGTTGATTTATATCCATTATTAAATTCTTATCATGATTTATCCCCAGGAAAGTATAAGATATTTCTTTTATATTCGTTTAATGATACTATTGCTGAAGCCCCACCAACATCGAATTTGTGGGATAGTGACAAACCTGAAAAAGCTCAGATTTATAAAGGAGTTATTGTGTCAAATAAAATAGATTTAATAGTGAAATAAGCAAAAGCCTCGGAAACCCGAGGTAGATGTAAAGGATAGAACGTTTATTTAGCTTTATTAAAAACTCATTTTATTTTTAGAACGTAGAACCCAGGAAAAAAAAATGAGCATATGAAAAATCATTTTATCACCTATTTTGGATATTTTTATTCTTTATTTTTTATTTCATTCTTATTATTCTCAATTGATTTGTTTGCTCAGAAAACAAATCCGATTGTTGTAAATTATTCATACGATGAAAACGGGAACCGGGTGAGACGCTGGATTGATGTCGAAAAGCTTGCGAAAGACGATACTATCGATTCCTTGCAACAGGATTCGCTCATCAAGAAAAACATCACTAATTCAGGCATTTTGAATGGTACGATCTCACTCTTTCCAAACCCTACCGAGGGTTTGCTTGACATGAAGATCACCGGGATGAAAGACGGCGAAACGGCAGAATGTATTTTCGTTTCATTGACCGGACAGGAACTTCTGCGAAAGAAAACCGGTTCTCCCATCTCCCGGATCGATATCAGCGCTTTCCCTCCCGGAACATACCTTGTAAATGTCACCCTTCGCAACCAAGTTCAAACCTGGAAGATCGTCAAACATTAAGCAACAGTCTGATCTTCCTATTTGAAGTCAGGTGTTACCTGCAAACCTAAAAACCTTACAGCCCTGATCCCCTATCGCAAATCCGCACTGATCAGCCCCCTCCCGGCCTCCTATACGATGGAAACGTTTTTGAGTTGATATTTAACCATTTAGAAATATAATGATTGGATTGATATACCATCCAAGATGAATAATATAAAAATCGATATTTTGACTTTTACCGCACTAACGACTATTTTTACTTTATGTTTGGGGTTAGAAAAGTCAGGACTAAATTGGGATCAACAGCCATCCAGGTGTTCAATATATAGGGCACCGGGCAAAAATTACCAAACATATAGGGAGCGCTAAAGATGATATTGAGTTTGACCTTCTCCTAAAGAAGGCTCAAGCCTGGATTGAAGAAACAGACACTTCAGGGCAATTTATTCCCGGAACAAAAACAAAGGGTGTTGATTGTTGAAAGGGGAGAGTACGTTGCAGTTACGCATTATTTTACATATCAGTTTTTTAAGAGCTGTCTCAGTGAATGCAATTTAACCCATTTGCCACCTCTTTTATTCGATAAAGCAATCATGAGATTAATTGAGCCAGCCTCCAAGTGGCGATCAATTGAGTTGCTTTCACGCTATTTTGGAATAAAATATTCACAACGTATTTACCGTACGATACCAAAATTGATAATCCACAAAGCTGATTTGCATAAAGCGTTCAAGACCGTTAAATCGGGTGGATTCAACTTTGAAGACACCCATTTAACAGACCCCAAACAGATAGATAAATGTATTGCTTTGGTTTGCTTGTGGTGGGATACAGTCAGACACGAGGTGATAAAAAAAACTTCACGACTGGTCTGCTTAGGAGAATTAATTCCGGATCCGGAAACCAGCGTTCTGATCGATAGCCTCCACCGTGTCTACCCACACTATCCCTGATATTCCTGAGGATTATACGCTCTTTATTTATAACAAAAATTCTTTTCTTTTAGTATAAAGGTTCATTCAGAAAAAGAGGAAGTCTGGACTTCTATCAATGCAGGCCTATATATTACTTGAGAACCTGCTGATATGGGGTCGTTCTCAGACTCATCTGATCAAGTTTCAACCTGAAAAAATTGATTTGCAAGGTATATTGGATGATAATATTTCGTTAATCAAAGGTCAGTCAAACAAAAAAAATTTACAGGTGCTCTCTGAGATTAATGCCCCCTGCCTTGTATTTGCCGATAAGAATATGATCGATACCGTTATCAGAAACCTAATGACCAATGCGACAAAATTCACCCCGCAAAATGGAAAGATCGTTATCTCCACCCGGTCGTACGACAAGTATGTTGAGGTTTCAGTCAGAGATACCGGGGTGGGCATTCCCGGTGAGCAATTGGATAATATCTTCAGAATAGATAGTAAAACGAATACTTTAGGCACTGAAAAAGAGACCGGAAGCGGTCTGGGATTAATTTTGTGCAAAGAATTTGTCGAAAATAACGGCGGCAAAATCTGGGTAGAGAGTAAAGTGGGCATGGGAAGCATATTCCGGTTTACGGCCCTTCTGCCTGAATGATTGAATCAAAAAAGGGAATGTCCGGGTTCCCGGTTTGCTACATCACCGTGATCAAAGGTATATCCATATGAATGGTTCCCGGGAATATTCATGTGGGTCATAATGGTATCAACAGCATTGTTAACCCTTGTGATTTCTTCGGCTGAGAATGACGGGTCGGATGTTGTTGACTTTTTACAGCCGGTTATTAATGCTGCAAACAGACCTCCTGTAAGAAACAGGAATTTGAGGAATTTTACATTTAGATGCATAATGATTAACTTTACAAAATTAGACCAGTTTGGATCAGGAATACAATAGTATTAAAAATTTATCATAAACAGAAAATCATGAAACGTAAAGCAACAGCCATATGGCAGGGGAACGGGATGGAAGGCAAAGGGAAACTTACTTCCACCAGCGGAGTGCTGAACAACACTCCTTATTCATTCGTAACACGGTTTAAGAATGAAGACGGTATTGCCGGGACAAACCCGGAAGAACTGATCGCTGCCGCCCACGGCGGATGCTATGCCATGGCGCTGAGCTTTATGCTGACAGGAGCGGGTTACGTTGCAAAAGAGTTGAAAGTGGAAACGGCTGTGAATATTGAACAAAAAACTGATCATTTTGAGATCACCGGCATCCACCTCGACCTGACAGGGAATATCCCGGGAATCACCACAGAGAAGTTCCTTGAACTTGCCGATAATGCCAAGATTAATTGTCCTGTTTCGCAAGCATTGAAGGCAGTGGAAATCACGCTTTCGGCAAAATTGGTATAGGGAGCACCGGAAATAAGTATTGTTTTTTCTTTTTCCGATTATGTACGTGGCGATTTTTATTTAAACCATCATGACGCTGATGATTTTATATATTTGCATTGATCATTATCATATAGCAAAAACATGAAAAGTCCTCGTATTTCTTTTTTACTTCTTATCCTGACGGTTGTCGGAATATCTCTTTTTCAGCAATCCTGTAAAAAGAAAGAAACGACGTATGAACCTGTAAATTTAAGTGTAGACTTACCAAAACTTGCATTGCAGAACGATTTATTTTACCCGCTCAATTATACTGAACGGTCTGTTGAACTGGAATTCACTCAGCCCATTGATACTTCTACCATTGCGGGAAATATTTCTTTTTCTGATAAAAACGGGTTACTCGACACAACTTATATCTTACTAGCATTGGACAGGAAGATCGTCCTGTTGTTCAAGTCCGATTTTACGCTTGAAGAAGGATGGAGGTATTTAATAACCATTGGTACGGGTCTAAGATCGACGTCAGGAACTTCATTTTCATCTGCTCGTATTATTGAACTCAGGACCAGCGCCCTGAACCTGAATCTGGAAAGCGGATCGACGCAACGGAATGCTATCCTTTGCATTAGTGACATCCACATGGGCGAATACAGAGCAGTGACAGAAAATTATTGCTGGTTCAGTAAAAATAAGGATGCCCTGGTTGATCTGCTTGATTATGTCATCACAGGAAATGAGGTCAGGCAACTGGTCATCCTTGGTGATCTGTTCGATGAATGGGTTATTCCTTACCGGACTTTCCCGTTCGATACGGCAGCGGGAATTAATGATTCAAGGGGATACTTTCTTTCGGTTGCAAACTCACCGGTGAATCTTCCCATTATAGATAAATTGAGGGCAATAGCGTCAAGTAATAATATCCAACTGGTATATATACCAGGGAACCATGACATGCTCCTGACCCAAAGTATCCTGGAAGAAATTATCCCGGGTGTCGTTTGGCAGGGAAATATTACCGGCCTTGGAAATTATTCACCGGTTGATGAGATCATCATGGAACACGGTCATCGATTTGATTTCTTCAACTGTCCCCAGCCCCTGGTTAATGCCGGTCATATGTTACCTCCCGGATTCTTCATTTCCCGGCTTCAGGCAGAAGGACTGAAAGAGCACGCCGGAAGCCTTTTAAAAGAAGGGTATTCAACAAACGGATCGGTAGAATTTTTATTGGCATGGACACTGGCCTTTGAATATGTCCGTGCGCAATTCTCTATGACGGTTCATCCGGATTCAGTAAATATTTTGATGAATGGCATTGATGGTTATACAAATCCGTTTTCGTTTAACGGTATCCGGGACAGGTATGCGGTTTCGATAGAAAACCAATGGCCGGCCACCCAGACGCAAAATGCCGTACCGGTTCAGATGCCCGTTGCAATGGCTATTCTGGACGGTAACATGGATATGTTCTTTGCTTCAACCTATGAGTACATGTCGAGTGTGGCGCCAAAAAAATATAAAATGGCTGTCTTCGGGCATACCCATAACCCGGAATTAAAAGTATATCCTTCGGGTAAAAACCACCAGGGGATCTATGCGAATACCGGCAGTTGGGTAAATGCCGAATTGAGCTCAAAACCCGTACGAACATACCTGATGATCTGGCCGGGAAAATGGACGGGTTCCGACCTGGATATCGTCTCCTTATATCAGTACAATCTTAACAGTAACAGCGGTGATCCCAACCCGGATTATGTCCATACCCTGATATCGGAAGAAAGTATTTATATCGGGAATTAATGAAAAGTGACCGGGCTTGTCCGGGAAAAGCAAAGAAGAAAGTTATTACTCTAAATAGTTTTTCGCATAAGCCGGGCCGTAAAGGAAGGAACCATTCCTCTACGGAAGTGTTCAAGGTTGTTCAGAGATTATTGCTCCGGCCGGAACAGCTTACTGACAACAGTATACAATTCTTTACTTCTTTTTACGAATCTTTACCTGCAATATTTGGTGATAGAGTCGTAAAGAAGGAAATTTGATTAATGGATAATATTGCAGATTTTTTATAACCCTTAAAATCTACATTATTAGCAGATGAAAACAAAAACAATAATCCAGCTTCTCTCCCTGGTCATTTTTGGAGTGATATTGATGAGTAACAATGGATGTAAAAAATCAAGTGACAACGACAATCCCGAACCGATAACGGTTACCGATGTTGATGGAAATGTTTATCATACCGTTACAATAGGTACACAGGTATGGATGGTTGAGAACCTGAAGACCACAAAATTTAATGACGGGACTTCTATTCCCCTGGTAACGGACAGTACCTGGGGCGCCTTAGGAACTTCCGCATATTGCTGGTATAATAATGACGAGTCCCAAAAAATCGTATACGGGGCCTTATATAATTGGTTTACCGTAAATACGGGCAAGCTTGCACCCACCGGCTGGCATGTTGCGACAGATGCCGAATGGAGCACCCTGGTCACCTTTCTTGGCGGGGATACTATTGCCGGTGGAAAGCTTAAATCAACAGGCACCATTGAAGATTTCACAGGCCTATGGCTTGCGCCTAATACCGGTGCAACCAATTCATCAGGTTTCTCGGCTTACCCTGGCGGCTACCGGTATTCCCTGACAAATGGATTCGGACAAATAAATGCGCATGGTTACTGGTGGACTTCTACCGTGTTCGGCACCAGCACTGCATGGGGCCGCGATATCCGCAACGACTATATGGATGTTTACCGGAACTATAATCTCAAGACCGATGGTTACAGCGTTCGGTGTGTAAAAAATTAAGGTCCGCCCAGACGTACACGATTGAAGAAGTCCTTCTTTATTGACTGACTGTTCGACGCTATCAGGATCAATGTTTTAGGTATAGGATCCAAGAGCCGATCAAATTGTTATCACCTCAGAGAATAATAATATTTTTGCAATAATTGCAGGTTTTTTATATCATTGATCAAAGAAGGCCTTTGAACTATTGGTATTATATTACAGGCGACCCAATAATTCCTGTAAAACCGACTTCAAATAACCCTAAATATGTTGCAAGAGCCATCCTCAGAATTCCGACTTAGAAGCTTTTATCCCAATTTTTATTCGTTACGGCAATTACTTACAAAACAAATTAATATTGAGCCTGCAAAAGAACATTCAAATTTTCCTCTTCCCGGAATGGAATATAAGGACCCTTCGGATGGTGATTTTCATAACCTTCCCATAGAAAATCTCGATGTATTTATTCTGAGCCAGCCTGACAGGCATAAGGCCAACCATTACCTTAATCTTCTGATCGCCTCTTCCAAAAATGATGTCCTGGCACGAAATGAAAAAACAGTCATTTCGAAGCAATACCTGAAAATGCTTAAATCGAAATTCGGAAGGACGGATTTTATTGAGAACGAATTTGTTGTTCCATCATCAACTAATAAATCGTATGATGAAATTCTTCTTAGCCAGAAAGGGAAAATGCTGTTGGATTTATATCAGGAAGGCTATCCTGTTCCGGATTTCTGTGTGCTCACTTCAAATTCCTATCAATTAGGCACCCGGGAACGGGACGCTTTTCTTCAGATTGCCATTCACAATCTGGAACAAATGACAGGGGAAGAATTAGGCAATCCGGATCAGGCCTTGGTTTTTGCCGTTAGATCAGCCACTCCTTATTATATTCCGGGCCTTATGCCAACCTATCTGAATGTAGGAGTCACAAAACTTAGTTACCGCTCGCTGGAAATCAGATACGGTAGTTCCGTGGCAAATAAGATATATCTGAATAATCTGCAATCGATCTATCAGATACTAAGAACAAAACAGGAATTTTTCAGATCGATCAAGGAGAATAATATTCTATTTACCGACGATATTGAAGAAAGAATAGATCATCTTTTTAAAAAAATTACAGTTCTTGATGAGAGGATCTTATATGATGCGCTTTATCAGGTAAAAATGTTCATGACCGTTTCACATAGCTTCTTTACTCGAAACCAGGATCTGATCTATACTTTCCAACGGGGTCATGGAACTTTTCCCGCACTGATTCTCCAAAAAATGGTTTGGACAGTGCGTAATCGTGATTCGTACCCGGGTGTCCTGTACAGCCGTCATCCCCGCACCGGCCTTGGGATGCAAATAGAAAGTGTAAGGGATATTTTCGGAGAAGAAATCATGACCGGAACCGTTTATGCCGACCAAAGAGAGTACTTTAACCGCGAGGAGATTAAAAAGGAATTTCCGGCTATTTATCATGTTACGCCGATGCTTCCTAAACTGGAAGTTAAATTGAAATCTCCGGCCACTATTGAATTCGCAGTAGAATCGTTTGAGGGGATTTCATTTTTTGCAATTCTGCAACTGAACATGTCAGAATTGACGGGAAGATCGACCCTGCTGACCGCTATCGATCTTTATAAGAAAAAGATTATTCCCAGGAAAAGAGTGATACAATTGATCCGTCCCTATCATCTGCGACAAATCTTTTCTGAACGGATCGATGACTTTTCCCTGAAATCTTTATCTTTTTTCGGTTACGGTGTTTCTGTGCTACCCAGGTCGGCGGTATCGGCGAAAATTTATTTTTCAATGAGTAAGGCCCTGGAAGCGAAAAAGAAAGGCGAAAAAGTTTGTCTGTGCCAGGAGAATTTCATCCCCTCTGAGACCATATTTATGGCAGAACTGGATGCGATCCTGAGTATGAACCCTCTTGCCATTCATGTTGTGACTGCCTGCCTTGGTTATGGGATTCCCGCTTTTATCAATCTGAAAAACCATCAAATAAATTTAGCCGGTAATACGATCACCAATGAATCCGGAATGATCATCCGGGAAGGGTCATGGGTTACCGTATCAAGCAAACATCATTGTATTTATATCGGTAAAGCCAACTATAAACCGGCGCGATTTCAGAAATATCTGGAAGGTCAGTCACTGGAAATGGAACCGAAAGAAGAAAAAGTTTTCATCAACATGGCAAACGCTTACCATGTTTACAGGGATATTCTCAATACGCTGAAAACAGAGGAGGCCATGACGCTTACTGATCTTGTCAAATTAATCCGAAATGATTATGATCACGAACCCCAAAAAGCCAAAGAATTTGTCAATGGCTGGTTTGATAACCATAAGGATTATTATTACACGGAAATATTAAAAAGCGGGCTCGGATCTCACATGGATCAGCATAAAATATACACCCTGCTTACCGTTGACCGTAAAATTTTATTTTTCAAAAGCATGATACTGAAATGCAGACGAGAAAAGCTTAATGGCTTTTCAGCCGGAGCCTTTATGCTGGGCCGGTTTTTATGTCAGACTCACCCACTGGCTTTCTGGAGGGCTTTCGATCCGACCGATATTGTTTTTATGGTAAACGAATATATCCTTTTTGAAAAATATATGCAGATTCTTTCCGAATTTGGCGAACGTCACCTCAGTCGTACCAAGAATAGAATTTTGACAGAAGATTTAAAAACGATTACCTTGTCGTCGATGGATCCGGAATCCTTTATTACTTTAAAATTATGTGCCCCGAACTGGAAAGAAGTCGAAGCCGGAATTCATCCTGAACACGATAAAGATGCACAACAACTGATCAGGCTTTTACAGCAACCTTACGGGGTGCTTTTTAATTATGATCTTCCCTGGTCATTTGATAAGATACATGCCATTTGCACTGAAGAAAAAATAAAAATACCCGATCCGCTAACCATATAAAATAAAATTGAAGAACCTCGCAAGCTGCGAGGTTCTTCAATGGAAAGCAACTTTTGAACTGAATCCGGCCATAGCGCCGATACCTTCGATCGAAATGTGATCGTTTTTGGGTTCTGTCAGTAAGGATCTGGCTTCCCTGATTCTAGACTTGTTTATAAAGTTATTGGTCAGGAAGTAATCCTGCTGCAGCCGGACTTATTGTTTCATCAATTCTTTGACCGCCTCCTCAATCTGCTGATCACGGCCGGAAGAAAGAATACCCGGATCGTTGGGAACTCTGATATCGGGTTCCATCTGGTTGTTTTCACAGAACTTTCCGTCGGGGGTACGCCATCCACCCATAGGAATACCGAATACCAGCGTAGGATCAATCTGAGTTTCCCACCAGACAAAAGTTCCCGTTCCGGGAACAGGCATGCCAAGAGTCTTTCCGGTATTTTTCAACTTATAGGCTACCGGAAAAAGATGAGCATCGGAGTAGTTGCTCTCACCGATCAGTACGATAGAGGGTTTCATCCATTTGTCGTAAGGTTCTGAGCCGACATACTGGCCATGTGGTACCATATCCATATACCTCTTCCCGCTCAGGAAATCAGAAAGCTGTTCATGGATATTACCCCCTCCGTTAAAACGTGTATCGACAATCAATGCTTTCTTTTCAAAGTTACGTCCCAGCGCCTCCTCAAACACAATTCGCATACTGGCATCATCCATCGAACGAACATGAACATATCCAATCTTCCCACCCGAAAGACGCTCTGCCTCGTTGCGTCGATTCTTTACCCATCGCTGGTAAAGCAGTTCGTTCGTTTCTCCGATGGAGATGGGCTTCAGACTTTCATCCCAACGTTCCCCGTTAGCAGGGTTGAAAAGCGAAAGCAAGGTCAGTTTGCCGGCTTTACGATTCAGAAGGGTATAAAAGTCCAGGGAATCAGTAACAGGTTCTCCGTCGATCTTTTCCAGAACACAACCCGCTTTTACTTTAGTAGCAGCCTTATCCAACGGTCCCGCTTCAATTACTTCGGCGATCTTCAATCCGGTCCCGCTATAGTTATAATCAAAGAAAAGACCCAGATCGGAAGTCTGATCCATATTGGGTTTGCCAGCCCGGTAGTAGCAACCGGTATGTGAGGCGTTTATCTCTCCGAGCATCTCACTCAACATCTCCGCGAAGTCGTAATTATTATCGATATAAGGAAGGAATTTCTTATAGGCCGTGTAATAATAATCCCAGTTGACCCCTTGCATGTTTTCCACATAAAATTTCTCCTTAAACTGTCGCCAGGAATGGTCGAAAATATAACTTCGTTCTTCAGCCGGTTTCAGCAGCATCTCTCCGGTGGCCTTCAGCGATTCGGTCTTACCGCTTTCCACATCAACTTTCATAGGTTTCCCATCGCCAAGGAGGAGAATGAACTTCCCATCGGCCGACAATTCCATCCCGGCCCGCTTGATACCCAGCCGGGATAAGAGTTTGGTCTCCTTCGTCCGGAGTTCGGTCACCCAGAGATCATTATCTTTTTCAAAACTTGTCAGGTAAAATAATTTTTCGCCATCTTTGGAAAGCAGATAATCTCTGATCTGCGAAGTATGAACCGTAAGTTTACTCTTACGTTCAGTCAGGTTATCCCGGTCGATGATTATCTTGACGGAATCCTGTTTGGTAGTGGCAGAAGTATCTTTCTTGCTGCTTTTATCCTTTCCGTCTTTTTCTTTCTCCTCCTTTTTCTTCTCCTTTTTCGCTTTTTCCTCCTGATCTTTCACTAATGCAAGCTCTTCCTTCGAAAGCTTAAACCGGTCAAATGCCGCTTTTGTAAAAAACATGGCATATACATCCCCACTAGAGATAGATCCTCCCTGTGTCCGGTCGCCATCCCGGTTGCAGCCCCAGATCATCATCTTCCCGTCGGACGACCATTTTGGAGCATAATCATCATAACCGCTGAGGGTGAGATTTGCAATCTCACCGGTTCCGTCGGATGAAACCAGTCCCACTTCAGGGCTGAAAATCCGGTCGGGAAAGGAAAAATTCACAAGAAACCACTTGCTGTCGGGCGACCACTGGTAATACTGATCGCCGTCGGCATAGGAATAATTGACATTGGCCGGCATTATGGTTCGTGTCTTTTTAGTGGCAAGGTTGATTACCTTTAATACGACCCTGTTTTCGAGATAGGCTATTTCTTTGCCGTCAGGTGAATACTCCGGCTGGAACTCTTCTGCCTCCGTGGCCACAACCGGTTCAGTTTTTAAAACCGTTGAAGCGTAAAAATACGGTTCCTCATTGCGTGTCAGCGTGGTAGTATAGATGTTCCAGCTATTATTGACTTCGGCAGCATAAACCAGGGATCGGCCATCAGGACTGAAACTAACGCTGCGTTCCTGGTAAGGAGTATTGGTAATACGCTTGGTAAATCCTCCATCAATGCTGCTGACAAAAATTTCCCCGCGGAATACATAGACATATTCTTTCCCATTGGAGGAAAGTCTCATCTCCGTGAAACCTTCATTAACAGGAACGATTCGTTTCTGCGGAGAACTACCATCGGCAAAGACCTTAACCGTTATCTTCCGGGGTTCTTTTCCCGGTTCCAACGTATATATTTCTCCATCGAAAGTAAAGCAAAGAGTGTTGTTCTTGGAACGGCTGAGGAAACGGACCGGATGTTTAGTGAAATGGGTGAGAGATATTGATCTTGAAGGATCATTAATGGAACTTTTAAAAACATTAAAAGATCCATTTTGTTCACTCAGGTAGTAAAAATCCATATTATTGGCATCGAAAACCGGATTTCTGTCTTCGCCGTTGAATTGAGTGAGTTGAGTATATTTCTTCGAATTAAAGTCAAAGAGCCAGATATCACGGGCAATGGCGGAGGTGTGATGCTTTCGCCATTCGCTTTCGTATCCTTTTATATCCTCATAAAGAATCTTATCTCCAGTGGCTGTCGGGCAAGCCTGTAATGCAGGAGTAGGAAGCAGCATCGAAACTTTTCCACCCGCTACCGGAACGGTATAAAGTTCATTCATCAGGGAAACCGGAAATTGGGCATTGGTGACAAGATCCTGCCGGTAGGCCGAAAAAATGACATCTTGATCGTCAGCGGTAAAACTGCAAGGGATTTCCCGGTTCGAATTAAAGGTCAGCTGCCGTGCTTCTCCTCCTGATGCATCCATCAGGAAGATATCGAAATTTCCATTACGATCAGAGGCAAAAGCTATCTTCTTCCCGTTATGGCTCCAGACCGGAAGATATTCATAGGAATCTGTCAGTGTAAGCGGAATAGCAATGCCTCCGTTTGATGAGACCGACCAGATATCTCCCTTGTAACAGAAAAGAATTGTTTGTCCATCCGGTGAAATAGCGGAATAGCGCATCCATAGCGGATTTTCCTGGGAGAAAGACTGGTACCCCCAAAATATTAACAGGATAATAGTTAAGAGCTTTTTCATAGATTATTTAATTATTATTTGAAAATTCAGACGTGAATAAAATTCAAATGTTACACAGGAGTTCAAATGAATTAAAATTTGGGTAACTCCTGCTTTTTTGGATCAACTCCCATAATTGTGTAAAATTTTCCGATCGCATCAAGATTATCTGCCATGAGCAACAAATGATCACCAGGCTGTATTTTAGTTTTACCTTCCGGCTGAATGAATTTTCCGTTCCGCTCAATAGAAGTAATGATGATATTTCCACCCAGACCAAGTTCAACCAGGGATTTTCCAAGAGACGGACAAGACGGATCAATAATTGTCTGAACCATAATTGATTTTGATTTCGGCGTCAGGTCCTTGTCCAATGTCGAAATCTTTTTAATATCTAAGGGAAGAATCAATTTCAACCACTTAGCGACGACGGACAGGGTTGTGCCTTGAAGAAGGATTGAGACTATTGAAATAAAAAAAACAAGATTAAAGATGATATTCGCCTTATCAACTCCAGCCGTCAACGGAAAAGTTGCCAGAACTATAGGTACTGCGCCTCTTAATCCCACCCAGGAAATAAATAATTTCTTACGGTTGCCGACTTTAAATGGGAATAATGAAAGAAAAACGCTGATGGGTCTGGCAATAAGAACGAGAAAAAAAGAGATCAATAAACCGACGCCAAAATAGGGGATCAATTGTTTTGGGATTATAAGTAATCCAAGCATAATAAACATGATCCCCTGCATCAGCCATGCCTGTCCGTCAAAATGTTTAATAAGACTTTTTTTGTGAATAAAATTTCTGTTTCCAAGAACGCAGGCGGAAACGTAGACCGCCAGGAATTCATTTCCTCCGATAAAATGTGAAAATGAGAAAGTGAATAACATCAGGGTGATCAGCAGAACAGAATAAAGACCATCAAAGTCCAGTTTAATCCAGTTGATGATCCTTTGCATGATAATTCCCATCAAATATCCGATCAAGGCTCCAACGAACATTTGCTGAAAAAACATGAGTATGAGGGATCTATAGGAAGCGTCTTTATGGGTAAGCAGGTAAGTGAAAACAATGGTAAGGAAATATGCCATCGGATCATTACTTCCGCTTTCCAGTTCAAGCAGGGAGCGAAGATTTCCTTTTAAAGCAATACTGCGTGAACGAAGAATTGAGAATACAGCAGCCGCATCTGTTGATGAAACAATGGAACCAAGGAGAAGACCCTCCAACAAAGAAAGCGGGGTAATCAGCCATACAAATATTCCGACAATGAAAGCAGTCAGGATAACCCCAACACTGGAAAGGGTAACTCCTTGCCATAATACAGGTTTAATATCTCCCCATCTTGTATCTAACCCCCCCGAAAAAAGGATAAAAGAAAGCGCTATTGAACCGATAAACTTGGTAACCCGGAAATCGTAAAAATAAATACCTCCGATACCATCCGAACCCGCAAGTATCCCTACCAACAGGAATAACAATAAAACAGGCACTCCGAATTTTACAGTCCTGGTGCCTATCAGACCGATAAATAGCAGAATCGACCCCAGCAAAATAATATTATCAAGAGTAAATGCCATAAATGGATTAATTCGATTTTTCAAAGGTATAAAATCGAGGATAATCTACGAAAGATTCAGAGATCAGGAGTGTTAAGAATAATGAACTGACCTATTGAAAATTCGGACAAGAAGATCAAGATTTATTCAACGTGCTTTGTGAATAATGTGTTGTTCCCAGCTTTGTGTAGACATCCAACAGTTTTTCATAGGATTGCTCGATCCGGTATTTCTGAGCGGAGTCATGATACTGCTCTCCGGCAATTTTAAGTTCCGAAGGATGTCCGATCCAGTAATCTATTTTTTCAGCAAGGTTTTTTACATCGCCGCATGGGAAGAGGGACCTGTCATCAATAGCAAATTGCTTAGTGGCGCTTTTCGGGCTCTCTGCAATCAAGAGTGGCAAACCGCATCCCATGGCTTCCAGAACCGTCATACATTCCACTTCAACCGTCGCAGCATGAACATATAAATCAGCCATGTTATAGTATTTAACCAGTTCTTCGGGGGTTAATGATAGAAAAATCGGTTGGTTGGGTAAATTTTTCCCGCTTTTCTGTAGTTTCTCTTTCATCGGACCTTCACCGATCAGGATAAGCTGAATTTCATTGCTGTAATTTGAGGTTCGGATTGCCTGGAGAATAATCTCCTGTTGTTTTTCCGGTGCGAAACGACCAACAGAAAGAATAATGAATTTATTTGCCAGAGAGGGTTCTCTTTCAACTTTACAGGGTTTGAATATTGGTAAGATACCGTTCGAGATGATTGTTGATGGAGCCGTCAGTCCATATTTCTTTAATTCCTCCTGGGCAAATTTACTTGGGCAAATGACCATTGAAGAACGATTATATATCCTTTTCATCCAAATCTTATAGCAAGACCGGATAAAAGCCGTTGAACGAATTCCGGCGTTCATCGCCAGATGTTCGGCCTGGATATGAAACGTGGAAACGACAGGGATTTTCATTTTCGCAGCAATTCTTACGGAGCGAATTGCCAGAAAGAATGGAAACTGAATATGGATAATATCCATTCCCCGGATCGCATGTCGCAATTTGCGGTCGGAAGGTACCGCCAGGGGAGTTTTCATCCGTTTCATGACCCGCCATACTATGGGTGCATAAAAACGAAACATTACGACTTTCCCGGGGGCGGGATTCCCGGTAGAAATAATAGAAACCTCGTGCTCCTTTCGAAGTAATTCCACAAACCTGTGGGTTGAAATAGCAGCACCATTCCTGCAATCATCGTAAGAATCGATAACCATGACGATCTTCAAACGTTTCTGCGACGTAGAATCCTTGTTCATGAATAGAGGTTTAGTAATCCGGGCTGGTAAATTTGATATAAAGGTACGACAAATATCAAAGGATGTTTTTAAAAAAGAACTTTCATCTCTTCCACGAAATTTGAACCCGGGAATCTTTGACTTGTAAATATTTTGATAAGCCTTATATTTGCTTCGTCTTCTTTGGAATCCGATTCAAATTAATCTGAACAAACAGGATATTAAGATGCAGATAAAAACCAAGTTTACTGACTTTCTGATTTTTCTCTTTTTTATCTTGTTCACTCCTTCTGTTTCCTGCCAGGTTAACCCTTTGACGATCGCAGGGCTGGATTCGCTGAAGATTCACCAGTTTACCGGTAATCTCTTCTTTGGTCTTGACTTCAGCCAGGACGCCATGCAGTATCTTTACGTTTCGCTCACCGCATCGGGATTGTATGTCGATAAGCATAATTCATACGGAATTTCCAGCGTCGTGAATTATCGTGGAATGAAAGAACGGTCGACAAGCAACAACGGATATGTAATTCTCCAGGCTGATCTTTGGCGGCATACTTTTGATAGTTTAACCTGTAAATCAAAACGGATTCATGCGGAGCCGTTTGTCATGCTTCAATTCGATGAAAACCGGGGAATTTATACACGATGGCAAGTGGGAATATATGCGGTTCCGGCCATCCTGGCGAAGCCTAAGATTCATATTTCAGCAGGCGTAGGTATGTTATACCAATTCGATCGGTATGATTTGCTTCCCCCCGATTATATCGATTGGTGGGATAAAGCAGATATGGACAAGATTTATAATGCAATTATGCAACTGGATTCCGATACGGGTTTTGTGAATCACAGCGATCCGAGATTTGCCCTATATCTTAGCATCGTCAGTTCGTTTGGAAAATTTATTGATTGGAATTTTTACATTTCATGCCAGCAACCCTTTTCTTCCATATTCCGTAATACACCATTGTACGACATCTCCAGGGATTACCGGACTCCATATCCTTGCATTACCATTGAATCTATTCTTAAATTCAACATTCTAAAATGGCTATCTTTAAATATCCGTTATTACATGCAACACGACAGGAATCAACTAACTTTTTATCTTCCTTATTACATGTATACCATTACAACCGGATTCAGCTTCAATTTATGATTTGTGTTTGGAAAGATAATACCTCCAGTCAAAAGCCAATCTAAAGCCAATAAACCAGGTTGTTTTTACTTCTGGAATGATAGCATTTTCAGGAAGGATCACTGAAGTTTTGCCTGGAATATCCAGACCTGCGCTGATTTGCAGGACCAGACTTGCGCTTTGCCGGGATGAAAAAGTCCGTAAAGGACGATATTCAAGAATGGGGAAATCAATTTGTGTGGAATACATGGATGTCAGTACTTGTTCATCCTGGGTACCAACATCCGGTATCAGGAATTTATCAGGTCCATTGCCTGAACCATAAACACAGACTCCGATTTCCCTTCCAAGGATGAATTGGAATCTGCCGATGGGGGTGACTAATCCCGATTGCCAGGGGATGAGACCTCCGTTTCCTGCTGCAACTGCCATCTTTTTGAATGTCATTGGGGAAAAGAGATAAAGGAATGGACCTGCAATTAATAAATCTCCGGGGATTAACCAGAAGGGAATGCGAAGACGGAGGTAAAAAGCATCACGACTGGGAATAGCCGAAAAGATAGATCCAAATTGTTTTGTCACCGGTTCATCGTCAAATTTCATGGAAGAAGCGCCATCCTGCCGCCATCCCAGATCAAGGAATATCAATCCGTCGCCTGATTCGTTCAGAACACCCTCCATGCCTAATCCAATACGTATTCCCAGTTCAAGACCCGGCACAATGCCGACCGTATTCTGTGAGTACCCAAATCCGCCATTTAAAATGGAGACTCTTGCAGCCGGTGCAATTCCGATAAAGGGTCCTATCTCAGAACGAAACCTTGGAAGTTCCCCCAGACCCGTTGCCAGTCCCGGAACAGGAGTTGTGACTAAAACAGGATAAAACAGTGTATTAAAAGCCGGATCAAGATTACGGGAAGGCATATAAACCGCTTTCCCTACATTTAACGTATCCGGAGCAAACAATCCGGGTTCATCATTTATAAACCGGTTTTCATTCTTTCCCGATGCGGCGTCGATAAGTTGTTCCAGACTTAAACAAACGGTTATGGAGGCTTTTTCCTGATCTTCCGGACGCATGTATGCATCTCCCATTAATATCAGCCGGGTACCTTCCCAGGTAGTTACCTCCAATCCCTTTTCGTTATAATAATCATGGGTGCCTTTTCGCTGGGAGGCATCGCCCCAGACACCCGCCACATGTCCTGAAGCAAAACCATCTTCGAGAAAATGCAAGGCAAATGCTTCGTCGGCCAGTGCCGATAAAGCCAGCGCCGAACGTTGCTCAGGGGTCAGGACTTCAGTTGATAACCGGCCGGCTTTCAGCAGAGCGCTGGCATGAAACCATTTGTAAGTGCCAACCGGATTAACAGCGCAACCCTTTTTAAAACAAGTATCAAAATATGCCGTGGCAGAAGTGTTAACACCGGGACGGGCAAGCATGAAGTGCCCGTTGTTCGCACCTGCTCTGGATACATATTCGGGATCGACCCGCAAAAAACGGATATCGGAATCTCTTAGTTTATTGATCTTGTCGCTTCGGGTTTTGGCATTTGCAAGTCCGATTTTCAGTCGGGCTGCTACATCGGCCACTTGTAAAATCCACGCCGTTTGCAATATGTTATCAAGCATGTTTTCGGAAGAGGTGGAATGGTCGCCTCCAATGGCCGGCCATGTTGCATAATCGAGATATTTTGGATTTTCGCCTTGTGCCGAATCAGTCAGGAATGCATTAAGTCTTGATTCAAATCCTTTCCTTGCCGAAGCCCAGAGCTGATCAAGTATTACCCGATGAGCAGAGTCAAGTTTTTGAATGGCAAGAAAGGTAATATCCCGGTGCTCCGGGAAGACCCAGGCATGGCTGGATGTTGTCAAAGTAATGACCATCAATGTAATCAGAAATATCTTTTTCATAGGGATCGGATAATGATTTTTTTAATAATTAAATAGCCTGTCACCACAAACCCGGAAGAATATACATGAATATCATTCACGGTTTGTATGGATATTTCATGGCACTAAAAGTACATCCCATTTTAATGTCAAGCAAACTTAATTTGCTTTATTATTTCCGATGGCTTTCATCCAAAACCGTTTACCCTGCAAACTCTGATGGCTGTTGTCAATGAGAGGTTAAAAAGTAGATTTTCATTCATTTTTTCAGTTTACATTTTCGTTAAAACTTCTTCTCCGAGTTTTAATTTATTATTTTCTGCAAATCAATTAATTAGTTTTTGTATCTTTGTGAAAATCATTCTCTCCGCTGAAAACATTATTAATCGGTGATCTTTTAATTCCTGTCCCTATTATCCAGGGTGGAATGGGTGTAGGAGTCTCGCTTTCCGGACTTGCCTCCGCTGTTGCCAATGAAGGAGGAGTCGGTGTTATTTCCAGTGCCGGGTTGGGATTACTGTATAGGAAATTTTCCTCCAATTTTTTAGAAGCAAGCATATACGGGTTAAAAGAAGAAATCCGATTAGCAAGAGAAAAAACAAGGGGAATCATCGGCGTAAACATCATGGTGGCCATGTCGAATTTTGTTGATATGGTTACAGCAGCCATAAATGAAAAGGTGGATATCATCTTTTCCGGCGCAGGCATGCCCCTGGAACTACCCTCGTACCTGAAAAAAGACAGTATCACGAAGTTGGTTCCGATTGTATCATCGGCACGTGCGACCAGGCTCATCTGTGAAAAATGGTTGAAACAATATAATTATCTTCCGGATGCGATCGTAGTGGAAGGTCCTAAAGCAGGAGGACATCTCGGTTTTAAACTGGAACAAATAGAAAATGTAGATTATTCTCTTGAAAAACTTATTCCGGAGGTTGTTCAAGAATTAAAGCATTTTGAAGAAAAATATTCCAAGAAGATACCGGTCATTGCTGCCGGCGGAATTTATACCGGCGCCGATATGTATGACATTATGAAACTGGGGGCAGCCGGAGTCCAGATGGCAACAATTTTCGTGACAACCAACGAATGCGATGCTTCAGATGGTTTCAAACAAGTTTATATAAGGGCAAAAGAAGAGGATATTGAGATCATCAAAAGCCCGGTGGGAATGCCGGGAAGGGCGATCTTCAATGAATTTCTGGAAAAAGTCAAACAAGGGAAAAAGCAACCCATCCGTTGTCCGTTTAAATGCATAAAGACCTGTGATATTTCATCCAGTCCTTACTGCATCATTACGGCGCTGATAAATGCGGTAAAAGGTAATTTTACAAACGGATATGCTTTTGCGGGAACGAATGCCTTCAAAGCAACAACCATTATTTCGGTGAAAGAAACATTTTCAAAATTATTGAAGGAATTCCTCGAAAGAAAAAATACTGCCAAATAATTCAATCCACAATCTATTATTTTTTTTACCGTCAAGAGTTTTTATTTCTCATGTCAAAACATCTTTTAATTTATTGCAATAGGAAAGGATTAACTTCCTGAAAGTCCATTTCGTTTTTCCCTTTTTTTGCACGATAAAAAATAATTGGTTCCACTCAAGAATTAAAAAAACATCTTACTTTTATTTCAAATTCATATAAATAGAACTCAAGAACAATTTGATTGAAAAATCTTATTATAGATGAATAGAATTCCCGGAAACAAAAAATAATTAACGGGATTAGTACTTAAACCAGAAGCAAGACAGGAAAAGAACCATATGAAAAAGATATTTAAAATTACCGGAATCGCACTGATAACGATACTGATCGTATTTATTTTTCTGGTTTTAACTCCTTTTATATTCAAAGATAAACTTACCACAATTGTTAAAAATACCGCTAATAAGACGTTAAACAGCGAGTTGGGTTTTGTTGATATGGAAGTTTCTTTTTTTCGCTATTTCCCCAATCTGACAATAACCTTGACGGAATTTTCACTGAAATCTTCCGCTCCATTCAGCAAAGACACCCTGATCAAGGCTCGTGATATCTCCTTTGGCGTTAATCTGAAAAGCCTCCTCTGGGGACCAGTGACAATAACCAAGATCTTCGTCAATAAAGGGAGGGTGATTATTCAGTACAATGAAAAAGGCGCTTCCAACTATCAGGTTTATATCCCCTCTCCCGATTCAACAGAAAAGAAGGATACAGCATCATCTTCGATCGCTAATCTTCAGATTGAACAGATTGCCTTTATTCAAACCGACTTCATCTATACCGATCCTTCTGTGCCTCTGGAAATCGTGGCAAGGGGCATCAACTATCATGGGAAAAGTTTTCTGAAAGAAGACATCCTTAAACTTTCCTCCAGGGTTCAGATTGATTCAGTGAATTGTATCTATAACCATATTCCGGTTATCAAATCAAAACCAGTGAGAGCGACGCTTTCTACATCTATAAATGTCAATTCACTGGAAATGAAATTTGAGAAAAGCGACCTTTACATAAAAGACATTCCCTGTGAGCTCAGAGGTGAATTTTCTTTTCGTGAAGAGGGGTATGATTTATTTCTCTCTTTATTTTCCATGGTTGGGGAGGAGTATGTCAGTGGTTCCTTACGCCTGGTCAGCGACAAAACCTTATGGGTTTATGCCAAAGCTGATGTTAATATCAATCTTGCTTCCTGGACGAAAGAACTAGGTTTTCGCGATGCCGAACTCCGCGGGATGTTCTCCATGAAGCTTAAAGCGGAAGGAAAATACGCCACCGGACAGGATCCGGAAAGCAGGAAACCTGATACGGTCCTTTTAAGTGTTCCCAATATTACGCTGTCCTCAAAACTTGTTAACGGTTATTTCCGATATAAGCAATTACCCGAACCGCTTACCGGAATATCTTATAACCTGAAAGCAAATTTGACCAATAATGATTACCGGTCAATAACCATTCAGCTTGAAAACCTGAAAGCCGGGTTCATGAAAAACAAAATAGAAGGTTTTTTCCGGCTAAATGGTTTGGAAAATTTTCCTATAGAAGGAAATATCCATACTCACTTGAACCTGGCCGAACTTCATCAGGTGATCCCCCTCGACAGTCTTGACCTGAAAGGATTTCTCGAATTCAACCTATTTACAAAAGGGAAATATGCTCCGGATAAAAAAATGTTCCCGATAACCAGGGTAAGTTTAAATTTGACAGAAGGATCTGTCCACACAAAATATTATCCGCATCCGGTCGAAAACATTCAGTTGATAGCCACGATCACTAATAATACCGGAATCCTAGCCGATAGCCGGATTAAACTTGACAAAGGTTCATTCAACTTTGAGGGAAATCCATTTGAATTGTATGGAGAATTATCAAATCCCGACAATGTGAAATATGATATCACTTCCCGCGGTTCCATAGATATTGCCAGCATATACAAGGTGTTTTCGCAAAAAGGAATGGATCTCAAAGGCTACCTTTCGACCGATCTTAAACTTAAAGGACAACAAAGTGATGCCATGGCAGGGAGGGTGGACAAGTTGCACAATAACGGGAGGCTTGTCCTTCGCGACATCGCATTCTCCTCGGAATATCTTCCAAAGCCGATGATCATCAAATCAGGGATATTTCGTTTTAATGATGATAAAATATGGTTTGAAAAGTTTAACGGAGCATATGGCGCTTCCGACATTATCTTAGATGGGCACCTGAGTAATGTAGTGAATTATTTCCTTTCGAAAAATCAAACCCTGAAAGGCAGTCTGACATTCCGGTCAAATTATCTGCTCCTCGATGAATTCCAGTCGCATGAACCTATTGCTCCTGCTTCTGCAATTAATTCCAAATCGCGCACCGGGGTAATTATGATCCCGGAGAATCTGGAGATAGGACTGAATGCTGAATTAAAAAAGATCAGTTTCAAAAAACTGGATATCAATGTTCTTTCGGCTAAAGTGGAAATAAAGAAGGGATTGGTATTACTGAAAGATATGAATTGCGAGATCATCGGCTGCAAAGTGGAAATGGATGCGACATACGGGAGTCTTAATATAAACAGGGCCTTTTTCGACTTCCATATCAAAGCTCAGGATTTCGATATTAAACGAGCTTACAATGAAGTGGAATTATTCAGGAGCTTATCTGCTTCTGCCGGAAAATGCGAGGGTATCGTCTCACTCGATTATACGCTTAAAGGAAAGTTAACCGATGGAATGAATCCTATCTATCCTTCCCTGGAAGGAAGCGGCATCCTTACATTAAAAAAAGTCAAGGTAATGGGACTTAAACTTTTCACGGCCATGAGTAAAAATCTGGACAAAGAAAAGATCAAAAATCCCGACCTGTCAAAAGTTGAACTTAAAACAAGTATAAAAAACAATGTGATTACGCTGGAGAAAACGAAAATAAAAATTTCAGGATTTCGTTTGAGAGTGGCGGGAGAGACAAACTTTAACGGAAGCCTCAACCTTAAGACCCGGTTAGGACTACCTCCGCTGGGGATTTTCGGAATCCCGATAAGGATCCTTGGAACCCAGGAAAATCCGAAATTCAAATATGGCCGCGGGAACCAGGACGAATCGGTCGAGGAAACCGAATATTCGGATGAAATTCCGAAAGATATGCTCGAAAAGATCAAAAATGCCAAAGAGGAAGATCTGAAAGACGACTCCCGGTAAAAAAAATTAATTCTCTGATTAATACCGGTTATAGGAACATATCTGTTCTTTCGGTTTCCTGATTTTTTTTCGGATATCTTGTTTTGCCGGATAGCCTACGGTAATGATTAATTCTGCCCGTTTCTTTTTAGGAATACCAAGAATTTCCTTAATTCCGGGTTCGTCAAACCATCCCATGATACAAGTTCCGAGTCCCTCATCGGTAGCCTGCAAGCAAAAATGTTCGGCGGCGATACCTATATCCATCAATGGATAAGGTTTATCTTTTAAGACGGTTCCTAACTTAGAGGTCAGGTTTGCCTCTTCACGAACAATTACAACTATAATCTGCGCTTGTCGCGGGAAGTTGTTAAATCCGAGCCATTTTGCCGAAGCTGCTTCAGCCACTTTATTTTTAAGCACAGGATCTGTAATGACGACCAGTTTCCATGGTTGTGCATTACAAGCGGAAGGGGCCAGGCGAAGAGCCTCGATGCATCGTTCCAGCTTATCGGATTCAACCGGACGATCGGGATTATATACCCGCGTACTCTGACGTTTACAGACAAGTTCCAGAAAAGTCATAGATAAAAGACATTAGTGTTTAGATTATAATAGTGTTTTCAATCGACTGTTTTGAAAGAAATATAAAGACCCGCCAGGCCGGTCAATGACCGCGGTTTTAAAGGTATTTCTTCATCATTTGTATTAATTTCTCCCGGTTGATCGGTTTTGTAATATAATTATCACAACCGGCATCAATACTTTTTTCCCAGTCGGTCGACATAGCTAAGGCTGTCTGGGCTATGATCGGCAGACCGGGATACCTGCTTTTGATTTCCTTTGCCAAATCCCAACCATTGGCATCAGGCAATAGTATATCAAGTAACATCAAATCTGCCTCGCCAAGCGCCGGATAAATATTTCGTAATGATCTCCCGTTTGAAATACAAATTAATTCAGCATTAGTGTATCGCAAAATCGTCTTCAGATACTCCATATTCCAGTCATCATCTTCCACGAGTATTATTTTTTTGCCGCTCCAATCCAACTTTTCTACCCCTTTCTTACCAGTCGGATGTTTATCTGATTCGGCAACCAATTTTTCTCCCTGCACATAAGGCAAAGTAAAATAAAAAACACTGCCTGCCCCTGAATCTGATTCAACGCGGATAGTCCCCCCCAATAACTCCAGTGAACCTTTGCAAATAGAAAGACCTAATCCTGTGCCACCAAATTGATAAGGATTTTCAATATCCGCCTGCCGGAAGTGTTTAAAAATGATTGCCTGGTTTTCTTTTGTGATTCCTATTCCGGTGTCTTTAACATAACAGGTTAACATTCCATTTTCAGGAGGAAAATAACCAAAGCAAATAGTTCCACTCGTCGTGAACTTAATAGCATTGTCAATAAGATTGGAATAAACCTGTCTCATAATATAACCATCCGTGACGATGATGGATCGATTATCGGATAATGTTTTTTCGAGAATCAACTCCAACCCCTGTTTTCCCATTCGATCTAATTTTTGAAGAGCAACCAGATTCAATTCATCAAGAAGGGCATTCAGATTGATTTTACTTTTTACAATTTTTACATTTCCCGATTCAATTCGCGAAATTTCAAGAATATCATTTACGATGTGGAGTAAGTCTTTCGAGCGGGAATTGATAATTTCGGAAAACTCTTTTCGATCCTTTAATGTTACATCGGGTTCGGAAATCAGGGAAGCAAAACCCATAATTGCATTCATCGGGGTTCGTATTTCATGGCTCATGTTGGCAAGAAAAGTCGATTTCAAACGATCACTCTCTTCAGCCTTTTCTTTGGCAGCTTCCAGTTCAGCCGTCCTTTGACGAACCATTCTTTCCATCGAACCATGCCGGTTTTGAAGAAACCGTACGAATAGGGTCAGGAAAATCACAAAAGACAGTAAAGTAACAGCCACAATCCGCCAGGTGTCAAAGGAGTTCCCCGGATAAGAATTGTCGGTGGAATGAGACACGATTGCGAAAGCCCTGCCAAACATAAACAATGGAATGACAGAAAAATAAGGAAATTGATCAATATACTGCTGATTAAAATACCGTTTTACTTTGTTATCCGTATCATCCGGGTAATTCGCCACAATCAGGGGACCATCTTTGTTCATGAGATCGACCAGATCAAAACGTATTGGCGATCCGTTTTCGTCACGGGCAAGTAAAGATTTCCTGAGGATGGACTGTAATCCTATAACCGCAAATACAAAACCGGAATTTTGTTTGATTTCCGTCAGCCTTGAACGGTTCCCGGAAAAACTGCCGGTTTTGCAAACCCAATTAAAAGATAAAGTAATTAATTGTTCACGGTCATCCAAAATCATCGGTTCGGGATCGGTGCAGGTTATTAACCGCGTGTGGGTTGAAATCATCATTGCCTTTGTGTAGGATGGCACTGAATTTAAATTATATCCCGGAATAAATTTCCCTAAGATTATAGGTTCGGCATATTGGATCAGATGATATCGGGAGTTATCAGAATCGGTAAAATCAGGGGACCAGAGATAAGATAAAGGAAATGAATGGGGGATCATCAGTCTGGTAAACGCCTTAAATTCCTGGTGATCGACAAACTGGCTGCTGGTAAAAAAATTTCCCAGGACAAATAAATTTGTTTTTATCTGTAAAAATTCATTTTTTATTGCATGGGAAAAGCCTTTTGATTTAAGGAGAAAGAGATTTTGTTTTTCATTTTTTTCATTTTCAAGAATCACGAGCGTCATCCCGACGACTAAAAAAATCCCGGAAATAGCTACCAGGAAGGTTTCAATATGGCGGAAACGTTGTTGTATGGCTTCCGGAAGTCTGTTCCTGTAATTGATCAGGGAATAACCGATCCCAATGAGTATCAGAATCAAAAAGGTGCTAATGACAGGAAATTTCCGGGCATCTCTGATCGCTTTTTCCCAATCTTCAGAAAGAATATCAATCCCAACCACCATTAAAACATCTCCCGTTACCGGGTCCAGAACAGGAGCGCTTCCGGAAAGAAAACTTCCATATTCATCCGTTAATGGTCCGATGGTAATGGGTTTTTTAGTTTTAAAAATATCGAAATCAGCCTGACTGGGTTCTTCAAAGACCGTACCGGGGGGGCCTGATCCCATAGGATCTCCTGTGGGATAATTTTCGGGACCAAATACAATTGAACCATTTCTAAGAGCCATGCTGTAAATACCACGTTGTTTCACTATCCGGCCATAAGCGATCATTTGTTCCGTGATCAGTTGATATTCGGGAGTGTTGAGATCCGATGAGTCAAATTTCAATGCTTTGACCAGGAACGGGTCTATTGACTGTGCAATCTCGACCGTCTGTAACAGGATCTCTTTCCTGATCTTTTTATCAGTATTCTCACTCCGCCACTTCGTGATCCAGTAACCGGCGCTTGCAACGAAAAGACCGGAAAGGAGTAAAATAATCAGCGATAATCTGAGTTTAATTTTTTTTATCTTTTTTATAAGGAACCAGTGCATGATTAATCGCTTGGGTATTCCATAATCCCAAAGTTAGTAAAAGTAATCAACTCATAATAAATACAAAAGATAAAATTTGGAGATAAATATTCTTGTCATTACTTGAATCCCCGCGAGCGCATTCCCCGCAGGCTTACTACGGTGTTAGCGAGCAAAAATATAAATTCCTATGGGATCGAAGAATCCTCGCAGCTTGCGAGATCGTTCAATTAAAGCAGATTGAGGATTGACGTGATCTATACTCCTCTGAGAAGTCATTTATTTAAAAGGACAAAATAGCTTATTTTTGTATTCCTTGAATTTTCATGAAAACCAAGTTTATACAAATCCTGGATAATACGGAATATTCTTCGGGTATAACGGGATAAGTTTTTTGATTAGTCAAATCAAAATCAGTAAAAATGAAAACAATTCAAAACAAAAATGGAGTTTACATCATCGTTGCCATTTTATTCTTAACGGTCATGTTATCAGGCTGTGCTAACAGCGAACTGGTTACAGGTTGCCTTAAAGGCCATACCTATGGATTTTGGGGAGGACTTTGGCATGGATTTATTGCCCCAATCGATCTCATTATAAGTCTGTGGAAAAACGACATTACCGTGTTTGCTCAGAATAATAACGGTGCATGGTATGCTTTTGGATTTTTAATTGGAAGCGGTGGTTGGGGATTCCTTGGCGGCCGGGGCGCCTCAAAAAAATGGAAATAAATAGTATTGTTATTGTTTGAGTTGCGGTAACTCAAATATTTTTTCATCGACCGGTTTTCCCAGTTCGACCGACTCATATTTTACAATAGAAATGGTCCGTCCGGCTATTTTGTTTTTATTGATAAACGAAATCAGAACTCCTTCAATATTCCTGTAATCGCTGAAGCAATTTTCTATCTCAACCTCTTTATTTTTCTGTTTGAGGTATGAAACTCTTTTTTGTAAAAGGAACTTCTTAGTATCAATAAAATAGTATTCAATACCTCCATCCTTTCTGGTCACTTTAATTTTATAGACGCGGATGGTATCCATAGGCTCCTGCCCAACCAATTCGACAACGTGCCCCTTTGCTTTCCAGTTAAAAAGAATGCCATCAAAATCGGACTTTATCCGCAGTTCATTTGCCGTTTCTTCCGGCATCACCCGGGGTTTGTTATCCCCTATCCAAGGCATTGTCCACCATGCAGTTTGTCCGTCATAGGCTTGTATTGCCGGAGCATCCCGTACAGAAAAATCCATCCGGTATTTATTCGGCCGTAACCTGGTAATCATCATCGGAGTAATATCCTGTTGAGCCAGGGTCCCCGTCAGAATGATACTCTTTGATTTTTGAAAAATATCCATTCCGCCGGTTTTAAAATATTTATCCAAGAGTTCATTCAGGCTTAAATCCTGAGAATAAACGGACGTGCAAGCTAAAAACAAAAATCCAGTTAAAAGGGAAAACCATTTCATGATAGTCATTGAATTGATCCTACTTGTTTCTCTTTGAGACGGTATGTTAAAAAGATTTTTAAAGTCGTTTGTGCATAACCCTGTCTTCTCTTTTTATTGTAAATGTATAACATCTCAATGATATTATTTGTTGTGTCTTGTCAAATTTTACCGAATCAACGAGTTTTCAGGTTTAGTTTTTTTAAGTAAATAAATTTTCATGGTCAGACATTGGATATTGAAATTTATAGTACTTTTGGACCGAAAAACGAAATAAGTCGAAAATTCAAAAGAATAATGAATAAAGAAGATCAGATAAAAGAAGAGATCATCGAAGCTGCACGTAACCTTTTTCAGCGTTATGGCTTATTTAAAACGACCATGGAAGATATAGCCAAGGCTTTAAACAAAGGGAAAAGCACGCTCTATTATTATTACAAAAACAAAGATGAAATATTTGAAGCCGTTGTGACCAACGAGATCCGTGATGTCTTCAAGGAGGTTGCTATGGCGGTTGAAAATGGTATCACCGGAGAAGACAAGATGCGCATCTATTTTTTAATGATGATCAATTCTATTAAGAAACGGATTCTGCTATACCAGATCATCAAGGGTGAAATTGGTGAGAACCTGAAAACAATAGTCAATCTGAAATACAAAATGGATAACCATGAAGTACAATGTATTAAAGAAATCCTTGGATTCGGGATGGAAAGGAAGGAATGGGTGAGTGAAATTGAACCCGATCTTGACCTTCTCTCTTATATTATAGTATCTGCAATGCGGGGTATTATGCTTGATCTGATTGTCGAAGAGAAATTTCCCGATTGGGATACAAGGATCAATTTTTTGAGTGAAATATTTCTCAGAGGACTAAAAAGATGATTTTTTTTATTCCCTTTCAGACCAGAAAACGATAAACGTTTTATGTTGCAAATCCAAATTAGTATAGTAAAATAAATAATAAGATGAAATACCCATGCAAACACCGTTTACACAAACCGTGGATAATAAATGGATATTCCATGACCATAAAAATTAAAAGAATTAACGCATGAAAAACAGTATGTATTTGATGGTATTGCTAATCACATTAACGGCAGTCATCGGTTGTAAAGAAAATAATAATTCGACCCGGGAAGAGAGAAAAGTAAAAGTAAAAGTTGAAGTCATTCGGTCGATGCAAGAGAAATCTCCATATTACATCGGGACGGTCGAAGAATCGGTCTCTGTTCCATTAAGTTTTTTAATTACCGGGATGGCAGAGCGTGTTCTCGCAACAGAGGGTCAGAAAGTAAAGAAAGGAGAGAGGTTGGCTTATGTCAACGCACAAAGTTACCAGCAGGCATATGAAATGGCGTTTGCCAAGGAAAAGCAGGCGGAAGATGCTTACCGGAGGTTATCGCAGCTTTATCAGAAGGGGAGTCTTCCGGAAATCAAATTTATCGAAATAGAAACCAGTCTCACTCAAGCCAGGGCAGCGACTCAGATCGCAAAGAAAAATTTATCGGATTGTGAACTATTTTCCCCGGCCGATGGAATTATTGGTACAAGAGCATTGGAACCGGGAGAAAATATCGTTCCTCTTAAAACAGTATTAACCTTGATAAACATCGAAAAGGTGTTTGTAAAAGTTTCTGTGCCGGAAAGTGAAATTGCGCGAATTCTGATTGGTCAGTTGGCAACCATTCAGGTACCTGCGCTGAATAATGCGGTTTTTCAGGGAATAATTGCCGAAAAAGGAGTCGTTGCAAATGCGATTTCCCACACTTACGAAGTTAAGATCAAAGTCGAAAACCGTGAAGAGAAGTTGATGCCCGGGATGGCTTCCCGGGTCTCTTTGACGGAGTCAAATCCGGTATCGAATATAGAAATTCCGTTGTTTGCCGTTCAGGTGGATGAAACCGGACAGAAATATGTTTATCTGGCTTACCCCTTGACAGAGAAGGTTGTAAAACGATCCATACAAACCGGGACGATCCATAACGACAGAGTGATTGTTACCCAAGGATTACTGGCGGGAGATTCGGTAGTCGTAGAGGGAGTTCAACAACTTGATGAGAAAAGTAAAATTCAAATAGTAAATCAGGATGAAAACTAAATTGGGAATCGTAGAATCTGCCATGAAACATTGGCAAATCGTACTACTCGTCGTTGGTCTGCTTGTACTTTTCGGTGCTTTTGCATTATTTAAAATGCCACGCCAGGAATTTCCTGTATTTACCATAAGACAAGGTTTGGTAATCGGTGTTTACCCGGGAGCAAGTTCTTCCGTGGTAGAAGAGCAGCTCACCGATAAAGTGGAAAAGTATCTCTTTGGCTTAAAAGAGATAAAGAAGAAAAAGACCTATTCCGTGTCGAAGGAAGGGATGATGATCATTTTTGTTGAGCTTACTGATGATGTAAAAAATGCCGATGAATTCTGGTCCAAACTTAATCATGGATTGACCTTACTGAAGACGCAATTGCCATCAGGCGTATTGGCGCTTTTCTCGAACAGCGATTTTGGAGATACCTCGGCTTTGTTGATTTCGCTTGAGTCGGATCATTCGAGTTATCAGGAATTAGAGTCGGTTCTCGACCGTTTGGACAATAAGCTACGGACGCTTGAACCGGTGTCGAAAATTCGCCGGTACGGCCTTCAGAAAGAACAGATCACCATTTATCTTGAGCCGGAAAAGCTTACCAATTTCGGAATCAGTTCGACCGCCTTGCTGGCAAACCTTTTTACCCAGGGATTAACCACTTCCAGCGGAACGATCAAGAATGATAAGATAGAAATCCCTGTTCATCTTTCGGAGTCATTTCCAAATGAAGAGTACATCGCTAACCAGATCATCTATTCCGATCCCCTGGGGAACATCATTCGTTTGAAAGATGTAGCCAGGATTGTAAGAGAGTATCCGGTTCCGGAGAGTTATATTGAGAATAACGGAAAGAAATGTCTTCTGATTTCATTAGAAATGCAGGAAGGAAACAATATTGTGCAGTTTGGGGAAGAAGTTGATCAGGTGCTTCAGGATTTCCGGAAGGAGTTACCCGGTGGTATTTCAATCAGCCGCATAGCCGATCAGCCTGGAGTTGTCAGCGATTCCATTAATACTTTTCTTAAGGAATTCGTTTTTGCGATCCTGGCGGTTATCCTGGTAACGATGTTACTGTTGCCTTTCCGGGCCGCATCCGTATCCGCTGCATCTATCCCTATCACAGTCTTTATCTCGGTTGGCATCATGTACCTTACCGGTATAGAGCTGAATACGGTTACATTGGCGGCATTGATCGTCGTACTGGGAATGATTGTGGATAATTCGGTCGTAATTGTGGATAGCTATATGGAAAAACTAGACCATGGTCTTTCCCCCTGGGATTCTGCCATTACAAGCGCACAGGGCTTTTTTAAAGCTATTTTGTCGGCGACCCTTGCGATCAGTATTACTTTTTTCCCATTTCTGTTTTCTTTAAAAGGGACCTTCAGGGATTTCGTACTCCTTTTTCCCTGGACAGTCACGCTGGCACTGGGAATTTCCTTGTTGGTTGCCATGCTGGTAATTCCATTTTTGCAATACTTTTTTATTAAAAAAGGATTTAAACCGGTGCAAACCGGGAAAGCGAAGAAGAATCGAACTTTGCTCGAGATCATTCAGAAGATATACGATAAGGGGTTATTGCTGGCTTTCAGGAAGCCGGGATGGACAATCGGAATCGGAATCGCAGCAGTCGTTATCGGAATTGTTTTGTTTACTCAGATTCCCCAGCGTCTGATGCCCGTCGCTGAACGAAACCAATTTGCAGTTGAAATTTATTTACCCAAGGGAAGTGCATTGGAAGAAACCGCCCGGATTTCGGATAGTCTGGAGTCGCTCATAAAGAACGATAACCGGATCGTTTCAATTACTTCATTCATTGGGACCAGTTCTCCCCGGTTTCATACCACCTATGCACCCCAGGTGCCTTCGAAAAATTATGGGCAATTCATTGTGAACACCACCTCCAATCGTTCTACAGAAGAATTATTGGATACTTATTCGACAAAATATGCCCATTATTTCCCGAATGCTTATGTCAGGTTTAAACAATTGGATTATCAACCTGTAGCTGCTCCGATTGAGGTTAGGTTTTCGGGGAGTAATATCGGGGAATTGAAAAGAAATTCGGAAGAATTTATGGGTGAAATCCGGAATGTAAAAGGGATCATCTCCGTAAGGACCAATTTTGAAGAGTTATTACCCGGTGTAATGGTAACCCTGGACGCCACGGAAGCAAACCGTCTCGGGATCAACAAATCGACCGTTGCAGCCAATCTTGCATTGCATTTAGACGGATTACCTGTTACGACCTTATGGGAAAATAAAAATCCTTTGCCTGTGGTTGTTAAAACGGAAAATAACGATTCGACGGTTAATATGGATATTGCAAACGATTATATTCATTCGGTTGTTCCGGGGATATCCGTTCCTTTGCGGCAGATTGCCACCGTGGCTCCGGATTGGAACCAAGGTCAGATAGTAAGACGTAACGGGATAAGGACAATCACAGTGATGGCCGATGTTACCCGGGATACCCGGGTGAACAAGATCTTTCCAACGATCCGGAAAATTGCCGAGAGAACTCATTTGGGAAAGGGAGTATCGATTGCTTATGGAGGTGCTTATGAATCCGATAATGAGAACCTTCCCCGGATTATAAGCGGGTTTATCATGAGTATTTTTATTATTTTCCTGATTTTACTGTTTCATTTTAAAAAGATCAATCTTGCACTGCTGGTTCTTTTATCCTCAAGCCTGACTATACTCGGAGCGACAATCGGGGGATTAATCCTGGGAATTGAATTCGGGGTCACATCCATCCTTGGCGTTGTAAGTGTGATCGGTATCTTAGTCCGGAATGGAATTATCATGATGGATTATGCAGAAGAATTGAGGCTCGAAAAGGGATTATCGGTTATGGAAGCAGCCATTGAAGCCGGAAAAAGAAGAATGCGTCCGATTTTCCTTACTTCGGCGGCTGCATCGGTGGGGGTAATTCCGATGATCATAAGCAAGAGTGCCCTATGGGCGCCAATGGGAGTTGTAATCTGCTTTGGCACGATCATTTCGATGGTTCTTGTCGTTTTTATTCTTCCGGTCACTTATTGGCTTATTTTCAGGAGAATCGATGCTAAACAGCCAAGCGGAACAAATCCGGGATTTCAAAAAAAGATACCCGTGACCCTTCTTTTAGCCGGAATAGTATTGGTCGCCGCCTGGGTTATTTTTCCTTCCTCAGTTCAAGCCCAGAATCGCTATTCACTGGAGGATTGTAAAAGAATTGCCCTGGAGAATAATGTAAAGATTAAAAATGCCGCCCTGGAAGTTGAAGCTTCCCGACAAATAAAGCGTATGGCTTTTACCAAATATTTTCCTTCCATTGAAGCCACCGGTATGGCGTTTAAAGCAAAAAACCCGCTGATGGAAATGAATATTTCAGGTGGAAATTTACCCGTATATGATGGAAATCCGATCAATCTGATCAATCCAACTCAATTTGCTTATTTCCCGGATATCTCGTTATCCTTTTTTAAAAAAGGATCCCTTGGATTGATATCTGCGGTACAACCTCTTTTTGCCGGAGGGCGGATCATAACCGGAAATGAATTGGCAAGGCTGGGGGTAGATGTAAGCGTCAGCCGGGGTATTTTATCGAGGAATGAAGTTATCTTAAAAACGGAAGAACAATACTGGCAGGTTGTCTCCCTTCAGGAAAAGATGAAAACCCTCATACTTGGTGAAAAGCTGCTCGATACCCTTTATAAACAGGCGAATGATGCCTGGGTTGCGGGTTTGATAAACCGCAATGATGTCATGAAAGTCATGCTTAAACAGAGCGATCTGAAAGTTAGCCGGCTGCAATTGGAAAACGGGATTCATCTTGCTACCCTGGCGTTATGCCAAACCATTGGAATCGGGGTCGATTCTACCATGCAGTTGATTGATACCCTGACGGTACTCTTTTCTCCTGCGAACCTATATATGAATCCCGGACAGGCATTGGAAAATCGCGAAGAATATAAACTTCTGCAGCAAAGTATCCAGGCAGAAGAACTACAGACACGAATGAAAATTGGCGAATATCTTCCTGAAGTCGGGGTTGGGATAGGATCCTATTATACCGATATTATGGGAGGACAAGGCGGGAATACGCTTGCTTTTGCTACTGCCAAGATTCCGATTTCGGGCTGGTGGGAAGCGTCGTACAATATTAAGGAACGCAGACTCAGGGAGGAAATAGCACGGAACAACAATAAAAATACTTCCGAGCTTCTGTCCCTGCAGATTCAGCAAAGCTGGTTTGATCTTTTGGAAGCTTACAAACAGATTGAAGTTACCCGGGAATCAATAAAGCAAGCTGAAGAGAATTTACGGATTAACCGGGATAATTATCAGGCAGGTACGGTAAATATTTCCGATATGCTTGAAGCACAAGTAATTTTACAACAAACCCGGAACCAGTATACCAATGCTTTCGTAAAGTACAACCTGACGCTCACCCGCTATAAGCAGATGACGGGAAGATATCAATAAAGCCGGATCAGAGATTACTCCTTCCTACTTATATAAAAACCGTTTAATACTTTTTTTGGGAGTCTTTTCAAATTCGGAAGAGACAATTTCAAAATCAGCGATGCGGATATATTTTGGAAGACGGTGATGCAGGTCATGGAGGTAGGCTTTGAATAATTCCGGCAATTGTTCTTTTTTTACACCGGCTCTTACCATGGCATCGTCATCCGGATAGATCAAGGCAATCATCTTCTCTCCGCGTTCAATAATCAGCGATTCCATAATCAGAAAGCGATTATTTAAAATTGATTCGATCTCATCCGGATAGATGTTTTTACCTGAAGGGCCAAGGATCATACTTTTACTACGGCCTTTGATAAATATATTTCCATGTTTATCAACAACCCCGAGATCTCCCGAATGGAGCCATCCATCCGAATCGATAACCGTTCGGGTAGCCTCTTCATTCTTGTAATATCCCAGCATAACATGATTTCCCCGGAGGAGAATTTCTCCGGCAACCCGGAAAGGATCGGTTGAATCGATCCGTAGTTCAAGTTCATCCACAACCCGGCCGGAAGCGCCTAAACGGGTGGTTTTCCATGAAGCATATGAAATAAGCGGGCCACATTCCGTCATGCCATATCCTACCGTAAAAGGGAAGTTCATTTTTTTAAAAAACCGTTCAGCCTCCTTATTGAAAGGAGCGCCTCCAATAACCAGTTCCCTGAAGTTTCCGCCAAAAACGGCTATCATCTTATCCCGGATCTTTTTATAAATAATCTGATTGAGCAAAGGGGTATGGATCAGAATTTTCATCAGGGGCTTCCGAAATACGGGAATTAATTGCGATTTGTAAATTTTTTCGATTACCAGCGGAACAGAAAGAATCAGTGCCGGGCATATCTCCCGGAAGGCTTGCATAATGATTTTTGGAGATGGGGTCCTGGTAAGAAAAGTAATGTCGCAGCCAAGGGTAAACGGAAACAGGAATTCAAAGGCACAGCCATAAGTATGAGCCAGTGGCAGAAAGGAAAGAATTTTATCTTTGGCGTTAAGAGGCATATTCCGGTGGGCATAAAGGATATTTCCAAGCAGACTTTTATGCTGAAGGACAACTCCCTTGGAGAATCCGGTTGTTCCGGAAGTATAACTAATAACGCCGATATCATCATCACTGCAATCAGGGAAATGAATCATGTCGGGAGTGATGCCTTTTGCTGTTAATTCCTCATGCTCTTTTAAAGCCTGTCCCACATCAATCGTTAACCGGGGATCTCTGGAATTCAGGATGGATAATTCAGGGATATTCAAAATTATCCTAACCGACGACATTGCATCGGGATCAAGATCTTTGTACAGAAAATCCTCGACCAGAAGAATTACGGAATCGGAATGGGTGACGATAAAATGAATGTCGGATGGTTTAAAATCCGGTAGAATAGGTACGATTACAGCCCCATAGGTAACGGTGGCAAGGTAAGAAATACCCCAGTGGGCAGAGTTTTTTCCGAGGAGGGAAATCTTATCTCCTTTCCTGATCCCACATGCCTGAAATATCCGGTGAATCTTGAGAATTTTTTCACCTACATCCTTGTAAGAATAGCTATTACCTCCGTAATCACTCAGCGACCTGAGTTCCCAATTATTATGAATGGTGCTTTCAAAAAGAGATATCAAACGGGTAGAAGGTGTCCTCATAAGCAGATTGTTTAGTGAGCTAAATTCCGAAAAAATCCTGAAATATGTTTTTTTCTTACTAATAAAATCTGTTTTTCCTAAACTCAAAATTCATTCAGGAATTTGTAAAACCATATTATTAGTGAACTTTTTTAAAGAATTCCACCGTTTTGTCGAAGGATATCTTTTCATTATATTTTGGAAAGAATCCAAGAATCTTTTTCGCTTTTTCAGCTCCAAAGGTAAAATCGCCGCAAGTATATAAAACGGCAAAGCGACTAAGCTTTGGAGTATAATGCTTAACCGGATGTGCGATCCATGATATTATTTCGCACAGATAACCCAGGAAGCAGGCCAGCCACTTTGGGATCCATAATTTCTCCGGCCAGATCCTGTAGCCGGCGCTTTCGACAAAGCGGTCATAGAATTTAAAAAAATTAACAGGAGGGCTGTCGGTAATAAAAAAAATATTCCCGGCAACGGCTTTGTTTCCATTCCACAGGGCGTTTGCAGCAAGAAGATGCGCCCAGGCAATGTTCCCAACGTAAACATGTTGCGACTTTGCTGATCCATTGCCAAACCTGACATAAAACCCACCTTTCGCCATATCAATTAAGGAGCCGATATGAAACGGATCACCTTCTCCATAAATATCGGCCGGTCTTAATACACAGGTCATGAGTTCATCGCTATTCGCACCAAGGACAATCTTTTCAGCCTGATATTTACTCCGGCAGTAACTGTTTGGATGTTTCCCGGGATAGGGAAGGGTCTCATCAATATTGATCAGGGGTGTCCCGCTAAAAACAGCATCAAGGGAACTGGTATAAATGAGCATTTTTACCTTTTGTTCCAGGCATGCCTTGATCACGTTTTCAGTTCCGGCAACATTCACCTCCGTTATTTCCTGATCTTGCCTTGTTCCCCAGTCGACAATCGCAGCGGTATGAATTATAATGTCCATATTACGGCATGCCGCAGAGATCTGCCGGGCATCTCTGATATCCCCTTTTATCCATTGAATATGTGAGCCGGCGATTCCTTTATATTCCGATAAGTCAAATATGCGAACCAGGGAGGGAGATAGTGGTGAATCGTCTGCAAAAAGTTCATTGATAATTGCTTTTCCAAGGAATCCGGATCCACCGGTTATCAGAATATTGGGCGGATGCAGGTTTGCTCCCTGCTCAGGGGTTTTAATAGTCATACAAGAATTTGGTGAGATAAAGAGCGGACAATTTAGTAATTTTTCCCCGGGATTGATGATTTGATTCAAAGATTTTTTCAAAGAAAAGCAAACAGGAGTGGAAAAGAATCCGTGGAAGAGAGCAATGAGTTTGAAGTTTATTCAATTAAATAAAAGAGAATAATATCTTCTATACCGGACAAATAATTTCATTCATCGAAAATATTTTGGAAATATCACAAACCTTAGTACTTTTAAAAAATAATGGAATAACCTTATGAAATATCCAGGCAAACATTCATTTAAACCATGGAGGTTAGTAGTGGGTATTTTCCGGCTTTACCGGAACAAACTATTTGACAATCAAATACAAATTAGTATACAATGAAAACGATATTTTCCTGTTTATCAGTTTCCGTGGCACTTCTGCTGACCTTAAGCGTTCCGGTTCTCAAAGCCCAGCAGTTTTATGATGAAAAACCAACGTTTCCATTAAAAGGGACATGGTATATCGAAAATCCCAATGGAGAGGATGTCACCAATCGATCGGTCGATCCTTTCATTGTCTCCTGTATCGGCCAGATAAGTCCTGACAGTATCCGTGCGACAATAGCGCACATGGAGAATTACGGAACCCGCTTTATGCTAAGGGAAAATCGCAAGGAAATCGCGACCTGGATACTGAAAAAATTCCAGTCATATGGATACATCGATGTAAAACTCGATTCATTTCTCAATATCACGAGTTGGAATGGGGCTCCGCCTGACACGACGTGGCAATACAATGTAGTATGCACCATGAATGGCCTGAGTGCTCCGGAAGAGGAATATATTGTCGGAGGACATTATGATTCTTACTGTTCTCCCGATCCTATGATTGCAGCGCCGGGAGCAGATGATAACAGCACTGCAGTGGCTGCTACTCTTGAGATTGCCAGGGTAATGAAAAAAATGAATTACAATCCGGAAGCAACCATCAAGTTTATTTTATTTGCCGCGGAAGAATTGGGTTTGCTCGGATCGAGATATGATGCGCAAGTAGCCAGGGAAAGCGGAAGAGATATCCGTTACATGTTAAATATGGATATGATATCAAATAACCCGGACAGCCTGAAGGAGGTCAAGATATATAAATATATTTACTTCGAATGGGCAGCCGACCTGATGGCTGATGTCTTTCAGCGCTACACGGACCTGGACGTCTTTTTTCCCGACGAGGACGCTGCAACGGGTTCCGATTCATACAGTTACTGGATGTGGGGTTTCCCGTCAGCCTATCTGGAAGAGATGGATTTCAGTCCAAACTGGCACAAACTCTCCGATACCATTGGCAATTGTAATATTGAATACTGTGCAGAGATTGCCAGAGGAGCGTTTGCCACATTGGTGGAACAGCAAAAAACCCCATACCCCCTGGGGCTGGCCGCTGAATCGTTAAAAGAAAATATTACCCTCACCTGGGAATCTACTGCAAATGCCAATGTCATCGGGTTTAACCTTTACCGTTCTGAGGTTTCCGGATCGGGATATTCAAAACTGAACTCAAGTCCAGTTGCCGATACGGTATTTATCGATAATGATGTCGTCGGGGGAAATGAATATTACTATATCCTGAAGACTGTGAATGATTCCTTGCACGAGAGCATACCTTCCGCTGAAGTAAATGCGGCCCGGTTCTCTTTTACCGACACACTGCTGGTCGTGGCATGCCTGAAGGACAGCAAAACCACGCCCGACAGTATTATCAACTACTACCGTTCGGTTCTTGATACTATTCCTTTTGTCTGGCAGGATATGAACCTGGATAAACCTCTTAAGCTTGGAACCCTTGCCAGATACCAGAATATCCTCTGGCTGATCAACAATCAGGACTTTAATTATCCAAGCGACACCCTCGGACAAAAATTGGTTTCTTTCTTTTCGAATGGAGGTAATATGATGTTTTCAGGATTTACGCCTTCACGATATTTTGCCCAAAATTCTGCCTATCCGAACAAATTCGACACCAATTATTTCATAAACAGATATTTTAAAGTTGACAGCGTCAACCGTAAAATCAACAGTTTCATGTATCGTGCCTATCCGGTAGCTGCAGATTACGATACCCTGAACGTAGATCCCGTGAAATGGATGGAGCCTACTTACCCCGGAGAAATTTATAATATTGAAGTGGTCACTCCCGGCCAGGATGCCATGGTTATTTACCGGTTTGATTCCCATTATCAATCCAATACTCCCCTGGGAATGATGCAGGACAAAGCCGTTGGTCTCGAGTATCTTGGGGATGATTTCAGAACCATCCTGTTAAGTTTTCCTTTATATTATATGGATACACTCGATGCACGAAAACTGATGAAAACGGTCATGAAGTACAAGTTCACTCATCCGGTAGGGATTGCGGAACAACCCCAACCAACCGACAACCTGATATTCCGAACCTATCCCAACCCGTTCCGTGATATTATAACTCTTTCCTTCCGTATAGGAGAAACGACAGGTACAACACTTCAAATCTATAACATGCAGGGAGTATTGATTTGCACTTTACTGGACCGGAAACTCGACCCGGGTATCCATACCGTCGAACTTATGGGGAACGACCTTCCGTCAGGGATATACCAGCTTATTTTAAAGACTAAAAGCGCAGTTTCAGCAAAGAAAATCGTACTCATTAAGTAGGGAGACGAACGGATTCTATAAATCTTCTTATACAGGCTATTTCCCTTTCGCCTTGATCATCCCCGGGAAAATATATTTCTGCGGAGTGATTCTTTTCTCATTACGTTTTTTCTTCCAGTTCATTCAATTATCTTTATTAGTTGTTCGAAATGGAATTGCCAATTATCAGGGATACCATCTGGTCTTTATTGACCGGCGATGCTCGCCATTTTCTTTCTTCAACATTATTTTTGTCGATAAAAAAGAAATTCAAAACATAAAACCGGATATCAGGATTTTACGGGGAATCGGCGGCGGATGTGACGAGGAGGCAATCAGAGTGGTGAAAATGATGCCAAAATGGATTCCCGGCGAACACAGGGGGACAAAGGTTGATGTCCAATTTAACCTCCCGATAAAATTTAAGTTTCAGGAGAAATCTGTTCCGGGTCAGGAAAAGAAAACCAATTAATCCGGAGATCCGGATTAACCGAAGATTAATTATTACGGTTCAGGAAATCGATCAGAAGAGGATTGAACTCCTCCGGATGGGTCTCCATCGGGATATGTTTTGCGGTCGGAATTACTTTCAATTCGATATTGGGAGCAACCCGGATTAATTTTTTTGCATTGCGTAAACGTATCGTCCGGTCTTTCTTCCCCCAGATCATCAATACAGGCAGTTGATTTAATCCTTCGGCATGTAAAGGTTTGATTTCTTTAGAATTTGCAATCAAATTGATAACCGTCTCCGCAGAGCCATCAATCGCCATCGGAATAAGAAATTCATTGACAGTCGCGGTATCCGGCAGAAATCCATATATACTTTTCAACTCCCTTCGGAAGTAATTAAAGGAGAGATAAGTCTTTTCCGTATAGGAGAGCAGGAGTGATTTATAAAGCCGGGTATTAACCAAACCGACAATAACGGAATTTATATCCTTGTTGTTGGTAAAAACCATCCCTGCAACAATGGTAAGACTTTTAGTGCGGGCAGGTTGTGTCAGCGCCACTGCTTCGGCAGCGCCTCCTCCCATGGAATGACCAATGATATTCCATTTTGAAGTATCGGAACCATCGATTTCTGTCAGCATATCCCAGATAATTTTCGCACGGAAACTCTGGGATTGATTGAGCGTGACCGATCTTTCGCTGTAACCAAATCCCGGCAGATCGATGGAAACAATTTCATACCCAGCATTGACCAACGGGTCGTATGAATTACGCCAGCAGAAAGTTGAACCACAGAAACCATGGATCAATAGTACTTTCCCTTTTGGATGGAGAAGTTCATTGTTCCATATCCGGTAGTGGATTTTAACGGAGTCGATATTAATAAAGTGGCTGTTTTCATAAGGTTTTTGCAGAGGCTGAGCAACGACGGGAAGCATATAACATGCTAAAAGAGTCAATAACAGTCGGTATTTGATCATGGTTCAGTATCTTTGCAGGTGCAAAAATCTACTTTTTTTTAATGCAGATATGTAATTCTTTATGGAAAATAAAAAAATCAATCCTTACTTACCCATTTACTTTTCTCTTATTCTGGCTTTGGGTTTGTTGTTGGGGATTGTTTTAACAAACAGGACGGGAGGGATTCTTTCCTTCGGTGTAAATAAGGACAAGCTGAAAGAAGTAATAAACTACGTTCAGAATAATTATGTCGACACGCTGAGTCATTCCGCTTTGGAAGAGAAAGCCATCGGGGGTTTGTTACAAAACCTGGATCCCCATTCCGCCTATATTTCTGCCGCAGAGTTTCACGATGCCAATGATCCGTTGCTGGGAAGTTTTGAAGGGATCGGGGTTCAGTTCAGAATAGAAAGCGATACCGTCACCGTTATTATTCCGGTTTCCGGGGGGCCTTCGGAGAAGATCGGGATCCGAGCCGGCGACCGTATCGTCAAGGTTAATGATATCAATATTGCCGGTAAAAAAATTACCAATACCGGGGTGATGAAGAAGCTTAAAGGCCCAAAAGGAACAGAAGTAAAAGTGACTATTTTCCGTCGCGGGGTTTCCGGGCTCCTTGATTTTACCGTTACGCGTGATGTGATCCCGACATACAGCATGGATATTGCTTATATGGTTGAACCGGGTATCGGTTATATCCGCCTGAATAACTTTTCTGCAACTACCCACGAAGAGGTCCATGATGCCCTTAAACGCCTTATTGCCGGCAAGATGAAAAGTTTAATTCTTGATCTGAGGGGGAATGGAGGCGGATATATGCAGGCGGCTATTGATGTTTCGGATGAGTTCCTGCCGAAAGGAACCCTGATTGTATATACCGAAGGGGAGCATCATTCAAAGGAGGTGATGTATGCCACTTCCGAAGGTTTGTTTGAAAAGGGAAATTTGGTTGTCCTGATTGATGAATTTTCAGCTTCCGCCTCGGAAATTGTGGCAGGAGCAATACAGGATAACGACCGCGGACAGATCATCGGCAGGCGGTCGTTCGGGAAAGGGCTTGTACAGGAGCAACTGAATTTTAAAGACGGAAGTGCCGTAAGGCTGACCGTGGCCCGTTATCACACTCCCACCGGAAGATGCATACAACGGTCGTATAAGGACGGGATTGATCAATATAACAACGATTATTATCTCCGGTTCCTGAATGGAGAGTTGGAAAATCCCGACAGTATCAAATTTTCCGATTCCCTCAAATACAAGACCCCAAAAGGAAAAGTTGTTTACGGGGGAGGAGGGATCATGCCCGACATCTATGTCCCCATCGAAAAAGATACCGCGCTCCGATTTTACAATACGGTTCTTAACAAAGGAATGATCTATCAATTTGCCTTTGAGTATACCGATCGCAAAAGAAGTCAGTTAAACCGGTTCAGGACCATCGGCCAGTTTGACCGGCAATTCACGATTACCGGTGATATCTTTCATGAGTTTCTTGTTTATGCGGAGAAAAAAGGGATAAAACGTCTTCCTGTTGATCAAACCAGATCGGATCAACATATAAAAGTGATGCTTAAAGCATATATCGGAAGGAATATTCTGGATAACGAAGGCTTTTATCCGATCTTAAATCAGATTGATCCGGCATTTTTGAAAGCAGTCAGGATTTTGGAAAGGAAGAATTAATTTCGATAATTATTAAAATTCGGATTTATTTCTTAATTTTGAATCAGTTTAAATAAACTTTTTTAAAACAGAAAGCCATGAACCACGAACTTCCAAAATTACCCTATCCGATAGATGCCCTCGAGCCTTATATTTCAAAAAGGACTCTGGAGTACCATTATGGGAAGCACCACCAGGCCTATGTGAACAATCTTAACAAGTTGATCCCGGGCACTGAATTCGAAAATAAATCTCTTGAAGACATCATCCGAAAAGCGGCCGGAGGGATATTCAACAATGGCGCGCAGGTCTGGAATCACACTTTTTACTGGAATTGCATGAAGCCTCAGGGAGGAGGTGAACCAACGGGTGCATTAGCCGCTGCCATTCAAAAGAGCTTCGGTTCCTTTGCTGATTTCAAAGAGAAATTCTCCGCTGCCGCTGCCACTCTTTTCGGAAGCGGATGGGCATGGCTGGTTAAAAAGTCAGATGGTTCGCTGGAGATCGTACAGGAGAGCAACGCCGGGAATCCGCTCAGGAATGGGGCAATCCCAATTCTTACCTGTGATGTGTGGGAGCATGCCTATTATCTTGACAAACAGAATGCCCGTCCCGATTACATCTCCGATTTCTGGAAGCTGATCGATTGGAATTCCGTTGCAGGAAGATTATAAAGGGCAGCGTCTTACAGGTTACTATTCCGCGGCAAGGGACCGGATATTTACCGTTTACATTTGACTGTTGATAAAGTGTAGTTGCCGATATTTGTTGTAATAACGGTCTGGTTTGTATAAGCTATCGAAGATTTCAGGAGTTCTCTTCAGGAAATAGGTAATCAGGAAAGTTGGTTCGATTGGATTGAAACCTTTGGAGAACACATCAAGAATCATCGGGTGTAGCCTTATTTATTTAGTAGTTCTTTAACTTCGGTTTTAAGCCTGGGGAGGTGATTAATTAGAATACTCCAAATCAGATCATCAGAGATTTTATCATAGCCATGAGCTATCCTGTTTCTTGTTCCAACTATCTTTTGCGTATCAGCTAAATCAAGGTCTTTATTTCATTATCCATAGATAAGCTGTTTAGAGGAATCAATGGATTGTCTTAAATATGGATTTTTTATCGCCTTATCTTCTAACAGATCTACTTCCCTTTTAAACAGACGTTCCAGTGAATCTTTGAAATCAAAGTAATTATCAGCATAATCGTACAAATCAACTTCTTGAAAATCAACAACAAGATCAACGTCGCTTGTTTTCTTAAACTTTTTTGTCAATACAGACCCAAAAGCAAACAACTTCCTTACTTTGTGTCGTTTACAAAGATCACTGATCACTTCGATATTACTATCAACGAGGTTCATATGGCAAAGATAATAATTCTGTTCTATATAATCTTTCATCTCCATCGTCGAGTGTAGCCTTATTTATGCAGACACTATTTCGGAATTAAAAAATATTATTGGAATTCGTATTAATATCTAATTTTGGTATTTGTAAATAAAGAAACATGAAAAAAGGGAAGATGACATCATTACTCTTGATTTTGGTTATCATCTTTATATGGTTTAAAAGTCCCAGTCAAACTTTCTGTGATACCCTTTTTACCCGGCAAGGCGACACCATCCCGTGTATGATTACATATATCAATGGCCAAAACATTTTTTACCATCAAAAAATAAAGAAGAGAATTATTGAGCATGAATATTTACTTGCCAATCAAATTCAGTATCGACAAAAACACAATTGTGATCTATCCTTCAAAATACATGTACCTTTTCAGACACATAAAGAAATGACAAGATTATTGTCAAATCCCTCCTTCACTAAATAAGAACTCAATCAGATATCGTCAGGCTGCATTAATTTTAGAAAAAGCTTGCATGGCAAACAAAAAATACTTACCTTTGGCGTTAGTATCGTAATTCGAGAGCATGATTCAATCATTCGGATCAAAAGAAACTGAAAAAATCCGGATTGGAACCAGGTCTGCAAAACTTCCTATTGAGATTCAGCAAATTGGAAGACGGAAGTTAAGGATGTTGAATAACTCTGTATCACTGACAGATCTGAGGATTCCTCCGGCAAACAGACTTGAAAAGCTGACTGGAAACCGAAAAGATTTTTACAGCATCCGAATTAACGATCAATGGAGAATTATCTTCAAATGGAAAGATGGCCATTCATTTGATGTTGAAATTATTGATTATCATTAAAACATTTAATTATGGAAAAGTTAAATAATATTCACCCTGGCGAGGTTTTAATGGAAGAATTTTTATTACCCATGAATATTTCTGCTTACCGGCTATCTGGTGATATAAAAATACCTCAAACAAGAATCAGTGAAATTATCAAGGGCAGGAGGAGAATTACGGCTGATACAGCATTAAGGCTGAGTAATTATTTTGGCAATTCTGCAAAATTCTGGTTGGGGCTTCAGGACGACTTTGACTTAGAAGAGGCTCTGAATGAGAAGATTGAGGTATATAAGTCGATCAAGAGATATAAAATCAGCGCAGCCTGACAAAACGTCAGCCAACAATGCGGACGGATTCCGGAGGCTGGCATTCACCAATGCCCCGAAACTTATGGACAAACACAATATCCAGACTTTATCACGGCTTTAAGAAATTTGGATATTGAATCGTTCAAATCAGAGGAAGTATGGTAATAATTATTGTATTAGTTGTATTATCAGTAATGTTCATCAGTATCGGGTATATTTTGACTGAAAACAACTCGAAGTATTACCTGACCGGATACTGGAATTTATCGGAAAAAGAACGTGAAAAAGTCGACTTGAAAAACTTCCTGGTTTTTTTCAAACGATTTCATGTGCTGTTTGGACTCTCAATTCTACTTATCGGTTTGTTATTGCTTTTTTGTGTATCGAAGAAATCAGTAGGCATATTCCTTGCTGTATTTCCCATAATCGGATATACTTATTTCTATTTCGGTCAAAAGAAATTTTGGAAAGGATTGAATAATAGAAAAGAGAAGAATTAAAACTACTCCACCGTGATTAGTTCTACATCTTCGGGGGTAGCTTCAGACGGTAAAGTTAGCGAATATAAGACAGCCAAGGGTTATTCCCTGAGGATGTCGGTCGAACTGGTATCGGCCAACTTGTGGGAATCGCCTTATACCTTGTATCAGCAGGAACTTTACGGTATCATCCAGAAGCTCCATGATGCTGATGGTTGGAATTTCAAACAGATAAGTGATTGGTTGGTCGAGAACGGCTATAAGAGTCCTCGTGGGAGGACCCTGAAAGAAAACCATGCCTGGTCAATCTATGTAAAGAAACAGCGATCTATCCAACGATTTTCAAGGGAGTATGACCACAAGATCACCGACATGAAGGTGGATGCGGTGGACTACATTCCCGATTCCCAAAAGTGAGTGATATAAGATATCTGAAGGGAGAAGGTGTATTCTGTTAACATATATACTTCTTCTGATAATTATTGACAGAATACACCTTCATTCCTTTTATCTGATATAAGGTACTTATCCTATTTACAGGTTCTCATACACCGAAAACACTTCCTGTTGGGTTATCCCAAGATAGATACGAGTAATCTTGATACTGGTGTGGTTGAAAATCTCGTTTAACATTATCAATCCCTTTTCAGACTTCTCACTGTTTTCCCAGATCCGTCTCCCAAAGCTTTTACGGATTGAGTGGGACTTCACAGATGACGGGTTCTTCACAGTTTGGTACTTTACCACCAGTCTTTTCAGTTTCCCGTTCACGAACTGTCTGGAGATGGGTTTTGTCCCCATCCTGTTCAGGAATATAAAGTCATCGAGGTTTTGAGGGTTTACCCTTTTTGTGATTCGGGTGATGGTTCCCTGAAGATGTTTATTCAACAGTATTTTTCTGGTCTTACCTGTTTTCCTCTCTTAGAGTTCGAGATGTTCACGGTTCAGGATATCGGAATATCGTATAGACAAGATATCCCCTATTCTGAGGCCTGTGTACATTCCTATCGTTATAAGTAAACAGAACTTCCAATCACCATCCCTTTCGAGTTTCTGGGTCAGGGATTGAAGTTTATCCCACTCTATGAATTCACTTTTGGTTTTTTGTCCTATTAGGCTCATTCTGAAGTTGTTTGAAATTGATGGGACAAATATGGGGCTGATTTGTTTCCCAAAAAAACCAAATCGAGGTAAGTGAAACAAATAAATTAGTGGAAGATTATGGTGATTTGTATTGTTTGGTAGCAGTCAATTAGCGGAGAAAGGGATATTGTTCATACTGAATTGTTTATGAAATTATCTAATTTGACTTGACAAATCCAAATAATTACTATTTTTACCTTTTCTAAACGATGCCATCATGATGACAATCAAGGTTTCGGTGATAATAATCATTGTGTTAATACTCCCGCTTATTTTATCATTAAGAAAAGTTTGGGTTGTTGGCAAGGCCAAATCAATTTCAGATTTCTTCTTAAATGATCGTAAGATGGATAGTAGCGACTTTATAAATACTACGGTTTCATATGGATACCAAGTTGCTGCCATATCTCTGTTTGCTTATTGGGGATTTACATATGGATTCTGGACAATCTGGGTGCCTATTTTTTGGGCTGCAGGGTTCTATATTCTTCGGTATCTAAATGATAATGATTATCTTGATTTGTTTTATAATAATCACGCAGGGAATACTCTACATGGCTTCTTAGGACATCAGTACAATTACAAAGAACTTGGAAGACTTGCAGGTTTAACATCTATTCTTGGGTTATCGGGAACAGCTTTCTTTGAGGCTGATTTTACAAGCAAATTAATTTCAAATGCTGCATTCTCAAACAATTTTTGGTGGTACATTGGAATTTTTATTTTTTTCGTTTTTATTGTTTTGATATACATAATTTATGGTGGATTGAAAACGATTGTTATAACCAACAAGGTTCAATTAAGTCTTGGTTTTATATTTTTTAACGCTTTTGTTGTTTTTATTTTTATTAAAATCATATTCGATGGTTTTTTATATTCCGGCTTTATTTTATACACACTTGGATTCCTTTCAGTATTTATTTTGAATCTCTTGTACCCCAAATTTAAAAGATATCATCCGGCAAATTTTAAGAAGTCCTATTCAACCCCCTTAGTTATTAGTCTTTCATTTTATATTATAGGAGCTGTATATGTCTTGTTTTCTTTAACATATAATGGAATTGTCATAAAAGATTCATATCATGATTTTTTCATGACCCAGAATTTTTGTAATATTTTGTCCCTTGGCTGGGTACCGCTAATTTCCCTTTTATTAGCCAATGCCTTATGGCAAATTGTCGATGTCTCTAATTGGCAAAGAATGGCAGCAATTAATGATACAATGGTTAAGAAAGAGGAAATTAGTCGAACTTTAACATTTATAGGGTATTATTCAGCTATCACATGGATTATAGCCATATTATTTGGGATGGGGTTGAAATATTACCTGAGTTCGATTACTGATGCTTCACTTGCCTTACAAGAATTTACACAGAAATATTTTCTTTCACAAAACATTTTCGAATTCATTTTTATAATTTCATTCTTTTTTAGTCTTATATTTATCATGTTATCTACTTTAGATAGTTTAATCTCTGCTATATCCTATACAACTTACTATGATGTAATTTATCAAAGACAAAAGAAACTATCTGGTGCACGAATATGGACTTTTATTTATACAATAGTCTTTCTTCTTCTTTATATTTTAATAAGGTTAAAGGTTAATAAGGTTGATGATATTTTGTACACTTTCTATTCTTTTCAGTTGGCATTGTTCCCGTGTATTATTGTTTTGTTTTTTAATCTCAAATTTCATAAATATGCGGCTTATTCATCCATTATTGGAGGTATAATTGGAACATTAATTCCGTTTTTTGTAAATTCTGGAATTATTACTCCTTATACATTTGCTGCAATCGCGAGTATTTCGGCTTCATCAATCACTCTGGTGGGGGTCAATTTTTTCTTTAAAAATAGGCAATGACAAATAGGGATACTTCTCCGTTTGATACCGGTGAAAAGGTCATGAGTTTAATACTTTCAATGCTATTTGGATTAGTATTTAAAGATATTTTATCTGGCTTGAATGATATTTTTAAAGGTATTAATATACATCCAACATATCCGCTTTCAAACGAGGTATGTCTTTTTTTAATCATTATTTATGTGGCAAACATTTTTAGAATGCTTCACGGGATGATACTTGCTTTATATGATAAACAACGGAACCCTTGCTCCGTTGGTGCTTATCCTCAATCATTTAGGCACTTATTTATTATTGTCTTTACCTTTCTACTACCTTTCATTTCATCTGTTTTATTAAGAATGAAATTACACCATGAATATACTATACTATTTGTTTATCAAATGCCACTTTTAATTTATTTTGTTTGGGACCTTGACCTCCACAGAGACCTCAAACAAAAACTAAAATCTGTGGACACTCCACCTGCGGATATCATAAAGTCGACTAATTATCTTCCTTATGTAAGGTGGTGGTTAACTTTAGACTTAATTAATATTGCTATGCTTCTTGTTACAGCCCTTCTTTGTACTTTTGGCACGATATTTGATTATTATTACATGATATTTTTTATTTTTGGTTTGGTTAATTCTTTTATTATACTGTCTGATTATGTGTGGATTAATCGAAAATATTATTTTCCTTAAAAATTAAAATTATGCCTCCAAGTGGTTTCAATTTAGAACAGAGCGGGAAAATCATAGAATACTTAGATTCTATATCAGACTCGCTAAGACAAGAGGGATTACAAAAGGGATTATCTCCCATAGAGGCTCTTAAAAATGAGATTAATAACATTGAGAATATTGTTGAATCAGAATTTTTCAATCCCCTAAGTAAATTTCTTTTGTTGATGACTAAGGAATTTTATGTCGAGTTAGGGGAGAAGAATCCAGACTCGTATTCTGACTTTATTAATATAAAAAAAGTTGTTCTTGAAAGAATTCGAAAGGATATTTTGGAGATTCATGTCCCTGAGGTGGTATGATGATTATATCATGAATTATTCGAACTTCAACGAATAATCACATTCCCCTGACTTTAAATCTCCAGTTCCGTCTTGAATGTGTTTTTCTCTTTTACTTTATTATATCGATTGATTGATTTCTTCAACCACCAGTTGTAAAGGTTCTGGAAATCCTACTTGTGTCTGCCCTGTTCCTTCAGGTCTGGATATTTCGGAGCATACTGACCCCCTCAAATCCGGTTGTTGAAGCCCAATTTTCTGCCGGGGAAGCATGACATTCCGGCAATATTCAAAAAGTTGATAAGAAAAGGTGCGGATGAAAAATTACCTATGAATTGGAAGGTGGAAAAATTGAGTAACATTGCTCGGTTTATAGGGGGTGGAACTCCATCAAAACAAAATGGCTCATACTACAGTGGGAATATACTTTGGGCAATAAATAGGACTTCATGTGGCACGTAGTGCCCGGCATGAAGTCCACGTTGAACAAAATCACCATGGTGCTGGTTTCCTATGCACTTTACACCAGAAGTTTCAGTTTAATGGCAGCCGGATGGGTTCCGGGAGATGTGTCTTTTCGGTGTTTTTCCTCTTTGAAGTGGCTCCTTTTACCTCAGGAACGTTTCAATTCCGGGTTTTCGACACATTTTATGGCAAGAACGGGCAATACAATACTAATCCTGATTTGAGGACATTTTATCAATTAACTGGTACCAGACTTTTTCTCTTATCATCCATGGGATAAAGCACATTGCCCGGCGAGCGTATTTTGGGCAAAACTGCAACAACCAGCATCCTGCCTTGTTGTAAGCATGCGGTAAACTGCATCTTTCACACGAAAAGTTTATGGATTATTTTTGCCCGGGCAGAAGCTTGTGCAGTTGATTCACGGGCCAGTCGGGGATAACAGAGAGTGTATCCCTGAGCCAGG
>Ga0247841_10001345_pt1 | contig 56589 bp, 52 predicted proteins | sample LaCruzMarch2015__2_FD_192410 | JGI IMG/M metagenome (GOLD analysis project Ga0247841, IMG submission 192410) | Freshwater microbial communities from meromictic Lake La Cruz, Castile-La Mancha, Spain - LaCruzMarch2015_18m | ecosystem: Environmental > Aquatic > Freshwater > Lake | place: Spain... | reverse complement strand
CCAGGCCGACCTTCGGCTCGATGGGCACGCTGGTCAACTTCACGATGAATGTGACCAACAACGGCGAGGCTCCACTGTTGCATGTCTACGTCGAGGATCTGCTGCCCGCAGGCCTGACCTACGACAGCTCCTCATCAGGCAGCACTCACAGCGGCAAGAATGTCTACTGGTCAGACATAGGCTCACTTGCTCATGATGAGACAAAACAAATCTGGCTCAAGGCTAAAATCGACGGCATGGAATATGGGCCTCTGACCAACCAGGTGGATGTGGAGGGCAAACCCGAATACGGAGACAATGTTACCGACAGTGCCACGGCGACCGTTGAAGCCGGCAAGGCCGAAATCCTTGTTACCAAGATTGCAAATCCCACCTTCGGCTCAGTCGGCACTCTGGTGAACTTCACCCTGGATGTCACCAACAGCGGCGATTCTTTGCTTTCCCATATATTCGTAAACGATCTGCTGCCCGATGGTTTGGTCTATGATAGCTCGTCCTCTGGTGGAGTCAACATCGACCAAACCGTCTACTGGTCTGATGTCGGTCCTCTCGCAGCCGGTTTGAGCAAATCGTTGTGGATCAAAGCTACAATCGACGGCAGCAAGTTTGGGCTTTTGACGAACGTCGTTGATGTCATAGGTCAGCCCGAATATGGCGAAAATGTGACGAGCAGAGCCTCAGCCGATGTCACAGCCTTAGAGTCTGGCATACTGGTGGAAAAGACCGCCCTTCCGGATCATGGTGCAGCGGGAACTATCGTCCGCTTCGGCCTGGCTATTACCAATACTGCCAAAATCGATCTCAAGAATGTCTTTGTGACCGATAAACTGCCGGCGGGCATGAGCTACGTGGCCTCGGATGGGGGCATCAACAACGGCCTCTTTATCAACTGGTCGGACATCGGTCCCTTGCCAAGTGGAGCGCTGGCCAGGCAGCTATGGATCGACGCTCGCATTGACGGGCCAATCACGGAATCGGAAATTCTCACCAATCGTGTGGATGTGGATGGCCGTCCGGAGTACGGCAGCAATGTCACCGGATTTGATACCGCCGATGTAGAGGCTCAGGCGGCCGGTATCATCGTTGATAAAGTCGCCAATCCAACTACGGGCAGCAAGGGTGCCATAATCACCTTCCCCATGAAGATAACCAATCAAGAAACCATGAAGATGGTAAGGGTTAAGGCAGTGGATACCCTGCCTCTGGGCCTGAAATATATTCCAGATGGCACAACACCAGAACCAAGCAGCAATGTCACCCTGCCAGATGGGCGCATGCAAATCACCTGGGAGGACCTTGGCCCATTGAATAGCCAAGAGAGCCACGATCTGACTCTTAAGGCAAGCATCACCGGCACAGTCACGGGCTGGCTTACCAATGAAATCAACGCCACAGGAGTCCCCGAGTACGGTGCATATGTCTATGCCAGCGATACTGCCGATGTCCTCGTGCAGAGTGCGAGCATAAATGTCACCAAGACCGCCTTCCCGCCGGAAGGAATACCTGAAGAAAAAATCACTTTCACCATTGTGATCAATAACACGGGCTCTGCCACTCTTTGCTCAGTGTACGGCGAGGATATCATTCCCGATGGTCTGCAGTACCTGGGTGATGATCATAACGGCACCTTTGCTGCGCCAAACAAAGTAGTGTGGAATGATCTGGGCTGCCTGGAGCCTGGCGAGAGCATACGGATAATTCTGGAAACAGATATCGTGGGAACGGTTCTGGGAGATCTGGACAACGTAGTGAACGTAAAAGGCTGGCCCTATTGTCCAGGGTCCAGGCAAGGGGAGCGTGTCATTTTGCAGAGCGATCCGAACCTGTCGCCTTGCGGTGATCCTGTGGAAGCTAGCGCCAAGGCAACGGTCAAAGCCAATCCTGTGCCTTATATCATAAGCAAGACTTCAGATAAATCGTCGTACAGGCCGGGAGAGGAGATGACTTACACCATCACAGTCTGCAACGTTATGAAATACCAAACGCTGGAGGAAGTGGTGGTGAAAGACGTCTTCCAGAATCAGGCAGTGAGAATCGTAGCCAGTTATCCGGAAGCAAGCGATGATGGTCAGTGGTATTTCTCTTCCATCCCGCCCTTGGGCTGCGTGAAGATAATTCTCGTGGCAGTATCTCCAGAATCAAATATGACCTTTGATCTGGGGGAGAGCGCCGTATCCGGCCGTGGATTCGTCAATGTGCATAATGACTTGTCCACAGGAACCCCTCCCTTCCCGGTCACGAATTGTGTCTATGTGACCGCAAGGATATATTATTCGGATAGGTCCGATTATAAATCATGGTCCCAGCAGAAATGTTACAGCGTGACCATCAAGGACAGCGGCACCGAACTATTGACAAGAGAACATGGCAGTGGCGACTACCAGAGTGAAGAAAAGACAAAATTGTTTATGAAGAACAGATCCATCGAATCGCTAAAGAATGTCTCTGCCAGCTACTATCCAACTACCTTCGAACTGCCCGGCAACAATGGCCTCAATTACGTTTCCAAGTGGACTGAGGAGAGCCGGGCCAAGAACCATATCACCGGCGCCGTCATGCATGAGACCTACCGCTATGCCACCTACGTGGACCGCGATTCGTACATCAAGATGGACGAAAACGGCTCAAAGATGATGGTGGACGCGAGCTTCACCGGCAAGGGAAGCATTGGCTTCTTCAAGAAGGCTTCACCGGAAGATGGACCCCAGAAGAAACCCATCTTTGAGAGCCAGGAGGATTACAGCGGCCAATTCAGCATAAACGAATCATTTGATGAATACGGCATGAACGTTATCACCAAGAAGGCTGCATCTGGAGAAGGCTTTGTGGCTGCAGACAAGAGGGTGCGGGACAGCCAGAGAACCTACGAGTCTGGAACCGGCTCATACAAGAGCGAGGAGATAGTAGACTCCTTCAGCAATTATATGGCCAAGGATATCGAAGTTGCTCATAAACCGAGCAGCTACAACTATTCTCGCTACGTCCTGGCAAACCAGGACATGAAGTGGAATGAGGGAATGTGGTCCAAGAGCGGCACTCTAAGTGGAGGCTCCATAGTTGCTGCAAATAGCTCAACAGGTGGCGCGATTGGTAATACGTGCGTGACTCCCGATAACGGCACGTCTCCCGCTACTATCATCAGCGAGAAGTTCTCATCTCTGCAGTATTTGAAGAAGGATTCCATAGCACTCGGCTTAAACGAGATGAAGACCAATGCCACCTTCTACGGTGTTGCCGATTTCAGGGCAAAGTCGGTCAGTACAAATGCCACGAATGAGGTAGACAATGAGGAGCGCTATGTCGGCGAATTCGGCCTGACGCGGCATATTCTATTGACCGGTGTCTCGAAGTACGACCATCCGCATGTCATCGTGACCAAGGAAGGCCAGATGAAGTCCGAATGGGTCAATCGGGTTAACTCGACAGTCGCTGATTACATCATAACTGTAACCAATGACGGCAATCGTGCTCTGGCTCCGATTTATGTCACAGATATCTTCCCGCCCGGCACTCAGTACGTCAGCTCTTCGTTCAAGCCATCATCACTCACGGCCACGGGGGCAAACTGGACCATACTCCATCTGGGCATAGGAAACAGCCTGACCATTTTACTGAAGCTGAACATCACAGAGAATGCACCAGACAACGTGCTTAATTGCGTCGTGGCCAGCGGAGTTACGGATGGAACATTGGTGTCTTCAACCAATTGTTCGAGCCTGGACTCTGCATGGTTAGGCTGCTGTGCGCCCGATGTGTCTTTGGAAAAGAAAGCACAATTGGACTCCAGGGACGCAACGGTGGTGCACTACACCATTATGCTCAGGAACAATGCCAATAGCAGCGTGGCAGCAAAGGTCACCGACGAGATTCCAGGAGATATGGGACTACTGAATTCTTCAGTTGAGCCATACAGCATTGACTCGAACTATATCCACTGGGCTTTCGCAAATCTGCGGCCCGGTGAAATGCTAACCATTGAGTACAGCATGCATGCGGCAAGAAATGGGGCCTATACCAATAGGGTGCACGTGGATACCAGTGCGCTGGATGGATCGGGCAGCGGTTCTGCCGATGCATCTGCCTACATAGATGTGAGGGAGACGGGAGTGGCTCCGAGAACGACCAGGTATGACGGATGGCAGCCGCCAGACTGGGATCTGAACACATCCGACGAAGGCATAAGCATTTAAGGTGTAAGATGCCTGGGCTCCCGGCTCAGGCTCAATCTTATTTTTTATTATGATGCTAACGATTATTCGGGCACGCCAACCTTAATAAAGAAGCCTTCCAAGTGGCTGGCGTGGTATAGCATGTCATTTCAGATTGAGAAAATTCATGCTCGTGAGATCCTTGACTCACGAGGAAACCCGACGATAGAGGTTGATGTTTACACCTGCTGCGGTTTCGGGCGCGCGGCTGTGCCCTCCGGCGCATCCACGGGCACGCACGAGGCTTTGGAGCTACGCGATGGAGGAGACAGATATGGCGGCAAGGGCGTCCTCAAGGCGGTCAAGAATGTCAATGAGGTCGTCGCCCCCGAGATGCTGGGCATGAATGCCTCAGCTCAAAGAGAGATCGATGATTTCATGATCGAGATGGACGGCACGCCCAATAAGTCCAATCTGGGTGCCAATGCCATTCTAGGCGTCTCTATCGCCGTGGCCAAAGCGGCAGCATCTTCCGCGGAAATGCCGCTCTACAAATACCTGGGCGGAGTGAATACCTCTCGCCTGCCCATTCCTTCCTTTAACGTCCTCAACGGAGGTCAGCATGCTGGCAATGATCTCTCCATCCAGGAGTTCATGATTGAGCCCACCGGGGCCAGGACATTTTCCGAGGGCCTACGCATGGCTGTTGAGACCTATCATGCTCTGGGCAATATTTTAAAGGGCAAGTATGGGGTGGGCGCAACCAACGTCGGCTACGAAGGTGGCTATGCACCGCCGCTGGTGAGAACCCGCGATGCCCTGGACGCCATCATGAGCGCTCTTGATGTCAGCGGCTATGGCGATGAGATCAAGATCGGCCTGGACTCGGCAGCCTCCAGCTTCTACATGGAAGGCGGTTACTCCGTAGACGGAAATCGTCTCACGCCCGGAGAGCTTATCGATTACTATGTCGATCTGGTCAAGACCTACCCCATTATTCTTCTGGAAGACCCCTTCGAGGAGGAGGCGTATGACAGCTTTGCCGAGCTTACGGCGAAGTTGCCGGGCACGATAATAGTAGGAGACGACCTTTATGTCACCAACATAAAGCGCCTGAAGAAGGGCATAGAGATGCATGCCGGCAATGCCCTGCTGCTCAAGCTCAACCAGATCGGAACCGTTTCCGAGGCCTTTGATGCGGCACGTATGGCTTTCCGAGCGGGCTGGAAGGTCATGGCCTCCCATCGTTCGGCAGAGACCGAGGACTCGGCTCTTGCCGATGTGGCTGTCGCTCTGGGCTGCGAGCTGCTCAAGACCGGTGCGCCGGCCCGTTCTGAGAGGACGGCCAAGTACAACCAGCTTCTCCGAATACAGGAGCAGCTGGACGAGGCGGCGGAATACGCCGTCATTTAGATCTTTTTTGAGTGGATTTTTGCCAAGCTTTTAGGACTCTACAAAATATCTCTACAACCAAAATTTATTTATATTCCATAAAACATAAGGGTAAGTTTGAGGTTGCATCGACTCAGGAAATTGGATAAACAATATCTTCAATACCATTAGAATCAATCGAGTAATTATTGAATATAGAAAAAATTGAAATAAGTTCGTCCATTCGTAAGAAGATCTTGAATTGCACTGCTCAAAGTTTATCTGTAAATTTTCGTGTAGAATGCAATCTTCAGGAGTAAGGTGGAGGATATATGATGGAAAGATCGTTAAAGCCGGTCTCCGCGAATCCGGAATTATTGGAAAGAATTAAGCGGTCAAAGGCGATGCTTAAAGAGGGCAAAGCCCTACCTTCAATCGCGAATGAGATGCTTGTGGATCTTGACAGTCTGAGCTTGATTCTGAATAAATCCCCGGAAAGTGCTTATGAGTTGATGAGGGCCTCCCGGGAATTGGCTGTTGCAATCGGCAACCGCAAGGCTCTGGTTTTGCTGGTAGATTTCCCGGATAAAGCAGCCACTCAGACCAAAAAGCATTATCAAGACATGCTATTCTCCAGTGGCGTCTATCCCGGAGGAAGCCTAACCGACTTCTATAAAGAGGCCTCTTATAATCAACTGAATATAACCGGTGATGTTTTCGGCCAGGGAGTGACTGTAGGCTGGTATCGTGCTCCAAGTTCCAGCTCCTACTACGCAGGAGACAACTTCGGCATCTATGGGAAATATCCCAATAATGCCCAAAAGCTAGTGGAAGATGTGGTGGCTCTGGCGGCTTCTCAGGTTAATTATGCCAATTACGATAACGATCGTGATGGTGTAGTGGATGCTCTATTTGTAGTCCACGCGGGAGCTGGAGCCGAGGTAACGGGCAAAAAGAGCGATATCTGGTCTCATCAATGGGGCATCAATCCCAAGACCTACAACGGTGTCAAGGTATCTACTTACTCCATGGAACCCGAGGATGGCAAAATCGGTGTTTTCTGCCATGAACTGGGCCATGTCTTCGGTCTCCCCGATCTTTATGATTATGGATATGATTCAGCGGGAACTGGTGCTTGGGACCTGATGGCGGCTGGAAGCTGGGGCAATGGTGGAAACACTCCTGCCCATCAAATCGGCTGGTGTAAGACAAAGCTTGGCTGGATAAATCCAACGGTGATCTTCAATAGCCAGCAGACTGTGACCATCAAGCCTTTTGCCACAAATGCCCAATTGATTAAGGTTCCAATAGGCAGCCTGACCAGCAAAGAGTACTTCTTGTTGGAGAATCGAAAGAGGGTGGGCTTTGACTACTATTTACCTGGAGAGGGTCTCCTCATCACCCATGTTGATGAGAACAAGGTCAATAATGACGATCAGACTCACTACCTCGTAGCCATCGAACAGTGCGATGGAAAATTGGATCTGGAGAAAAATGCCAATGCTGGAGATTCCAAAGATCCCTATCCCTGTGCAGGGAATGTCGCATTTAGCGTCAGCACCAATCCCAACAGCAAGGCATATGGCGGCGCGGACTCCAAGATCACAATAAGCAATATCCAGAGGTCAGGCGAAAATATCATCGCCACAATAAACATGGGCGGAGTTGTTACTCCCACCTGGTACAATAGCAAGAAAGTCCTCCAGACATACGCCGCATGCTCTACACAATGGGCCTGGGCCTATATCTCCGATGTCCCGGGTGGTTGGAAGCAGATCAATGCCGGCTCGCCCGATGGGGTCACGAATCTCTTTACCCTGTGCTGCAATGCCCAGGCAAAAGGCAAGTCTGTAAATGTCTATGCGGATGACAAATACATCTACCAAATGTATATAATTTAAAGAGTGGTATTTAGGGGTGAAAAAAATGACAGTATACAACAACGTAAGTGTATCTGCGAACTATGTGAGCAAGGATTCCCAAAATGCCTGGGCCTATTTAGCGGGCACCGGCTTGAACAAATATTATAAGATCAAGCCTGGAGCTGCAGATGGCGTTTCCAATCTATTCGTCCTTTTCTGCGCTGCCCAGACCAGTGGAAGAAAAGTCTCCGTAGATATAGATACAAGCAGTTTGATTACCTATGCCTATCTCCTCTAGGGACAATTCCCTGAAGCTGAATTGGGCAATGATGTAATTGGAGGTTCGAACATGGAATTAACGATAAAGATCTCACTGAGCCCGGAAGAGGCTAAAGGCCAATTCAATGCCGTAGAAATTGGGGGGCCGGTCCCGTCTCTTCAACCCTGGATCTCTCTGGAAGGGGCTCCATCTGATGAGATAATCGGCCTTTCGGCCACAGTTCCGTCTCCAGAGGCATCCTTAATTGAGCCTTCCATGACTATGGAGGCTCCAAGGCCATCTGATGCGATGATTGCCGGGATCCCGCCAGAAGAACAGCCTCCTGATATCTCATTGGTGGTAGGGGAGTTGCCACCTAATCCAACAATGATATTGGAGATCGGGCAAGAGGCGCCTGTGCCGGAGTTAATCCTCGAGCACCCTTCAGAAAAACGGCATTAAGTGACTAAGGGATAATGGAGCAGCTTCATGCTGCTCTCCTATTTATTCAAGAAAGGATGGTGATTTACGATGCCGCAACCTCCGGGAGTGATGGCGGCTCCCAATAAGGTCAGGTTCAAGGCAAGAGTTATTGGCCTTGAGAAGGATTCGCGGTTCTCGGATAAATGGTATATTGATGTAGAAATTTTGAACAGCGAGAGCATCGAGGGTCCCAATTTTGCCCGGGAAGGGGAACGGGCCAAAGCATTCGCCTTTGATGTCACACCAGGCTTCTTGCCACAGAAGGCCGAGACTGGAAATACCATTGTTGTTGAGGCCGAGTACGTGGGAGATGGGATGCACGGGACTTTTAGGATAATGCGCATGGATTCATAAAAAGATTTGTCTATCTTTTGCCCCATGTGTAGTCCCGAATGTTTGGACTTTATATACTCCTGCCCGCAAATTATATTCGTTATAAACCATTTAAGTCAGTCTCCATTCGATTCATGAAATCTAACTGTATTATGTGTTTGATTTTATTCCTTTCAAGAAACTCTTCAAATCTGCTATCTGCATTGCCGTTCTTGTCTCGCTTGTTGGCATAGAATTGTGTCCCTCGATCGGTCAACACCTGCTCAATACTTGCCAGGCAGCCAAATTTATCCATAGCTTCTCTGAGGAGCCATAAGCTGTTTTCTGTTGTTTCCGCATCGAACTCCCCGCCCGCGAGAATGCGCCGCGAACTATCATCAAGGACCACGCAGACGAACACCTTTTTCCCGTCGTGAATGCTGGTATGCCAATCCAGATGCACCATGGACAGGCTGTGCTTGCGTTCCAACCGAATCCAGGGTCTTTTTCTTTCTTCCAAATTTATTAATGTTTAGGGGCATCTTGGTTTTCGTCCAGTGCATCCAGACACGCTTCACGGAGGACGGACTCAACTTCATATCCTGCGCGATTCTATTGGTTCTATCGCCTCTGATTTTGGCTCGAATGATGCTCGAATGATATATCTGATCTTCCTCTCTGTTAGCTTTACAACTTTATTCTTCTTTCCCATGCCCCATTGATGGGTATATAAAGTCAAAGGTTTCGGGACTACACAGCTGGATCGATGATGCAAAAAAAAGCTACGCCCAATATCAGCATATCTATAAGCCATTCTATCAAGAAATCATCTATGTAATCACAAGTATATTTATAATTATGTTTATTTTTTCTGGCATTTATTTTTTCAGTTCTGGAGTAACTAAATCGTCAAAAGATCCTGCCCGGCCAGAAAAAAAGTTATCGATATCTAATGCTATATTTCTCAGTTGCATAGTTTTTATATCGGGTATTCCGTCGAATTATCATGTGGATCATTATTATAGATATGTTATAGTAATTCAACGCCTGTTGGGCCTTATATTTTTATTCTTTTTGCTTTACTTCTTAGCGAAAGTGCTACTTATATAATTATTACTATTTATGATAAGGCTCACCATGCATTATCCTAAAGCTTCGATAGATTTGCTCCAGTAGAATTATTCTCATCATCTGATGGGGGAAGGTCATCCTGGAAAAGGAGAGAACAATGTCCGCTCTCTCTATAACCTCCGGCGCCAGGCCGAGGGGCCCTCCTATCACAAAAGCTGCCTCACTCTTGCCTTCCAGAATATTCTTGTGCAGCCATGCGCTCATCTCTGGCGAGTCGAGGGCTTTTCCCATTCTGTCCAGCGCGATCACTGGACCGCTGTGTCGCTTCAGTTTCTCCAGAATGGCCAGCGCTTCTTCTTGCATGGCTAACTTCCTCTCGGCCAGGGAGGCCGTCTCTTTAATATGCGCCTCTGCCACCTCTGCCGTCTCCAGGCGTGCATAGGTACGAAGGCGGCGAGCGAAATCTGCATCTGCATCCTGCCAGTACTTCTCCCGAAGTCGCCCCACGGCGATGATGCGAATGATCATAAACAGTATCTTGTCTCCACATTCTTCAGATAGAGCAGGCCAGTAGTCGTGGCTCTCCAGCCGCCTTCTGTATGGTCGATAACCAGGGCTTTTTCCAGCATATGCAAGTGATACTCGGCCAGAGTCACTCCAAGATCCAGCTCCTTTGCGATCTGCTCATTGCTCCTCACTTCGCCGTCAATGAAACTGAGCATCTTTCGCCGCAGCGGGAGCTGCAGGACTTCCAGGGCGAAGCGGTGATCTTCGGCGCTCTCCCACCACCTGGCCTCATTTTTCTCGTCAGAAGGCATGTTTTATCCTTTCTATCGGCCATGATTAATGTCAAAAGCGCAAAAAAAGAAAAGCAAAATAGCAATAGACTTAATCCTTCTTATCTCCATGTATCTCGCAGGCACTGCTTCCGATCTCGCAGACCCGACAGACCTCCCGTTCGTTATCCAGATGGCGGGTGGCTGTAGCCAGCACACTGGCTGAGGCCAGGTTTCCTGCCAGAAATACGGCGGCGGCAATCTGGTCATCCGGAATGCCCAGATTGGAGGCGATGCGAATGTGCAGTTTCAGGCAGTGGCTGCATCTCATGGCCGCCGACACGGCAACCGAGATCAGTTCGATGGTCTTGGCATCCAGAGTAGAGCTTCTTTGGATGGCGTTGTTGTGCATCACCTTGGTGATGAGAATCTCGGGACTGTCCTGCATGAACTGAAAAACATAGGGGATCTCGCCGTAAGTGATCTCCACTGCTTTTAAGATATCAGCTGCTGCTTTCTCCTTCCCCTTGACCAAAATGGCGTCCAGATCATCCTCGAAGCTCATGACCTCTCCTTTGCCGGGCCTTAGAAGACAAACCCGGTTTCAGATGCGGACAGTATCCTCACAAGTATATAATCTTTCATCCGCGACGGCTTGATGGTGGCAATCTCGCCTAGCGACACACCCTCGTCGAAGGTTACATCTTTTACTGCATCCTTGTAAGCATCATAGGGCAGCTTCACTCGCACACCGGTCAGATTGAGGGCGATGGGAAGCGGCGAATAGGAGAACTCCACATCCGGCACCTGCTCGCGTACGCTGTCCATGACTCGAGGCGGCGAGGTGGTGAGCGGATCTTTGGCAATGGAGGAGCGCGTCTTGTCCAGGGCTCTGCCTACGGATTCAACGATCCGATCTAAGGATCCGATCTCTGTAGCCTTGCGGGCCCGGTGCGCCATCCTTCCTACTGTTGAAACATACTCAAAGGCATAGGGAAGGTCTTTGGCCTCTATCTCTGGCCCGCCCGTAACCACCACCGGCACGGTGATGTTTCGGTACAAGCTCTCCTTTTTCTTGATGCACTCCTGGAAGTTGCCGAAGATGAATACGGCGGCATCATGCTCGTTTATCAGGGCGGTTTCATATTCATTGATCTGGGCGATCTCGCGACCGACGCCTCTGGCCAGTCCCAGCATGTTAGTCTTGGAGCCATGGCGACGCAGGTACTCGGCTATGTCGCAAGCGGAATGAGGCAGATGGTGAATGGCCAATGTCGGTGTTACCACCGCCACCTCCGTTCCGGCCAGCGGCGCTCGCACCAACTCTCCACGTAGCTCCTTGGCAAGTGCCTGCAAGATAGCCATATCTTCCGTTGGAACCAATATCAAAAGAATGATCTCGGTCTGCGTTACATTCTTTTGCAGGACGTAGCCTCCCAGGTCCTCTACCAGCTCCACGACCAGGTCGTGCTTATACAACCCTCCCGTGAACATCACAGGCTCAAGCATTCTCCATCTCCTGGATCTTTCCTTCCATCTCAGATACCATTTCCGGCGTCAAGCTCTCCTCAGCGGCGATGAAAAAGAAGCTGTCTTTGGTCATTATGTTGCGCCGGTTGCGAAAGCCTTCCGGTGCCACTCTCACCAGGGCATCGGTCAGATCTTGCAGGAACTCTGCCTCCAGGTTTGCAACCATTAGCTCGGAAGGTGACGTATCCGAGGCTATGATCACAATGTCCCTTGCCGGTTGCTCTACCCTCTCCCTTCCGTAGCGCTCCCCTAGCACCCGGAGTAGATCAGCCATATGCTCCTCATCATTGATCTTGATCTGATAACCGCCCTGCACCTTCATAACATCGCCCACATCCTTGACGGTTAGTGGCGGAATTCCGGAGCGAAGAAGCCCGTATACCGCGAAGTACGGCTTAAGTATGTCCACGTAAACATAAAGCCTGCCGATGGACCGGATGAGGCCGAGGCCCTGCAAAATGTCCATGATGAGCTCCCGGTACTTCTTAGCCCCGAACTCCTCCTGGCCTGTGACCTCAATCTTGAAGACCTCCATGGGGTCCATCTCAGTCCTCCAGCAGCCCCGAAACGAGCAATGCAGCACCTACTGCCCCAATGTACTGAGCATATTTGGGAACCGTCACCTTGACATGGAGAAGCTCTTCCATGGCTTTGGGCAGTCCTTCTATGAGAGAGGTTCCGCCCACCATGATCACCGGCTCCTTAACCTCAACCTCTTGCAGTTGCTGCTCGTAGACCTGCTCGGCCACAGAATGACAGGCAGCCATGGCCACGTCTTCCGGTTTGCAGCCCAGAGCAAGGCTGTTGACCAGGCTTTGCGTGCCGAAGACTATGCAGTAGCTGTTCATGGCCACATTTTTATAGTCTCCTTTGAGAGCCAGCTTACCTAGCTGTGTGATATCGACACCAAGCCGCTTCGCGGTCAGCTCCAGGAACCTGCCCGAGGCTCCCGCGCATATTCCGCCCATGGTAAAGCCACCGGGAATGCCGTCCTGCACTGATATGGCCTTGTTGTCCATGCCGCCGATATCAATAACTGTGGCGGTGCCCTTCTGAGCGTCAGCTAAAAAGACAGCACCCTTGGAGTTGACGGTTATCTCCTCCTGGATCAGCCTGGCGTTGATGTGCTTGCCCACCAAAAAGCGTCCGTAGCCGGTCACACCAATGGCGGCGATATCTTCTTTCGCTACGTTTGCATTCTTCAGGGCAGCTTGCAGAGCATCCTCGGCACTCTTCAAGACCTCGTTGGTGGGAACCCAGCCGGTGCCTATCACCTCATTATCCCTCATCACTACCGACTTGGTAGTGGTGGACCCGGAGTCGATTCCTGCCGTTAGGCCCGTCTGCTTCTCACGGGCCAGAAGGCCCCGGAACTTGACGGTGGTAACCAGTGCTTCCATCCGAGTAAGGAGCGTCTCTGCCGTCGTTCTCTCCGTGAAGGAGTAGCTCAAGACGGGAATCTTGGAGTGCTCATGAATGAATTTTCTAATCTCCGATCGGATGATGGCAGCCTCAGCGCAACGAAAGCAGGTCATGACAATTACGGCGTCGGCGAGATCGGGATTTTGCACGATTCGAACCGCACGAGCCATGGCCAAGTTGAGGTCCCCGGAGGAGACGGAAACGCCAAAAGTGTTCTCCACGTTGAGAATATCCTCCAAAGATACCTCCGGATAGATGATCTTTGCACCTACCGTTTCCGCGGCGCGATCGATCTCTTTTTGAATGCCGCTGTACTCCGAACCGCAGGAGAGCTGGGCAATGCGAATCACTTTAAACCCTCCAAAAAGGTCCTGATCTTCTGCACAAAGTGCTTGGCCTCATCATCGTTTGTTGGATAGGATAAATCGAGCACGGGAATTCCTTTGGTCCTGATGAGCAACCTCACCAGTTCATTGGTTCGAGAGCAGCCCGAACAGCCTGTGAGCCACCCCGGATCTTCTACAATGATCGCAGCCTCTGCCTCCTCTATGACGGGTCCAATCAGAGCCATCCGGCCCCGCACGCCGGAAGGGACATCCACAGCCGCATAACGTAGCCCCTTCTTCGGCTCCTCGGGAGTGAGATTCAAAGGAGGGGATTCAATCCCGCTTGCTGTAACGAGGTTACGCACCTCTTCCGAAACCACAAGCGCCTTGTGGCCCATCCTCTCCACAAGGTCGTAGAGTATCATGCTGGTGGGAGGATAAACTATAACTTTTGCCATTGATTTACCTCAGGACAAACCATTCTTTAATATCTCTTCCAGCCTCTTGATAGGAAGAGGTTTCTTCTTTTTGGGAATGACCGGGACTATGCCCTCATAAGCCAGTGCCCTGGAGATCATGGGCAACATCTTGGACTCGGACTCGATCATATAAAAGCCGGGCCTTGCACCTCCACCTCGGCGACCTCGGCAGCGCCGGGGATCACCTGGTGGAAAACCCCGGTCCTTGATGAATATGCCGGCCGGGTCAAGAGCCCGGATCTCTTTTACGAGTGCATTTATCACTTCTTCTTCGCCATTTATGACGACTCCAAAGCAGGTCTCCTTGACTGTGACTATGTATTTCGAACCGTAAATCTTCATGGCGATATCTGAGGGAAGGATATTCGACTCAGAGGATGTTATCACATATTTGGTGACCAACATCATCGCACCTCCTTAATGTAAATCGTCTCCCCTTCCGACACATCTTTCAGCTTCTCCGGCTCCAGTACCCGGCCGATGATGTTCGTCGCCTCGAATTTCTCGCCGGACGGGCCGTAGCGCTTATCATCCACGAGCTTCATTCCCACCAGGCCGATCTTCTTGGAAACCTGGTTGGAAACAGCAATTGACCCAGACGGTACGGGTCCGGTAGGCTTGTTTTCAGGCAGCAATTCCTTTAAGTTGACGGCATCAATCTCCGGTTTGAAGAGCAGAGTATTCTCATAGACAAAATAGACAGGCAAGGGGCCCACAGGCCTCTCCTTAAGGCCGGTCACGTGCCGGAAGTAGTCCAGAGTCTTTGGTGCCAGATCATCGTAAAGCTGGACAGAGACCAAGCGGGCGAGCGGGATAGAAAAAATACGCACCTTTTTGTGCTTTAAAATCGCCATCGTCTCTCCAGGCACCTGCTTCACCACTACGGCATCTAACCCTTCGTATCCTTCCACTTCTGTCTCGATGCCTCGTTCTTGCATCTGAACAAGAGCGTCTTTGAGACTGCTGCCCATGAGCATGATACGCTCCGGCAATACCCTAAACGTTATCAACTGGCCGGGACCGGCCAGCTTTATCATATCCATTCCCGAGGTGATCCTTGCCACCGCAGAGTGGCCTGGATTCGAGGTTCGGTCCTGCTTGTAGACGAAGATCCTACCTAAACCTCGCCCGCCCGTCCTTACCGTCACAATTCCTTCCAGACGAGGCTCACGATGCTCGAAGACTATGGGCACGGTGAGCAACTGATCGGATGAAATATATGAGCTGGAGACGGAATCGACCTTAAAGAAGCCGTCTCGAGTCAGGGCCAGGAAAAATTCCGCGCCTATTGGTGCATCTTCGATCAGCTCTGCCTCAACTTTAGTAAATATCTCCATTCCTTCTTCTAGGGATAAAGTCAGATCAGTTGTGGCCTGTTTCGATGTTATGTCCTGCCATTCCACAATGGGCTCGATGCCCTCTATTTCGTCGCCTGATTGCAGCCGATCTAGAGTATTTTTGCCGCCCACAATGTGGCCGAGAACCCCACCATTCTTGGGTGTGCCGTAGGCTGCCGTATGCCTCCTCTTTATGAATATGATCTGAGTGTTCTTTCTGTCAAATCCGGCTGCACCAAGCACAACCTCCCAGCGGCTGTATTCCCGGGCATCACGTTCAAAAGAGAGGGTGGAAGCAAATGGCCCGAAGGCTATGCCGTCCGGCGAGGCCCATCTAACTGTTGATCCCGATATTTTGTCTAGGTTCTCGTGCCAGATCCTCTGCAGATCACCATCAATTAGCTCTATTCTCAGTTTGCCCTTGCTGGTGTTAAGCCAATAGGAGTTGGTTACGCGACTCTTCTCGCCCCGACCTTTCACTACTCCTACTATTGCGCCATTCGCAGGATGTGCGCCGACTTTGCCCAGGGCATCAAAAAGCACTGCTCCGGGCAATAGCTCGATCTCTCTGCCATCGACGAAGACTCTCAAATTAACTCCCCAGCATCTCCAACTCTTCCTCTTCTGTGATCTTGGCTAAGACTTCGCTGGGAAGGCCCGTAAAAATCGCCTTCCCGTCACGCATAAGCATGGCTCTGTCGCAGATATTTTTCACGAAGTCCATGTCGTGGCTGACGATGACGAATGTCTCTCCCAGCTCCTGACGGGCGTTGAGGATGGACCTGGTAACCTCAATCTTGGTAATAGCATCCATAGTTCCCGTGGGCTCATCCAGGATTACTATTCTCGGCTCTTTTATCAATACCTGAGCCATGGCCACGCGATGTCTCTCTCCCTCTGAAAGCTCGTCCGGCATCTTGGCCAGGACCGCCTCTGCCTGATCCTCCGTGAATCCCACCGTCTCCAGGGTGTGAATGGCCTTTCTCTCCGCCAGCTCGAAGGGCAGGGAGAGGCCAATAGCCTCGGTAAGGTTCTCGATGACGCTTCGAGAGGGGTAAAGGGTATACTCCTGGTGGAGAATGCCGATGTATTTGGTGGCCCGCCCGCGACCATTAGATCCGAGCACGGTCATGTCCACCCAGTCGTCTCCTACCCTTACGGAGATGCTGCCGTCGGTAGGTGTGATAATGCCGCTTACCATCTTGGAAAGAGTGGTCTTGCCGCCTCCGGAAACGCCAACCAGGCCAAAGATCTCACCCTCTTTTACTTCCAGGCTGACATTGTCAACGGCCTTCACCACGCCCCGGTCGATGCTGATATATCTCTTTGCCAGGCCGTTAGCCTTGATTATAGGCGCTCCCATTTCAACTTCTTCACGCTTGCCGAGCGTTCCAGCCATGGCCAGGAACATAGCTGCGATATCTTTGGGCTTGCCTTCTGCTTTTATCTCTCCGCTATCCAGCAATATGGCTCTATCGGTCAGCTCGACCATGACATCTTCCCAGTGGCTGGTGATGATCAAAGTCATATTGAAGTCCTTTACGGCACGTTTTATGGATTCATGCACAACTTTAGCCGTAGCCGGATCGAGGGTTCCTGTCGGCTCATCCGCCAGGAGAACCATGGGCGACTTGGCGAGCTGGCGGGCCAGGACGACGCGCTGCTTTTCTCCGCCGGACAGCTCTCTGGCCACATGCATCAGTCTGTGGGACAGGTTTACCTCATCTAAAAGGTCTGCTGCGCGGTGAACGCTCATGGTGTCTCCCTTCTCCTCCACGGCCCGCATGACGTTTGTTATCACACGTTCATCACCATAAAGGGCAAAGGTCCTTTGCAGCATGATAGCGATTCTGTTCACAATGTCGCGCCGAAGAGGATCGTTTATATCCAGGGTCACAAAATCGGCTTGCATTGGCCTCAGAAATCCGCCGCACTTGCATTTCTCTCCGACATGGCTGGGCTGCTCTACGTGACGGCATTTCTCACATCTGGCCACGTGGAAGATCAGGCTTCCGCTCATGCCGGGAAATGACTCCACCCCGCGCAAGACATGCATCAGTACGCTCTTGCCACAGCCGCTTCTGCCTAAGATTCCTAGCGATTCGCCCTCCTCTATAACCAGATTTATATTGCGAAGAGCGACAACATCACCGAATCGAACTGTCAGATCCCGTATCTCGATAAAAGGTGCCAAATCTATCATGCCCCATAATTCTCACTTTAATGTAAGGTTGATCCGCTACCTAATCCAGGCATAATGCTACTTAAGTTTATCCGATACTTTGAATGGGTCTTACTGATAACGATTGTTATAAGATTCTCATTCAAGGAATGCCCCTCATTAACCTCTCTTCCTCTTCCTGCTTTAGAAATGCTTTTTTTCTTCTGCGATAAGTAACAAAGGTAATTACTGCCGCAATCACGATAGAGCCGAATAGGGCCGCCAGGGAGATCACAATTGATGAGAATATGCCTTCAACTATGCCTTTTCCTATCGCCAGTACGATTCTTGGCCCTGCTATTCCTGAATATGATGTATTAACCTGATAAATGCCGGCGCGCTGAGTGGTAAAGGCCATGATGGACCGGCCGCTGCGACTGCCCAGACTGTAGGTGAAGCTGCTCTTGGCCGGATAGGTTGCCAGATCGAGATCTGTGGCTTTTTCACGCACATGGATCTCCAGACCCGATATTTGCTCGCTCGTGCTGTAGAACTGGTCGTTCATGTAGCTGTTGTTCTCGTAGAAGATGATGTATTCGCCCGGCTCTGATATATTCAGGTCCGCGTCTCCTGGTGCTGCAATCTGCAAGAGGCCGCTTTCTGCGTCAGTTATGCCGGAGTAGATGGATCCGGCAAATACGGCGAATCCTAATACTATTACCAGCACGGCCAGGCCATAATACCAGATGCCCGGCGAAACATTATTGCGATGCAAGGGAATCACTCCATTTGTTTATGTAAGAGCGCACATCGAATTTGCTCTTTGCGCCATTGTAGTTCATGTAGCGCACCTTGCCGAAGATCGCCCTTTCCTTCCAGGCCCGATCATGAAGGCCGCCCAGGCTCCAGGCAATTCCCACATAACCGTTGGGATCTCTGCCGTCCAGTTCATACCGGTCGTTCAGGTAGACGGCGGCCCGCAGCGCGGCCGTGGGTGACGCCGTCCACTCCAGGATCTTTTTGGCCCAGTACATCCTCATGTAGCCGTGCATCTTTCCGGTTTGGAGCATCTCCTGCTGGGCGGCATTCCACAGGTCGTCGTGGGTGCGGGCCTTTTCCAGTTCTTGCAGAGTATAGAGGTATTCTCTTCTGTCATTTTCATGCTCAGCTAAGCTCTTTATTGCCCAGGCAGGAAATCCTTGCATATCATCATAATGCTGGTTGTAGTAGCAGTAGTTGTCCGACAATTCCTTTCGCACTATCAGTTCTTCTAAAAATGCGCCCGCGTCTTTCATGCCCTTCAAGACCTCCAGGGCGATACGCTCTGCAGAGATCTGGCCGAAGTGCAGATAGGGTGAAAGCCCGGACTGGCCGTCAATATTGGGATCATTTCTTTCCCTTTCATAACCGGTCAGCTTATGCTCCAGAAAATGACGAAGCAGCTTCATGGCTGCCCCCTCGCCAGGCACGAGCCATTTTGCTTCTGGTGCAGCATCTGCACCGGAATATGCATCTGCTCTGAGACTCCTTTCTGCGGCTGTCCAATCATTCCCGATAGCGTCTTTCCCGGTGGGCGAATTTCTTTCCTGGCTCTTTTGTAAGGCCGGGAATTCATCGAGAAAAACAAATAGAAGACGGTTCACCTTGGGACGGAAGCTGTAGGCAGCCCACTCCTGTTTGGGGGAGGCAAACCAGCAAGGAATGATGTTGTGGGCATCTACCTCGTAAAAGGGAATTTCCGTCTCGACGGCGAGTGCAGTCTTCCATTCCCGGCTCCGACGCAAGGGGGAAAAGTCGCATACCAAAGCTCCAGCGCCAATTTCCGTCAGGAAATGGGGGACCTCTTTGCCGGGATCGCCCAGCAGAAGGTAAAAGGGAATATTCATTGCCTGCAGGTTCTTTTCCACCTCTTTTAGACCTTGCAGCAGAAAATGGTACTGCCTGCTGGTGGCACCCAGAAACTGGGGAGCCAGGCAAAAAGCCACCGCCAGAGGTGAATCGTATTTTTGGGCCAGCTCCCGGGCATAGAGCAGAGCCCAGTTGTCGTTAACACGCTGCTCGCGGCTCATCCAGTAGATCACAGGGCCTTTCTTTTGGCTCTCTTTCGTCAAAGCTCTTACCCTTTGGGGATTGATGGGCATAACCAATGATTACTGTTGCTATTACTATTTATAGGACTATTTTGGGAAGATTAAGGCTAACGACGTTTCAACCACAAAGCTCACGTGAGAAAAGTTGAGCAACCCGGATTCTAAATCTCTCGAATTCGAGAGGTTAAGGCGCATAAGGACAAATGATGGCACGGAATAAAGATCTTCGCCATTCCCCGCACGCGATTCTCGATCCGGGCATCTGCGGGTTTCCTGCCAATAAGTCTTTGCGAGAAAGCAGCATGGAGAAGCTCATATCGCCGTTGGTGCCTATGCTTGGTCGCAAGGTGTTGGTGTTTCTGCACTAATTTTGAAAGATATAATCCTCCAACAGATCTATCAATCAGAACAATTCATAAGTGCTAATCATGGGCAATGACATCATCGACCAGAGAGAGGTTCTGGAAGCTTTGCGAGAAGCAAAGCAGGCAGCCCAGGACAGCCAGGCCCAGTACGAGCAGGTCGTATCGATGATATCCGATATTGTCTGGCGCTATGATGTCAATGGCAAAGGCGAACCTGTCGGCTCCTACATCTCACCGGTTGCGGACAGAATGCTGGGGTTGCCGGAGGGCACCATCGGAAACAGCTTTGACAAATATTTTTCCTATGTTCATCCCGATGACTTGCCACAGGTGCAGAAGATAATTTCCGAAGGTTTAGGAACGATTGGAAAAGATAAAACCGCAGAATACCGTATGCGAAAGGCTGACGGCACGACGCTTTGGGTTCGTTCCAAGGGCTCGGCTTATTCCCAGCCCGATGGACGGGTCGGCATCTTTGGCACTACAAGCGATATCACTGAACGCAAGCAAACCGAAGAAGCGCTGCATAACTCTGAGGAGATATACCGACTGCTTGTGGAAAACGCTAACGAAACCATCTTTGTGGCTCAAGACGGCATGCTTAAATTCGTCAATCGCACGAGTGGTAGGATAACCGGCTATTCTGAGCAGGAACTCACATCAAGGCCTTTTATCGAATTCATCCACCCAGAAGACCGGGATATGGTGGTACAGCGCTATCTGTCGGGTTTGAAGGGAGATCTTTACAAATCCAGATTTTCGTTCCGGTTGATAACCAAAACGGGAAGTATCCGGTGGGTGGAAATCGATGCGGTCTTGATTGGCTGGAAAGGAAAACCGGCCATTTTGAACTTTCTTAGCGACATAACTGAGCGCAAACAGATGGAGGAAGCCCTCAAGACAAGCGAGGAAAAATTCTCATCCGCATTTCGCTCTGCATCTTATGCAATCGCCATTACCAAAGTATCTGATGGAAGAATCATCGAAGTCAATGATGGTTTTCTTGCCATCACCGGATATTCTTTCCATGATGTAGCAGGCAAGACTACAGTTGAGTTAAATCTTTGGGAGAATGAAAATGAGCGAAATTTTATCCTATCAGAATTATTGAAAGGGAAAAAAATAGAGGGAATGGAATTATCCTTCCGAAAAAAATCAGGCGATATCGTTTATGGATTGTTCTCGGCTGAGATAATCATTATTCAAAATGAAAAATGTGTACTCTCCAGCATTACCGACATCACCGAGCGCAAGCAGGCGATGGATGCTCTAAGGGAGAGCGAGGAGCGCTACCGGCGGTTGTCTGAGGACATGCCGGTCTTCGTCTCGACGTTTCTTCCCGACGGCACAATAACTTACTTTAACGAGATGCTGGGGGCATGGGACGACGTAAACCCCTCCGAGATGATCGGGAAAAGCTTCTACGATTTCCTCTCCCCAGCCGAGCAAGAGATAACCAGAGCACGGCTTAGCGCGCTAACACCGCAGCAGCCCATTGAAACCCATGAGCAACGTTATCTGAGGCCGGACGGCAGAGTTTTATACCACGAGTGGACCAACCGGGCCTTTTTCGATGCAATGGGCCATCCCACCCGCTACCAGGGAGTCGGCCTGGACATCACTTCCCGCAAGCGGACACAAGCAGCACTGAAAGCAAGTGAGTACAAGTATCGCGTTCTCGTCACCACCTTGCAGGAGGGAATTTGGGTCCTTGATGACCAGATGCGCACCACTTTCGTCAATCCGCGCATGGCAGAAATGCTCGGCTATACAGTCGAGGAGATGACGGGTAAGCATCTGTTCGACTTCATGGATGAACCGTGCCGGAAGACGGCTGAGCAGAATTTTGAGCGGCGGCGCCAGGGGATCAAGGAAAAGCACGATTTTGAGTTCCAAAAGAAAGACGGCACCTGCATCTATGCCAGTTTGGAGACGGTCCCGCTCTTGGACGAAGCTGGCAAGTTTGTGGGCGCATTGGCCGCTGTCGCGGATATCACAGAGCGTAAACAGGCCGAGGAAGCGCTGCGGGAAGGCGAGGAAAAATATCGGCTGCTGGTAAACAACGCCAGCGAATCGATCATCGTGGCGCAAGACGGTCTGCTCAAGTTTGTCAATCCCACGGGGCTCAATCTTTTGGGGGTTTGTTCGGAGCAGGAAATCATAGGTCGTCCATTTCCCGAATTCATCCATGCAGATGATCGGAAAATGGTGGTTGAAAATTACCGGCTAAGAATTGCAGGAAAGGCCGTATTGCCCAGGTATGCCTTCCGGGTGGCAGCGCGTGATGGCATTGTCAAGTGGGTGGAGATCAATGCGGCCTTGATTGAATGGCAAGGAAGATCTGCCACATTGAACTTTCTCACCGATATCACCGAGCGCAAGCTTGTGGAGGAGGGGCGACTGGAGAGCGAAAAGAGATTCAGAGCTGTCTTTGAGACCGCGATAGATTCCATCTTCATAAAGGATGCCCTCTTAAGGTACATTCAAGCCAATGCCGCTATGGAAAGGCTTTTTGGCCTTCCTTCCTCAGAGATGATCGGCAAAACAGATGATGATTTATTCGGCAAAGAAGCAGGAGCGCATGTCCGGGAGATGGATCTTCGGGTTCTGGCGGGCGAGATCATTGAAGAGGAGCATACAAAGCCGGTAAATGGCGTTTTCCACGCCTTCCATGTCATCAAATCTCCCATGCGTGAAAGCGATGGAGAGATTACTGGGCTGTGCGGGATCGCTCGAGATATTACAGATCGTAAACATGCAGAAGAAGAACTTAAAAGGGCCAGAGATGCTGCGGAAGACGCCGCCCGCGCTAAGAGCGAATTCCTGGCCAACATGAGCCACGAGATTCGTACCCCCTTGAACGGCGTCATCGGCATGATCGGATTGCTGCTGGATATGGATTTGAATGCCGAGCAACTTGAATATGCACAAATCGCTCGTTTCAGTGGCGAAATTCTATTGTCTCTCATCAACGACATCCTGGATTTCTCCAAGATCGAAGCGCGCAAACTGGAGCTGGAAACGCTGGACTTCGATCTGCGCTCTATGCTTGATGATATGACGGACCTCCTGGCAGTCGGTGCTCACGAGAAAGGGTTGGAGCTGGTCTCTATGGTGGACCCCACGGTGCCGTCGCGCTTGAGAGGTGATCCGGGAAGGCTGCGTCAGATTCTGGTCAATCTGGGTGGCAATGCCGTGAAGTTCACAAACGCTGGCAAGATCGTGATTCGCGCCTGCCTGGAGAGCGAAGACGAACGAAAAGTCACAATTCGCTTCTCTGTCCGAGATACAGGCATCGGCATCCCGGTAAATCGGCAAGATATTCTCTTCTCACCATTCTCTCAGGTGGACGGTTCGACAACACGCAAATACGGCGGAACCGGTCTTGGTCTGGCCATATCCCGGCAGCTCGCCGAGCTGATGGGGGGCGAGATCGGCGTGCAAAGTGAGGATGGTAATGGCTCTACATTCTGGTTCACCGCCGTGTTAGAGAAACAGCTTGCCAATCCTGGATCTGCCGAAGAGCTTTCTGGAATTGAGGGAAGAAGAGCGATATACGGCAGTACGGGCGGGCCTATTTTTTCCCAAACAGTCAAACGCAAATTGCGCATCCTGGTAGCGGAGGACAATCCCGTAAACCAGAAAGTCTCACAGGCCATGCTGAGAAGGATGGGGCTAGAAGCTGATGTTGTGGCCAATGGTCTGGAGGCCGTCAATGCACTCCAGACCATTCCTTACGACCTGGTGCTGATGGACTGCCAGATGCCTGAGATGGACGGTTTTGAGGCCACTCGCGGCATCCGCCAGGAAGGATCTAAGGCACTCAATCCAGGCATTCCCATCATTGCCATGACGGCTCTAGCCATGCAAGGCGATAGGGAGAAGTGCATTCAGGCCGGAATGAACGATTTCATCGCCAAGCCGGTCCAGCAAAGGGAACTGGCGGAAATGCTCGCCAGGTGGATATAATTATGGGCAATGACATCACCGATAGCACCCAGGCTGAGAAAGATTTGCGAGAAGCAAAGCAGGCAGTGCAGGACAGCCAGGCCCAGTACGAGCAGGTTGTATCGATGATATCCGATATCGTCTGGCGCTATGATGTCAATGACCAGGGAGAGCACGTCGGTGCCTACATCTCGCCTGTGGCGGACAGAATGCTGGGCTTGCCGGACGGGACCATCCAAAACAGCTTTGACAGGTATTTTTCATATGTCCATCCCCATGACCTGCCGGTGGTGCAGGAGATACTCTCAAAAGGGATAGGAAAGCTCGGAAAGGATAAAATCGCAGAATACCGTTTGCGAAAGGCAGACGGCACGACGTTCTGGGTTCGTTCCAAGGGTTCAGCTTATTCTCATGCAGACGGACGAGTCACCGTCTTTGGCACCACAAGCGATATCTCTGAGCGCAAGCAGGTGGAAGACGCTCTTCGCGAAAATGAACAAAAGTACCGGCTCTTGTTCGACGAAATGCTGAGTGGATTTGCCGTACACGAAATTATCTGTGACCAACAGGGAAAACCCATTGATTATCGTTTTATAGCGGTAAACGCGGCTTTCGAAAAAATGACAGGTTTTGTATCCGACGAAGTAATAGGCAGAACCGTTCTGGAGGTCATGCCCGATACAGAACCAATCTGGATCGAGCGTTACGGCCAGGTAGCTCTCACCCGTATACCGACCGTATTTGAAAATTATTCAGGAGAACTGGGTAAATATTTCGAAGTGCGCGCCTTCAGCCCGGAACCAGGCAAATTTGCCACGATTTTCTATGACATCACCGAACGCAAGCGAGCTGAGGAGTCGCTGCGGGAGAGCGAGGAGCGATTTCGCACCCTTTTTGAAAGTTCTCAGGACGCCTTGATGATCCTCACCCCTCCCTCGTGGAAGTTTACCTCCGGCAACAGGGCAGCTTTGGAGCTATTTGGCATAAAAGACATAACTGAATTCTCCAAGCTCGGTTCCTGGGATGTTTCTCCCCCAATGCAGCCGGATGGACAGCTCTCCATCGACAAAGCCAGGCAGATGATCGAGACGGCGATTTGTGAAGGCTCCCACTTCTTCGAATGGACACACAAGCAGCTTGGGGGTGAGACGTTCCCGTGCACTGTGCAGCTCACTCGCATGGAGCTGCTGGGCGAGACGGTAATCCAGGCGACGGTGCGTGACATTTCTGCCCAGAAGAAGACAGAGGAGGCGCTTAGGGAGGGCGAAAAAAAGTACAGGGCCTTCTTCAATACATCAAGAGATTGTGTATTTATCTCATCAGCTGACGGTCGCTGGATTGACCTGAATGATGCCGCAGTTCAAATTTTTGGCTATGAAAGCAGGGAAGATCTACTCAAAGTGAAAATCAAAGACCTGTATGCCAATACTGACGATAGGGCACGTTATCTTCAGGCCGTCAACGAAAAAGGATACACACGGGAGTATCCGGTCGCTCTGAAGAAAAAGGATGGCACGATTATTGACACTCTATTGACGTCTGTTGCCAAAACGGATAGCAAAGGGAGTATTATTGGCTACCAAGGAACCATCCGGGATATCACCGAGCGCAAGCGGGCCGATGAAGCACTAAAAAAAAGCGATGATCGGTTCCGAAAACTTGCCGAGTCGTTACCTGAAATCATCTTCGAGATGGATATTCATGGAAACCTGACCTATGTGAATCAGAACGCGTTTGTCATGGCAGGGTATTCTCAGGAACAATTTGCAGAGGGACTAAACGGCTTTGCCATAGTCGCACCAGAAGATCAAGAGCGTTTGCGCGAGAACGTGTCCAAGCTTCTTAGTGGACAAGAACAGGGACTTGCCGAATACACGTTGATCAGAGCCGACGGCAGTACCTTTCCCGGGCTTTTTCACACATCACCAATTATTATCAATGATAAGCCGGTGGGTTTTCGAGGTTTTATCATTGACATCACCAAGAGAAAGCAGATCGAATTAAGCCGAGCGCGTTCATTGGTACGCCAGGAGAGGTTGAACCTGATTCAACAGAATCTGCTAGGCCCCGGTAAATTGGAGCAGAAACTCAAGAAAATCACCGACGGCGTGGTGGATATCTTCGGGGCCGACTTTTGTCGCATCTGGATCACCGGTCCTGGAGATCTCTGTGAGGCCGGATGCATACATGCGGTGGAAAAAGATGGGCCGCACGTCTGCCGTTATAAAGATCGATGTCTACGACTCCTGGCCAGTTCCGGACGGTATACCCACACGGGAGGTGAGGTTCACAGGCGCGTGCCTTTTGGTTGCTACAAGATAGGGCGCATCGCATCGGGTAAGGAACACAGCTTCATTACCAATGAAGTACTGCGCGACCCCAATATTCATAACCACGAATGGGCAAAGGAGAAAGATCTGGCCTCATTTGCCGGTTACCAGCTACGTCCGCCAGGTGGAGAAGCTCTCGGTGTCATGGCGCTTTTCAGCAAACAACCCATCACTGGCGAGGAAGATGCCCAGCTCAACATCCTGAGTAATACGGTCACCCAGGTCATTCAGACCGCCCGTGTGGATGAGATGTTGCTTGAGACTCTGGCTGAAGCGACCAGACTTAACAAATATCTTAATGAACAGACCGCCAAAGCCAGCGAGATGGTAGACCTGGCCAGGATGGCCAATGCTGCCAAGAGCGAATTCCTGGCCAACATGAGCCACGAGATTCGTACCCCCTTGAACGGCGTCATCGGCATGATTGGATTACTGCTGGATATGGATTTGAATGCCGAGCAGCTTGAATATGCACAAATCGCTCGTTTCAGCGGTGAAATTCTATTATCTCTCATCAACGACATCCTGGATTTCTCCAAGATCGAAGCCCGCAAACTGGAACTGGAAAAACTGGACTTTGATCTGCGCTCGATGCTTGATGATACGACAGACCTCCTGACCATCGGGGCTCGCGAGAAAGGGTTGGAGCTGGTCGGCATGGTGGACCCCAAGGTGCCGTCGCGGCTGAGGGGTGATCCCGGAAGGCTGCGCCAGATTCTAGTCAACCTGGGAAGCAATGCCGTGAAGTTTACAGAGAAGGGTGAGATAATGATTCGCGCCTGCCTGGAGAACGAAGACAAAAATAGTGCCACAATTCGCTTCTCGGTAAGCGATACCGGTATAGGCATCCCGGCAAATCGGCAAGATATTCTCTTCTCACCATTCTCTCAGGTGGACGGTTCGACAACACGCAAATATGGCGGAACCGGTCTGGGGCTGGCCATATCCCGGCAGCTCGCCGAGCTGATGGGTGGCATGATCGGCGTGGATAGCAAGGAAGGCATAGGCTCCACCTTCTGGTTTACGGCCGTGTTCGAGAAGCAGCCGCTAAGGCCCGGATCGACAGAGGGGCTTGCTGAAATTGAGGGAGAGAGTGCAATAGATCGCATCGCAAAGAGGCCTGCTATATTCCGATCGCTCAAACGCAAAATACGCATTCTGGTGGCGGAGGATAATCCCGTAAACCAGAAAGTTGCCCGGGCAATGCTCCTAAAGATGGGGCTGCAAGCAGATGTTGTGGCCAATGGTCTAGAGGTCGTCAATGCGCTCCAGACCACTCCCTACGACCTGGTGCTGATGGACTGCCAAATGCCTGAGATGGACGGTTACGAGGCCACACGCATAATTCGCCAGCAAGGATCGAAGGCACAAAATCCAGGCATTCCTATCATTGCTATGACGGCTCTCGCCATGCAAGGTGATCGGGAGAAGTGTATTCAATCCGGAATGAACGATTTCATTGCCAAGCCGGTTAAGCGAAGAGAACTGGCGGAAATGCTCACAAGGTGGCTGGATTTGACGATGAGCAACAACTTGCCGCCTGAGTAAATCTAAATCCAAGAGGAACGGCGGCTACTACTACGTGAAGAGATGCGCCGCCATAACGTCCAGTTAGCCGATGCAGCCAAGGATGCCGGTGTCATCGAACCCATAGACTACGCCATTTTTAAAAATCACGGATATATGGGGCTTTATGGCGGACTGAAACAGGAAGACATCCACCAGCGAAAATGCTTGAAAAAGAGCCAGAAGATCTTGGATCACATGGGCAGCACGGAATTGGCGGCAAACCTGTTTCGTGCAACCCAGGCTGAGGAAAAACTGCGCCGGGATGGGGTGTTGGGGAAAGATGCGGCGAACCTGACACATCGTAAAGTCGGCCAAAAAGTACGACAAACCATCCAGGAATTGGGAGGCACAATGCCAGAAGATTTGCCAAAGGCAGAAAGCATCAAGAAGATCCAGGCCAAAAAGCAAGAAGAACTTGAGAAGGCTGAGACGCCCAAAAGAAAGAAAATCGAGTGACTGATATGGCACTGCATAAAGATTTCCCCAAATCCCCGCACGCGATTCTCGATCCGGGCATCCGCTGGTTTCCCGCCGATGAGTCGCTACGGGAAAGCAGCATGGAGAAGCTCATGCCGCCCTTGGTGCCGGCGTTGCGTCGAAAAGTGAAGGAGTTTCGGGACAGTGGGTATGCGGGCGCGGCGGACACAAGCCAGGAGCGCCAGAGCGCCTGGCCCACGTGCTGGTGCATGTTCACATCAGAATTATAATTAATGTATATTTAGTATAAAATATAATAAAATATTAATATTTAAAGCTCAATAAGTGTTAATGGAATAAAATGGGAGGAGTGAGCTGATGTTTGTGCCGGAAAGGAAGAGCTTGATATGGACACTTTTATTGGCAAGCATAATCGTGATGGTAAGTCCAGCAAGCGGTTCGGATTATCCTTTCGGCAGCAAAGTCTTGCCGAATCAATCTGATATAGGCAGACCCCTTTTTCCCCTTCCGGCTGAGACAACTATGGCCTTTTGGGATATCGGAACTCCCGGATATGATGAAGAAGATCCGGTTTATCTGCACATCGGGCCTTCTGCCAGCGGCACAACCAATGCTAACGACCTAAGACTGACTTTCTTAGATGATCAGGCTGCCGGATCAAAGGTGACATATCATGATTATGATATGAATAAGCCGATAAAGCAGCTGCCTTCGATAATCAGCTTTCTGGATCTGCATGGCAGTCGCGCATATGATCTTTATGATCCAGTTTATCTGCACCATTTCGATTATTCTTATCATGACGATTCTGAGAATTCTGCAGATATGATGACAGGCTTTAGTGAGCGCCTTCCCTACAGAGGCAGAGAGATCTCTTCACCGGGATTAGGCTTTGCCCTATTTACAGATAATTATAAATTATTCATTTCAGATAAAATCCTCGATAAAAGACCAAGGAAAGTCGGCGAAATGCGGGGACTGGCCATTGAAGTGGTTCGCGGCCTAAAGGCAGACTATTATCATGTTCTTGGCACCTGGCTCATCAAGATTCAACCTCATGAAAGAGAGGAGGATGGCCCCTGCCGGGGTGATGAATCTGCTGGTAGTAGGTGGGAAGACCCTTCTGCCCAGTTTATCCAAACTAATGATGTTAGATTGAGTTCAATGGGTGAGCTGATGGCCGGGACAAAGGTTACAAATTTTGACGAGGATCAAAATAAATTGATAACTTGGCCACCCTTAGCGAGCTTCCTTGGACCTGCCACAGATACTACAAAGATGGGCTTCTTCGATGCAAACGGAAACGGAGTCTATGACTACGAAGACGACGTATACTTGAATGTGCCTGCTGGTGTGTCGAAGGGCCTTGTCACAGTAAATAATGTGCGACTCTCTGGACCTATCCTGTGAATGTGAAACGGCGGCGGCGCACCCGCGCAGCAAGCTGCGGGAGCATCCGAGGCGCAGCCGCATGAAAACGGAACCAGTTAGTTAGCTATTCAGCAGAAACCCTTCTTCACGACTGTATAGAAGAATGTGATAAATGCCGGCGTAGATAACCGGTTCAGCGGTTTTGCTGAAGTCTCTATCGTATCGTGCATCGTTAGCAGGCAATGGCCGCCCCTGGGATGTCGATGGAGTTGATTCTTTTTTTTATATTCTTATGTAATCAAGCAATAAGATTATAAATGGCAGTTACATAAGAGCCATTCTTGATACCCAAAACCACCATTCACTCACTGGAGCATCAGGATCTCTCTGTGCTTTACGAGATAAGGGACCTCGTCGAGCGCCTCATCTTTGAAAGAGGCAAGCCGCCCCGGGCAGAAGAGCTGCCGGGCGACAGGGAGGTGTTGGATGTGCAGACGACAGGCTGCATCACCTACCGTCTGGAAAAGGTCTCCTGTGGCAAGAACTGCAAAGGCTGTCCGCACGGTCCTTACTGGTATGGCTACTGGCGTGAAGGCGGCAAAACGCGCTCTAAATACATCGGCAAGAATCTGGTGACCACAGAAATCAAAAAGGTGTAGTAGTATGATACGCAATATTAATAAATATATTTTGATACTGGCTTTGCTGCTGGCAATGACCATCCTCTCCGGCTGCGTTTCGCATAATGAATCTCCTTTTGCAACACCATCAGGCGCTTCAGCCGCCGCTCCTTCCGGCAACGTCTCCGGCAATGCTTTTGGCATGATCAAGGTGGCTGCTACCATTCCTCCTCTGGGCGAGTTCGTGAGGGCAGTGGGCGGCGAGAAGGTTGAGGTCACAGTGATAGTTCCGCCGGGAGCCGAGCCCCATACCTTCGAGCCCACGCCTTCTCTGATGAGGGATGTGGCCAAAGCCGATCTATATGTCATGAACGGGGCGGGTCTCGAGTTCTGGATGAATAAGCTGCTAGAGGCCAACGAAAAAATGGCGGTAGTAGACTCCTCTCAGGGCGTAGCCCTCCTGCAAGAGAACGCGGGTGAGATAGATCCGCACATCTGGCTCTCCCTGCGAAATAGCGCTGTTCAAGTGGACAACATCTGCGCCGGCCTGATAAAGGTCGATTCACAAAATAAAGAATTTTATATCAAGAACAGGGATGATTATTTAGAAAAGCTAAAAGCACTGGACGTAGAATTGAACCTGACCTTTGCCGGCAAAAAGAACAAGATCTTCATTGTGCATCATCCTGCCTGGCCCTACTTTGCTCGGGACTATAACCTATCCCAGGTGCCGCTCATGGAGAACGAAAAGGAGCCCGGACCCAAGTACCTGGGCGAGGTGATCGAACTGGCCCGAAAGAATAATATAACTACGATCTTTGTCGAGCCGCAGTTCAACCCCAAATCTGCGGAAGTGATCGCCCGGGAGATGAACGCTCGCATCGTGGCCCTCGATCCGCTGGCGGGAAATTATCTGGATAATATGAGAAACGCGAGCAGGGAGATAGCCCAGAGCCTAAAATGACAGACAGGATTGTTACAGACAGCATTGTGTCCATCCGCGACCTTTGGCTCTACAGGGGAGAGCACGCCGTCCTAGAGAGCATAAGCCTGGATCTTATGGCGGGCGACTTCCTGGGACTCATCGGCCCCAACGGCGGCGGCAAATCCACTCTGCTTAAGGTGATGCTGGGCCTGATCAAACCCTATCGGGGCAGCATTGCCATCTTCGGGCTGCCGCCCGCGGCGGCGCGTAGCCGCGTTGGCTACATGCCCCAGAAGACAGTCTTCGATCAGAGCTTTCCGGTTAATGTGCTGGATGTGGTGCTCATGGGAAGATATAGCCGCACCGGGCTCATGCACCGCTACGGCCCCCATGATCACCAAGCCGCGCAGTGCGCACTCGCGGCCGTGGGAATGGAAGACCGGGCTATGCGCGAGATTGGTGCACTCTCGGGAGGGGAGCAGCAGAGGGTCTTTGTCGCCCGCTCATTAGTCTCCGATCCAAAGCTGCTCCTCCTGGATGAGCCCACGGCAGGCGTTGATTCCGCCCAGCAGACAGATTTTTACGATCTGCTCTGCCACCTGAATCGCGATCATGGTATCGCCATTGTGCTGGTCTCCCATGATGTTACAGCCATCTCCAAATACGTGAGCAAGATTGCCTGCTTAAACCAGCGGCTTTATTATCATGACTCCAAGGAACTCTCCAATGAGGACATCGAGAAGGCCTATGGCTGCCCGGTGGAGATGATAGCGCACGGTACACCCCATCGGGTCTTGAGGGAACATGATTGATTTGGATTTTCTCCAGTACGACTTCATGAGAAATGCCCTGGCCGCGGGCCTGGCCGCCTCGGTGCTTTGCGGCGTAATTGGGATATATGTAATTTTAAATAAAATAGTATTCATCAGCGACGGCATCGCTCACGCCGCCTTTGGCGGCATTGGTCTTGGTTACTTTCTGGGTTACGATCCGCTGGCCTTCGGAATAGGATCGGCCGTAATAACTGCTCTCGGTATAGGCATGGTCAGCTCCCGGGCACGCATATCTGAGGATACGGCCATTGGCGTCTTCATGGCCACCGGCATGGCTTTAGGAATAATGCTCCTCACTCTTTCCCAGGGCTATGCCAGAGACCTTTATGGCTACCTTTTCGGAAATATTTTAGCCGTGACGAGGAGCGATGTTCTGCTTATTGCGGCACTCACATTGATCATCCTGGCTCTGGTCTTTCTGCTCTACAAAGAATTTCTTCTCCTGAGCTTCGATCCCATCTATGCAGAGGCTATTGGCCTGCCCGTGCAAAGCCTTCGCCTCTTGCTCCTGGTCATGGTGGCCTTTAGCGTGGTCATTCTCATCAAGATCGTGGGGATAATCATGGTCATAGCGCTTCTGACCATTCCCGGCGCCATAAGCCGGCGGCACATGTTGGGATTGCCCGCTATCATGGCCGGCTCCATCATCCTTGGCGCGATCTTTGTAACCATTGGGCTCTTGATATCTTATGAGCTGGATGTCCCCTCCGGTGCGACCATAATTCTCACGGCAGCTTTAGCCTTTTTCCTGAGCACCGTGCTTTCCAGATAGATAGGTTTAATTAATGGATGCAAATTAACCTAAAAGAGGATGAAGCTCCTGCATATCATCAGCATTCTGCTTCTTCTTGCCGGTACGGTCCAGGCGGAAGATATCATATTTTTTGCAGATGATCACTACAAATCCTTGGGCCGGCCAGAGCTTACAGCCGGTGTGGCCAATCCGGCTCTGGTCCCTGGTGATAGTATCCTGCGAATAAACCTGGCCAATGTAGGCGAGCTGAAAGAACTGATGCCCATTAACGAGAGCGGCTCAAATGAAGACATATTGCTGGAGATGAGAGCGGAAATGCAGAGCAGTGATGCTTTGAACATCGATGCCGCCCTTGGCGGAACAGAGGCCCGGGAGGAAGGACCCATAAAGGTGACAACAGGGCCGCAGCATATCAAGATCCTTCCTGCGGGAGGCGCGACAATGTTGCAGTTTAATATCACTGCACACAAGAATGCAAGCGGCTGGTATACCCTTCCCTTAAGCGTTGATTATGAGCGGCAGGTGGATGTGAGCGTGAAGAGCAGCGAGGTCTTTCCCCTCTATGAAGCAGAAAGACAAAACCTCACTTGTCTGGTATTTGTGGCCGGAAATAATGATACTTTGCGTATTTCAGGGATTAAATCCGAGCTTTATGCTGGTGGAAGTGGAATATTGAGGATGGCGATCAGCAATGATGGTGCCACAATGCTTCATAATTGCTCGGCCAGGCTCCTGGCTGCCCCTCCCTTCTACACAGAAGGCCCGGCTACAGTGCTTGGGGACCTGGCTCCCGGATCGTTGGCTGTAATCTCATTCACGGTAGGCGTAGATGGAAATGCCGGCCTGCAGGATTACCAACTGGGCTGTGAGATTGATTGCCAAGAGAAAAGCATAATTGTCCCTCTGCAAATCTCTCTCGCGCGCGCCGGGGTTTTAGGAAACTATGCAGGGCCGGTATTAGGAAGCCTGGCAATAGCCGGTCTCGCGGCTTTTCTGATATGGAAAAGAGGAGATCAACTCTTCCGTCGCAAGAGAAGACGACGGTAAATGTAGTGACAGAAGTGTCGGCAGTGTGAGATAAAACGAGAGCGGTAAATGACAGAAAAACCGGTTGAAGCTAAGGGAATTTGCAAGATATATAAGAGCTTCTTGGGGAATCGTACCACGGTGCTTCAGAACATATCCCTGGATATCGAGGCGGGAGAGATCTTCGGTCTGCTCGGCCCCAACGGCTCAGGCAAGACCACTCTCATCTCCATCTTCTCCACTCTCATCTACCCGGAGCGGGGCAGTCTTTTCATCCTGGGAATGGATGCACGTCGCGACAGCAACGAGATCCGCAAAGTCATAAACATCAGCACTGCCAAGCCCAATTTTCCCTGGAGCCTGACCGTGCAAGAGAACCTGCGCCACTACGGCATGCTCTACGGCCTTTATGGCTCCGCTCTCTCCCGAACGGTGGAAGATCAGATCGATGCCTTTGAGCTTTCTGAGTTTCGGGATATGAAGTTCGAGAACCTCTCTACAGGCCTAAAGCAGCGTCTCTCTCTGGCCAAAGCCATGCTCAACCACCCTTGTCTTCTGTTCCTGGACGAGCCCACCACGGGCCTTGATCCGGATATATCCATAAAAACCCGCCTGCTGATAAAGAGAATTCACCAGGAACAGAACATCTCTGTGGTCTTATCCACTCACTACATGCCGGAGGCGGAGATGCTCTGTGATCGGATTGCCTTTTTGCGCAAGGGTCAGATTGTGGCGCTGGATACGCCCCGCAATTTAAAGAAGCATCTGGGGCTGGGGGAAAAAGTGGTGGTCTCTTACGAAGGGCCGGTAGACATCGCGGCCCTGGAACGCCTGCCGGGCGTTTTAGGCATAAAAGCGGAGAAGGGCCGCTTGGAGATTGTGATCGACAGAAGCGAGGACGTTCTGGACAGGATAGTCAAGCTCTTTTGCCATGCCAGAATCATTGACATAACCATAAAAGAGCCCGATTTGGAGGATGTATTCCTTGAACTGGCAAGGTGAATTGAACAAGTACCTGGCTAGCGCCTACAAGAACTGGATCATCTCCAAGAGGAACATCTTCACCTTATTCGAGCTATTCTTCTGGCCCATGATCAGCCTGCTATCCATTGGGCTGCTCACGCGGTTCTTGCAGGTGGAGGGCTCGATGGTCTCCTTTCTCCTGGTGGGCGCTATTGCTCTTACCATTTTGCAGGTGGCCCAGATCGATGTAGCCTACGTTCTCTTATTCGACATGTGGTCCAAGAGCATCAAAAACACTTTTATCGCTCCGATTCGTAGCTACCATCTGGTCTTTGGCGCAACACTCTTCGGCATACTGCGGGGCAGTGTGGTCTTCTTCATTCTGGCGATAGTCAGCCGCTACCTCTTTGGCTTTGATTTCCAGGAGGGCGGCCTTCTACCGGTGCTGATATTTCTGGCGGGTGTTTTCGCTACGGCCACGGTCATCGGCATCACCGTGTGCATATCCATTCTCACCTTCGGCCAGAAGGCGGATGTTGCCGCCTGGAGCCTGAGCGGTATGATCCTGCTCGTGAGTGGAATTTACTATCCCGTAGAGGTGCTGCCTCCCTTGCTGCAGACGCTTGCCAGAATCATTCCCCTGACCTACTTTTTAGAATACTACAGGTCAATATTTATTCCAGGCCCCCATCATCTGGCTATTGGTGCATTTCTGGCCGTTTTCTACCTGGTTCTAGGGCTGATCCTGCTGGATCGTGCTATTGAGAGGGCGAGAAGGACAGGCATCCTGCTGCGGCTGTCGGAGTAGTGCTGCAAGATATGAGGTGTTGGGATTGATAGAAGGCATTTTGGGTCGCGTCTTGGTCGGAGACAGCCATCCCGTGCGGCTGATGGGCATAATCAATCTAAGTCGAGAGTCCTTCTACCAGGGCTCAGTGGCCGGCCCTCATGAGGCTCTCTCCCTGGCGGCAGCTATGCAAGAGCAGGGCGCGGATATGATAGATCTGGGCGGTGTCTCCACGGCGCCGGGCTCTCCTCTCATAAGTGAGGCAGTGGAACGAGAAAGGCTCTTTCCCGCTCTCAAGGATATTTTGGACAACCTGGATATCAGCGTCTCCATTGATACGAAGCGGTCCAGCATTGCCGCAGATGCCCTCTCGCGGGGAGCCCTTTGCATAAATGATGTCTCCGGACTGTCTGACCCCAATATGGCTGCTCGTGTGGCCGAGTACGACGCATCCCTGATCATCATGGCTTCCCGGCAGAGAGCCGGCGATCTGCTCCAAATAAACGAGATAATTGCCTTGCTGGGAGAGAGAGTGAGGGCCGCAGCCCTGGCTGGCGTATGCCCGGCTAAGATCTCGGTCGATCCGGGCATCGGCAAATGGATACCGGAAAAGACTCCTGCCCACGATCTGGCCATTTTGGACGGATTGCTCCGTCTGCGTGCTTTAGAGCGGCCGGTGGTCGCGGCTATTTCCCGCAAATCCTTCATCGGGGAGCGTCTGCATAAGCCCGATCCCTTCCAGAGGTTGGCAGGAACGCTGGCGGCCACGGCCATAGCAGTTTATCTGGGGGCGCATATCGTCCGCACCCATGATATCGCCGCCAGCCTGGATACCGTAGCCATGGCCAAGGCCATTCGAGGCCGTCCGGCAGTGTCAGTAGACGAGGAGATGGAGGTGGAAGTGCTGGGCTATTTGGGCCAGGGAGAGGATCTAGCGGAAACATTGCGCCGGACTGAGGTAGATGAGCGGGGACTAGGCACTCTCTGCAAGAAAAGCTCTTTTCGCATCCTGGCCGTGCGCGGCCTTAGCAGCATGGAGGCCATAATAATAAAGCAGGAGATGCTGGCCCGAGGCGGAGACGCCGCCATTCCCAAGCTCGCTCTTCGCTGTGATCCAAAGCCAGAAGAGGTTTTAATATTCGGCACCTCCAACCAGATAGCCGGCCTGGTAAAGAACTTGAGCGGTCAGCCCTTCCGGCTCATGCGCCTGGCCGCGAGGATAGATGAGGCTACTAAAATGATAGAAAGCCCAGAGCGTTACGGGTGAGTGTATTGCAGGTTTTAGGTATAAAGACGGATCTTATAAAACCGGGCGATGACCTGGCGGCATCCCTGGAGAAGGCCATGACTGAATCGGGCCTGGTTTTACAGGACGGCGACATTCTGGTCGTCTCGGAGAGCACGGTTGCAACAGCTGAAGGGCGGGTTGTGGCTTTGCATGATGTCACTCCCGGACCTCTCGCCCTCTCCATGGCCGCCAGGTACAGCAAGGATCCGCGCGAGATGGAACTGATCCTGCAAGAATCGGACGAGATAATGGGGGGTATCCCGGGCGTGGTTCTGACGCTACGGGAGGGGTTTCTTTATCCCAATGCCGGCATCGATAGCTCCAATGCCCCCCCCGGTCACGTGGTTTTGTTTCCAGCCGATGCACAAAAATCGGCATTGGAGATTAGAGAGCGCATGGCCAATGGCCACAGGATTGCGGTTATCATCGGTGACAGCCGAACTCATCCTCTGCGACTGGGCTGCGTAGGCGTGGCCCTGGCCTGCGTGGGCCTGGAGCCGGTAGAGGACGCCCGAGGCCAAAAGGACCTCTTCGGTCGGGAGCTCAAGATCACTCGCAAGGCGGTGGCAGACAATTTAGTCTCTGCTGCTCAGATAGTAATGGGTGAAGGAGACGAGGGAATTCCGGCCGTGATCATAAAGGGCGCACCTGTGTCCATTAGCGAGGTGCAAAGCGCCATCCCCACCATTCCACCCCAGGAGTGCATGTACATCGGCGCACTGCGCTCCTGCCCCCGTCCTTACACGGGAGGGTATGATTATCTCATTGAGCAGGCCAAAGAGGCAGCGAAAGATGCCTATGCCCCTTACTCCGGATTTTTGGTAGGCGCGGCACTTCTCTGCCGGAGCCGTCGGATCTACTCGGCAGGCAACATTGAGAATGCCGCTTCCGGGGCGGGCATTTGTGCGGAGAGGGCGGCCCTGGCGAAAGCTATTGCCTCTGGAGAGCGCGAATTTGAGGCGATTGCCATTGTGGGAAATGCTGACGAGCCCATATCGCCCTGTGGCATATGCCGGCAGAGCCTGATAGAATTCGGAGAGAATATTATTATCATCATGAGCAACGCGAAAGGCGATGCACTGACGGCTACGCTCGCCGATCTCCTGCCAAGAGCATTTACGGGTAAGTGCCTGAGGTCCTCCACCTTGGCTCCCAGGTAGCTCTCCAGCCAGCCCAGGAAACCCTTGATCTCCGTTTGCTTCTGCCAGGTTCATCTCCACCATTCTTTCTGCCAGGAAGGCCAAGAGATCGTGCACTACATCCGAAAGCTCCTGGCTTGCGACGAAGTTGCCCGCCTCGTCTTTGGGCAGGCCTTTGCCAGGGGGCCAGGATTTCCGTTAATTTGTCCTCGGCGTAGGGCTGCTGGCGGACCCGAGCGGGCGCGAGGGTTTCGGAATCGACCATCATAGTGGAATTCAAAGGTTTTTTCGCTTTGAACAGGCAAGTTTTAAATATAAAAGTTACAAGAATATGATGGGGCATTGATATGATCGAAGCGGAAGAGATGAGCAAAATCAGCTCGATAATGGACGACCTCAGGATTCTCAAGAATAAGGTGGGGGAGATGGAAGGACAAATTCAGGCTCTAGCCGATATGCATAGTGATTCTGACTTGGAAGTTCGAGAAGAATACTTGGTCCATCTCGACGAGCTGGAGGGAAATAGCAAATTTGAGGAATTCTCCGATATCGCTTCTTTAAGGAAACGGATTGAAAAGGAGGAGAATTGAATGTGTCATCTTACGTTTACCGTTTAGAAGAAGGGCTGATATCTCTTTTGGAAAAGGCCCATAAAAAAGACAAAAATCTCTACGAATCGGCTTTCAAGAAGATGGAAGACATAGCAAAGAATCCGCATCATTATAAGCCATTAAAATACGATTTGAAGTGACGAAGAAGAGTTCATATTGAGAAATCATTTGTTTTGACCTTTAGAATCAACGACGTAGAGAAAAAAAGTGACTTTTATAGATCTATGCCATCATGATAAGGTCTATAAAAAGAAATAAATGATTTACTTGCGGTTGCTTCCTTCCACAATCCCGATCTCCTCTTCCGTCAGCCCGTACAGCCGGGCCCCCGTCGATCAGCTCATCCGTCTGCCTGATATGCTCCCTCAAGGGCAGCAGTTTGCCCATCGATCCCTCGAACTCGGCTTTGAGGGCCTCGCCCGGCTCCCGTCTGGCCGGATCGACTTGCAGCTTCTTGCTGTTCCTTTTGAGCACCGCCAAAAAGCCCTCGTAATCGTGCTCGTAGTAGCTCTGCAGCTTGGTCTTCGGGGTGAGGTCATCGACCTTTGCGCCCAGGTAGCTCTCCAGCCAGCCCAGGAAGCCTTTGATCTCCGTCTGCTTTTGCTTGTTCATCTCCAGCATTCTTTCCGCCAGGAAGGCCAGCAGGTCGTGTACTACATCCGAACGCTCCTGCTCAGCTATGAAATTGCCCGCTTCGTCTTTGGGCAGGCAGGCGTCTACCTGGGCCAGGATTTCGACGTGCTTGCCATCGGCATAAAGCTGCTCTAGCTCCGCTCCCAGGCGAGCGTGCTAGGGCGCGGGGGTGGTGGAATCGACCATCCAAGCAAATTCCATGGTTTTAGGAACGGTTAGATTTTCGAATTCATTCTCGCCAGTGTTCTTTGCCCCGCTTGAAAATATCTTCGATGCTTTGTCCTTCATAAAGCATTCTTGAGATTTCGGCGTAACAAGTCGGATGGTTCAGAAAGATAGCCAAGAAACGCAGAGCATTTTGCAGACCTAAGGCATTGTTTAGGGCTTCAATTCCCATGACCTTTAGTCTTTCGTCTTCACTTATGTTTTCTTCGTTTGCTATCTGCTCGTTTTGCTTGTCTTTTTTATCTGCAGAGTATAGATTAAAATACATGGGTGGAAAATCTCGATCCTTAAGCTTCTTTATTATTTTAAATTCATATTTTGTATAAAAATTTATCGATTCACGTTTTGCATCCACGGTTATGTATCGGCAGCCTATTTGGTTTGAAATCTCGTAGGCTTTGCCCACCGCCCAAAGTAGTAGATTCTCCCCGATACCACGTCGTTTGTATCTGTCATCAACCGCAAGTCGTGCTATCTTTATTGCAGGATATTTTTGATAAGCGTATCCATCAATTCCATCGCACTGCTCTACTAAATTGTATCCAATTGTATCGGTGGTCAACGTAACGAACCCTACGAGAGTTCCTTTCCAAAAGCACAAATAAGTCCTGCTTATCAGATCATTTTGAGCCTTTAGGGCATCGCTTTTCAGGAAATCGTTTAGCTCATCACTTTTTGAGCTGAAATATGCTAAATCATTCTCATCTCTCAAGCTCGCAATACGAAGCTGTGTGTGAGAGATGCCCTCCATCTGATTCAAACCGGATGCGCCTTGTAGATTTCCTGAGCTTTCTTAAGTATGCACATTTTCTTTTCACTGACTTTGGGATGAAGGAGATCTTCTATAAACTCCTCGGCGTCTTCTCCTTCCAGGATCAATCCGAGCTCAATAGGTCTGGCCATACAGGTGAACTCCAAATCTTATTTCCCATTCTCAGTACTTATTTGTTTTTATCCATCCGGATCCAATGAGTTTCTCCCCGCACAATCCCGATCTCCTCTTCCGTGAGCCCGTACAGCCTGTACACCGTCGCATCGATCAGCTCGTCCGTCTTCCTGATCTTCTCTCGCAGCGGCCCCAGCTTGCCCAGCGACCCCTCGAACTCGGCTTTCAGCACTTGTGCGGGCTCCCGTCTGGCCGGATCGACTTGAAGCTTCTTGCTGTTCTTCTTGAGCACCGCCATTAGCCCATCGTAATCGTGCTCGTAGTAGCTCTGCAGCTTTGTCTTGGGAGTCAGGTCCTCCACCTTTGCGCCCAGGTAGCCCTCCAGCCAGCCCAGGAAGCCTTTGATCTCCGTCTGCTTTTGCTTGTTCATCTCCAGCATTCTTTCCGCCAGAAAGGCCAGCAGGTCATGCACCACATCCGACTGCTCCCGCTCGCCGATGAAGTTGCCTTCCCCGTCTTTGGGCAAGCAGGCCTCCGTCTGGGCCAAGATCTCGGCGTGCTTGCCATCGGCGTAGAGCTGCTGGCGGACCGGGGCGGGCGCGCGTGTGGGACGCTCGCTGATATCTGGCTTTCAGGGACTTCTAGCTTGGGTGCAGTTCAAGTTATTTCTTACGACTGCTTCTGGTGGGATGCCGCGCGCGGTGAAACGCGCGGGTTGATCCTGGCGCCCTCAACGCCGGGCAGGCTTGGAGACTTGGCGGCAGAGCAGTTGATGGAGCTGGCAGTTTTTGTTCCAGTAAGTGCTCTACCAATTTTTATAAATATTAAAATATTCTCCAGTCGGGCCCGGTTGACCGGCGGCTCGCTCATTGAACAGACTGCGCTTTAAGGTCGAGTGTGGCAAGAATTGTCCTTCTCTCATCGGAACTTCGCGGCTTCGCGCCTTCGCGTGAACCGCAATCCTGTGCGATGCCAATTGCATCTTCCTTAACCGATGACCAATGACGGCTCGTCAGCATTCTTTCCTGATGCGCTCTCTCTTCCTTCCACAATCCCGATCTCCTCTTCCGTCAGCCCGTACAGCCTGTACACCGTCGCATCGATCAGCTCATCCGTCTGCCTGATCCGCTCCCTCAAGGGCAGCAGTTTGCCCATCGATCCCTCGAACTCGGCTTTGAGGGCCTCGCCCGGCTCCCGTCTGGCCGGATCGACTTGCAGCTTCTTGCTGTTCCTTTTGAGCACCGCCATCAGCCCCTCGTAATCGTGATCGTAGTAGCTCTGCGAGCTACTGTCTTGGGCGTGAGGTCCTCCACTTTGGCCCCCAGGTAGCTCTCCAGCCAGCCCAGGAAGCCTTTGATCTCCTTTTGCTTCTCTTTGTTCATCTCCAGCATTCTCTCCGCCAGGAAGGCCAGCAGATCGTGCACCACATCCGACTTTTCCTGATCGGCGATGAAGTTGCCTTCACCGTCTTTGGGCAGGCAAGCCTCTGCCTGGGGCCTGTGATTTCCGTGAATTTGCCATCAGCGTAGAGCAGTTCCAGCTCCGCTCCCAGGCGGGCGCGCTCGGGCGAGGGGGTGGTGAAGGAGATGCGACGGATGATTGTCAGTCTTTGTCCTTTTTTGAAACCGAGATGACAAACAGGGCGATGGCAATAAAAAATAATATTATGGCTAGGATAAAATTTGGCGCACTTATGAGGTAATCTTCTTTTACAATATTCAATCCTAAAACATTTCTTAAATATATTAAAATATAAACCAGGAATAACCCCGCCGAACCCAGTGAAATAGACGAATTTATTATTAATCTTACTAACAATTTTTTACTATATTTCTCAATTAATTCATTTACAATCTCATCTGCGTCGCCCTTTACTGTTCCATTCGCGATTAGAATAGAAATAAACTGGTTAATCTTTTCTGCGGATGGCTCCTTACCATTCCGCTTCTTATAGCTCTGCTCGTACTCACTGACTTTCGCATCTTGAATGCCCTTGACGATATAAGGCCTGATCTCTTGAATTAAGTCTTTGAAATTCTTTTCCATTTTATAGCAGACCAATCTTCTGTTTTTCTTCGTTCGTCAGATCTTTCAGTGCATCTATTGCCTTCGCTTTTATCCTTTGTTCCAAGAAATCAATAAGTTCCTTTTTATCGATCTCTTTGGTGCTCTTTTTATTGTACTCTTTTAAATATTCGCCAACTTCCACGTCCATGTATAATTTGGACAACCCGACGTTGCTTTCTCCCAGATATTTGGCGTCTTTTCTTTGACTGTAATCTCTTTCAGGATCTGGTTCGACATCAAATATGACTAACTGACAGATCCTCATCCCAGGAACTAGATCCACGGAAAAACTTCCCAAATTGTGGATAACTATGGGCAATTGACCAAAGTAGCCAGGATTTATGTAAGATGATAGTCCTACGTTTATTCCCAGACGAATCAGGCTGTTTCTATTTTGAATGAGACCTGTCATCCTTTTGGAAAGGCCGATGTTTTCCTTAACCTGGCCAATGATGAAATCTCCCGGTTTGAGTGTGTACTCATCAAGAATCCTCTCTTCAAAGCACTCCTTGATATCAGCATTAAATGCATTTAGCTTAATGCCGCTCTTAGGAGTTCGTATTCGATTATCCAGGGTCAAATCGATGGAAGAGGGCTGGATATTGTCGAAGACGAAGGGCTCTATTTTGAGTTCTCTATCGTATATCTTTTCTAATAGCCTGACATCAGACAACACGCTCATGTTTAGTCCCCTCTCAAAGTAATTCCGACCCTACATTTTTTAGATTTTTATTTTTCAATAATGTCTCTAATGTCGTATTAATTAATCCACACGAGTATATATCTGTATCGCAATCGACTGTATCATTAAAATATTGAATCAAGAAATTACCGAACAGCATCGTCCACATATCAAGCCTTCCCTTCCACAATCCCGATCTCCTCTTCCGTCAGTCCGTAGAGCCTGTACACCGTCGCATCGATCAGCTCGTCCATCTGCCTGATTCGTTCCCGCAGCGGCCCCAGTTTGCCCATCGATCCGTCGAACTCGGCCCGCAGCGCCTCTGCCGGCTCCCGTCTGGCCGGATCGACTTGCATCTTCTTGCTGTTCCTTTTTAGCACCGCCAAAAAGCCCTCGTAATCATGCTCGTAGTAATTCTGAAGCTTGGTCTTGGGCGTGAGGTCCTCCACCTTTGCGCCCAGGTAGCCCTCCAGCCAGCCCAGGAAGCCTTTGATCTCCTGCTGTTTCTGCTTGTTCATCTCCAGCATTCTCTCCGCCAGGAAGGCCAGCAGGTCATGCACCACATCAGATTTTTCCAGCTCGGCGATGAAGTTGCCTTCCCCGTCTTTGGGCAGGCAGGCGTCTACCTGGGCCAGGATTTCCGTGAATTTGCCCTCCGCATAGAGCTGCTGCAGCTGTGCCCCCAGGCGGGCGCGCTCGGGCGCGGGGGTGGTGAAGGAGATGAGGCGGATGGGAAGGCGAATCACATCTTGTGAGAACCAGCGCATTCGGCCTCCTTTATCTGCATCGCCGAGCACCGAAGCAGTCCTTTTATAATAATTAAATAGCAGCCTGGAATTTAGCAAACTTAATAAATAAATATCTTCTGTAGGAATAAAATAGGCAGTATTGGTAAGAAACAATCCATCACGATCCAGAGTCATTCTGCTTTCTTTGGCAATATCTGGATAGACTATCTTAGGATTCGTAAGTGCATCATAGTAATCGCAAGCGCGAAGCTCATAATAGTTGTTGCCTTTGTCCCATCGTTTTTCTAGCTTTTCTTTGAACGAATCCAGATAATCTCGAATTACAGGATATTTATCGAGATCAATTCCAGAATACGTCCAAATTATATATTTATATTTGTAATTTGTCTCGTATTTTCTTATGTCATCTCCAACTATGATTGGTTTGAGGATTGCTTCACTTTTTGGATCTTTGCGAACGAATTCGTCTCGTATTGGTTTATCGATTATGAATACTTGATTAAGCCCCGTGAGAATTCCGCGCTTTATTGTACCTTTTGTGTATTCTCCCAAGGGTAAGCTGATTTTACTCAATTTCTCCATTATTTCAGATTCGTCATTCTTTGCCAGAGACCAGTTCTCACCTTCAAAAGCACTTGTCGAAAGGCTCAATCCCTGTGATGCTACAAGAGAATCTAGCGATTTAAACTCAAGAGATGCAACCTTGGTGTAGACTGTAATAGATGCTGGTGTAGGTTTTGCTTTCATGGTTAAATAGATTGCAGGAAATGTGGCTGCTTCTGGAAAGACTGGAAGCTCCCCAAAGTCGATTATCTGAGTTAAATAAGTGTCTTCTCTAAGGTAATTCCTTAACAATTTGCCATAATTTGAACGCATGAATTTATTGCTCGATATGAATCCGAAGGTTCCGCCATTTCTGAGAACTTCATGCCCACGCTCAAAGAAATAAACATAGAGATCTCCACTGCTATGATAGACTCTAAACTTGCTCTCTAAGTATCGCTTGTCTTCGCTCAATCGTTCCTGCCTCACATAAGGCGGATTCCCGATCACCACATCAAACCCGCGCCCTTCCTCCTCGAACGCCTCGGGAAACTCCAGCTCCCAGTGGAAGAACCGCTTCTCCTGCCCCAGCACCTGCGCCCTTCTGAACCACTCTTGCACCCGCAGGCCGGCCCAGTCCGGATACTTCTCCGGGTGAAGATGGTTTTGCAGCTCGTAGTAATCGTCGTCGCTCACGTTGTTGCCAAAATAAGTGGACAGCCAGACGTTGGAAAGCTCCGCCAGCCTTTGGCTCAGTTCCGACTCCCTGATCTGGCGAAACTGTTCCTCTTTCCATTTGACCATCTGCAGGTTGTCATCCGGCAGCGCCGCCATGAGGCTGTACCTTTTGAGCAGGCCGTCCGTATGGCTCCGAAGACCATAGTTCCAGAGCGACGTCTGCTCCGCTACCCCACCGGGCAGCACCGTGAGCCGGTCCAGCTCCGCACCGATGAGCGAGTTTCCGCATCTCAAATGGTGATCTAAGAAGCTGAGCGGCTTGTTGGAGGCAACCGTTGTCAGCCACAACGATAACTTGGCCAGCTCCACGGCCATGGGGTTGAGGTCCACGCCGTAGATGCAGTTGCGCACGACCTCGCGGCGCGCCCAGTGCACATCCTGCTCGGCTATCTCCTTTGAGTCGGCCTCCTCCGGCCTGGCTGTGGCCCAGGCCTGCACCAGCCAGCGGGCCAACTGGTCCGTGGCCTCCACCAGAAAATGGCCGCTGCCCATGGCCGGATCGAGAACCTTGATGGAAAGAATATGATCGGCAAAGGGCCGGCTGGTGCCCAGCCACTCCTGTTTCTTCTTCTCGATCACAGGCTCAATGGTGTTCTTGACGATGTACTTGACAATGTAATCCGGGGTGTAGTAGGAGCCGGTGGCTTTCCTCTCCCCTTTGTCCGTGGCCAGATAGATCTCGCCTGCGGCGGCGCGGTCCTGGATCTTGCGCTTGCCGGCTTCGCCTGCGGGCAGCCATAGCTCCTTGCCTTTCTCCTTGACGGCTGCCATCGGCTGCTCTGCCACGCAGAGCCGGTACTCCAGCAGGCCCTCGTAGATCGAACCCAGATGGCGGATCTCCAGTGAAGAGTAGTCCACAAATCCCGCCTGCGGGCGTTGGGAACGCGCCAGCAGGTCGATGGCCCTGGCCAGAAATGAGTCTCCGATGCGCGCGCTCTCCAGGAATCCATTTTTAGCCGGGTCGAAGAGTCCGCCGTTGTAGGCCGGGATGTAGAATTCCTCTCTGGCTATGCGGCGCGACTCACTGCCGTCATTGATGAGGCAAAAGAGGTTTTTCAGGCTCTCCCAGTAATAGTAGCGCACACAGAGCAGCGGCTCGCCCTTGTCCAGCCGCACTGCCACATCCGCCTTCAGCTTTTGCAGGGATAGCTCGTAGTAGTACCTGTTATTGGTGTCCAGCAGGCTGCGGCTCTCCGCATAGAAGATGAAGAGCAACCGGTAGAGCAGTCGCATGCTGTTCTCTTGCACCCGGGCCACTGCCTCCTGGCTGGGTGCCGGTGCGCCGGTGGCAGCTTCGGCCAGGAAGCCCTGCGCCAGGATCTTCATAGCCCGGTAGACGTTCTCCTTCAGGTCTTCACCAATCTCCTGGGCGTAGGCCACGCTCTCCTCCCTCACCCGGTCCAGGAAGCAGCCGCCGTCCACCGTCTGCCCGAAGGCCTCCCGGCGGAAAAAGAGATAGAAATACTTGAAATTCTCGATATCTCCCGCGGCCAGCAGGGCAGGCAGATCCACCTCGTAGTAATAGTCCAGCTTGTAGCTCGTCGTCTCGTGGTAGAGCCGCCAGAGCCGGCCCGATGTCAAAATCGCCCACTTGGGAGGCGTGTCCCGCAGGTAAACGTCGATCTGAAAGCTGGGGTTCTGCATCTCGAAGCTTCCCTGGCCCTTGCGGCTCTTGTCCAGAGAGATCTTCCAGGACTTGGCATCGCCCACCGCCACAGCGCGCCGGTAGTAATCATCTGCTGGATGGGCCTCTGCTTCCTCCCGGCTCGGCTCATCGGGATAGAAGGCGTAGTCCGGCGTCCGGTCCTTTCCTGCTACTTTTCCCTGCACGCCGAAGTAGTGCCCCAGGATGCGCAGCACCGGGCGGATGAAGTTCTCCTCTAACTGGGATTCGTTGTAGTTCTCCAGGACGCGCAATTTACGCAGGTAGAGATCATTGATGGCGGCAAATGCCGGCGCGGCATCGGCCTGCAGCCACTGTGCACTTTCCATAACCAGGCTTTCCAGATAGTGGTTGGAGAACAGATTGCTGTTCCTGAACGGGCGCGAATCTGGAGACATCCTGCCCAATGCCAGGGCGAGAGAAATGATAAAAGTATCGGAGCTGTATAAATCTTTAAAATAAAATATTAAAAAGAATGGCCGCCGCAGCGGGCATTCTTCAGTGAGCTTCGCCCACCAGATCCTTGCCGGGCGCCTTGCGCTCGACGGTTTCTATTTTGCAAGTTGCCGGGCCGCAAACCAGTACATCCTGCTCCTGATACTTGGTGTACGGATTTTCTGGTATGGTTGTATCCAGGCCCATAGATGCCGCCATGAGTTCTACAACGTCCAGGACCTTTATGCCGGACTTGGCGTCGTTTCTGCCGTCCATGATGTTCCTTCGGCAGAATGGACAGGTGGATGCAATGATATCAGCGGATACTTCCTCTCCGTCCTTGACCCTGGCTTTGGCACAGTCCATGGCCAGGTCGGGAATGCCGGCCTTAACGCCGCCGCCTGCGCCACAGCACCTCTGCAGGGCTCTGTTGCGCACCATATCTCTGAACTTCACACCCGGGATGGATGTGATGCAGTCACGAGAGGCTTCAAAGGCCCAATCCTTTCCCTTGAGGTGCATGAGATGCCTGCCGTTATGGCAGGGGTCATGATATGTAACCGAATAATTCAGTGGAATCTTGTACTCTGCTTCCCCATTTCTGATCTTCTCTCTGAGGAACACAGAGAGCGGCATGGTCTCGTAGGGGATGTAGCCCTCATACCACATGGGCCAATCGACTGCTGCATTTCTAAGACATCCGGCACATGCGAAGAGCACGTTCTTCGCTCCAGCGTCTTTGAGAGCATCGACATTATGCACGGCATGCTCGGCCATGACCTCTCTCTGGCCGGTTCTCACCATGGCAGAAGCACAGCACCATTCATCCTTTCCCAGCATCGCGAAGGGAACGCCAAACTTATCCAAAATCCTGACCGTGGCCACTCCCAGTGCTTGCTGCCGATAGGCCGCAGTGCAGCCTGCGAAGTATACTATATCGCCGGATTCCTGCACTTTGATGTCTTTCGGAACCCAGCATAGCCGATCCTCTTGCTTGGCCATGTAGGGATTCCTATCTGCCCGGACGAGCTTGGGAAACATGGACTGTTTTCCCACAGGTCCGTCGCCGCGCGCTACCAGGTTAGGCCGCATGGCCTCCCAGAGTTCTACGGTCTTGATTCCTGCTTCACAAACCGTGCCGCAGACGCCGCAGGTGGTGCAGCTGTATGTATCTTCGGTGAAGACCTTCATCTCATCATCGGTGAGGGGCTTGGGGCCGAAGATCTTGGCGCGCAGGCTCTCGCTCTTGGCCATGAGCTCTCTCCACCTTGCGTTCTTATACATGGGAGTAATGCCGGGCCGGTCCGGTCTCACCGCGAAGGTCGGGCACCACTTCATGCACTCCTGACATCTATTGCAGGCGTCTACTTCCATGAGCTGGGTGGACAACATATAGCCCGTCATCAAGGGCTTGGAGCCTTTTTGATCAGCCATTTTTATTCTCCTCCTCTGTTGGCCAGAAGGGTCATGGGTGTCGCTATGACGTGGATGTATTTGCTCCATGGTAAAATCAAGGCGAACAGACCAACTGCCAGGACGGTGTGAATCAATGCGAAGTGGGGTGCATAGATGGGATATTCAAAGACATTTCCGATAAGGAATGAATTGCCGCGCATCCACTCTGCATAAAATCCGGTGATGGTGATGAGGAACACGGCGCCAATCAAGAATGCGTCATAGGCGCTGGTGTTATCCCGGACAAATTTAAGCAGGATTCTCCTGGATACGGCAATGGTGGCTCCGATGAGAAGCAGGTAGCCGAAGATATCAAAAGGCAAAGCCAGCAGCTCTTTAACCATTTCCGCTTGCGGGGCAAGACCTGCCAGGTCGAAGTGCTCTATTATATCCAGGAATAGCGCAAATCCCGACATAGCTGCCAGCATCAAAAATCCGTAGAACATGGACATGTGCATAACCCATCGCACCGGGCTTCTGGCCAGAGTCCTCCTCAAGAGAAGGACATCAAGCACAACTGTCCTCAAAAATACCCATAATCCATCCTTAAATGCCTCGTGAATCCAGGTGGCAAGGAAGAGCCAGAAGCTATTGCGCAACTGGTCATGGTAGCCGGTGGATCCGAGGCCCCATTTCTTAAAGTTGAAATATATACCATATATCCAAACAGCCAGTACAATGACTGTCAGGAATATCACAAGATTAAAAGTGAGGCCCAACGTGTAGAACGCCATCTCATTTCCTCCTAGTTATATTTATCACTATATCGGGGCGATACGACCATCATTTGTGTCCAACTTACCTGACAACTAATACTTAAATATTCCCTCAGCGCAGCCTGAAATTGCTTTTAATGGGACGAAGGTCCATAAGAAATCAGATTGGGAAAAAGCTTTGCGCATCATTCCCGGCGGCATCTCGTCTTCCGCTTTTGGCCTGGTATTTGACGTCTGGACGAGGGATGGGTAAATCGCTGAAAATGAGCACCAAAAAAAGATTGATCTTTCTTAATCGTCTTTGGGCCAGGGGCCGCGAAGGCCACCTGTCTGCCCAATTTAGCTTCAAAGGATTTGCGGTCTTCTCTTCTTGGGCCACTGGGGTCCGGGTTCCGGACCCTGGGGCAGATCCCAATTCGCCGGTCTCATGCCTGTGCAGATGCCTGCGGCATCTTCAAACAAGTAGTCTGCTTCGAATCTGAACAAGGTTTCCTCCCGATTAATGGGAATCTTTAGGTTTGCTATGCAGTGTGACCACTCCTACGGAATAAATTCGCAGGCATCTACGGTTTTTCAACCGAGGGAATGTGATCCCATTCCCAATCTTTTCGATGTTAGACGAACTCGCTTTAGACAATAATCGAATATAAGGATTTCGGTCTTGGCATGGAAAAGCCTTAAAGATCAGCTTCACCCTATTTCTTACGACCATGTCTCTGATCAAATTCTTCAGCACCAACGGCCAAACCGAGCGCGTAGACTTTCGAGCAGCGCTCTTGATGGGCCAGGCCCCGGACAAGGGGCTCTATATGCCGGAGCAGATTCCCCTAATTCCCAAGAGCCGGACCCTGCAATTTTCCAAGATGAGCTATCCAGAAATCGCCTATGAGGTCATCAAACCTTATTTGGGCGATCTCGTCTCCGACTCCGACCTACGGGCAATGCTGGAAGACGCCTACAATTACGATGTTCCTGTGGAACGGGTCTATGACGAGAAGTATGTAATGCGACTGGATCGCGGCCCCACCTGCTCTTTCAAGGACTATGCCGCCCGGGCCATGGGCCGGCTGATCCAGTACTTCCTGAAACAGGAAGGCAGAAGCATACTCATTCTCACCGCCACCTCAGGAGACACGGGCTCTGCTGTGGCTCATGCCTTCTACGGTCTGGATAACGTATTGGTGGTTGTATTATTCCCGGAGAAGGAGGTAACACAGAGGCAGCGCCGTCAGATGACCACCCTGGGCAAAAATATCTTCCCGCTCGCCGTAAATGGTAAGTTTGATGACTGCCAGGCTCTGGTTAAGCAGGCCTTTGCCGATGCCGATCTGTCTGCTCTAAATCTCTCCTCGGCCAATTCCATCAACATCGGCAGACTGCTGCCCCAGGCCGTCTATTACTTCTATGCTCACTCGCGCGTGGCACCGCAGGGCGAGGAGATTGTCTTCTCGGTGCCCAGCGGTAACTTCGGAGACCTCATGGGCGGCCTTTTGGCCAAGAAGATGGGCCTTCCTGTGAAAAAGTTCGTGGTGGCGACCAATGAGAACGATGAGTTCCCCCGCTTCATGAATACCGGCATCTACGAGCCCATCCGGCCCAGCAAGAACTGCGTCTCCAATGCCATGAACGTGGGCCACCCCAGTAACCTCGCTCGCCTCTTCAACCTTTACGGCGGTCAGATGGATGAGACCGGCCGCGTAGGGCTGAGGCCGGATCTAGCGGCAATGCGAAAGGATATCTATGCCGTCTCCATCACGGACGAGGAGACCCGCCAGACCATCAAAGAGGCATACAGCCAGTACAAGGTCCTTCTGGAGCCGCACGGAGCCGTGGCCTTTGCCGGGCTCATGAAGTACTTGCAAGAGTGCGGGGACGCCAGTCCCTGCGTCTCCCTGGAGACAGCCGACCCGGCCAAGTTCCCAGAGGAGATCGTGCGAGCCACCGGCATAAATCCGCCTTTGCCTGCGGCCATGGCCAGGCTGGATGAGCTGGAGGAGAATTTCGAGATGATGGATGGACAGTACTCCTCTCTGAAGGATTACCTGAGGCGCTTTCTTTAGAGGTGATTAAGGAATGGCGCGACAAATTGAGGGCATATTCTTCGATGATATCGGCAGCTTTCCCCTGCCCAAAGGAGTCAGGCTGCAAAGCCTCTCTCGCGATCAGTATCTAGAAATGGTGCGCGATGTTCTGGCTCAAAAGAGCTGTTCCGGCGTAGAGGTTCCCACCTATCCCCAGTTTCGAGATATGATCCGCATGTTCATGGACGAGATCGAGGACCCGGCCAAAACGGAGAGCCCCTACCTGATCAGGAAAGAGCATGCCAGGATTATGGAGATGGAAGCGGTGCCGGCCGGCCAGGATGTGCGCGTCTGCGTCACCGGGCCGGTGGAGCTTTATATCTCCGCCTTCGGGGCCACCCATTATCCGGATATTCTCAAAACCCTGGCGAAGAGCGTCTCCAGGTTCTTTAGCGCGGCATTGGAGGAAGGAAAGATGTCTGTGGCGTCTTTGGACGAGCCGAGCCTTGGTTTGAACTCCAACATTGTTTTTTCAGAGGATGAGATCCTTGATGCCCTACAGATCGCGAGCGCGCCCTGTCTGGGCATGGACTGTGAAGTGCATTTGCATTCGCCCCTTTATGCCGAGGCCTGTGCTCGCGTTCCAGGCATTCGCATCGTAGGCATTGAGTCGGCGGCGCATCCTGACTATATGCAATTGATAGACAAGAGGGTCCTGGAGGAGACGGACAGTTATCTTCGCGCAGGCATCGCACGCACCGATATTTTGTCGTTGTCCGCCCGCTTGAACGAACAGCTCGGCACCAACCTCTGGCAGGACATGCCAAGGCTGGAAAGGGAGATCCTAGAGCTGGAATCGCCCCAGGTCATGAGGAAAAGGCTGGACAAAGCTTATGCCCAATTTGGAGATAGGCTGAGGGCGACAGGTCCCGACTGCGGCCTGGGTTCCTGGCCCAGTCAAGATCTGGCGGGCAGGCTTCTCAAGAATTGCGCCGCAGCAGTGAGATCTTTCCGACGGGACGGCGCCCAATTAAAGCCATGATTGTGAGGGGATAATGTGCCTTTGTGAACGGCTAACCGTTCTTCGTGCCTTAAAGCAGGATTCAACAGGGTCCGGTTTCACGCGAAGGCGCGAAGCCGCGAAGTCGTAGCATTAATTTACTTCGGCCTCGCTGTCCTAGCTGGGCCTGGTTTGCAATATTACCGCTAACTAGTTAATAGCTAGCTTATCTAATATAAATATCAATGTATCATATAAACATATTCAAATCGTTGACATAACTCGGTAAATATCTCCGACCATTAGCGCCGATGCATAATATTTTACCTATTCAGTTACTGATCTCAGTATATCTAATTAAGGATTACTATGATTACCATTATCTATAAATATTTTAAGAGCATTGCTAAGTGGCATGAAACTGAGGGTAGTTAGTTCTAAGAAAGAGATAACCGATCTAAACAGGAACGAGCAGTTAGTTCATCTGGCATTCCGAGCCTCCAATATGGACGTAATGAATTTGGTCCAGTCCTGCCCGCGTCTAAGAGCCGTACAGATTCCGCCGTCCTACCATGAGACCATGTCCAAGGCCGCCCAGCAATTCCTGGAGATTCAGGGAGTGCAGCTCCTACGGGGAGATGTTTGGGGCCACAGGAAGGATATTGATGAGTATTATGCCATTGGCGAGAAGATTGTGGGCCGAATATCAAACCTCATGACGGAAGGCAACAGCATCGAGGAGACGGTAAAGAAGCTGCAAAGGGAGACCAAGCTCTCGGAAGACTTGATCCGCTATATTCTCAAGGAGCAGGTGATGGCGTAAAGTGGACGCAGACAAAAGGCGCCGACTGTAGGAAAGCCCTCAGTTTTTTGCATTCAAATGAGCTGATCCAGTGTGCACTCTTGCGGCTCTTTGTCATGGTTTAACCCATCTTACCTCGGGCGTTGCCGGTGCATTGGTCAAGGGAGAGCTTTCCATAGGCGAAAAGCCTTCGATTGTAGAGGCGCACGCCGCTTGAGGTAACCTCCGCCAGGCAGCGAGTGCCGTCGATCTTGGGCTCGAAGATCCATTCTGGCGAGTTGAAGGGCTGACCGGAGACCGCGAGCATGGGCTTGATGGGATTCATTTTCTGGCTCCTCGCTGTATCGAATGGTTAATGGAATAGCTGAATAATTTAACTCTGGGGTTTACGGCAATAAACCGCAGAGTCGCAGAGCGCACAGAGGACGAGCGGACGGAGACGACTATTTGCTTGGATTTAAGATGCTTTCCTCTTCAAGTGTTGGTAATAATATCACGTCTCTGCGAACTCTGCGTCTCTGCGGTTAATAATCATAGCGTGATAATAATACCCTGGTGGTTTATGGAATAAAATTACATCGCGAAAGTACATTACTTCAGAGACTCCGCGGTCAGGCGCAGGGCCTCCATGAGGCTCTTGGCGGCGGGCCTTGTCTTCTTCTTCTCTGGGACCTCCACGGTCCCTGCCATCTTGGACCTGACCAGCGCCTCGATCCTCTCTTTGTACTGGTCGCGGTAGCTAGAAAGGTCCAATTCTCCGCTCAGGCTTTTTATGATCTCCAAGGCCAGCTCCAGCTCCTTTTCCTGGGGATCTGGAAGATCTCTGATCGCCTGATAGTTCTCTGGGTCTAATACCTCCTCTTGATACCGAAGAGTGGTAGCCACCACGGCCTGACGGTAGTAGTGGACCAGGACCGGTCTCTCTCGCGAACGAAGGGAAATCCGGCCGATGGCTGCCTTTGCTGTCTTCTCCATGACGGTTCTTAGAAGCGAGTAGGCCTCCTCGGATTTATCCGGCAAAAGCAGATAGGTCTTTTCGAAGTAGTGAGGATCGATCTCAAAGAAGTTCACAAAACGATCGAGAGCTATGGTGTTCTTCGATTCGGGCCTGGCTGCCTCGATCTCCCTTTTTTCCAGTACTGCGTACTGATCTTTTCCCAGAGGATAGCCGTAGACGATATCGGCCAACGTGACCTCCTCGCCCTCCTGGCAGAAGCGCTTGTTGGAGATTTGCGTCTTGCAGCTCCGGTGAAGCATGCGAAAGCTGATGCGCACATCTTTGGTCATGAGCAGGGCCTTGACAGGGATGTTTACGAGACCGATCCGAAGATTGCCGGACCAGGTGGTTCTGGGGGGAGAGTCGGCAGAAGGGGTATCTGGCGTCTTTTCCGGCTTTTCCTCGACAAGCTGCACAACATCGGGCATGAATTGTATTCTGCAGGGAATCTAGAAGAATTTTTGGATTGAATCAGAAGATAATTGCTCCGCAAGGTGCATAAATCAAGCCCTACAAATCAGGATGTGATGTTGCCACTAGCCGGATGGGACGGACCCGATTGCATCACAGAGGGAGTTTATCGCTACTCGAAGTGCATCTCCTGGATAAGGTTGTACATCGATGTGGTGGATGAAGGTTTTTACGGCGGCACCTGCGGAGCCTCGCAGAATTTCGAGGTGGAGCGGGAAGGCGACCTGTGGATGCGCTTTGAGACCGATCTGGCCACAACGCCTGCCGGCGAGCTTGTCATGAGGCTGCGCGGGTACTCTACATGGGATGTGGTCTACGAGCGCATCTCAAAAGGCACGCCCATCGAAGAGACGGTGGAGAGCATCGAGGATCTGGCGGCTTTCCTGGAGAGGTGCTTTGTGCGTTCTTTGTGAGCTTTATGATCTTCGTGGTTTAGTTAGAGACATTCCCGTCCAAAAACGCACCTGAGAAAAAGTTAACATCATTGCCTTGCATCCTTCATACAAGCATGGACATCTTCGATGTGGCCGTCATCGGTGCCGGGCCGGCCGGTTCAATGGCTGCCAAGTATGCCGCCAAAGCCGGGGCCTGCACAATTTTGCTGGAGGAGCATGCCGCAGCAGGATGGCCGGTGCAGTGTGCCGGCCTGCTGGGTGGGCAGGCTATGGCCGAGTCGGAGCTGCCGCAGGGCTCCCACATTCTGCGCGGCATGATGGGAGCGTCGGTCTTTTCGCCGGGCGGCCAGCGCCTGGACTTCAAAGCCAAATCCTGCAAGGCCTGGGTGGTGGACAGGAGGCTCTTTGACCAGGCGCTGCTTGGCCGGGCAGTGCAGGAGGGAGCGAATCTCCGCCTTCGTGCGGCGGTGCGAAAAATTAGACGGGAAAAAGGGGCAAGCGTCCTTGCCTTGGGCGGGGGCGAAGAGATCTATGCAAAGATAGTAATATCTGCAGAGGGCGTCTCGGCTCTTTTGGCCCGCCGGGCCGGCATTGCTCCGCCTCAGATGATCCTCTCCGGGGCTCAGGTGCAGGTACCCTTTGCCGTGGAAGATGCTGAGAAGGTAGAGGTGCACCTAGGAGCAGCGCCGGGCCTCTTCGCCTGGGTGATTCCCCTGGACGAGAGAACGGCTCGCATCGGTCTGTGCGCCCGCGATCAGGGGTGCGAGCACTTGCGGGCTTTCTTGAAAACGGATGTTATCAAAAAGAGGCTGCAGGGTTCCCCAGTGGCCCTGAATGTGGGTGGTCTGCCCCTGGGCCCGCCCGCCGCCACAGCGGTCGCGGGCCTGCTGGCCGTGGGCGATGCGGCAGGCCAGGTCAAGCCCACCTCCGGAGGCGGAATCTATCCGGGATTGGTGGCGGCCAAGATTGCGGGCGGCGTGGCGGCGGCTGCTGCAATGGAAGGCGACTTTTCCGCCCCGCGGCTCATGGAGTACGACCGGCTCTGGAGAGCGGCATTGGGCCGGGAGCTGGAGATAGGCATGAGGGTGAATCGCATGCTGGGCAAAATGAGCGATGCTGAATTGGATGAGCTGGTGGGCTACCTGGCCGGCAAGCCCCGGCTCATAAAAGCCATAGAGGAGCACGGGGATATCGACCGGCCCAGCCGCCTCATAGGCCGCATGCTGCGCCACCTGGACTGGGATGCCATCCGGCTGGCCAGGCTGCTGGGATACGCCTTAGGATAATGCGGGTTTTATGGTTGTCTTCATCGCGGTTTAACGTAGGATTCAATTGGGTCCGGTTTCACGCGAAGCCGCGAAGTCCAGGAGAAACAAATTCCAGTCAGTAATTGAGGCTCTTCGCTATTTCCAGTTGCTAACCTCAGGTTACTATGTTTTTCCAGTTGTTAGTTAGTCGCTCTGTGCGTTCTCTGTGAACTCTGTGTCTCCACATGAAAAACTTAAAAAAACAAGATG
>Ga0247841_10001343_pt1 | contig 56651 bp, 48 predicted proteins | sample LaCruzMarch2015__2_FD_192410 | JGI IMG/M metagenome (GOLD analysis project Ga0247841, IMG submission 192410) | Freshwater microbial communities from meromictic Lake La Cruz, Castile-La Mancha, Spain - LaCruzMarch2015_18m | ecosystem: Environmental > Aquatic > Freshwater > Lake | place: Spain... | reverse complement strand
GATTACTTATACCCTGCCTGAATCAAAACATATAAAATCAAAATTGCTTAAAATGGATGATGAGCAAGCTGAATTATACCAAATCATTCAGAAAAATTATTAGGGTGTCCCAACGCTGAAAACAGGATGACCAATTCCACTTCCATTCAGGATGTTATTTTCTTCCCACAAATGCGACCCGAAAAGCGAATCAGCGAATAAAGATCATTTTTTTTGTCTGAACCTTTTCATCTGTCGTTAACCGGTAAAAATAGACTCCGGATATTTTTCTGTTTCCCACAGCATCAGTTCCATCCCAATTGAAGGAATACGTTCCGGGTTGGTATACCTGTGAAGTGAGCGTTTTTATTTTCAATCCATGAATATCAAAAATCTCAAGCAAAATTTCATCCTGATTTGTAACGGCAACAGGGATGATGGTTTGAATCGTAAATGGATTTGGATAATTCATTCCAAGAAATGTTGTAGCAATTTCATTCTGAACCGAAGTCACTAATTCCGGATTGATCATAATGATAATCTGTTGGGGGCCTATATCGGTGAGAATGTCGAGGGTATCGACAATAAACTGCCCTACCCCATCCTCCTGTTTGACAGGCAAACTGAGCTTGGCCTTAATTCCAACCGAATCACCAGGATTCATGAAATAAGGAAACGAGCTCACCGATATGGAATCTACATACCAGGGCCAATTTTCTCCGTTTTGCTGAATATAGTCAAGACTGATTCCGGCAGAGGTATAATTATGAATTTTTGTAATCTTTCCCGAAAAAGCATCATCGACCGTCAGGAACCATAGCGTATCGGGAACGGGGCAAAGGTTTGTATAGATCGTAGTGAACAGGAAAGGGTCGGCGGAGGCGATAAAGGGGGCATTTGCTCTTCTGTTTGATTCATCGGCTGCAAACAGATAATAACGAATTGTACTTCCGGCAGGTTGTTTCGGTATCACTCCTGAATAGTGGTTTGAAGAAGTGTTTGACATCATAGCCGTTAAATAGGGGCCATTATTCACACTATAAAAAATAAGGACAGAGTCACTTTTAACGGGTTGTTGGCTACAAGCAATCAGATCAGCATTGATTGTATAGTCGGTTTCACATGGCTGACTCCCTGATATTGGAACATGTCGGATATATAACAAGCCAATATCGGCAATTCCCATAACCCGGCAGTGAAGAGCATCTGTCAAAACCCAAGGATCAGAAGATAAAGCAGTGAATCCATAAATCTCATAACCCGGCATGGCATTTTGATAGACCGCCATTGCACTATCATCCCAGCTGGAGTTCATGAACGGGACTAAAACCTTATTGTTTAAAATCACTGAATTTGTATAGGGTTGGTCATTGGGAGTCCTTACCCGGAACACTCTGAAAGGATAGCCATAGGAGCATATTTGATTGGACCAAAAGATTGCTTCATTTTCAATTAACGCATAATTTTGGTGGGATGGATTTACTTTTTTCAATAAAATTTTATCGGGTGCTAAAAATTTACCCCAACAATCAATGTGTTCGATGTATTCAGGTGGATTTAAATCTTCCCTTAAATAATATGTATCTATTCCCAGATAATCATGAACCTTCTGTGCAACTTGTTCGTGGCTGAGGGAAGGGTTTTCATCATAAATGAGTGTAGTAGAGGCAGATACCCCCATTCCATCCGTCATATAGTTACCCCCGGTTGCAATAAGATTCATTCCGAACCATGAAATACCCAGCAATTCGGCCACTTTCTTCGGAATTTCGTCATCTTGTGGTCTGGGCCTGTTGTATGGAAAATCAACGATGCCGATTTGGTTATTGGTATCTGACTCGAACCATGGACCATAATCCCTGGTCCAAAAAGAATTTGTTGGTGCCATAAGAAAAACGCAATGACTGGTATCGACTCCATTTGCAACATATTGCTGGATTACTGTATCTTTCAGTGAACTATTCGATACAATAGTAGTCACGGTTAAATCTTTTGCTATTTCCTTAATCACGGTAAAAGGAATGCCGAATGGATATCTAATCAGGGCCCCTTGTACCCTATCAAATTCTGCGACATTTCGAACAGGCGCTACCGGCGGCGAAGTTTCAACAAAACCACGTCCGATTTCGTTGAGCCGTAACATTTCCCCCGGAGTCAGCCAGTGGGTTAACTTTTCCGGTTCAACTTCTTCTTTGATCTGAGCGAAGGAAATAGTGGTCATAAGAGTGAATAATAAAATAAAGAATTGCCTATTCTTCATAAGGTCATGCATTGATTCAGACAAAAGTAACAAATCTATCTGCATGAAAACTGCATTACTGAAATATCGGAAAATTTTTTCAAATTACATTCGTTAGGTAATAACCTAACATTTTGTTTTATTAACATCTTTTTGTTAATCAAATAGAATGTCACGGATCAAAACTTCAGGAATAACTGATACATTTGTCAATTATGGTAAATGATTAATTTATAAATTGGTTTCATGGCATTGAAAAAATCAGTCATTAACTTATTCTTATTTGTTCTTTTTCCTGTGTTTCTTTATGCCCAGGACACGATTCATCAGGACACGATGATAAATAAAGGATTTGTTGAAGACGATCCTGTGGTTTCCATGTTGGATAGCCTGGCGACGGTAAAGATATTTCACGATAGTGAATTCCCTATGGTAAATCAGTACCAGAACTGGACCAATTATACCGATACTGAAATTCCATATTTTCCTGATTCCATATATCGTGAGCGTATTGCACAGATGAATGATCAATCTCCTTTTGAATACGTGTATAATATTGAGGTCAGAAAGTTTATTGAGTTATATGCAAATAAAAAAAGAAGTTTGACAGCAAGGTTATTAGGATTGTGTCAAATTTATTTTCCTTTGTTTGAGGAACAGCTCGACAAATATAATATGCCCCTGGAGTTAAAATATTTGGCAGTAATTGAATCTGCATTGAATCCTACTGCGAATTCCCGTGCAGGAGCGAAAGGCTTATGGCAATTTATGTACGGCACCGGAAAAGTATATGGCCTGAAAGTAAGTTCTTATGTCGACGACCGCTTCGACCCATATAAAGCCACAAAAGCAGCTTGTGAACATTTAAGCGACTTGTACGACATCTATGGCAATTGGTCTTTGGCACTTGCTGCTTATAATTCAGGAGCGGGCAATGTCAATAAAGCCATTCGGCGTTCCGGAGGAGTTAAAAATTTCTGGCTTATTCATAATTATCTGCCACGCGAAACACGTTCTTATGTGCCTGCTTTTATTGCGGCAAGTTATGTAATGACTTATGCGGCCGAACATAAAATAATTCCGGTCGACCCTGGCATTCTTTATTATGAAGTCGATACTGTCACGGTTACCAAACCCTTGACATTTGATCAAATTTCAGAGATGCTTAATGTTCCTATGGACGAAATTGAATTTCTTAATCCTTCGTTCAAACAAGGTGTTATCCCTGCTTCATCCGATTGTTCCTATAAATTACGTCTCCGAAAAAAACATATTGCGGATTTCATTAATAATGAATCTGCCCTGTACGCCTATAAAACAAAGAAGGGTTTGGAACGGGATTCATTGATGGCTTTGATTTACAGCAGTTACCGGGAGACGTTGCCCTATACGGTAAAAAATGGAGAAAGTATTTATTCCATTGCTAAAAAATTCGGAATGACTTCTTCTGAACTAAAATCATTAAATGGTTTACGAAAGAATTATGTCAGACCCAAACAAAAATTGTTAGTATACACCGGACACATCAAGGATAAATCTCCAGAGGTTTTATCTGGTTCAACGATTACAAAATCCGTTGACAACAAAAAAGACACTTCTAATATAAGGAGTGGTAGCGCCGAAGTAAATGGTTCGTCCGTCAACTCTAAAAATTCATTTAATTATCATATCGTGAAAAGCGGAGAGAGCCTTGGAATAATAGCCTCAAAATATTATTGTTCGATCGATCAATTGAAAAAATGGAATAATCTGGATAACGATAAGATAATGATCGGACAAAAAATTAAATTCATTTCTTCTGCCAAGCAAGAAATTCCGGCTATCAAACCTGATAATACAACAGCCAAAACTTCCAAGCCATTAACCTCCACAACAAAGAAAGTCACAATATATACCATTCAACCCGGAGATAACCTATGGGAAATTGCAGATAAATTTGATGTGACCGTCTCTCAGATAAAAACCCTGAATAATATAAAAAACGCCAACCGGTTAAAACCAGGGGAAAAAATAAAGATCCCGAAATAATTGAAGAACCTCGCGGTAAGCCATGAGGATTCTTCGATCCCATAGAAATTTATATTTTTACTCGCTAACCCCGGAAGCGGGGAATGCGCTCGCGGGGATTCAAAAGGCCGGGTTCCTGATATCCTGCAGAATTAGTTTTACTATAAAAAAAATTCCCATTTTGTTGGAGCAATAAAAATTATTTTTACTTTTGACCCCATGGTTAAACTAAATGATTAATCCTAACGGTTAAACTAATTGGGTAAAGTTAAAAATACAGAAGCCAAGATACTTCAAGCAGCCAGTCAAATCTTCCATCAAAAAGGATTTAATGGAGCAAGGATGCAGGAAATTGCCGACTTAGCAGGCATCAATAAAGCATTATTGCACTATTATTTTAGAAATAAAGAAACTCTGTTTGAAAAAGTATTTAATGAAACTTTCTCACAAATTGTTTCAAAAATGAAAGAAACTTTTCTTTCCGAACTGACCCTAAAATCAAAGATCGAGATCTTTGTCGACTTTTACATCAATTTTATTACCCAACATTCTTACGTTATATATTTCATTTTCAATGCTATTCACGAAAAACCCGAATCATTAAAAGAAATCATACAGCAGCATAATTTATCGCCGGAAATATTCCTTGAAAAAGTTCGGAAGCAACTCAAAGAAGAAATGAGTCTTGATATTGATCCCCTTCATATCTATATTAATATCCTTGCACTTGTAATTTTTCCGGTCGTTGCAAAACCTCTTCTACAGGTGATATTTGGATATTCCGACGAAAAAATGGCCTTGTTTTTCGAGGAGAGAAAAAAAATAGTCCCAATATTTATCGAAAATGCATTGAAAGGATATGAAAAAAATAAAACCCTGGTTTAAAGTCAGTTATTTATTATTAATCTTCCTTCATTCAAGTATGGGTATGCCGGTGCTTTCGGCTCAGGATACCATCATCACTCTTGATTTCTGCTATCAGCAAGTACAAAAGACATATCCCCTGGCAAGGCAGACTAACTTGTTGGATAAATCAAGTGACCTCAGGACAAAAAACCTGAATAAAAATTATCTTCCCCAGTTCAACGTCAACGGCAGCGCTACCTGGCAGAATGAGGTGACCGAAATAGTGATTCCTTTAACTGCTAACTACACGCTTGAAGGCCCCATAATACCAAAAGACCAATATAAACTGACCCTGGATATCAGTGAATCAATCTATGATGGGAATGTCGCGCATTATCAGAAGAAACTCGAAAAAATAAATCTTCATGTTGATAAAAAGAATATCGATGCAAGCCTTTATCTGTTGAAAGATCAAGTGAATCAGTTTTATTTCAGCATTCTTCTTACTCAGCACAATATCAAATTATTGCAGGAGACGAAAAAACAACTTGAATCAAAACTTGACGAGGTGGAATCGGCAGTGAGGAATGGAGCCATGCTGAAAATGAATGCCGATCTCATCCGGGCAGAGGTCATTAAACTCGATCAAAATATTTATGAATTATCAATGGACCGTCTGGCCAGTATAAATATGCTTTCCGAATTAATTTCTTTTCCCGTGGGGGAGAATTTTACGTTTGAAACACCGGTTATCCATTTGCCAGGCCTTATCTATGAAAACAAACGAATTGAATTTGAGATTTACGGGATACAGAAAGAAAGAACCGACTTAATGAAAAACATGGTGACAACCAAATGGAATCCAAAGTTCTGGGCTTTCGGACAATTTGGTTTTGGAAGGCCCGGGTATAATTTTTTGTCGAGCGATGTTGCGCCGATGGTCATGATGGGGGCGAAACTTACATGGAATCCCTGGAACTGGAATGCCAATAAGAATGAAAAAAAGATTTATAATATCCAGGGTGATATCATAAAGAATCAACAGGATGCTTTTGATAAAAACCTCAGGGTCACTACCCAGAAAAACCTTACCGATATCACCAAGCTAACTGATTTGCTTGCTATGGATCAGGAACTTATTGATCTCAGAGAAGGAATTACCAAAACAGCATCTGCCCAATTAACTAATGGAGTGATTACATCAAGCGATTATATTCTCCGGGTGAATGACGAAACCCAGGCAAGGATGGGTCTGGAAATCCATAAAATCCAGCTTATTAAATCAAAGATCAATTACTTGTACAATATAGGTAAATTGTAATTTTATTCCATAATATCTCAACCATGAAACGATCTCTTATTGGAATTTTTATTGGAGTTGCACTTCTGACTTCCTGCAGCAATAATGACAATAAACCGGATGCGTATGGGACTTTCGAAGCTACCGAAGTGATGGTATCTTCTCTCGCCACCGGGCAGATCATGAATTTTAATGTTGAAGAAGGACAAATTCTTGATTCGGGCGTCGTGGTTGGCTTTATTGATACCACCGATTTATACTTGAAGCGTAAACAGGCCATTGAGACTCGGGATGCTACTGCCTCCAGAAAAGATGATGTAGTTGCCCAGATTGCAGTTCAGGAACAGAATCGTGAGAATGTACTCGTTGATAAACACCGTGTTGAACGTCTTCTCAAAGATGGCGCCGCCACCCAGAAACAAATGGATGACATTAATGCCAGTCTGAACCTTATCGGTAAACAGATCGCTTCTCTGAATATACAATTTGGCGGTATTTCCAGCCAGGTAGCTTCCATTGTTCAGCAAATCGCCCAACTTGATCGATCCATTAACCGATCAATGATCATCAACCCGATAAAAGGAACGGTATTGACCAAATATGCTGAAAAAGACGAAGTCGCCACTTATGGAAAACCTTTATATAAAATTGCCGACTTGTCGGAAATTATACTCAGAGCTTATGTGGGCGGATCACAGCTTTCGGATATTAAGCTGGGTTCAACAATTGATGTTTCTTACGATAAGGACAAGAAAACAAATACTCATATCCGGGGAATTATTTCCTGGATTTCTCCCACGGCAGAGTTTACCCCTAAAACCATTCAAACTAAGGAAGAAAGAGTTAACCTGGTTTATGCAGTGAAAATCAGGGTGAAAAATGATGGCTCCATGAAGATCGGGATGCCGGGTGAGATTCGATTTATAAATACATCAAACCAAAAACCATAACGTATGAGAAACATCATTACAACTGTCTTTATAATTCTATTTCTGGTTGCTCCGGCCGTCAATGGAACAGCCCAGGCTTATAAAACCGACGACATTTTAGGAACCTGGCTCAATCAGGAAGCCACAGGTAAAATTCAGATCTATAAAGAAGGAAATAAATATTTCGGGAAGCTTGTCTGGTTGCGGACGCCAATGGACTCCATTACCGGATTGCCACGTACTGACAAAGAAAACCCCGACCCTAAATTGAAATCAAAGCCACTGATCGGACTGGTGAATCTGAAGAATTTCACATTCGACGGAAAAGACGAATGGTCGGGAGGAACGATCTATGATCCAAAGAACGGAAAAACATATAAGTGTTACATCCAGTTCTCATCTGTCAATAAACTTAAGATCAGAGGATATCTTGGCATTTCGATGCTCGGGAGGAATACATACTGGACGAAATCGTTTAATCAGTGAAAAAATTTTCGAATGTTGAATATTGATCAACATTCTCGAAATATTTATTTCGCCATCCCGCCACTGAAAATGAATCCTATATCTGTAGAACACATCTCCAAAAAATTCGCCGGAGTTAACGCTTTGGATGACATTTCATTTCGTGTCGACAAAGGTGAATTGTTCGGATTTATTGGACCTGACGGAGCAGGGAAGACCACGCTGTTCCGTATCCTGACTACATTAATCATCCCCGATACTGGAAAAGCGCTCATAAATGGTCTGGATGTAGTGAAAGACTACAAAAAAATCAGGCAGGATATTGGGTACATGCCGGGAAGGTTTTCACTATATTCCGACCTTAGCGTTGAAGAAAACCTGAATTTCTATGCCACTGTCTTCGGAACCTCAATTGCTGAAAACTACGAACTGATTAAGGATATATATATTCAGATCGAACCGTTTAAAAAGCGTAAAGCCGGGAAACTTTCCGGAGGGATGAAACAAAAACTGGCATTATCCTGTGCTCTTATACATAAACCTTCCGTTCTGATCCTGGATGAACCGACGACCGGAGTCGATGCCGTTTCCCGGCTTGAATTCTGGGAGATGCTGAAACGTCTTAAACATATTGGGATCACTATCATTGTTTCGACTCCATACATGGATGAGGCCAGTCTTTGTGACCGGGTTGCTTTGATCCAGGATGGGAAAATAATGACGATGCGTTCTCCGGCTGAAATCATAAAGACCTATCCATGGAAACTTTTTTCTGTTAAATCGGATGATATTTTCAGGCTGTTAAATGATCTCCGTCAGATTTCTCAGGCGTATACTGTATTTGCTTTCGGACAATCGGCTCATGTATCATTCAAAGAGGATCAAGAAAATGAAGAATCCCTGTTTGAATATTTGAAAACGAAAGGACATTCGGGATTGAAAATCAGTCAGGCAACTGCAACTATCGAGGATTGCTTTATGGAACTGATGATGAAATCGTAATTAAAACATGATGGAATGTTGTGATGTATAATCCAGATGCCGAAAATGTTATTGTTGTCAGCGACCTCGTTAAAAAGTTCGGATCGTTTGTGGCCAATGATCATCTGAGTTTCGAAGTGAAAAAGGGTGAAATATTTGGTTTTCTCGGTGCTAACGGGGCAGGTAAAACGACGACCATAAGAATTTTATGCGGACTCTCCTATCCTACATCCGGTAAATTGAAGGTGGGTGGTTTTGATATTTATAAAGAACGGGAGAAGATTAAAAAGAACATCGGATATATGAGTCAGAAATTCTCTTTGTACGATGATCTGACGGTATATGAAAACATCCGGTTTTACGCAGGGATCTACGGTCTCAGAAAAAAAGTCATTGAGGAAAGAGCCTCTGATCTCATGAAGAAACTCGATATGAAAGATGCCCGGGATAAACTCATTCATGATATTCCCTTAGGCTGGAAACAGAAGCTTGCATTTTCGGTTGCCATTATTCACAACCCTAAGATCGTATTCCTGGACGAACCGACGGGAGGTGTTGATCCAGTGACAAGGCGTCAATTCTGGGATATGATTTTTGAAGCTTCCCGCAACGGGATTACCGTTTTCGTCACCACCCATTATATGGATGAAGCCGAATATTGTGATCGTGTTTCCATTATGGTCGACGGGAAAATCTCCGCTCTGGATACTCCCGAAAATCTGAAGAACAATTATGGGGCAGGATCAATGAATGATGTCTTCTTAAAACTCGCAAGAGCTAAAGTAAATTAAATATTTAATGAAACGTTTTTGGGGATTTGTCGTCAAGGAATTCTATCATATCTTCAGGGATTACCGTACCCTGCTGATCCTTTTTGGAATGCCTGCCGTTCAGATGCTTCTTTTCGGCTATGTGATCACCAATGAGATCAAAGATGCCCAGATTGCGATTCTCGATTTGTCGAAAGATGAGGTTACCCGTCGGATCAGCGAGAAAGTGCTTTCATCCGGTTACTTCATTCTTGAAAAAAACCTGACTTCATTCGATGAGGTTGACCAGGTATTCAGAGAAGGAAATGTTAAGCTGGCACTTATCTTTGAACCTGAATTCGCTAAAAATCTCGACAAGGCCGGAAAGGCAAAAGTCCAGATCATTGGCGATGCGTCGGATCCCAATACAGCAAATATATTGGTCAACTACCTCCAGGGAATTTTATCAAATTATCTCATTTCACTCAATGCCGAAAAGATACCCATGCAGATCACTCCGGAAGTTCGAATGCTATACAACGCCGAAATGAAAGGAGTTTACATGTTCGTACCGGGTCTGATGGCCATGTTGCTGATGCTTATCTCGGCATTGATGACCTCGCTTTCCATCACCAGGGAAAAAGAACTCGGAACCATGGAGCTACTGCTTGTATCTCCATTAAAACCGTTACAAATCATTATTGGTAAAGTTTCCCCATATGTATTCCTTGCTTTCGTAGATGCCTGTATCATTATTATTCTCGGGAATACTGTGTTCGGGGTTCCTATCGTCGGAAGCGTCGTCCTGTTGCTGTTTGAAAGCTTATTATACATTTGCATGGCCCTTTCCCTGGGTATATTGATCTCTACAATAACCAGCAGCCAGCAGATTGCTATGATGGTTTCTCTGGTAGCCTTGATGTTGCCGACCATCCTGCTCAGCGGATTTATATTTCCGGTTGAGAACATGCCCTGGATCCTGCAATGGCTCTGTCATATTATGCCTCCCAAATACTTTATTACGATCATTAAAAGCATCATGCTGAAAGGGAATGGGTTTGAATACATTGCTTTTGAAACAGCTGTTTTGGTTGGATTTACTCTGTTGTTTATCCTTCTAAGCGTTAAAAAATTTAAAGTCAGGCTTGCCTGAAACAGAACAGATATGAGAACATTACTATTCATAATCCAGAAAGAATTTCTCCAGATTTTCCGGAATAAAGGAATGATTCCCATCATATTTGTCCTTCCTCTTGTCCAACTCATCATCCTGATCAATGCCGCGACTTTTGAGATGAAGAGCATCAGGGTTTCAGTTGTTGATCTTGACCTGAGTCCCTCATCCAGAAGACTTATCGGTAAATATGAAGGTTCTCCTTTTTATAAGATTGTACAAACTACTTTTTTATACAACGAGGCGCTCAACCTGATGCAAAAAGGGAAAGTGGATGTTATTATCAATATACCCGATGGATTCGAACGACAACTTGTCAGGGAAAACCAGGGTAAGGTCCAGTTTGTCATCAATGCCATTAACCAGGTTGTCGCCGGTCTGAGCAGCGGATACTGTACTTCCATTCTGATCGACTTTAACCGGGAGCTCTTACAGGATTGGCTTAATCCTTCACAACTGGCGGGATTGAAAAATATCCAAACCGACTACAGCTATTGGTACAATCCGAAACTCAATTACAAAACCTACATGGTGCCTGGTATTCTTGTTTTGCTGGTAACGATTATTAGTTTAATACTTTCCGGGATGAATATTGTTCGTGAAAAGGAAATCGGCACTATTGAACAAATCAATGTTACCCCGATCCGCAAGATCCAATTTATCGTAGGGAAACTCACCCCCTTTTGGATCATTTCCCTTTTCGAACTTGCTTTCGGACTTACTCTGGGGAAACTATTATTTGACATCCCCCTGGTCGGGAACCTCTGGCTTATTTTCTTGTCGGCCGGTGTTTATCTTTTTGTAATTTTATCCTTTGGTCTGTTGGTGTCAACAATCACGAACACCCAACAGCAGGCCATGCTGGTTTCGTTCTTTTTCATGGTCATCTTTATACTTATGAGCGGATTGTTTACATCGATTGAAAGTATGCCCGGTTGGGCACAGGAAATAGACAGATTAAATCCGCTTATGTACTTTATCAAGATCATGAGAATGGTTCTTTTAAAAGGTTCCACTTTTACTGATATCAGTAAACACTTTTATTCACTCGTTTTCTATGCGATCGTAATGACCAGCCTGGCCATCTGGAGATACCGAAAAGTAGCCTGACAAGATATTGGACAAATCAAAAAAAATATTTCCGGTTTTCCGATCCATCATTCTTGGATTAGTTTTAATTTTTATTGCCATTGTCCTTTCACGGGATATTTTTTTTCGGCAGGAAGAAGCGAAGGATGCAATCCATCGCATTCGTGAGCGTGGATATCTGATCGCCCTGACCGATCAAAATACCCTGAATTATTTTATTTACCGCGGAGAGCCAATGGGTTATCAGCTTTCTTTGCTGGAATCATTTGCACGATATTTAAGAGTTCCGTTAAAAATAATCGCCGCCAGGGATATTTCCAAACTGGAATACTACTTATCCTATAATGCTGCCGACATTATTGCCATGAACCTCCCCATTACACCGGAAGGGAAGAAAAAAGTTCATTTTTCAAATCCTTTCGGAGAGACCCGGTTGGTACTCGTCCAGCAGAATGATCGTGGAAATCATCAGAAAGATGTTGCCTATGTTAAATCGCTGAATGACTTTCCGGCAGACACTGTATATGTTTCCCGCAACTCTTTTCTGAACAGCTTGTATCATTTCTTTTTTCGTGCCACCGGGAGACGTGCAAAGCTGAAAGAGGTCACTGATCTGAGCCAGGAAGATCTGATCCGGAATATTTCCAATGGTACGATTCACTTTGCTTTGTGCCAGGAAAATATAGCCATGGTAATGAAACGGTTTTACCGAAATATCGATGTTTCGGTTATAGCCGTGCCCCACTTCGGTTATGGATGGGGGGTCAGCCATGCTTCCGATTCCCTGAAAACTGCCATTGATAATTGGCTCAGGGAATATAAATCGTCCGGAACATTGAAACAGGTCCATTTGAATTATTTTAATAATCAGCGTATTGCAGGTTTTTTACAAAGTGATTATTTTTCTGTTACCGGAGGACATTTATCTCCTTATGATGATATTATCAGGGAACAAAGCAAACTTATCAATTGGGACTGGCGATTGATCGCTTCGCTTATTTATGAAGAATCTAATTTCCGGCCGGGACAAATTTCTTCGAAGAATGCAAGCGGATTAATGCAATTGATGCCTGAGACAGCCTTGAAATTCGGTATCGACAGCCTTGCAACGCCTGCCCGGCAAATTACCGGAGGCGTAAAGTATTTACGCTATCTCGATAAACAGCTCCCGGAAGATATTCTGGACCCGCGAGAACGTGTTTATTTTGTATTGGCAGCATACAATGTCGGTATCGGAAGGGTTATGGCAGCACGGGAGAAGGCCGAAAAATACGGGAAGAATAAAAATAAATGGAACCGGCATGTAGATTATTATCTTTTACGCAGGTCTAAGAAAGATCCACAATTAAAATCTGATTCTCTGGAAGCATTACCGATTGATTATCAAACAGAAGGATTTGTAGATGATATTGTGAACCGTTTTTACCACTACCGGAATCTGATCAGATAAAAAGATTCTCGCTCCCCTTAGGATGGATTATCCTGCAGAAAGAAACCACAAATTTCCCGGATGGATTCCTCCACTGTCAGAAATTTAAAATTCAGTGTTCTACAGATTTTTTCATGGGAATAAGTATAGGCCTGAGTGGTTGTTATGGCCATCTCTTTAGTTACCTCAGGTTTTGATCTGGTCACAAATGAACGAACAGCTTCCACCCTCCAGGCGAGGGAGGTCAGAAAAATAGGGACATTCACACGGGGTGCGGGTTTATTCAGATACTTCGCCATCAAACCAAATAAATCCCGGTAGGAGATATTTTCTGAAGAGCAGATGAAACGCTGTCCGAAAATATTCCGGTTCATCAGAAGAACCATGGCACTGGCCAGATCCCGGACATCAACATACCCGTTTACTCCCATGGTATAGTAGTTCAGTCCCTCATAGACCAACCGGAACAGTCCAGAGTTGGCGTTCCAGAATCCTGGCCCGAGGATGACGGAAGGATTGACGATTACGGCGTTCAGACCTTCCTCCATTCCCCGCCATACTTCCCGTTCAGCGCCGTATTTACTTATCGCATAAACCGAGTTTTTCCGGGAGGATTTCCAGTAAGTATCTTCATCTGTCAGCCCGTTGTTATCGGCCCTGCCGAGCGATGCAACCGAACTTACATAACAGAATTTTTTGACTTTAGCATGGATCGCCTGGTTCACAAGATTTGCCGTTCCTTCAATATTAACTTTAAGCATTTCCTTATGATCCTTTGGATAAAATGAGACAATGGCGCCGGTATGATAAATTTCTGTTATACCAGACAAAGCATCTTCCATCGAATTGAAATCCAGTAAATCGGCATCAACCCATTCAATTTTATTGCACAATGAATCGGGATCGTTGAAATAATAAGAAAAAATTTTATGAACCATTTGTACATCGCTGGTCTGGCGTTTGATCGCCCTGACCTGATGTCCCGCTTTTGTGAGATTAAGAAGTAAATGTGAACCAAGAAGACCGGTCCCCCCTGTGACAAGTATCATGGAATAGGATTTGAATTGCAAAGATATCAAACTTCCCCCGGTATTTTGAAATCCTGCGCATTTTAAGGATCTTTGTAGGCGAATCTATAAACTGTGACCATTATGTTAAAAAGAAATCTATCCTTTGCTATTCTGTTGTTAATATTTACAACTGCCTGCAATCAAAGTGCGAAAGAGATCGCGACTATAAATGATGATACAACAACCCTGACCGTAGCTTCATTCGACACATCAGCCCACATTTACGTTGACAAAATCGTAAGAATTGAAGGCACCGTTTTACATACCTGCAAGCATGGCGGTAAGCGTATGTTCCTAGTCGATGGCATTGATAGTATCCGTGTGGAGATTACAACCGGACCGGATATTGCTAAGTTCGATGAATCGCTCATCGGAAGTAGAGTCCGGGTATTTGGGATCCTGAAAGAAGAGCGCATCGATACCAAATATCTGAACGAATGGGAAGCGGAAGTTAAAAAGCCTGCAGAGAATCATTCGGTAGGCGTACACTCAGGTGCCAAGGGCCATGAAGATCAGGGGGTGGCAGAGAAGTTGGCGCAGATCAATGCTTTGCGCGACGACATTAAAAAAAGCGGTAAAGATCATCTTTCCTTTTATTCCATTGAGGCAACTTCATTCATTGAATTAAAATAGATGCAAAAGAAGACCCTCCGGCGATGGAATAATGCTCTTCACCGTGATTTAGGTTATTTGTTTTTCGGAATGACCATCATCTATGCAATTTCCGGAATCGTCTTAAACCATTTCAAATCCGGGGATTTTCTTCATCCGGATTATGGAAATAAAATCAATGTTTTCGAGGTAACCTTACCTCTGGGAGGAAACGCCGATAAAACATACGCATTGAAGATTCTTAGCCAGGTAGGAGAGCAGGATCATTTTAAAAGTTTTGTTCAGGGAGAGGGTTATGTCCAGATATTCTTTGATAACGGATCGGTATATATCAACCTGACCAATGGAGAAGCACAATTGGAAAAGAAAATAACCCGCCATGTTATCAAAGAATTCAACCTGTTGCACTATAATAACATTAAAAAACTTTACACCTGGTATTCCGATATTTTCGCGGCAGCATTAATTTTATTGGCTGTGACCGGGCTGTTTATCTTGCGTGGGAAAAATGGTATTTTAGGTCGTGGGGCATGGCTCACGGCGCTAGGGATTATCATCCCAGCGCTTTTTCTACTTTTTTATACTTGATGGTTGGTTTTTTCCTGGTTCCCGGTTTCCCGCTTTCAACACGGAAATATCTGTATGCGCCATGATGAAAGAAATGAATTGGCAAATATCATTGGCTGGTTGATATTATTCTTGTACCTTTGAGTTATATGAATGATCTTTTATCAAGGAAAGATAAAATCTATAACGAGGATGCTTTTCGTTTCAGAAAATTTTTTGAAAAAATACCGGATTTTCAATAAATGAATTTTTAAATACTCATAACCGTCAATAAATCTTTACTTTTTACCATTTTCAAATAGTTCCGGTCAATTTAATTTTGCCTTGTCAATTTCAATTAAATTTTAAAAACTATGGAAACAACAGGAAAAACAAAATGGGTTATTGACCCAAGTCATACGGAAATAATGTTCAGGGTCAAACATCTGGTAATTTCAACTGTTACAGGTCGCTTTGATTTGTTTGAAGGATCTGCCCAGACCAATGGTGAAGAATTTTCGGGGGCATCCGTAGAATTTTCGGCTGAGGTGAACAGTATCAACACCAATCAAAAAGACCGGGATAATCATTTAAAATCGCCCGACTTTTTTGACGCAGTCACCTATCCTAAAATAATATTTAAATCGACTTCTTTAACTAAGGTGGTTGATTCCAAATATAAAATGTCGGGTAATCTCACCATTCGCAATACTACAAAGACTATTGACCTTGATGTCGAATACAGTGGTATTGTAAAAGATCCTTATGGATCAATAAAAGCGGGTTTCGAAATTACCGGGACGTTAAACCGTAAAGAGTACGGTCTCGCATGGAATGCAATAACCGAAACAGGCGGTTTAGTCGTTGCTGATGATGTGAAGCTTCAGATTAATGTTGAACTTATGAAAGTGTGAAACATCCAATATTCTCATTCAGGGTTTGGCCAAATAACATCTGTACGGATATTTCATAGGAGTAAAAAATAAAAAAAGTAAGCTTTTCGAAAACTGTTGATTCCGTTATCTATGGATCAAGAGTTTTCCAGATGTTTCGTTATTACCCGCATGCATACGTATAAAGTAAATACCTTCGGGAAAATCCGAAATATCCAGCGACATTCCGGTTTGTTCCAAATTTATTGTCCGGCATAACCGTCCATCCGGAGAGTAAATTTCAGCCTTCGTGAATCCGGATTTATTGGCGGAAAAATAAACTATATCGCGGGCAGGATTCGGATAAAAGAGGGCTGGTTGATTGTCCTTTTCTGCGATACCTGTTGGGTGATCCGGTATGATATCTACGATGACTCCTTCGACTACGGTAAGTCCGTATGGAAATTCTTCGGGAAGGAGGTACCATCCGTTACTTGAGCCCCCCCAGCCAAAGTTCAGGTGAAAATACTCATCGGTGTTATAACCGTCAACCACAACGTTATGTCCCATGCTCCAGGCCGAATCGACCACGGCCAGGTGTACCGGTAAGGTGTCTTTTATGTTCTGAGCCATCCTGGAATAAAGATTGGTGTCATCTTCCTCCAACAACTCTACTTCTTCAAAATTGAATTTGAGATAAGCATCCAATGCCTGGTCTACTCCGAAGGTTCCCGAAGCGGAAGAGGTATAAACCTGTCTTGCGGCCACGCCACATGCGAAGGTCAGGGCGGCTTTGTCCCTGTTATCCAATGGAGTTCCGCTGTCATAGTTGGTCTGAAGCGTATCGAGATAGTAATTCAACATCGGAAACGAGGGAAAATCAACGGTTATATAATCATCATCGATCATATAGTTTCGTCCGGCATAGTTGTGGTGATAATCATCGTTATCACTAAAGTGAACGCCATTAAGGGTCCGGTGAAAATTTACGATCTGCGCCATTGCGACGGCAGGACATCCGGCAATGCTACGCGAACCGGTAACCAAATCCATTGGACAGAGTTGATTGTAAGGTGAACTTTGTGTCCAGTTTGTTTCCACCCAACCTTCTGAAGTTGTCGTTCCGGGTTCGGGCCACTGTTGAAACAGAGGTGCTTTCGACAGATGTTCAGGAATATTGTTCCATGCCATCCTGTTTCTTTCTATTACGTCAAGAGTCTGGTTTTTCACTCTGAAAGTGAGATCAGCCTGAACCAGGCTGACGAATCTTCCCTCTGGATCAGGGTCATCGGTGAATGAATAGGCCAATACCGGCGGAAGTTCCATTTTTCCCGGAATAATAATATATCCTTTCGGTTCAAGGGAAAACAGGAAAAACAGACCGGAACCTTTTGCATCAAGGTAAAGTATGTGATTGCGGATGTTGTATTTGCCCTCTGTCCCGGCAGAATTCAGTTTGGTATTGGCCGCTATTTCAGCTTTCACTATATCGATCGATTGACTGAATACTGATGTGCTGAAGATAACAGCAAAAACGAGAATTGTAATCAAATGTTTCATCTGTAAATAATTTGGTTTTAATGGTAAGATGGAATATCCATTATTATCATCTACGGTATGTGTAAACGGTGAATATATGGATATTTCATAAAAAGGAATATTTATAAATCAAAGATTCTTAAAAAAGGTTTAAGATTGCAAATATAGCAATAGCATATTTACAGCACAAATTCTTTACTTTGCAGCTTCACAGGAAAACCAAAAACCATATGAAAAAAATTGCTTTTCTCCTGGTATTTTTTCTTTGCACGCTCACCCAGCAAAGCCAGACCATCGATCAGAATGGTTCAGAAGCTGATTTTGTCAATCCTTTCATCGGCACTCAGGAAATGGGGCATACTTTTCCGGGTGCCTGTGTTCCCTTTGGCTTTGTTCAACTTAGCCCCGACACCGATACTATTCCTTATGAAAAGGATGGAAAATATAATCCTGGCGTTTACCGGTATTGTGCGGGATACCAATACCTCGATCCAACCATTGTCGGGTTTAGCCATACTCATTTTAATGGGACGGGGCACTCTGACCTGGGTGATTTTCTGATTATGCCTGTCATGGGGAAATTACAGCTTAATCCCGGGACTGCGGATCATCCGGAATCAGGTTACCGGTCACGGTTTCGTAAAGAAACCGAGCAAGCTTCGCCGGGTTATTACCGGGTTCATCTGGATGATCCGGATGTGGAGGCGGAGTTAACAGCCACTGCCCGTTGTGGTTTCCATCAATATACCTTCCCGCAAAGCGATAGCGTTTATATTCTTCTCGATATGATTCATGGTATTTATAATTACGACGGGAAGGTGCTTTGGGCAAATATCCGTGTTATCAATGATACTCTTGTAGAAGGATACCGGATCACCAGCGGATGGGCCCGCACCCGATATATTTATTTTGCTATGGTATTTACAAAACCCTTTAAAAATTGTGGTTACCGCAATGAAGACAAACCCGTTTACCGGGGATTCTGGCGCAGGTTCAATATCAACAGCGACTTCCCGGAAATGGCGGGTAAAAAGATCCGTGCCTGGTTTGGTTTCAGCACTGCGAAAGGAGAAAAAATCGGTGTGAAGGTCGGACTCTCGGCCGTGAGCATGGAAGGCGCCCTGGCCAATCTGCAAGCGGAGATTCCGCATCGCGACTTTGAAAAAACCCGGTCTGAAGCCCTCCGGGCATGGGAGAAAGAATTGGGAAAGATCAGGATCGAAGCCCCTGAAGACCGGAAAGTCAATTTTTACACTGCCTTGTATCATACCCTTCAGTCACCGGTTATATATATGGATGTGGATGGTCATTATCGCGGTATCGATCAGGAAATTCACCAGGCCAGCGGGTTCACCAACTATACGACCTTTTCATTGTGGGACACTTATCGTGCGCTGCATCCATTGTTGACCTTACTTTATCCATCAAAGACTTCCGATATGATTAAATCGATGATTGCCCATTGGGAGCAAAGTCCCGAGAAGATGCTTCCGGTATGGTCGCATCATGGGAATGAAAACTGGTGTATGATCGGGTATCACAGTGTTGCTGTCATTGCCGATGCTTATGTCAAGGGAATTCATGATTTTGATGTTGAAAAAGCTTTTATGGCTTGTCAATCCACGGCAACGAACAGATATTATGAAGGATTGATTGATTATATTGACAAAGGTTTTATTCCAGACGATAAAGTCAATAATTCGGCTTCTGTAACTCTTGAATACGCATATGATGATTATACAATCGCTCAATTTGCCAAAGCAATCGGAAATTCAGATGATTCGAATGGTTTAATTAAAATGTTCGCTCTCAATGAGCTTCCCGCTTACCTGAAGCGGTCACAGAACTATAAGAATATATTTGATCCATCAACAAAATTTATGAGAGGTAAAAAAACAGATGGAACCTGGAAGGCTCCTTTCGATCCGCTCAGTACACACGGTCAGGGTTTCATTGAAGGAAATTCGTGGAATTATTCTTTTTTTGTTCCCCAGGATATCCCGGGGTTAATTGATCTCATGGGCGGTGAAAAGTTTTTTATCCGCCGGCTTGATTCATTATTTACCATGCATCTTGACGACCGGTATTTTGCTGAAACGGAGGACGTTACCCGTATTGGTTTAATCGGAAATTATGTACACGGGAATGAGCCCAGTCACCATATCCCCTATTTATACAACTGGACCTCTCAGCCCTGGAAGTGTCAGGAACGTATAAATCAAATTGTAAACTCAATGTATAAAAATAAACCCGATGGTTTGTGCGGGAACGATGATTGTGGACAAATGAGCGCCTGGTATGTTTTTTCAGTCCTGGGCTTTTACCCGGTTTGTCCGGGAAGCACAGAATATTCAATAGGTAGTCCTTGCGTTGAAAAAGCATCAATTACCCTTCCGGGGGGAAAGATTTTGACAATTACAGCAAAGAATCTGAATGAGAGGAACATCTATGTTCAATCCATAACTTTAAACGGCAACCGGCTTAAACGACCCTTTATTGATCATTCTGAACTGATAAATGGAGGGGCGCTGAATTTCGTGATGGAATCCAAACCTGATCGATCATATAACGGTGTATCACTTGATGAGTAGCAGATTTTTTATTTTCCTTTTTAACGATTACAAATTTTTGAAATGATTTTTCCATAATTTTGGTAATATTCTAACACTTTCATTTATGATTCTCTCAGCTTGTGGTTTGATTTGCTCCGATTGTGAGTTTTTTGGAAATCAATGTACCGGTTGTCACGCGGTGAAGGGTCAAACCTTCTGGGCTACCGAACATCTTCCGGCAAAAGTCTGCCCGTTATATGACTGTTCGGTGAACAAAAGAAGTTACAAAGATTGTGGCGATTGCCTTGAAGTTCCCTGTCAGGTGTTCCGCGAAATGAAGGATCCGAATTCGACAGACGAGGAACATCAGAAAAGCTTAATTGACCGGGTGGCCAGGTTAAAAAATCAAAATTGCTGATTTTTTCTGTTGCTTTCATTCATTCCGGCCTGGTGTTACTTCCCGACATTGAAATTGTGAAAGGATAAATCATTTTTCCTAATTTTGCGGGAAATAATTTTACCGATGAACTTCATTGAAGAACTCCGGTGGAGAGAGATGATTCATGATATAACTCCCGGTACGGAGGAACAGTTACAGAAGGAGTTTACTTCGGCTTATATCGGATATGATCCTACCAGCGATTCCTTGCATATCGGTAATCTGGCTTCGATCATGATGCTGGTCCATCTCCAGAAATCAGGACATAAACCCTTTATCCTGATTGGTGGAGCCACCGGAATGATTGGCGATCCATCCGGGAAATCCGAAGAGCGTAATCTCTTAGACGAGAAGGTTATCTGCTATAATCAAGATGCTATTCAAAAACAGTTGGAGAAATTCCTTGATTTCAATTGCGGAGTTAATTCTGCTGAGATGGTTAACAATTATGACTGGACCCGGGGGATCGGCTATCTTGAATTTCTGCGTGATATCGGGAAGCACATTACCGTTAATTATATGATAGCTAAAGATTCCGTAAAAAAACGAATGGAATCAGGTTCGGGTATCTCTTATACGGAATTCAGCTATCAGTTAGTGCAGGGATATGATTTTTGCTGGTTATACGAGCATAAAAATGTCAAACTCCAGATGGGTGGATCCGATCAATGGGGTAATATTGTGACCGGTACGGAACTGATCCGGAGAAAACTGGGCGGAGAAGCTTATGCCCTTACCTGTCCGCTGATTACGAAGAGTGATGGAGGAAAGTTTGGCAAGACGGAAACCGGAAATATCTGGCTCGACCCCAAAAGAACCAGTCCTTATCAGTTTTACCAGTTTTGGTTAAATACTACCGATGAAGACGCTGCCCAGTACATCAAGAAATTCACCTTGTTTACAAAAGAAGAAGCGGAATCAATAATCACCCGGCATCAGCAGGCTCCGCATCTGAGGGTGCTTCAGAAAGCCCTTGCAAAGGATATCACCATCAGGGTCCATTCCGAAGAAGACTATTTTGCAGCTTTGGAAGCATCTGAGATTCTGTTCGGAAAAGGAACTACCGAAACCTTGAAACGACTCAATGAAAAAACCTTGCTGGATGTTTTTGAAGGAATTCCCCAAAGCGAAATTGCAAAAAGCGAGATCGCCAAAAGAATAAATATTGTTGATTTCTTATCTGAACATACAAAAATATTCAGCTCAAAAGGAGAGGCCCGCAGAATGCTGAAAGAAGGAGGGGTGCAGATCAATAAACAAAAAGCCGGAGAAGAGCTTCTCGTTGATGAATTCCTGCTCCTTAAGGAAAAATATATCCTTGTACAAAAAGGAAAAAAGAACTATTTCCTCGTAAAGATAGTTTAATCAAACTATTTGAATTTCAGTAAATAAATATTTTCTGCTGAATTATTCCCACCGTTATATTCTCGTAGGTGTCACTATTTCCTCTAAACAGGGTTCCTAAAAACTTTAAAATACACTTTAAATCATTATTAATCTGACAAATAGCTAATACTTTGTAAATAATTAATCCCAGATTCCCCTGATGCCGTAATATAAAATCAATATATTGTGATTAAAAATGTGTTTTTATGATTAAATTTGTTTGAAATAACAATAGTCTGAATCACTGAGCATTCATTTTAATTACCATCATCATAAAATATCCCTTCGACCATTAAAAATCAAAATTATTAACCCATGAAAACAAGGCAAACAAAGTGTATTCGTTCCGTGCATTTTTCCGGCTTTTTTCTGGTTGCACTATTCATATTCTCAGTTTTGATTACAGAGCCCGCCAAGGCGCAGTGGAACCCCAACACATCCGTTAACATACTTATATCCAATCTGCCAATGGCCGATATGCAATCTGCCTCGACTACGGATGGAAAAACCTGGATTGCATTTTACCACCAAAATGGTGGCAATTATGATATGCGGGCACAACTGATTGACGAGAATGGGTACAAATTGCTTGGCGACGACGGGATCCTTGTCAGTAATAAGACTTCCGGTTCCGCCACCTTTGTTTTCAACGTTTGCGTCGATTCATCGAATAACCTGATTATTGCCTTTCAGTATGAAAGCACAATGTCGATGAAAGCCATTTTGCATAAAATATCGCAATCAGGTAATCAGCTATGGGGATCCGACGGGATTGTACTGGGAGATGGGCTGGCTCCCTATCCTGCCACGCTGAGTAATGGGGAGGTAATTGTGGCCTGGAATGAATCAAACAGCAACACGCTCAAACTTCAGAAAATAACGAACAGCGGAACTCTTGCATGGGCAACACCGATCTCAATAATGGTTGGGACAAGTCTCACGACCCGTGGGCAAATAATTGCCAATACTGCCGGTCAATTCACCATGGTATATCAAAAAAATGGTTATGGCATATCGACTACTCTATATGCACAAATGTTTGATAATTCCGGAAATGCTCTTTATGCGCCATTGCAGATATGCAACCAGACAACGAGTGGCGCGCGTTATTATTCTATTGCCGCTCAAGCCGACACTACCTATGTTGGATATTATAGTTCTACCGGATATCGTTTTAATTCTTTCCTTCAGAGAATAAATCCCGGAGGAACCATTCCCTGGGGGATGAACGGATCAAATTTTAATACTGCTATCGGTACAACGGATAATTATCAGTGTAAAACCGAAATAAATACATCATCCGGTTCAAATTATGTTTGGTCTGTTTGTAATTTTTGTGATCCCAACCAGACTATTTATGGCGTTTATATTCAGAAATTTTTAAAAACGAATGGGGCCCGGCAGTTTACTGATATGGGTAAAGTTGTTTATACAATAAGTGCTGACAGGGATCAACAAGCCGGGAACCTTGCTCTTATTGACGATACCCCTATGTTTATGAGTGAAAATGACAATAATAAACTTTATGCAACCCGATTAGATGCATCTGGTAATTTTATATGGCCGGGGAACCGGGTTGAGCTTAGTTCTACTACCGCCACACCATCAACGCCCAAAATGCGATATGGATTCACACCGGACGGGCCAAACAAATGTGCCGGAACCTGGACTGAAAACCGGGGATCAGACTATAAAGGATATGCCCAGGGGATCTCAATTGGAGGATTGATCGGTCTCACCATTGCTACACAGGGTGGTGTCCCTGCAACAATTACGACAAACAATGGCACCCTTCAGATAGTAGCAACCGTGTTCCCTTCCACTGCCAACCAGAACGTAAACTGGAGTATTGTTCCGGGGACTGGAATGGCCTCTATCAGTTCGTCCGGACTTGTGACAGCAATCTCAAACGGTACGGCCTGGGCTAAAGCCACTGCGGTTCAGGACACTACAGTAAAAGACTCCTTGATGATCACGATGAGCAATCAAACTTCCCAACCTCCTATTGTGATTACACTACCCGCCACATTGATAACTTCGGAATCAGCAACGTTTAATGGAACCGTCAATGCTAATGCGCTGAATACCAGTGTGTCTTTTGAATGGGGATTGACCGTTAATTACGGTAACATCGTTTCTGCCATTCCCCCTACCGTGAGCGGTAGCAGTACAACCCCGGTAGAAGCTCAGATTAACGGACTTACATCTTACACCCTATACCATTTCCGTGTTATAGGGACGAATCTTGCCGGGACAAGCTACGGGGAGGATCTTTCATTTACAACCTCCCCAAATGTGGGAATAGGAGAAGTCTCTTCGACTAAAGTCAACCTTTTTCCATCACCCAATAATGGCCGGTTTTCCATTGAAATAATGAGTGACAGGGAAATATCCTATACGCTTGATGTATATAACTATCTTGGAGATAAAATCTATTGCGGAATAACAATTGATGGAAAAAATACCATCATTACTACGCCGGTTGATCTGGGAAATGTTCAAAATGGACTATATACCGTTATCCTAAGAAATGACCGCGATCAGATTGTTCGTAAAATATTAATAATCAACTGATATCAGTTTTTTTATTTTTCAACCGGCACTTAGTATCTGCTGAATTATTTCTACCGCATCCTTGACGTATTTGTCACAGTTGATTCTAAACAGGTTTCGTTCTTCGATAATCTTTGAATCTTCCGGATCGTTCATGTCGAGTCCCTGTAAAAGTTCTCTGCAGTTTATGGAACCATTCCGTATTTTAAATTCTTTAAAAAAGTCGTTTGTTTTCTTATAGGTTAAAACCTTTTTAGAGTTATCATCATTCTTAGCCTTTCCGTATTGTAAGCCCAGCACCAATAAGGCCCCCGTCACGGCACCGCATGTGAGTTGTTGGCGCCCCATCCCTCCGCCGAAAGGACATGAAATTTTCAGGCAATCGTCTTCTCTCAAGCCGAATTCCTCACCGAATACCGCAAAAATTGATTGAGAACAATTAAAACCCTGAGAAAATAAAGCCAATGCTTTATCCGATTTTGTCATTGAGAATGGATTGATATTAAAAATAGCAGAATTACCGGTTAAGGCAATTGATCTGTTATTTCACAAACTGCATGGCATAGTATTTTGCTGTCAGTTTTTCACCCGTAGCTCTTTCAATCATTTCGTTCCAGTACCAACGGGCACCCGGCATAAAGACTTTTTCCTTCATGTAAACGCCAATTTCCGGTTTACCGACGAAACTCTGGAATGTATAATCCTGCGATTTCAAGATATTCCCTACAATATAGTGATAGAGCTGGGAGGCAAGGAGTTCGCCAAGAAGATAGTTATGATAGTAACACGGATAGGTTGCGATGTGAATCTTGGTGGCCCAATCGGGTTCATTTCTTCCGGAAGGACGTTTTAATAGTTGATATTTTTCAGCAAGATCCCACCATAATTTGTTTAGATCCTGGTCGGGATTTTTGTACATCTCTTTTTCAAACCGGTACATTACCTGTGACCAGCGACTGAAAACAAGTTGTTCAAGACGGAGATTTTTAAAGCAATTGTCTGCGATTGCAAGTTTTTCTTCTTCCGGAATTCCCATCATATCTTTTATCCATTGCGGGTTTGATGAAAATCTGCCGAAGATCATTGCAATAGCTTCCGTGGTAAAAGTATGAGCGGGATCTCTGAGAATGAAAGGGAGACTATTATCAATATTTTTATCGTAAACAGCATGACCGAATTCATGGAGCATGGTATTCATCCAATAGGAATTCGGTTTGATATTGCAGAGAACTCTTACATCCCCTTCGTTATCGATATCTGTGCAGAAGGCATGTTGATTTTTACCCGGTTTCTCAAAGAGATCGCTCTTTTTGAGCATGTCGTCAATTGGCAATCCTATGCCGGCATAAAATTTCGAAGTGAGGCTTCCCAGATTCTGATCCTTATAATATTTTTCAAGATCAAGATCATAAATCTTGGGGGCTTCCTGGAAAAACCGGTTTTGATAATTCCAGGGCATCAGCTCATCTTTACCCTTAAGGCCATAATACTTTACAAAATAATCATCGATTTCTGCTTTTACCTGTTTAAACGCTCCTCTGGTCAGGCTATCCAGTTCGTCAAATAATTTATTTATTTCTTTGGGATCCTGATCGCTCAGGGTAAGACTCATTTCATGATAATTCTTGAAACCAAGGTCTTTGGCCACTTCATTGCGAAGTTTGACAAGCTTGATGACATCTTCGGCTACAACACGGCCAATTTTTTTCTGGGCTTCCCATACCTCTTTCTGATATTTAACATCTTTTGAATTACGCAACACTTCTTCAACATCATTATCCGATAATTTTTTTCCTCCTGCTTCCGTCCGGAAGTTTCCATACTTTTGTTCAATCACCGTTCCCATCCGTATCATAGCATTCAATTTTCCGGTATCAGCTTTTGCCATTAAAAAAGAACGGTATAAAACATCCAGTTGACGGTTCAACATGCTATCGCTGATCAATCCGGATACTTTGATCTCTTCCAGCTTTTTTAATGATTCTTTGTTTGAATAAAGCGCCATATACTTCAGATTCAGATCTTCCGCCTTTTTAAAATCTTCCGCTTTTCCGGAAATTGCGGCATTCCAGTATGCAAGCGTAACCTGTTTGTACAATGGGATCAGTACAGAATCATGTTTTTTAATAAAAGTTATTAGTTCCTGATTCATTTTTTCTTTTTTTGAGGTGCATCCTGCAATTAGCAGCAAAGACACAACCATTACAATTAACGTTTTCAGTGTTTTCATTATGGTCAGATTTTAACTTTATCTTATTAACATTTATTCAATCTCCCAACGGCTTCCCTCTTTTGAATCTTTCACCGTAATCTGCAGTTTTTGCAATGCTTCCCTTATCCGGTCAGAAGTTTCCCAATCTTTTTTATCACGGGATCTTTGCCTGATCTGAAGCACCAGCTCCATTAAACCATCTAAATATCCTAACCTTCCTGATGTTCCTGATGTGCCTGAAATTCCAGAATAACCTGAACTCCCCGATGTGCCTGATGTTCCGCTTGAGCCTGAATGGTAATCAGGTTTTTCATCCCTTAGTCCAAGAATTTCAAAAACAAAGGTATCGAAAATTTTCTTCAGTAATTCGAGGGCTTCCGGAGAGATTAAATCATTATGCTCCTTAATGGAATTAATAATTCTAACCGCCTCAAAGAGATTTGCAATAACTACCGGGCTATTGAAATCGTCGTTCATGGCCGCGTAACAACTTTGTTCAAGGCACTGAATATCGGATATTGGATACTGGGCAACTTTCTCCGCTTCGAGAAAAGAGGTAGCGAAGGTATTCATTTTCACCAACGTTTTATACCCTGCCATGAGCCGTTTAAGCCCTTTTTCTGCTGCCTGCAGTGCTTCATTCGAAAAGTCAAGCGTACTGCGATAATGTGCCTGAAGGATAAAAAAACGGATGATCATCGGGCTATAGGACTGTGTCAGTGACGGATTAGATCCTGTGAAAAATTCATCAAGAGTGATAAAATTCCCAAGAGATTTTCCCATTTTTTGTCCGTTGATGGTAATCAAATTATTATGAAGCCAGTATTTGACCGACTCATGACCCAATGCAGCCTGGTTCTGGGCAATTTCCGATTCATGATGGGGAAACAAAAGGTCCATCCCTCCCCCGTGAATATCGAAATATTCCCCAAGATACCTTGTCCCCATGGCGGAACATTCAAGATGCCAACCGGGAAAACCTTCGCTCCAGGGGGAAGGCCATCTCATGATATGTTCCGGCTTTGCTTTTTTCCAGAGAGCAAAGTCGAAGGGATTATGTTTTTCATCCTGTCCTTCCAGTTCGCGTGTATTTGAAAGAAGATCTTCCTGGACTCTTCCTGAAAGCTTACCGTAATTATATTTTTTTCCGTATTTTTCAACATCGAAATAGACCGATCCGTTAACGAGGTATCCATAACCGGCTTCAAGTATTTTTTTTATAAATTCTATCTGTTCAATTATATGCCCGGAAGCTCTGGGTTCAATGCTCGGGCGGCGGACATTTAAGAGGTCCATAAACAGGAAATACCGGTCAGCATAATATTGGGCAACTTCCATCGGTTCAAGTTGTTCAAGTCTTGCTTTTTTTCCGATCTTATCTTCCCCTTCATCGAGATCATGTTCGAGATGACCTACATCCGTGATATTTCTTACATACCTGACCTTATAACCCAAATGCAGGAGGTAACGAAACACGAGATCGAACGTCACAGCCGGACGGGCATGGCCCAGGTGAGGATCGCCATAGACCGTAGGGCCACACACGTACATTCCTGTAAAAGGAGGATTTGCAGGCTGAAATTTTTCTTTCTTCCGGGAGAGCGTATTATATAAAAAAAGGGTTGATTCCATGATAACACGATTCACGTTTCAAACTTACATAAAAATCCCGTTAATTTTCGTTATCCAGTCACTGATATTTATATTTTCCGGTTCTGAAGAAAATATTCGATTTATTGGTTCCTCCCTGAGAAATAGCGATGCTAATATTCTTCATTTTATCTGTTTTCTTTTGTAAACTTCCTATTTTTGCCGGAGATTTACAACTGATAAAACTCTTAAAAATGGAAAAGATACTTGTTATTGGATGCTCCGGACAAATCGGTTCCGAACTCACGCTCGCACTACGAAAAATTTATGGCAATTCACATGTAATTGCAACGGATATTCGTCCTGCCCATGCCGAAATTATAGAAAACGGACCTTTTAAGATCCTGGACGTCATGGATACATCAAAACTTCGGTTTATCCTTGAACATGAAAAGATCACCCAGGTTTACCATCTTGCCGCCATCCTTTCGGGAAATGCCGAAAAACGGCCCATGCCTTCCTGGGAGATCAATATGCGAAGCCTGTTCAATGTCCTGGAACTGGCAAAGGAATTGAAGCTTAAAAAGATTTTTTGGCCAAGCTCAATTGCAGTTTTCGGCCCGACTACTCCGCGATACAACACGCCTCAGTGTACCATTATGGAGCCCAATACCGTTTACGGCATCAGCAAGCTGGCTGGTGAACGCTGGATAGAATATTACTTTAATAAATACGGAGTTGATATCCGTAGCGTGCGTTATCCTGGGCTTATCAGTTATAAGACGGAAGCCGGAGGGGGAACAACCGATTATGCTGTGGAGATATTTTATGAAGCAATCCGCCACCATAAATACGAATGTTTTCTTGGCCCCGACTCGGAATTACCGATGATGTTCATGTCGGATGCGATCAAGGCTACCATCGATCTAATGGAAGCTGATTCATCCAGATTATCATTACATTCGAGCTATAATGTTGCAGGTATTTGTTTCGATCCGAAAACCCTGGCAGCAGAAATCACAAAGCATATCCCGGATTTTAAGATCTCTTATAAACCCGATTTCCGGCAGGCAATTGCAGATTCCTGGCCAGCCAACATTGACGATAGTGTTGCCAGAAAAGACTGGGGTTTGAATTATAAATATGACCTGGCAAAAATGACAGAGGTTATGTTGCAGGAAATTGCCAGGAAATTAGGATAAGGCACCGACCTTCCGATGTATGCAGGACGGACAAAAAATATAAGATTTTTTTGGTAAGGCAGGCTTAAATCTCTGCCAAAGGGAAGGAATCTTTCATTCGGATCCTTAATGACTACAGATGATCTTGGAAGTTCCCCAAGACATAATATGTCCACCAAATTTGAAATTTCCCGTAGAAATAGAATATAATTTCATTCAAATACTAATGAATGCGGGCTCGGAAATGGTTCGTTATTTTTTATATAGGATGGTCAGATTCCCTGTTGGTAATTGTTCGCAGATAATTAATTTTGACAAATCAAGATCGAATATATTAATGGTAGATTTCTTCTTTGTTAAAGCGTCCTTGACGACTATTTTATTCCCCTTACCATTCATTTTCCAAGTTCCATTAAGGGATCCACTTTTTAATAAAATTGTCACCGTTTTATCAGGTTTAAAGTTCATTTCGTTTTTCATATCTGTCAAAACGCTCACCGGTTTGCTGTTTCCTTTTGCCTTAAAGCCTTGTTTGAATTCCAGGAGGCTGGCTTTTTCATTTACTGATATATTTGCGGAGTCAAGCCCAAGACGTAATTTATTTGAAGCGGTATAAACAGTATCACCGGCTAATTTTTTATCGACAATAAAAGATTGAATTTTTCCCATTTTCCAGTCTCCAATGATCAAATTTTCATTTACGTGTGAGACCGTGCAGGAGGAAAAAAATGAAATACCAATGATTGCTAAGAAAATAAACCTATATGTCTTCATCTTAATTTTTTACTATGAAACGTTTATATATATAATTTATTATAGTTCCTTCGTGACTTCAACGGTCGAATCTTTAGAATTGATGTCAATGTTAAAACCTCTTTTCTGAAATACAGAGATCATGCGTTTATTATCGGTTGTTGTTTGTGCCACGAATTTTTTCAAGTTCCATTTTCCGGCAATTTCAAGACAGAAATCGGTAATAATATTGCCAAGGTCTTTCTGCTGCCAGGCATCAATAATAAGAATGGCATATTCGACTGTTTCATGGTCAGGATCCGCAATGAGACGACCCACGCCAATGAGTTTTTTTTGTCCGTCCATGACAATTTCCGCGACAATAGCTATTTCCCTGTCATAGTCGATATAACAGTATCGTGTTGCCACTTCATGCGACTCCCAATGAAAAAAGTATCTGAATCGGCTATAAAGTGATTCTTTTGAGCAGTTGCCAAGCATCTCCAGCCATAGGGGTTCATCTTCCGGCTTGATCGGGCGCAAAATAACTTCAGTACCATCCTGAAGGATAGCCGGTCTGACATATTTTTCAGGATAAGGGCGTAAAGCGAGGTGAGCGTATTCTTGTAAATTAGTTCCGGGAATGAGTTTTTCAATTACAATACGGGCATCCAGGGCAATTACCTCTTCAGGCGACACCAAGAGCGGATTGATATCCAATTCATTTATCTCCGGATAATCGGCGGCAAGGTAAGAAATGCGGATAAGAACCTGAAGGAGTTTATCTAGATTTTTAGGGGACCCTCCACGATATCCTTTCAGTAATGGATAAATTTTAAGAGATTCCAGCATATGCCGGGCCAGTCTTTCATTTAACGGCGGGAAACCAAGGGCTTTATCGCCAAATAATTCGGCAGTTATTCCTCCCATTCCGACCATAATCACTGTCCCGAAAACACTATCTTTTTTTATTCCAAGAATAAGTTCTACGGAATCTTTTACCGAAGCCATTTTCTGAACGGTTACACCATCCATTCTTGCATCAGGTCGTTTTAGTTTTACAGATTCCATAATTCTCTCAAAAGCGCCTCTAACCATTTTCTCCGTTCCCAGATTAAGTTGAACTCCTCCAACATCAGATTTATGAGAAATATCAGGAGACTGGACTTTCAGAACGACCGGATATCCGATCCGTGTTGCTATCTTAACCGCTTCATCCGCATCGGGTGCAAAAAAAGGTTTTGTCGTTGGAATACCATAGGTTTCCAGGATACCCTTAGAAATGTCTTCGGAAAGAATAGGTTCCTGGTTAAGTGATAAATGGTTAAATTCTTCCCGTAGTTTAAGCCGGTTCACCGAGAATTCAACAGGGATATCTTTCGGTGTTTCATAAAGCGTTTCAAGGTTGCGGTTATAAGCTACCAAGGTCATGAAAGCACGGATAGCCTGTTCAGGAGTTTTATAGGAAGGAATACCTGCCTCAACAAGGATATCGTCGGCTTTGTGCATACTTTGTCCTCCAAGCCAGGCAGCCAAAATAGGTTTTTGTGTTGTACTTGCCAGGGCGCTGATCTCTTTGGCAGATGCATCCGGATTGGTCATTGCCTGAGGAGTGAGGATTACAAGGACAGCATCCACCTCTTTATCTTCCAATACAATCTGTGTGGCTTTAGCGATCCGCTTGGCCCGCGCATCGCCCAGGACATCGACCGGATTCCTGTGTGACCAGAAAGCAGGAAGATTTTCGTTCAGTTTTTCAATTGTTTCAGGAGTAAGTTCCGCAAGAACTCCGTTAGAGGCAATGAGCGCATCTGTGGCCATTACTCCGGGGCCGCCGGCATTTGTAATAATTCCCAGTCTGGGTCCGCGTGGATATTTATTCCTGCCGATCAATTCTGCTACACTAAAAATATCTCCAATTTCAAATACCCTTGCCAATCCTGCCCTCCGAAAAGCGGCATCATAGACAGCATCTTCCGATGCCATTGCTCCCGTATGGGAGGCTGCTACTTGTGCCGATTCGGCAAATCGACCGGCCTTATAAACAATAATCGGTTTTGTTCGTGCAAATGCACGGGCGGCTGTCATAAATTTTCTGGGATTCTGAATGGATTCGATATAAAGGATAATGCATTTGGTATTTTCATCTTCGCCAAAATAGTCGATCAGGTCGCCGAATTCAACATCAATGCTATTCCCGATGGAGACAAATTGTGAAAATCCGATTTTCCCTTCAATTGCCCAGTCAAGAACGGATGTGCAAAGCGCTCCCGACTGTGAAATGAAGGCTATGTTACCAGGTTTTGGCATGTCGGTGGAGAAGCTTGCATTGAGTTTCAAACCAGGGACAATAATTCCAAGGCAATTCGGGCCAATTACTCGCATCCCCTCGTATTTTCTGATTTCGGCTTTAATTTCGTCTTCCAGTTTTTTACCTTCATCACCGATCTCCTTAAACCCTGCCGATATGATTATCAATCCCCGGATACCTAAGAGACCGCATTCTCTGACTATGGAGGGAACTTTTTCAGCTGGAGTACAGATGATGCCAAGGTCAGGAACTTTTGGAAGACTTTTAATATCCCGGAAACAGGGAATCCCCATTACCGCTTCATAATCGGGATTGACCGGATAAACTACTCCCCGGAATCCTCCGCTAACGAGATTTATCAAGACTTTTCCGCTGACGCTGTTCGGATTTGTAGTGACTCCGATGAGAGCTATTCGTTGAGGGTTAAAAATGTTGTTGAGTTTGTGAATGTTCATAAGCGGTATAGTGCTAACAAGACAGCGAAAAAAGAGTAAGTAATTTTGATGCAAAGGTAAATGAAAACTTTCTTTCTTTGTATTATCAATGCTCCGGTTATGAGCAGACGATTTTTTAAATGTCTCCATCCCTTTAAATCGAGACTATATGTAAATGACTTTTATTGTTAACTCTAACTTTAATAAAAATGAAAAATGTATTTTTCCCCATTTCAATTTTATTGCTTGCCTCATCATTAATTCAAGCACAAAGTATCGATCAGAAATCCAAAGAAAAAAAGCCTCCTTTATTTGGAATTACCTTGTCCGGATTTGTCAAAACTGATATTTACTTCGACAGCCGTCAAACTTATGGTTTACGTGAAAGCCAGTTTCTGTTGTATCCTGAAAATGAAAATCCGGATGCCGAAGGAAAAGACATCAATGCTAAAGCTAATTTTAATATTCTATCCATCCAGACAAGGGTTGCCGGAACCATAACCGGCCCGGATGCTTTGGGAGCAAAGACTTCCGGTTATATTGAGGCAGAGTTTTTCGGGAATATCAATCCCGCAATCAATTCATTCCGGTTACGTCATGCATGGGTCAAATTGTCCTGGCCAAAAACCGAATTACTTGTCGGACAATGGTGGCATCCGATGTTTGTACCGGAGTGTTCCCCTTCAACTGTTTCTTTCAATACAGGAGCTCCTTTTGTCGTGTTTTCACGTAATCCCCAGATCAAGCTTACCCGGTTTTTCGGGAAGGTCAACCTTTCGCTTACTGCTTTAGCCCAGTTGGATTTTGTCAGCGACGGACCCTCGGGGACAAGCTCTAAGTATTTGCGGAATTCTGTCTTACCCGAACTAGATCTTCAGGTTCAGTACGTCACCCGCAACGCACAAAAAGGAATTGAGTTTATGATCGGAGCAGGATTTAATTTTTTAATGTTGACCCCCCGGCTTTCTTCTGATGTGATCGTTAAAAACGCCTTTGATACGGTTATTAACAATCTGGTTTTTCACCAGGAAGCCATAACCACCTCTTATAAAACCAATAGCAAGTCAACCGGTTTTGCGGCAAACCTCTATGCAAAATATAAACTACCGAAAATGACGCTTAAAATAGGAGGTGAGTATGGCGATAATAACTATTCCTATACTATGGTTGGCGGTTATGCTATTCGAAGCGTAACGGATTCTGTCAGAGGTTTTGTGGATTATGCGAATATCCGGTCCTTTGCTATTTGGGGTGAGCTTCATACCAATGGAAAAAAATGGCAACCCGGGATTTTTCTTGCTTATGGAAAAAATCTTGGAGCGGGTGAAGCTATTATCGGACCTGTTTATGCCCGTGGCAGCAATATCGATTATCTCTATCGTATTTCGCCCCGGATCTTACTTAATGTTGGGAAATTCCGATTTGCCACCGAGTTGGAGTATACCGTCGCAGCTTACGGAACTATAAGTGATAAGGGGTTTGTTTTTAATCCGAAAGAAATCGGAAACTTCAGGGTGTTGATGGGTGTATATTATTTTTTTTGATAGCTTTCCGGATCAACGGCTTTGGCTGTCCACAATGTCAGAAAACGGACTACCTTCGTCGTATCGTAACCCTTAATCTCCTTACTTTGATACTCAAAAGCATCCGAGTCCTGGGTGTGTATTTGATTTCCGTCTTGATCAAGGATCACAAAAACCGGATATCCGAAACGGTTTGGAAAATCAAAGTTCCGGAATAAGGTGAAATCCCGTTTTTCTTTTTCTCTGGGGATATTAAGAAGTAAATAAACATAATTTTCTTTCATCAGGGAATCAACTTCAGGAGTGCCGTTTACCAGCGCATGAAACCGCATACACCAGGAGCACCAGTTACCACCAAACTGGATTAAAACATTCTTATGTTCTCTTTTAGCCTGTTCGATTGCTTTTTTCAGGTCAACACGAACATCCTGATTTTCATTATAAGGTTGCTCCTTGATTTGGGCAAAGATTGTTCCTGCAGCCAATAAAAAAAGGATTGATAAAATTATTTTTTTCATGATTCCTGGCCTAAAAAGGTAAGATCTTTTTCCCCCGGGTTTCTTCAAGCACTTCAGCCATGGCCAGGTAAATTGCCGATAAACCACAGATGATCCCTTCATAACCGGCAATGGAACCAATTATAGTTGATCCTGTCCAGTCGCGGACGGCAAGCAGGAAAAAAAGGATCCATAAAGAAAGAAAAACAAAATTCAGGCAAATGTTTTTTCCGAAAGTTCCAATCCACATGAAAAAAGTAAAAATGCCCCATAAAAAAAGATACCAACCCATGAAAGCTTCTTCTGTTTTTACTCCTTTCCCGGTGGATATTTCGGGAAAAATCCAGAGAGCGACCAATGAAATCCAGAACAGTCCATAGGAGGTAAAGGCTGTTGTACCAAAAGTATTTCCTTTTTTGAATTCCATGATCCCGGCGATAACCTGGGCAATTCCTCCATAGAAAATTCCCATTGCCAGTATCATGGCGCTTACCGGGAAAAATCCTGCATTATGAATATTAAGCAGAACTGTCGTCATCCCGAAGCCCATCAGTCCCAAAGGGGCGGGGTTGGCCAGTTTGTTGTCCATATCATTCAGGTTTATGTCATAGAAGCAACGAAATAGCGAAGGAGTCAGACGTGAAAACTTCGCTATTTCGACACTTGATTTTACATTCCATACCGTTCAATAATCTCCTGTTTGGTTTTACCAAGGATTTCATATTTTTTACCAACTTTTTTAAAAGCATCCAGCGCTTTTTCAAGATGGTGAATTTCATGTCCAGCCGATATTTGTGTACGGATACGAGCCTGCCCCTGAGGAACTACCGGGAAAAAGAAACCAATCGCGTAGATTCCTTCGTCATAAAGGTCGCGGGAAACATCTTGTGAAAGTTTGGCATTGAAAAGCATGACCGGTACGATGGGGGTATTGCCTTCCTTTATTATCAGACCGGCATCAATAAGGCCTTTGCGCCAAAATTCGGTATTCTTTTCAAGTTTGTCTCTGCGATCGGTCGATGCAGAAAGAATTTCAAGCACCTTGATCACTCCGGCGACAACCGGTGGCGCTATGGTGTTGGAGAATAAGTAAGGACGGGCTTTTTGTCTGCACATTTCAACCAATTCCTTACGCCCGGAAACGCAACCGCCGGAAGCGCCTCCCAATCCCTTACCAAAAGTGGTGGTGATGATGTCAATCTTACCCATAACGCCATACTGTTCATGTGTACCACGACCCGTTTTACCGATAAATCCACTGGAATGGGAATCGTCTATAAAGAGTAAGGCGTCATATTTTTCGCATAATTCGACCATTTTATCCAGTTTAGCGGTATCGCCATCCATAGAGAAAACTCCATCTGTGATCACCATTTTCAGCCGCTTGTCGTTGTGCAGCTGAAGTTTGCTTTCCAGATGCTCCATGTCGGAATGTTTGAAAGTATCATGCATGGCACTGCATAGGCGGATCCCATCAACGATAGAAGCATGAACCAGCCGGTCTGAGATCATCACATCGTCTTTTGTCAGAACGGCTTCAAACACACCCGCGTTAGCATCCATACAAGATGGGAAAAGAATAGTGTCTTCGGTACCCAGAAACTTAGTAACCATTTGTTCCAGTTTTCTGTGGATATCCTGGGTTCCGCAAATAAACCTTACCGAGGACATCCCGTAACCATGAGAATCCAGTCCTGCGTGGGCGGCTTTTACTACTTCAGGGTGACTGGAAAGTCCAAGATAATTGTTGGCACAGATGTTTATGACTTTTTTCAGGGGGGCGCCGGAAGGAAATTCCACTTCAATGTCGGCAGCCTGAGCAGAATGGATGTAACGTTCCTGTTTGAACAATCCTGCATCCTTAAGACCGGTCAGGATTTCCGCGTATATTCCACGAATTTTATCGGTATAAGCCATTTTCTTCCTCCTTAATATTTAACATATTCTTTCACAAGTGCAATAATCTTATTGACGGAGTCAAAGGCTTCCGGTGTCGCTTTGTCGTCGGGGATGGAAATCTTGTATTTGTTTTCCAGAAATCGTTTCAAAGATACCATGGAGAAAGAATCCACGATTCCTCCTGAGATCAGCGGAGTGTCATAAGTAATTTCCGTATCATCTTCCACATATTCTTTGATAACATAATCTTTAATAACGTCTTTCATTTCTTCCATAAAGGGTTCTCCTATTGGTTAAAGTGTTTATTGGATAAAGTGTTTAAAATTCAAGGTGTTGTTATTTAAATTTTCTTAGTCGTTCTCAAGGGTGCTGGTATCCCCTATCTCTTCTCCCCATTCTTTTGCATGGAGTATGCGTCGCATGATTTTACCACTTCTTGTTTTGGGAAGCAGATCAATGAATTCAATCTCCTGAGGCATAGCCAGTGGAGATAATTTTTTTCGTACAAAATTCATAATATCCAGATCCAGATCTTTACTTGCCGTGTATCCCGGTTTAAGGGTTACGAAAGCTTTAACCACTTCCATATTCACAAAATCCGGTTTTGCCACGACTGCCGATTCGGCAACGGCAGGGTGTTCCAGCAACGCTGATTCAACTTCAAAAGGACTTACCAGGTGACCTCCTGTATTGATAACGTCGTCGTCGCGACCAACAAACCAGAAATATCCTTCACTATCGATTGAAGAACGGTCGCCGGGTAAGTACCAGCCATTTTGGAACTTCTTCTTATAGGTTGACTCATTATTCCAGTACATGCGCATCATGGAAGGCCATCCGGGTTTTATGGCTATTAAACCGATTTTCCCTGTTTCTTTAAAGGGTTCATATTTTTCGGGGTCAATGACGGTCGCCGTTATGCCCGGAAAAGGTTTCCCCATCGAACCTGGTTTGATCTTCATTCCCGGATAATTTGAGATCATAATCGATCCGGTTTCTGTTTGCCAGTATGTATCTAAAAATGGTTTCCCAAATACACGTTCGCTCCAAATTACAGCTTCACTATTTAATGGCTCTCCCACCGAAGCTAAATGACGAAGAGATGACAGATTATATTTTTTAATGACCTCTTCTCCGGCCTTCATCAGGGAGCGAATGGCCGTCGGGGCTGAATACCACATGGTAATTTTGTGCTTTTCAATGAACCGGTACCAGTTGTCGGCTGAAAAACCGGCATCCAAAACGCATTGAGTAACCCCGGTGCAAAAAGCTCCAATGATTCCATAGGAGGTTCCTGTTACCCAACCGGGATCGGCTGTACACCAGTAGATATCATCATCCCGCAAGTCCAAAACCCATTTACTGGTCAAATATTGTGAAATAAGTGAATAGTGAACATGTTTCACTCCCTTAGGTTGTCCCGTAGTGCCGGAAGTATAATGAAGAACCGACGGGGATTCGGCGGTAGTCGGATAAATTTCGAATTTTTCAATTTTTTCTGCAGTATCCATGTTAAATGCCACTTCCCGATCCTGAAGCGGTTTTCCGGGATCATAGTCAACGATGATAATATGCTTAAGGAATGGCATTTTTTCCAGGATCTTACGAACTTTGGGGACATGCTTTCTTTGGGTAATAATGGCTTTTGTCTGAGCATTTTCAAGGCGGATAAACAGAGATTCGTCGCCAAACGCAGAAAACAAAGGTTGGGCGATAGCGCCTATTTTAACAATTCCCAAAAAACCGATATACAGTTCCGGGATCTTATCCATAAAAAGACAGACCCTGTCTTCCGGTTGGATCCCAAGACCCCTGAGAAAATGTCCAATGGTGTTACTGTTAAGGCGAATATCATTGTATGTGTAAATTTTTTCCTGGCCTGTTGAACCCTCCCAGATTAATCCCGGCTTGTCGGCTTTGCCCATTTGACAGATTCTATCTGAACAGTACCATCCGATGTTGATTACATTACCGGGCTTATATTCCAGCTCCTTTTCAGAAATAGCCCAGTCGAAGTTTTTTACGCGTTCGTCGTAAGAACCAATGTTTGACATGCTTCTTTTGTTTTGATTTGTTTAGTTTTTTTCTATGATTACAATGGCGGTCGCCATCTCTGTAAGATGGGATAAAGATACATGAATTTTTGAAATTTCCTCTTTTTTCAACAGTTCTTTCGCTTTCCCATAACCTCTGATAGAGGGTTTTCCAAGTTCATCAAGATAAATTTCAATATCAGCAAACCGGATACCATATCTCCAGCCGGTTCCAATCGCTTTCATAAATGCCTCTTTCGCGGAAAATCTAGCGGCATAATGTTGGTATTTGTTTGTCTTCGACTCGCAATATAGAATTTCCGCGTTGGTGAAAATGGTATTCTTGAAACCAATATCCCGTTCCATCGTGATTTGGATCCGGTCAACTTCAATCATATCGATACCCGTTCCGTATATCAAATAGCGCCAAATTTTTTTCCGACTTTTGTGAATTTTTCGACGGCAAATTCAATCTGATCCTTGCTATGCGCTGCCGAAATTTGTGTTCTGATTCTTGACTTTCCTTTAGGAACGATCGGATAATAAAACCCAATGACATAAATTCCTTCTTCCAGTAGTTCATTGGCAAAAGACTGTGAAAGCTTGGCATCATTTGGAAGATGTCCAAATAAAACAGGGACAATCGGATGAACTCCCGGTACTATGGTAAATCCCGCCTTTTCCATTCCCTTTCTGAAAAGCTGGGTATTGTTGTATAATTTATCGTGCAGTTCCGTTGTTTCCGATAACAGGTTGATGACTTCCAGAGTGGCTCCTGTAATTGCCGGCGTCAGAGAATTTGAAAACAGATAGGGACGGGAACGTTGCCGTAAAATATCGACGATTTCTTTTCTTCCGGAGATACAGCCCCCAGAAGCGCCTCCCAGCGCTTTCCCGAAAGTTGTGGATATAATATCGACCCGCCCTTGTACGCCGCAATATTCGACGGTTCCCCGTCCGGTCTTTCCTATAACCCCCGTGGCATGACTGTCGTCGACCATAACCAGGGCGTGATACTTTTCGGCAAGATCACAGATTTTATCCACCTGTGCAATAGTGCCATCCATGGAGAAGACACCATCGGTGACAATCACCTTGTATCTTGCCTCGCTGGCATCCTGGAGAACTTCCTCCAGATCCTCCATATCATTATTTTTATACTTGAACCGCTGTGCTTTACAAAGACGTACTCCATCGATAATCGAAGCATGGTTCAGTTCATCAGATATAATGGCATCTTTCTCTCCGAAGAGGGGTTCAAAAACGCCTCCATTTGCATCAAAGGCTGAGGAATAAAGAATGGTTTCCTCCATTCCAAGAAATTCACTGATTTTTTTTTCAAGTTCTTTATGGACTTTTTGTGTGCCACAAATAAACCTTACCGAAGCCATTCCATAACCATATCGGAAAAAAGTATAATTTGAGGCTGCCATTACACGGGGATCAGAACATAACCCAAGGTAATTGTTTGCACAAAAATTTAATACCTTCCTTCCATTGGTTTCAATTTCAACTCCCTGGGGAGTAGTAATTATCCGTTCCGTTTTATAAAGACCATCTTGCCGGATATTGTCAAGCTGTTTCTGTAAGTATTGTTGAAAATTTCCGTACATTTTTCCTGGTTAATTTCCTTTAAATCAAGTTTCAAAAATAGAAAAAATTTGACTCTAATAACCAATTAATTATCTTAGTACCTTTGAAATTCAACTAAAAACTCATTCTATGAAGAACAGAACATTAAACATTCTTGGAATGTCAGCTATTTTCATGATTCTTTTATTTTCTGTTGGCTGTAAGAAAACATCGGAACCTCAGTATCCGCAATTGATTGGGCAATGGCTTGAAATCACAGACCCGGATACGGTTTCTTTATATGTAGATAATGTAGGGGGGGCGCTTTATGTTACTCAAATGTTTGTCAGGGTCGGTCCGGATGGCAACTTTATACGTTATTCCATGAGCAGCACATCAGGGCTGGCAGCAATCAATGAGAGCAATTATTTTTACCTGACTCTTGAATCGGGAGGTAAGGATGGACCGACTTATCTGGATGGAACTTTTAATCCTACGACATTAGTTCTGTCAGGAACTTTTGCTTATTATCCTTTGGGAGATACTGTCCGGGTCAATTACCCATACACCATTCAACGACCTTAATGAAGAAGGATGCTAAAGAAAATTCCGGTTGTTTTGTTATGTTTGTCGGTGCTTCTGACTGTTTTTGCCTTTCAGGGATGCAAAAAAAATACCGACCCGGGGCCAGAGTATCCCCAACTGATCGGACGGTGGAATGGCTTTACTTCCCAGAGTCAACCAATAAATATCTATGTAGATTACATAGATGGCTGGTTTACGGTCTATCAATTCAATATTGTTGTCAATTTTAATTCGGGCGGATCACAAACCATTTCAAATTTTATTCCGGAAGGGATCACCGGTATCAATAACAAATATTTTTCTTTGTCGCTGGGATCCGGAATCTATGGAGCTGCATTTCTGGATGGCACATTCGATGTGAGCAATATGACACTGGCCGGCACCTTCAGGATTTACAATCCCAAAGATCCAAACGATGCTACTTCCGGTTTTTATTCAGCGTTAAAATATTAATGATTTGAGAGATGGAAAACTTTACATCGTACAATCCAACAACCTTACATTTTGGGAAAAATATCCTCTCGTCCATTGCTCCTGTGTTGTTGGAATACGGGACAAAAGTCCTGCTGGTATATGGTAAAGGGTCGATAAAAAGAAACGGTTTATACGATCGGATTAAAGATCTTCTGATAAAAAATGGAATGGAGGTTTATGAATATGCTGGAATAAAGCCAAATCCTCAGGTTCAGGATGTCGATGCCGCGGCTGATCTTGGGAGAAAAAATAAAATTGATGTGATCCTTGCGGTTGGGGGTGGTTCGGTGATCGATTCGGGAAAGATCATCTCCATTACAATCCCCGTCAATCATTCTGCGTGGGATTTTTATACCTATAGGAAAAAACCCGAAAAGTCGGTCCCGCTGATTTCGGTACTTACCCTGGCAGCCACCGGGACCGAAATGAATTCATTCGCCGTACTTCAGAATCCTGATACCCAAATCAAATCGGGATATCAGAGTGTGTTTATTTATCCTAAGCACTCCTTTCTTGATCCTGAATTGACCTTTTCCGTCCCAAAAGACTATACTGCTTATGGAATCGCTGATTTGATTGCTCATTGTTTTGAGAACTACTTCAGCGTCGGAGAGTCAACCCTTACCGACCGGTTTATCATTTCCATCGTCCGGGAAGCAATGAAATACGGACCGCTTCTCCTTAACGACCTGCATAATTATGAACTCCGGGCACGGATTATGTTTGCAGCTACCATGGCCTTGAATGGTCTCACTGTTCAGGGAAAGTCTATGGGCGACTGGGGCGTACACAGTGCCGGACATGTTTTATCAGTACTTTTTGATGTCCCGCATGGCGCTTCTTTAACAATTGTTTATCCTGCATGGATGAAGTTTTTCAAAACCCAAATCTCCGACAGGATTGCAGAACTCGGATCGGAATTATTTCAAAGCTCAATAACAGCGGATGAATCTATTTACCGGATCGAGATGTTTTTCAAGTCGATCGGGTGTCCCACTCGTCTTTCAGATCTCCAAATACCGGGCGACCCTCGTCAATCTATCTATCAGGCAATGGTCATAAACAAAGTGACTGGCGCATGGATGAAACTAAAGGAAAAGGATTATTTCGACCTGATTAATCTTTTTTTGTAGTTTACCTGATTGTTTTTAAATTCAGTTTTCGTAAAAGTGGCGCCACTTTAGCGGTTATTCCCACCACTGTCAATGTCATTACCCCGCCAAAAATCACAGAGGGAATAAGTCCCATGATCTTTGCAGCGAGTCCCGATTCAAAGGATCCGATTTCATTTGATGATCCGATAAAGATACTGTTGACAGAGGCAACACGCCCCCTCATCTCGTCGGGTGTAAGCAACTGCATGGCGGTCGACCTGATGATAACACTGATATTGTCGAACATACCGCTCAACATCAGGAGTGCCAGGGAAAGGTAGAAATTTCTTGATAGAGCAAAGCAGATAATGGAAAGCCCAAATCCAAATACTCCGATCATCATGTACTTTCCGGCTCTGATCATGGGAGGCCGGTATGCAAGAATGAATGACATGATGACGGCGCCTATCATAGGAGATGCGCGGAGGAAACCAAGTCCCTGGGGGCCAACTTTCAGGACCTCGGCTGCAAATATAGGAAGCATGGCTACTGCTCCGCCAAATAATACAGCAAACATGTCGAGCGACATGGTTCCCAGTAGAATCTGATTTTTTAATACAAATTTTAATCCCGAAGATAATCGTTGGTATAGCGACTCCCCATTGTCTTGAATTATCACCGGTCTGTTTTTCACGAAACTTAGCAATACAAGAGCCACTAATAAAAAGAAAAGGACGGAAAGATAAGCTACTCTGACCCCAAAAAAGCCATATATCATACCTCCGACGGCTGGTCCCGTAATGGCTCCTATGTGCCAGACGGTACTACTCCAGGTTGACGAGTTTGCATAAAAATCCCGAGAAACCAGTTGTGCCATCAAAGCAATAATTGAAGGATAAAGAAAAGCTCTTGAAACTCCTGAGATCGCAACAACGAAATAGATTGGTAAAACGCCAAGTGCTTTTATAATTCCCAGGGAATTGATTGAAAAAAGAAAGAGCATGGAAGTCCCGACAAGGAATACCAGGGTAAAGAGGAGAATTATTCGTTTCCGGTTATAACGGTCAGCGGCATGACCGGCAAATAAAGCAATTGAAATGTTTGGAAGAGCTTCGGCAAGTCCGATTAAACCCAACGCCAGCGGATCTTTTGTAAGTTCATACATTTGCCATCCAACGATGATTCCCTGCATTTGAAATGCAATGGTCGTAAAAAACCGGAACGTCAGAAAGAACCTGAAATCACGAATCCTCAGAACTGCAAAGGCATCGTGTTTAGGTGGAATTGTATCCTGGACGACCATAAAGGATAATATGGATTCAAAAAAACCCGGTTATTCTAACCGGGTTCAAGATACGATGAAAGTCGAGCCTATTCTTCTTCTGTTTCCTGGTCTTCATATGCTTTCAGTAACTTATCCTGAATTTCACCAGGAACTTGAGCATATTCAGAAAATTTCATGTTGTATGTGGCACGACCGCTTGTAATGGAACTAAGCGCCGTCGAATACCGGTTCATCTCGGCAAGGGGAACTCTGGCAATGATCTTCTGATAATTACCTTCGCTATCCATTCCCATGATGATGGCGCGACGACCTTGAAGGTCGGTCATAACTTCGCCCATTTTTTCTTCCGGAACGATGACTTCAACATCATAGATGGGTTCCAGAATCTTGGGCCCCGCATTTTTAAAGGCTTCTTTGAACGCATTACGGCCGGCAAGTTTGAACGATATTTCATTCGAATCAACAGGATGCATTTTCCCGTCATAAACATTGAAAACGATATCGCGGGCATAAGAGCCGGTAAGCGGCCCTTCCTCCATTTTTTCCATAACCCCCTTCAAAATAGCTGGCATAAAACGGGCATCAATGGCTCCTCCGACTATACAGTTATTCATCTGAAGTTTCCCTCCCCATTCCAGCTCAATGACTTCACGTCCGCGGATTGGAAACTCGTTTTGCTCCGTCATTCCTTCTTTGTACGGCTGAATCATCATATGAACCTCGCCAAACTGGCCGGAACCACCGGACTGTTTTTTGTGACGATACATTGACTTTGCCGATTTTGTAATGGTTTCACGGTAGGGGATGCGTGGCGCATAATATTCAATGGGGATTTTTTCAAGTACCTCAACATGCCATTTAGCCAGGTTAAGGTGAAGTTCTCCCTGTCCCTGGAGAATCATCTGCTTCAACTCCCGCGAATATCCCATTATTAAGGTTGGATCCATTTTAGCAAGTTCGTTCAGGATGCTACTGATCTTTTCGTCATCAGCCGTACTTTTTGCTTTAACTGCCACTCTGAATTTCGGATCAGGATAAACCAATGGTTCAATGATATCGTCGGGATTTTTAGGAGAATTCAGCGTGTTGTTGGTGTGACAGTTCTTCAGTTTTATGGTTGCTCCGATATCTCCGGCAATCATCTTTTCAACTTTTTCCCTGTTCTTTCCATTCACAACGAAAATCTGCGAAACTCTCTCTTTTGATTGACGGTTTGGATTAATCATATCTAACGCTTCTGTGATCTCTCCTGCATAAACTTTAAAGTAAGATATCTCTCCCAAATGCTGCTCAATCGAGGTTTTGAAAATTAGCGCAGAGGCTTGTTCCGATGAATTGCATTTTAATATTTTTCCCTCTGTGGTTTTTATTCCAGGCATCTCGTCGGGAGCGGGAACATTGGCTGTAATAAACTCGAGGAGTCGGGTAATTCCCATATTCTGTTTTGCGCAAATACACATCACCGGAAAAATGGTTCGATTTATCAGACCGCTTGTCAGGGCTTTTTGTATTTGCTCTTCGGTCAGTGTTCCTTTATCAAAGAATATTTCCATGAGGGATTCATCTTTCGATGCAAGTTCTTCAATAAGTGTTGTATGCATCTTCTCAGCCTTTCCCTTCTCTCCTTCAGGAATATCGGTTATTTCGGGTTTTCCCCCGCCAGCAATAAATTTATATTGCTTCATTTTCAATAAGTCGATAATAGCGTTAAAACCGGAACCGGCATTAATGGGATATTGCACAGGGGTTACATTCTTACCAAATTGCTGTTTCAGCTGACGCAAGGTTTCATCATAATTGGCATGTTCCTGATCAAGATGATTGATAAGGAAAATAACGGGTTTGTTGCTTTTGGTGGCATATCGCCAGGTGATTTCCGTTCCGACTTCAACGCCATTCTGCCCGTTGACAACCATAAGTGCCGTATCGGCAACGCGAAGGGCAGATATAACTTCTCCACAAAAATCGTCAAAGCCCGGAGTGTCAATGATATTTATCTTATTGTTCTCGAAGAGCGTGTAAAGAATGGAAGCTGAAACAGAATTCTGGCGTTCAAGCTCGATAGGCCGATAATCGGAAACCGTATTTTTATCTTCCACTGCCCCCTTGCGGCTGATCACTCCTCCTTCGAAAAGCATGGCTTCCGCTAAGGTGGTTTTTCCGGATTTTGCACCACCAATAAGGCAGATATTACGGATTTCACTTGTTTGGTAAACCTTCATGGTAAACGAATGTTATTGAGTTATTAAATGAAATGATTAACTTCTGAAAAGGGCTGCAAAAGTATTAAAAGATATGGAATAAACAAAGAAAGACCATCAATAACAGTAAGAAATAAAAGAAGTTCCGGAATTTATATGGTTTGTTTTAAACTTGTTCTTTGATGATCTTCCAGCGATCCTGAGGCATTTTAGCGCCCATCACTTCGATGACATTGCCTGCTAAAAGTGTACCGAGCTCACCGCAGCGTCGTATTGGTAAACCATTGGCATGCCCATAGAGAAATCCGGATGCATACAAATCACCAGCTCCTGTCGTATCAATCGGATCTACCCGAATCGCTCCGATTTTAACAATTTCATTTTTTTGTTTTATTAAAGATCCTTTGCTTCCCGTTTTTACGATGGCGATCTCCACATTCTTACCCAGCTCATGCAAGGCATTCATCGGATCATGCCCCGTAAAGGATTTTGCTTCCTCTTCATTTGCAAAAAGAATATCCACATACTCACGGATAATGTCTTGCAGGAATTCAAGGTTTGATTCTACGACATTATAACTTGCCAGATCGAGCGATACCAATAATCCGTTCTTTTTTGCCAATTGTATTGCTTTTTCGATCAATCCATGATTTTGAACGAGATATCCTTCAATATGAAAATAATCATACCCTTTGAACATGTCTTTTCTCAGGTTTTCAGCAGAAAGTTCTATCGCGGCTCCGAGAAAGGTCGCAAAAGTACGCTCGGAATCAGGAGTGACAAGTGCAATAACACGACCGGTTTCCTGTTTACTGTGAATCATTACAGGGGTTACCCCGGCATTAATTAATTCACGAATAAAAAAGCCACCCAGTTCATCCTCTCCAATAACGCCTATATATCCGGTCGGAGCTCCCAGCATGGCTAATCCATGAATTGTATTCGCTGCCGATCCACCGGTAGACTGACTTTTTGCATAATTTTTCAGGGCGGAAAGTACAGAGGTACTTCTTTCTTTATCGACAAGTTGCATACTACCTTTGGGCAGATTGAGGATGTCAAGAATACCATCACTTTCCAGGCAGATCATGATATCTACCAGCGCATTCCCCATCCCTAATATTTTTTTCATCGAATTCCTTTTGATTGAGCGCAAAGGTAACAAAAACAGTCATTCGCCGTAGTACATACGAAACAGGCAAAATTGTCGTACTTATTTAATCAATAAAAAATGCCATTCCTCTTTTTGAAATCCGTAAATTTGCAAACGCATGATAAAAGCCTTTGGAATTACAATATTAATATTTAGTGGTTTCGGAATTATTGGTTTCGCCGGTAATGACGATTGGTCCGGCAATAAGAACAAATCACAGGGAAATGAGTCTACTATTGAAACAACAAAAACGATCCTCGTAAAACAGACTATTTCATATAATAAGAAATGGGATCATTATCTGCTTTATCCCAATGGCTATTATTATCTTCCCCCGGAGGTCGACTATTCCTATGGAAAGATGAAGGAAATCGAAAATTTCAAAGTCAGGATCATGCCAAATCCTGTTTCCGATATCTTGAATATTATTTATGATATGGATCACAAGGGACCTGTCACCATCGAATTATTGACTTCTGAAGGGGTGCTTGTTCAAATTTTACTACAGAGAACAGAGCCGGCCGGACATAAAGTACATTCATTTAATATTTCCGGAAAAGTTCGCCCGGGGATTGCCTATATCCGATTTAAAGCAGGAGATATGGTCAAGGTCGAACAACTTTGTATAAACTAACCGCTCCAAAATATTTATATTTTTGCTCACCGACCCCTCAGCAAGTTGCTGGGAATGTGTTCGCAGTGATTCAACCGCAAATAAAAACGTCAATGGAATCGAAAAAACTCTTTCCCTCGAAAGAACAGGTTATAGAACCAAATCACGTTGAAACAGAAACCGCTATTTTTTCCGGCGGGTGTTTTTGGGGTGTTGAATATTATATGAAAAAAGCGAAAGGGATAATTTCGACAGAAGTCGGTTATACGGGTGGAACAAAAGAGAGACCCACTTATGAAGAAGTTTGTAAGGGAATCACAGGACATTATGAGGCTATACAGATCGTATTTGATTCCGGTAAAACCACTTTTGAAGAAGTTACAAAGCTTTTTTTCGAAATTCACGACCCGACCGAGTGGAATCGTCAGGGGCCTGACTTTGGGGAGCAATATCGGTCTGCGGTTTTCTACCGGACAAAGGAACAAAAAGCAATAGCTGAAAAGTTAATCCGGATCCTAAAGGAAAAGGGATATCCTGTCGTTACGGAAGTCAAACCGGCAAAGACTTTCTGGAAAGCAGAAAAGTATCATCAGGATTACTACGATCATAAAGGAATGACCCCTTACTGCCATGGATACGTAAAACGGTTTTAATTCCTTTTGGTAGGCTATCTTAGAAAATAGCCGTACCTTTGCACCCCCCAAAAAAAATTTCCTTTTTATGCCATTGACAAAACTCAGAAATATAGGGATTGCCGCTCATATCGATGCGGGTAAGACCACGGTGACCGAACGTATTTTGTTTTTTACCGGCACCAATCGAAAGATGGGTGAGGTTCACGACGGACAAGCTACTATGGATTTTATGAAGCAGGAACAGGAAAGAGGGATAACCATTGCCTCTGCTGCTATTACCTGTGTGTGGAAAGGACATCAGATCAACCTGATCGACACACCGGGACACGTCGATTTTACGGTGGAAGTTGAACGTTCGTTGCGCGTAATTGATGGCATGGTTGCTGTGTTCTGTGCGGTCGGAGGAGTGGAACCCCAAAGTGAGACCGTCTGGAATCAGGCCGACCGGTATAAAGTTCCCCGTATTGCCTTCGTTAATAAAATGGACCGGACCGGGGCAGACTTTTCTGCCGTGGTAAACCAAATGAATAAGTACCTTGATGCCAATGCTTTTCCGTTTCAAATCCCGATTGGCTCCGAAGAAAATTTTCTGGGAATGATTGATATCCTTGATCGGAAAGCTATTCTCTTCCGGGAAAATATACCTGTAGAATCAGAGATCCCCGAAGAATATAAAAAAGCCTGTGAGGATGCCCGCCTGGCCCTGGTCGAAAAAATAGCGGAGTTTAATGAAGAGGTCATGGGGTTGTTTTTCGATGAAAAGGATGTTCCGACTGTTTTATTGAAAAAAGTGGCACGCGAAGCGACCCTGAAACTTCTGATCACTCCCGTATTCTGTGGAGCTGCATATAAAAACAAAGGGATACAACATCTGCTTGATGCCGTGCTTGATTATTTGCCCTCTCCGATTGATGTTGGCGCCGTAGTTGGGCTTGATGCTGATGATCCGGAAAAATCGCGAAGCTGTCATCCTTCGCCAAAAGAACCCTTTTCCGCATTGGCCTTTAAATTAATTCATGATCCTTTTGTCGGACAACAAACGTTTACCCGTATTTTTTCCGGGACCTTGAAAAGCGGGATGCAAGTGTTCAATTCGACAAAAAGAAAACATGAGCGCATTGGCCGCCTGTACAGAATTCATGCCAAAGACCGGGAAGAGATCTCCGAAGCCGGACCCGGCGATATTGTTGCCCTGATCGGGTTGAAGTTCACAAAAACAGGCGATACTTTATGCAGTGAGGATCACCGGTTATTACTGGAATCTATTCACATTCCTCCGACCGTGATCGAAATGAAGATTATTCCGGCTAAGCGCCAGGATCAGACAAAACTTGGGGAGGCGCTTCACAAACTTGCCATGGAGGATCCCTCCTTCAATGTCCGTTTCGACGAAGAGACGGAAGAGACGATTATTTCCGGAATGGGGGAATTGCATCTTGAAATCATTATCGACCGTTTAAAACATGAATTTAAAGTCGATGCAATCGTCGGTGAACCTGCTGTTGCATTCCGTGAAACTATCACGGTCGAAGTGGTATCCAACTATAAACACTCCAAGCAAACCGGAGGGAAAGGGCAGTTTGCCCATACAGTGATGCGTATCGAACCGAATGAAGGAAATGGATATGAGTTCATCGACAAAATCAAGGGCGGAGCCATTCCGTCCGAATATATCCCCTCCGTGGACAAAGGGATCCAGAAGACCATTGATCGCGGAGTCCTTGCAGGCTATCCCATCGTTGATGTGAAAGTGGTTTTACTCGATGGAAATTTTCATCCTGTCGACTCTTCCGATATGGCTTTTCAGACCTGCGCTTCGATCTGTTTCCGGCAAGGTTTTATGAAAGCTAATCCCATTCTTCTTGAGCCGATGATGAAAATTGAGATCAATACGCCGGATGAATATATTGGCGATGTCACCGGTAACTTGAATCGCCGCCGGGGGAGGATCGAAGCGATGCGCCGATACCGTAAAGGATCCCAGAAGATCACCGGATTTGTACCTCTTATGGAAATGTTCGGATATGCAACACATCTCCGCAACATCTCGAGTGGACGGGCAAACTATTCAATGGAATTCTATAAATATATGCCCCTGCCGAAAAACATGCAGGAAGAGGTATTAAAAGAACTTGAAGAGAAAAAACGGTCGGAACAGTAGGTTTTATTCTCGCATTAATAGGAATTTCATAGCTTGTGATTTCGTTCATGAAGTAATATTATTGCTATGAGCGATGACCGGGATTACTTAAGAAATACTTGAGTAATCCTGTTTTTTTTAAATTTTCAGACATCGACCTTATCATTAAAATCGTACCAATCTGTGATATTATGATTTATCAAAAAATATTATATTTGGTGAATAATTGCTTACCGTCATGTTAAAGTGTTAATTATTAAACCAATTCTAACCTATTAATTAACTTACGATTAGTATAGTATTATTAAATCAAGCCTTTGTATCGCAGCCCACTTTTTGTGTTATATCATTTTATGGATTAATTGCTGATTATTTTTCAATCAGCACCTGCTGATCCATTATAAATAAACTAATATAACGATATCATACTTCAGGAGTGGGGAAAATTGATCATAAATCATTAACAAAATAAAAATAATTTCCATGAAACACGTTACAATTTTCTTTTGCCCGTCCTTTTAAGCATGAGCATTACTTATGCACAAACTACGGTAGTAAATAAGGGAATAAACCTGTACACAGTGGATACAAATTCATCAAGTGGAAGTGCAGCCATTCAGTCTTCGAAAAAGAACCTTTATAAGGATTCCCTTGCAAGTGGTTGTTTTATAACTGGTAACGATTCAGATAGCCCGGCCTATAAACCTGTTAATATTTGTAATGGACTATGCTCTTTCGCAAAGCCGAATTCCATTGATATTAAAAATGCCGGATACGCTAATTCTGATATTGATAATTGGGATTCCAACAAGGTAAACATATCCAATATGATATTAAATCCTACCGGGATTCAACCGGAAGACGAGTTTTTAAAAGATTATTTAACGCCCCCACAAACAACATTTTTATCACGGCAATGCTATACTTTTAGCAATAACGGAGACTGGTGGGAGCAAGGTTTTACGATATATCAAACCACCTCATTTGTATTGCGTTTTGCAACTCAGTACGCCGCCGATGCTGGGGTTTTCGCTGATGACCAGCGATCAAATTTTGAAAATAATAGAACATTTAGCGGATGGGGTGGTTTAGATAACCTGATAGGTTATCATTACTTCACTTTTGCTCCAGGACATTATTACCTTGGAATGAGAAATCAGGTTTCAATTGAAAATACCGCTTCGCTTGAGTTGGATTTTAATATTAGTCTTCCCTCATCCGATAATTGTACTTTTTATGATTTCTATGTAAATGGGGTGGAAAACATTAGCTCAGGTGGGAAACTGTCGCAGGAATTTACGATTCAAAATGGATTCAGGTATTTTCTGGATGGAACCAATAGCGGTCTTGAAGTGTATCTAATACCCGGAAATGAAATTTCAAATTTTTTAAATAATCAGACTTTTCTATACTATACTGCTTACGCTCAAAATTCGTGCGGAGAAGGTCCGGGGTTCTTTGAAATTCTTCTTCCTGTAGGAACATATTACATGGTCGCGTATAATGCCTCTTCAGCTTTTCAATCTATCAATTACATTATGGAACGATGGAGGCAAAACAATAATTCCATAGATAATATTTCGGATAGAAATGCAATAATTATTTACCCCAACCCGGCGATTGATCATATCACCATAGAGAAATCTTCCGTGATGAATTCTAAACATGAAATGTTATCGGTTTATAATGTTCATGGTCAAATCTTAATTCAGCAAGCATTACAACAGGCAAAAACGGATGTTGATATTTCAAAACTTGAAAAGGGAGTTTATGTTATAAAATGTGAAAGTAGTGAAGGTATTGCTGTAAAAAGATTTATAAAAGACTAATAGACTGTGAGATAGCAGTCAAAGACCCCCTTGTTTCTAAGTTAAACTAAAAATGAAATATCATGGAAAAAAGAAGTATTGTTTGGATTTTTCTCTGTTTAAGTTTGGGAGTACTTATTTTCATTACGAACAGTTGCAAAAAAAACGAAACTCCTCCGGATCCAACACCCAATCCGCCACCCAGCTACGGTACGGTCTCTGACATCGATGGCAATGTTTATCTTACGTTAATCATTGGATCGCAAGAATGGATGGTTCAGAACCTTAGAACTTCCAGACTCAACGATGGCACGGCAATACCGTTTGTTGTCAACGAAACTGCATGGGGTAATTTGACTACTCCCGGTTATTGCTGGTATTATGCCAATTCCGATTATAAATACCCCTACGGAGGGTTATATAACTGGGCCACAGTAAACACCGGCAAACTAGCACCGACAGGCTGGCGCGTACCTACCGAAGCGGATTGGTTAAAATTAATTAACTATTTAGGTGGTACAGATATTGCGGGTGGCAAGATGAAAGAGCAAGGCACATCACATTGGCTGGCACCAAATTCAGATGCAACCAATTCGAGCTGGTTCTCCGATATTCCCGGAGGTATCCGGGGTTTTGAGGGGGGGTTCTTTCTATTTGGCTCAAACAGTTTTTTATGGTCTTCTACGGAGAGTTCCTTTTCGGAGGGATGGAGCGTAGGTTGTTCTTATTGTTTATCTTTGGTCTCCACCGGAGACCTTGCCAAAGGTGACGGTTGTTCTGTGCGTTGTGTTAAAAACTGATGTGCACAAGAGTATAAAGCAGTAAAGAACATCTACCAATATCCACTTTAGGATGACATTTCAAAAATTCTTTGGTTTCTTCGGCAATCTTCCAGCATGCGGATTTATTTACTTTCTCTTTAGACAAGTTTCTTGACTGATGTCCGTCCTCAAGAAATAGTACACCATACGGTTTTACAAGTCTGAAAAGCTCTGTCAGGAATACCAGAGTATTCCTGACCATATGAAACATATCCAGCGCATAAATTACATCCGCCGTATGAGACGGCATAAAGAGTGATTTTCCATCCGTAAGAACGGGTCTGACATTGTTAAGGGAATAAATAGAAAAATCCCATAATACTTACAAGTTTAAAAGTTTAAGGTGAAAAAGTAACTTAAGAAAGTCGTGATTAGACTTCTTAGTGAAACCCAGACCCTCATCATCAATGAAAAATAAAAGCGATAGTAATCAATATTAAATCGTATCTTGTAAAAAAGCGATATAAAAGGTAAAACCTATGAAGAAAGGCACGTTAGAACAGCGGATGAACAGAGAAAATAATCGGTTGAAGGTTCCTAACTCCAAACTCTTGAACGGATCATTAATTGGAAAGTTTCCTGTAGTACTTGACGGTGGTAAAACAATAATATATATTTCGGATATAAATAACGAAGCGGAAACACGCATTAGATATGAATTGCGTAGTAAAGAACCTTATAAATACCGTCGGTAAAAAACTAAAAAAAAGAGCGTATCTGGCTCGGCAGTTAAATTGATAAGGTTCAAACTCATTTTAATTCCTCTTTAAAAGTGAGTGAATTCAATACCCCGCTGCTTTTCAGTAACAGGTTGAAATTGCAAGCTCCGCAATTTTCATGATCGTGATCATGACCATCGCCACCAACAGCAAAACACGGAGGTAGCGGCAATGAGCTTGACCCCGGGAAGTAATCAGCTTCCGGTTGCACCATGCCAACGAATGTCTTTCTGGTAATAGGGAAGATCCTTCCTTCGAATACCGTTCCCCAAACAGGAACGTCTTTTATCTTGATTGGCTCAACGGTCAGAGGATTTTCTTCAAGTATTGTGAAATTGGCAATCTTGCCCGGGGCAATGCTGCCAAGTTCATTTTCTTTTTGCCATGAGTAAGCCGCTTCAATTGTGATCGCTCTGAGTGCGTCCTCAGCACTGATTCTTTGTTCCGGAGCGGCAATGTGGCCCGACGGGGTGATGCGGTTTATGGCACACCAGGCAAAGAATAGGGGTTCTGAAGGTGCCATAGGGAGATCTGAATGGAAAGAAAGAGGGATATGGTGTTTTAGAACTGATCCAGCCCTTACCATGGAATTGGCACGCTTGGGGCCAAGGCCGTATTTACTGTATTTATCGGCAAATCCGACGGGATAATAAGCATTTGCACTTACAATTGCACCAAGTCTGGCAATCCTTTCAACTTGTTCCTCATCTGAATTGGCAAAATGAACGATCACGGTGCGGTGGTTAGCCCGGGGATTCTCTGTCATGCGTTTTTCAAGAATTCCAAGCAGGACTTCCAGCCCTTCATCCCCGTTGACATGGATGTGTATCTGATACCCTGCATTCCAGTATGCTCTGATGCGTATATCCAGGTTCTCGGGTGTGATCATCCATTCCCCGTGATGCGCCGGGTCGGGCTTTCCGTCAGCCCCCAGATAGGGCTCTTTCATCTTCATCAGTTGGGAGATGATAGCACCGTCGGCGAAAAGCTTGATTTGTTTTGGAAAGAATGAGACTTTGCCTGTGTTGTATGTGTTGATGATCTTCTCTCCGTCTTCTATTGCTTCAGCGGGGGGAATTCCTTTGTCGACATATCCTCTTCCGTCCACAATAAAATAGCTGTAAAATGGAACATCCTCCGCCCCGAGGACTTTTTGATATAGCTTCAGAATTTCCGGCGTGACCAGCGCGCCGGGCTCATTGAAAGCGGTAACCCCTTTGGAATGGAGGTATTCTATCATCTGATGCAGCCCGAATAAAAATCGCTGAGGAGTGATGAAAACTGAGGATAACGGTCCAATGATAAGGTCTGTGCCTGTTTCCCACCAATGACCATCTGCCCAGTTCACCATATTGCTTGCATCTCCCTTTCCTTTCATCATATCCTCAGTTATTCCGAGGGCATTGATGGCGGCTGTGTTTAAATAAAACTCATGACAGGAACGCTGCCAGATCATGATAGGCCTGGTCGGATTGATAGAATCCAGGATGTGGCGGTTCATGTTTCCATGCCAGAGATTGTGATACCCCCAGGAGAAAAGCCATTCTTTCTTATCTTTCATTCCGGAATCGGCAGCCTTTAGTCTTGTCAGGTATTCCTGAGGGGTGGAGGCAGCCTTGAAAGTTCTTTCGGGCATGACCCAATCCTCTGGTGCAATAACTTCAGTCGCAAGGGTCAATCCTCCGAGTACGGGATGTAAGTGTTGGTCAATGAAACCCGGAAGAATAATTTTAGAAGCAAAGGTTTCGTCCATAGTATATTTCGTTTCACCCAATGCCGCTTTTACATCCGGCAGGGAACCTACAGCAACAATGCGCTTGCCGAGAATGGCAACAGCAGTTGCTTCCGGATTTCCCCTTTCCATGGTAATGACTTTCTTCGCAGTGAAGATTGTCATTATCGGCGTGGAATCATTGGTCAGTTGGTTGCTGATCATTTGGTTCACTTCTCCCTGGGCAATTGAGGTTACCGGTATTCCGTACATTAACATCCACAGACTGCGTTTGATAAACGCTGAGAACTTTGAGTTTCTTTTCATGATAATTTTTCTTTAAATCCGTGTTTATCTGGGCAGTGGTTGAACCACCCGTTGCTCTATAAATAGTTTTTTCTTCATTATTAGTTCCGATATCCTCAATGTCTTTAACTTTCATCAGATCTACTGTTAAAAGGATACTGACTGTGATCATAAAATCGGAAAGTCTACCGGTTTCAGGGTTTACTCCAGAACAATAAAATTAGTAAAAAGTCGATTTGTTGTATATATTAATTGAAAAGGGTACCACATTTCAATTGAAAAGTATACCACTTATCGAAGTTAAACCAGTTGCTTTGCAGATGCAAAAGCAGCGTAAAAACGATGATAAGTATGGATACTAAACAA
>Ga0247841_10001340_pt1 | contig 56767 bp, 52 predicted proteins | sample LaCruzMarch2015__2_FD_192410 | JGI IMG/M metagenome (GOLD analysis project Ga0247841, IMG submission 192410) | Freshwater microbial communities from meromictic Lake La Cruz, Castile-La Mancha, Spain - LaCruzMarch2015_18m | ecosystem: Environmental > Aquatic > Freshwater > Lake | place: Spain... | reverse complement strand
ATATTCTATCTCTTATAAAACAGAGAGAGAGAATGGGCAAAACTCAAAAAAGAGGGGGGGTCACTATGGCCGGAATGGGGGGTCACCTTGCTCCGGAATAGGGGGTCACTATGCTCCGGAATATACAACGTGCAATTTGAGTTTGCTGCCTACGTTAGTGGTTAATTGTACCATTCACGGCTTGCACAGTCTTGGGCTGCTGTTACCACAGGGCTTTTCAATAGTTTACTCCACCAGCCCAATCCTCGCCGCTCATTGCCCTTGACCAGAATATACCGGCAGCATGGGTATGCCATCATTCGCCACTGCCCACCCCCGTTGAAAAAAACGGCGGCAGGCATCAGTTTGTTTATTCCGGATGCAAAGTTTGTTTGATCACCTGCTGCACCACTCAAGCTGATAATTTTTCAGCCATCGCAAAACGAGTAACATTTTTACTCGGCCTTTCAACTTGCTCCGCCTTCAAAATTCCAGCTTTTCGGATGCAGCAAGTGATCATGGTACGCCAGCGGAGCAACAGTCACTAACCAGCGGAAAGAAAAGGCCGCAGGTTAGTTCCACTAAATTCCTCAGTTATCCAGCCTGCTTCTGCCACCTATTGCACGCCTCATGCTTCGGGTGCAAATATTGGCAGATATCCCGGAACTATTCTTTTTTCGGTAATCAGTACAACGAGTAACGGCAAAGCATTTTTACCTCGATCTGTAACACATTAAAGTTAGCTTGTTATTCCAGGCTTCACTACGCGCCCTTGCCATGCACCAATTTCCCTTATCCAGTTTCAGTACCTAATACCAGCGGTGCATGTCAGGAGCGCTCCGCTCACCTTCCATAAAAGCTACTTTAATGAGTTACTCCCATCCCGTTCCTGATTTCCGGCACCGGTAAATGCCTTGCATTTTAGGCAGTTTGAGCAGGTTTGCAAGCCTGTATCGCCATTAACCAGCCTCTAAATCGCGTGGCCGCTTAATGTCAGTAAGGTTTTCGGTATTCCGGCCTGCTTCTGCCACCTTATTCGCCCTCGTCCCTCGGGCTTCATAAAGTGGCAGCTGGTAAGCCAACTGCCACCACCACCAACCCGCATTGAAAAAATGCCGGTTGGTTTGGTCTCTTTTCCCGGTATGCAAACCTGCTTCCCCACCACATTTCGCGCTCATTCTTCACGCTCATGTAGTGGGGCTGATAGCCGGCAGTATTTCGCTTTGTCGGTAAGGTTACAAAATCCAAATCTTATTCAAGATTACCTGCGAAATTTTTTGTATTGCAAGGCCAATGCCCGTTGGGTGCCGTCATTTTTTTTATCATTTTTATTTTTTGGGGTAAAAAAATGACCCGCAGCCTTGCAATACAAAAATTTCTACGGTAAAGGCGCCTAAGATTTGAATTTTCTGCAAATTTATATTTACAAGCAAGGCTCATGGGTTGGCGCCTCTCCGGTACCCTGATTACAGGCGATGCAATACCGTCTTGACGATCCGGTTTCCAATTAAAAGCCGTCCCAGGCAGGCATACCTGATCGCATCAATGGCATGATTAAACCGATCGACCGGGATGTTCATCGGTTTTCCCGATGCATCCTCCTTCCATTTGTAATTTTTCAGCTCTCTGATCAGGTTAACCGACCGCTTTGTAACATTGATCGGGTACCGCTTCAAAATATCGATCCCGGTCAGGATTGAATCCGGACCTTTAAAGGTGGGCATAATTTTGAAGCCCTCCTGGTGGATCTCCCAAATACACTTGGGCTGATTATCTGCAATGATCTCATCGGCACCGGTGATCCCCAGCTTTCTCATCCAGGTGCAGATGTCCGGATTGGTCAATCCCCGGGAGTAAATCAGTTCATCCACCCACAGCTCGCCGCCATCCATCCCGACTTTGACCAGGGCTGTCGGATCATTGCTAAAGCCAAAATCCATCCCGTAGGTGATCCACTTGCACGACTGCGGCCACCCATCAATAGTTCGCCAGTTCGTCAGCACAAGACCTGTGATTTGTCCGACTTCGCCCAGACCGTAAATCCGCCAGTAATTTTCATCCACCGATTTAAGGTTCTCAATTTCCGCAACCATTTCGGGAGGCAGAAACTGGATATTATCCAGGTAGGTCGAATGTATGAACGTGCAATCCTTGCGTGTCAGAACCTGGTCATAAATCCAGTGTTCATCCATCGATGGGTTGAAGTCCAGGAAGATTTGCTTTTCGGTTCTCAGCGAAAGTTGAACCCAGTCTTCCAGAGATAGTTCGTTCGCCTCGTTGATAAATAGGTAGGACCGTTTCGCCCCACGTTTTTTTTGCGGCTGATCCAGGCTCATGAACTCAAAAAGGTTTCCGTTCAGCAGGTAGGTGTTCTCGGTCTTGTTGTGGTTCCGCTCATCGTAAAGGCCAGCCGATTTGAGGATCTCGAAGAAATCCCGCATGGCCGATGCTTTCAACGCAGGCATCGATCGCCTGACGATGGAGAAAACCATGTCGTGACCTTCAAAAGCCTTCACCAGGATGAGTAATTGCAATATGGAAAAGGTTTTGCCTGATCGGGTACCGCCCTGGTTGACTACGATCTTGGTTGAGGCCTCATAATTTTTCCGGAATACTTCTGATACCTGAACATTCGTCTCCAATGGGTAGGGTTTTTATATTTGCTCCCGGCAGTACCGTAGTATGGATCACTTCGAAGGTGATCTTGGTGAGCTTATCCTCTGCCGGTCCAATGTCAACGTTCACCCGCTGTAGCTTTGGCCTGACATATTCCTGAAGCTGTATCCATAAATCGACCCGGTCTTTGCGTTTCAAACCCTTGATATCATCTTCCAGATTCTCTTCAATAATTTCAAGGATTCGTTCAAGCCGCTGTTTTTTCTCCGTTGTGAGCTTATTCGGGGTTCCTTTTGGCCGTCCGACATTCCCAGGCTTGAACCTATGATCGTTTACCAATGTCTGTTCCATGATTTTTCGTTTTTTCCCGTTGCACAACGATTACATATAATAATCTCGCCATATGTTAACCAGCTTACTTTTTGTAAATCATCTTCTCTATGGCGCTCACCGATACCCCGTAACAATCGCTAAGCTCTATTTTGATATTGGTGTAATTTCTTCCTCCCTTTTCATGGGCATGTCCTTTGCGTGCGTAATCAAAATACAGTTCTTTCACCAGCCATTTCTTTGCCGTGCTTACAGGCAGCAATCCCCTTACCACGAGATATTCTACTTCAATTCCGCAACGTTCCCTCAGTTCAACGACCACTTTTTCAGCTTCCGGGTCCATATATAGCCATTTCTTACAAAAATATACATAAATTATTCTCATTACAAGCTATTATTCAACTTTTTGCCGGTTTGTACTAAACATATACTTTAAGTCATTCGTATGTTTGTTAGGTTTAATCTTTCCCATCGGTATGAAATCATTTTCCACTCCACCCGTCACCTTCTCTGTTGCCTTTATCAATGAGGGTTCCGGGGTACTTCAGAAGGTCGTTGTAGCCCAGGCAGGCAAGGTAAAATCCTACTTCGAGGAGATCGACAGCGAAACGCTATCTCAGATCGTAAGCCTTGGGAATGCGAAGGAAAATGGGGTAAAGGCCCGCTTTGGCCACCCGAATATGTGCAGCAGTGCTTTTGGCACCTATATCGGAAGGTTCAAAAATTTCCAGCTTGATGGCCACAAGGTAACCGGTGATCTGCACCTGGACACGGTTTGCAAAAATGCCCCCGGTGGTAATTTGTACGATTACATTCTCACCATGGCAAAGAAAAACCCGGATATGTTCGGGGCCTCCATGGCATTCATTCCGGGGGAACCTGAAGTAGGCGCCGGAGAATTTCCGCTGGTGCGCATCGAGGAACTTCTGGCCACCGACCTGGTGGACGATCCTGCCGCAACCACCTCGTTGTTTGCACAGGACTCTTTCTCATACCAGGCCACAAGGTTTTTGGATGAGAACCCGGCGATACCCTATTACATTGCCCGCAATCCTGAATCCATCATTGAATTCATGCTAAAATATTTCTCTAAAACTGATTTTATGAAACCAGAACTTTTTCAAAGGATTAAAAACCTTTTCAATCCTGCTCCGGAAGGAGTCCGGCCAGACACGCTGGCATCCTACAATCAGGCGATCGAGTTACTCGAAGCCGATCATCTGCAAGAGATCACCAGCCTGGAAGCTTCCTCCCAGTCGAAGATTACTGCAATTGAACAGCAGCTTGCCTCATCTGCCGACCAGCTTGCAACCTCCGTGGCCGGTGCCACTCTGCTTGAACAGCAAGTCAAAGATTTAACCGCCCGGGTTGCCACCCTGCAGGATCAATTGAAAGCAGCGCCTACCACAGTCGATTCATCCGATCCCCAGGTCAAAGTCGGCCACCCCGAGGTAAAGTTCGGCAAAGAACTCCTAAACGAAATGCCTTCCCATCTGAAGGACAAACTCAAAAAATAAAAATATTTAGTTTCAAATCTCCAAATTTCCACATCCCCAAATCCCTTCGCCATGTCAAACATCTTCTCCCACGGGATCTCTCCCGCCTTCACCAAGCAATCCATCCATGATTTTTTTATCTCCCCGTTTTTCATGGGTGAAGACATCCGGGGCGCTATCACCGTTCGCTCCGATATAAAGGGCACAGAACTTCTGAATAAGATTTCCCGTCCCTCTTTCATCACCAAGCCAAAATCTATCGCCGGTTTCACTGCGGCAGGTTCTTTTGCACTCTCCACCCAGTCCATCACCGTGGCGCCAATGGCCATGGAGTTCGAGCAAAATGCCCGGGCCTTCTGGGGTTCAATTGTTGAACAATTGTTAGCCACCGGCTATAAGGAAGACGATATCGAGCAGATGAAACAGCCCGATGTATGGAACAAGATCATGCTGCCCATCATTGCCCAGGCAGGTCAGCAGGATCTCATCCGTCAAATGTTCTTTGGTAATACGGTCCAGGAAGTATTATCTTCGGGTATCCCCACAGGGGTAGTGGATACCAATTTTTCTGGTTATCAGGGCTTCTTAAATCACTTCATCAAAGACCTGTACGCCGGCACCATCCCTTCGGCGCAGCATGTGGCTGTTGCTTCGGCAACTTCCGCCGTCAAAGCTGAAAAAATTCTTACCTATACCGCTGGTACAGACACTTATCTGGTGTTGACCATCAACGGCGTAGCCTATTCCCAGGCATACCGTTCAAGTGCAACGGTTACCTGCAATGATTGGCTTGCCACCCATAAGGCGACGGTGGAAGCCCGTGGTGGTGCATTGAGTGGTGTTATCGTAACCAACCCCTCAGCCGGTGCAATCAAAGTCGTTAGCAAGTTCAAAGGACAGGATTTCACCTTCACCGGAACGGTTACCGGAAACGGATCTGTTGCAGCTTCCGGCGTTGTTGCTGCCACCAAACAGGGTGCATTGGCCGCCAATGAGGCCGATGGAACCTTCGAGGACATGATCGATGCAGCTCGTCCCGAAATGTTCGAATTTCCCCTGGTATTCATGTGTACCCGCTCCATGTGGCGCAACCTGGTCCATACCGTCAAGGCGAAAACCACAGGCGACCTTCCGCTCACCATGATGCTGGGTGGTCTTCCAGTTCCCTCCTACGAAGGTTATCCTGTGCTGGTTCGCCCCGACTGGGATACCTGGATCGCAACCTACCAAAACGGAGTACAGCCCCACCGGGCGCTGCTCACCACCCAACAGAACCTCATCTTCGGAACCGATGGGTTAATGGATCCTACCGACATTGAATCCTGGTACAATCCTGATCTCCAGATGCGCCGTTACCGCGTGCAGTACAAAGCCGCAACCGCCTATCTCCATTCCGAACTTTTAGTCCTCGCCGGCTTCGGAGATTAATTCATTTTCAAATCCCCACATCCTCAAATTTTCACATCCTCAAATCCTCAAATGTCTACCAAAAGGACCCATAAAACTCAGCCTTCTCCTCGTTTCTACGAGTTCTCCTACAATCCTGTGCTTGATTTGTTTGATACTGACTATTTATTGGATCGTACCAATGTCACGGTGTTTGTACCCTTTGGAGACGACAATGCCCTGCCTCGGCAGCTCATCAAGCTGGCCCGTGAGGTACCCGTGCACCGGGCTATTTTGAACTCCAAAACCAACTACATCCTGGGCCAGGGTGTCCAGTCCTCCGATCCGGCTACTTCGGCTTTCCTTGACAAACCAAATAATCAAAAAGAGTTGTTTGCTGTTACGCTCAAAAAGCTCTGTTTCGATTACCTCACATTTGGCAACTGCTATTATGAGATAGTTACCAATAAGCAAAAATCCTTCGTGTTCCTCTACCATCAGGATGCAACCCATGTCAGGCGTCATTTTGACGGCAGGCAGGCGTTGATCCATCCCAACTGGGATTTATTCCGTGGCAACGGCGATATGAACCTGAAAGCCATCAACCTTTTTCCGGATTTCTCTGCCGGCGATGACGGACTGCTCCATTCCATCGTTCAAATCAAAGACTACGAGCCGGAGTTCGTTTTCTACGGGATCCCTTCTTACTTTGCCGGTATCCGAAATGTCATCATTTCCGGGCTCACAAACATCTGGAACCAAACCCGTCTCGAAAAATCCTTTGCAAGTCCAGGCATGCTGGTTATCCCGGGGGTGAACTCCGAGGCCGATGCAGCAGCGTTAGATGCAGTAATGTCAACCTACAAAGGCGCATTGGGTTCTGCTTCAGGTGAATTTATCATGCAATACCGTGCCGATGCAGCGCCTGGGGTTACTCCGGGCGAAGTTAAATTCGTTCCTTTCAACCGCGACAATGAGGCACATTGGCTCGATTTGCATACCCAGAGTGAACTCTCGCTCATCACCATCCACAACTGGTTCCCTTCACTCACACCATACTCCGATATGAAATCCTCGTTCGAATCCGGACGAATCCTCAATGAATACGAGGTGGCCATGGCCACCGTGATCAAACCGATCCAGGAAACCTTTCACCAATCCCTGCAAACAGCCCTTGCAGCGTGTGGATTACAGCTCAAAGACCTCGAGTTTATTAATTCTCCGCCCATCTCGCGAATCAACCCGATGAATTTTGTCTGGGAAGTTCGCCGCGACTCCGGCCTCGACTTCGACAAGAACGACCCTGCCCAGCAACTCCTGGTCCTCCAACTCCAAAACACCTTTGCATCTAATATGAAAAATCCTAATGCCTAATGCCTATTGCCTATTGCCTAATGCCTAATCCCTGCCTATGTCCTCCCTCATGACCCCGCTCGAAATTATCACAATAGCTTACATCACCGAGCTTGACCCGGCCATGATCAAGGATTCCTTCATTCTCACGGCCCAGGTCCAATACATCAAACCCGTGCTGACTGCTCCGCTCTATGATGATGTGCTACTCGATCCTAATGGCTCTCTCTATGGCACCCTGGTCGATGATTACATCAAACCTTGTCTGGCATACTACGTCAAGGGAAACATGCTCAACCAGCAATTGCTCGAAACATCTCAATACACCACCGGCAGCGATCCTGCATTGGCTCAATCTCTCATGGACGTTTCAACAGCCGTCATGATCTCCCCCGAACACCGCCGCGATATCGTCAAGGAAGTATTCGCAATGGCCAAATACAAACTGGATTTGCTCGTGGCGTATCTAATCGAACAGGAGTTTCCATTATACACACTCCCGACAGCCCGTAGGGTTTCAGGGTTTATAATCACTTAATACTTAATTGATCACTTAACACTTATTATGGCACAGGTACAACGTAGAGTGGTTTTATGCGATATGGACATTGCCACTATCGTCGCTGGAGGTGGTACTGCATTCACTCCTTCCGTACAAATTCCCAATGGCTGCACCAAGATAACAGTTCAATTCAAGTATCACGGCATCGACTATGCTTTTGGTTGTATTATGTATCAAAGCCTCAACGGCATTGACTTCGATGAGTGCCGAACAATCGACGAAATGCCTATCCAAATACTAATGGACATTGATTCTGTTTCTATGACATTAAATGTCAGCGAACTGCTCACTACCTGGATTCGCTTCCTGGTTGAAACTGGCGATTGCACCACTGGCACACTCGATAAGTTCTTGGTTTTATTCGCCGCTTAATATAACTATTGTTATTATGGGTCAATCTAAATATTACCAAGTCAGTTCATTAAGGTCAGGTGTAACCAATTACAGGGATTATGCCAAGCAACTTCATGCAATTTCCAGGCCCTCGCTTCCTGGAGTTCTCCGCACATGGGCTGATTACAATTATAACATGTGCCTGAGCAAGCAATCAGGGAACAATGTACAAGTACTTGCAGCGTGCATGGCAAAGGGCATAACCGTTGGTTTAACCCCGGTGGTGTTATTGGTCGATGGCTATCCTCTTTACCTGACCAAAAACAAAGCCTCTTCATTCACAGTCAGGGTCATTGGTATTCGTTCAACGCTAAATTCAGGCTTGTGTAAAGAAATAAGGGGTGTCATTGCCATTGGAGCAACCAATGCCTCCGCAGTTCTTCTTGCACCAACTGTTGATATAGTTATTCTAAGCAGCAGTGTAGGATTTTCTGCTGCTGCAACTGCCGATACAGTCAATGGAGCCTTGAAAATCACAGTCACCGGTGCTGCTAACGAATCTATTCGTTGGATTGCCCAGGTTGAAACGCTTGAAATAGCTATTGTCTAACCATCGCCTTAACACTTAAAAACTAATCACTTAACACCTAATTATCATGCCACTCTCACGCAAAAACATCTTATGTAACATCGACATTGCCGATGGCGATGCGTATCTCGATTACATTCAAATTCCCGATGGTTCCATGAACATCACCACACAGTTCGCCTATTCAGGGCTTGACGCCGATGTTACCGTCACCCTGCAACAAAGCCTTGACTGTAAAAACTTTGATGATGTTGCCACCATTTTACTCGACAAAGACAATACTTCGTCAACTGTCAATGTCCTCGATGTCCTGACAATCTGGATACGATACCGTATTGTTGTAGGTGAAGCACATACAGGTAACATTTCAGAATGCAATCTTATTTTCAACTAATCTGTCTTAAATAAATATATCAATGGGAAATTCAACTTTTTTCAATCGTGGGCAGGGAGCAGCCGAAAACGAATCCGATTTTATGGAACATAGCCTGTTAGGCGCTCCTCCAACTGTCCCAGCTACCGGTTCAATCAGATCTTACATGGATGCTTCCGGCATTCCATCAACAATCAACGCCACCGGCGATGTTGTCAAATATGTTTCCGGTACACAGGCCAACGTGGATGATGCCGTTTCTAAAAGGCATGCCGCTGGAACTGATCAGGGTCTTGATACTGGTGGAGCCAACGCCGTAACAGCTGCCAATGTCAAATCTGCCGTTGACCTTAAGCATTCTAACGCAAATGATCATGCAAACACGCTGGACCACTCAAATGCTGCTGACCATACACAGGGTACTGATACCGGACTTGATACCGGGGGAACCAATCCTGTTACCGCTGCTACCATCAAAGGTGTCACTGACCTTGTCAAACCAGGTGCAGGGGCAAACTCTGCCATTGTAGGTACGGGTGGAACTGGCCACCTCAATACGGCTGCGGGCACCTGCAATATCGTGGGAGGCAACGACAACACCGCCGCTGGCAACAACAATCTGGTGGTGGGAGAGGATCACGCAACTGTTGCCGGAAATGATAATATTGTTGCCGGAAAAGCCAATGCCGCTTCTACTTCCGGGTCACACTACAATTCAATTGCAGGTGAAAGCAACGCGGTTGAAGGAACACATAATTTGGTTTCCGGATATTCTCATGTAGTAACCGGAAATAAGAACTCCGTATCCGGGAATGATAATACCTGTATTGGCAATAATAATCATGTCGAAGGCAGCACAAATGACCTGCAAGCTTCCGACAGCCATTGCGAAGGCACGGCAAATTCATCCAATGGGTTCAACCATGTCCATATGGAGGGCAAAAACTGTGCAGCCTATAACCATACACAGCAAATCAAAGGAGGTGGCCTTTTTACCGATGGTGATCCAGGTTGCTGCCAGGTTACCCATATCATTGCCAAAGGTGTCACGCCCACCGATAGCCCTGTCGATCTTCTGGTCGACGCAGCCTATAATATTGTTTTGGCCCAATTTAAAATCTATGCCTTCTTCATCCGGGTATTGGGTACCAGTGGCGATTATGCCTCTGCCCAGCATGCCACAATCGCAGGTATGATAAAACGCGGAGAACTGGCTAACACCACGGCCCTTATAGGAACACCTGTCCTTGTAAATGTGGCCGATAACACAGGGGACAATATTACAATTGAAGCCACAGCCGACACCACCAATGGAGCGCTTAAAGTTACGGCAACGGGTTTGCATGATACGCCCATGCATTGGGTTGCCTATATCGAAATGGTTGAAACATTGTCTTTCTAAACCCATGGCAACATGGTCAAGGATTCTAAAATATTTGGCATTCCGGTTGTCCAGGCAATAAGCCTGGCAACATTCATTGCTGGGGTTATCTCTGTCTGGGTACATCTTGAAATCCAGATTGCAGCCATCAACGTGGAGATCATCAACCTGAAAAAGAATGTTGAAGCACACTGCATCGATAACCGCAAAGAGCTCGATGCCCTCAAAATCGACATCAAATCCGACACCCGCGAAATCCTCAAAAAAATTGACGAAATACAGGTCTACCTCCGAAACCAATCAAAATAAGCGGCCTCAAAACTTAAAACATAATCACTTAAAACTTGACACTTAACACTTTTTCCATGAACTCAAACTTCTTTTCCCTAAACTGGCTGGATCTTGGTAAAGGTCTGCTGGTTGCTGTTATCGGCGCAATTCTCACAGCTGTTTACCAGGCTATTCAAGCCGGACAGTTAACCTGGACATGGGCATTCTTTCAACCGATAGTATTAACAGGCCTTGGCGCAGGTCTCGCGTATTTGATTAAAAACTTCTTCTCAAATTCAGCAGGAGAACCATTAAAGGGCGAGCAATGACAATTTCTGAAAAGGGCCTGGCGCTGATCGAACATTTCGAAGGCCTCAGGGCATTTGCATATCGTTGCCCTGCAGGCGTGTGGACCATCGGGTATGGCACAACCGTTTATCCCGATGGTACGCCGGTCAAGGAAGGCGATCGTGTATCCTACAAGAAGGCCCTGGACTACCTTATGCACGATATCAGGCAAACCGAGTACCAGGTCAATGCCATGCTCAAAGTTCGTCTGATGCAGTGCCAATACGATGCCCTGGTTTCTTTTGCTTACAACGCGGGGTGCAATGCACTTCGGCAATCATCCCTGTTAAAGATCATCAATGACCGAAGGACAGATATTTCCATTGAGGACACCTTCATGATGTGGAATAAATGCGCCGGAAAACCCGGTATCGATGATGATCGTGATGGGATGATCGATGAACCCGGCGAAAAACAAATATCCCTTGGCCTGAGTAACCGGCGCAGATCAGAGGTCTGGTTATTCCTGAACAATGAAGTGAAATACTTTTAACCGTGGCATATACATTTGATTCATCCAGTCTGTTTTCAGCTATCAAAAAGCCTTTGGTATGGGTCTCGATTATCCTGGCATTAATACTCATAGGTGCCATTGTACTGGAGCGGGTTATGCACGATGCTGCGAAAAACAAGATCCTCCGAAGTCAGGCGGCCTTGATCCAAACATTCAAAAACGCACCGGTCAGGATTGATACCGTCCATGATACCATCCACTGGTCCGGAAAAATTATCATCAAGCCGATCCCTATCACCTCATCAACTTATCAACCCATCAACTCATCAACCAACATATCAACCTTTCAACCTGTCAACCCTTTACCTGTTCCCACCTACAACCCATCAAACCAGTCACCAAATGATTCAATCCCTGTATCATCCCAGCTGTCATGGTACGATTCTGTATTCAATCATGGCGACATCCGGTTCCGCTGGCAGGCAAAAGGCGACCTGCAATTCATCTCATTCTCCGATTTCGTTTGGCCAAAAGAAATCATCACCATCACCCGGCAGGTTGATACCTGCATAACCAAACCCTCTCCAAAACAACCTGTCTTCCGGATTGGGCCCTATGTCGGGCTATCGCTTAATTCATTCACGAAATTTCCTGGATTCGAAGCTGGAGCCCAGCTCATCATCAAAGACCAACTCACTGTTTCAGCCGGTGGATTGTACCTCGATGCGATTTACGGAAACGTAAGATTGGGTTGGTTGTTTAAATAATCATCAACATCCCGGAAATCTCCGGAAACAATTTGAAGGAATAAATCCGGGTTTATTATCTTTGACCGTTGAAAGTATTCCGGGCCATGATAAAAGAAACAGCAGGCAAAAGTGTAATAAGTCCTGTAAATTCACAAGGAATTGATAAAAACATCTATTTGATTGAACCTGAATCTGAATGAACAACCATATCCCGGGCGTTTCTCTGTTGTTATTTGCCAGATAGAATGAATTTTACCCTCCCCCGTACCCTCCCCCTTCAAAAAGAAAAAACCTGTAAGTGTTTAATTTACAGGTTTTAACATTGATTTATTTGTACCCCGGGCGGGACTTGAACCCGCACGACCGCAATGGTCACAGGATTTTAAGTCCTGCGTGTCTACCAGTTCCACCACCAGGGCAGATGTTGATTTGATGATAAAAAAACCCTCAGCATAAGAGGGTTTTTCTGGAGCGAAAGACGGGATTCGGACCCGCGACCCCGACCTTGGCAAGGTCGTGCTCTACCAGCTGAGCTACTTTCGCATGGTAATTTTAAGGCTGCAAATTTAGACAAATTTTCATTTCCTCCTACTTTTTTTCAAGCAATTTTTTAATCTCGTTCAACTTCAGCAGGGCTTCAACCGGGGTGAGGGTGTTGATCTCTGTGTTAAGAATGTCTTCCTTAATCTGTTGCAGGAGGGGATCGTCAAGCTGGATGAAACTCAACTGGTAGCCCGGATCGCTGGTTGGGCGGGAATGGGTGGCCGACCTTGGAAACTTATCCCTCTTCGGCTTTCCAAGCTCCTCGGCATTGTGGCTTTCTTCCAGCTGCCTCAGCATTTCTCCGGCCCTTTCAAGAACGGATGACGGCATTCCGGCCATCCTGGCCACATGTATTCCAAAACTATGCTCACTTCCTCCCGGGAGTATTTTTCTCAGAAAAATCACCCTGTTCTGAATCTCCTTCACGGCCACATGATAGTTCTTGATCCGCGGCATGAGCCCTGCCATCTCGTTGAGTTCATGATAGTGTGTGGCAAACAGCACTTTCGGTTTATACAAAGGATGCTGATGCAGGAACTCCGCAATGGCCCATGCAATGCTGATCCCGTCGTAGGTGCTGGTTCCGCGGCCAATCTCATCCAGGAGAATTAAACTGCGATTTGATATATTATTGAGGATGCTGGCCGTTTCGTTCATCTCGACCATGAAGGTGGATTCGCCTGATGATATATTGTCGGAGGCCCCTACCCTTGTGAAAATCTTGTCGGTCAACCCGAGAACAGCACGTTCGGCCGGAACAAAACTACCCATCTGGGCCATCAGTACAATCAATGCTGTTTGCCTCAACAACGCTGATTTTCCAGACATATTCGGCCCGGTAAGGATGATGATCTGCTGTGAACGGTCCTCGAGGTAGACATCATTGGAGATGTACTCCTCGCCAGGTTTCATTTGCTGCTCAATGACCGGATGACGTCCGGATTTTATATCAAGAATCAGAGAATTATTCAATTCTGGCCGCACATAATGATGTTTTACGGCGCTGGCCGCAAACGATACCAGCACATCCAGCCGGGCGATCAGGGAGGCATTGAGCTGGATCGGCTGAATATAATCAGCTAAGAAAAGAATCAGATCGTTGTACAATTTCAACTCTATCTCCATCATCTTCTCCTCGGCATGAAGGATCTTTTCTTCATACACCTTGAGTTCTTCTGTAATATAGCGTTCTGCATTCACCAGCGTTTGCTTGCGCTGCCATTCAGGAGGAACCTTTTCCTTATGCGCATTGGTCACCTCAAGATAATATCCAAACACATTGGTAAATCCGATCTTCAGGGATGATATGCCCGTTCGCTCAATTTCGCGCTGCTGTATGTTCACCAGATAATCCTTACCTGAAAAAGCCATCTGACGCAGTTCATCGAGTTCAGCACACTGACCTTCACGGATGATGTTTCCCTTGATGGCCAGTGCCGGAGGATCGGGGTTGATCTCGCGTTCAATCCGCTCCCGCACAAGCTGGCAAATGTTCAGCTGATCCCCGATCTTCATAAGTCCATCATTATCAGATGATTCACAAAGCGCCTTTACCTCCTCAATGGCGTCCAGCGCTCTTTTCAGGTAAATCATCTCCCTGGGATTTACACGGGCAACCGCAACCTTTGAAATCAGTCGCTCAAGATCTCCGATCTGTTGAAAATGATGACGGATGTGCTCCATCGTTTCCCCTCGCCGGGTGAAGTATTCAACGGCATCCAGCCGCTCTCCGATGGGCTGGAGATTCTTCAATGGCAGGATGATCCATCGCCGCAACTGTCTTGATCCCATAGGTGAAACGGTCTGATCAAGCACATCAAGCAAGGTTTTCGCATTTTCATTCACCGAGCTTAGCAATTCAAGATTGCGGATGGTAAAGCGGTCAAGCCATAGATAATGATCCTCCTCGATGCGACTCAGCTTGCAAATGTGTTGCACCTTGTCGTGCTGCGTTTCAGCCAGGTAATGCAGCGCGGCCCCGGCTGCAATCACGCCCATCTCAAGGTTTTCAACACCAAAACCCTTTAACGAAGCTGTACCAAAATGTTTAAGCAAGAGATCGTTCGCGAAATCAGAGGAAAAAACCCAGTCATCAAAGGTTGAAATGTAAAATTTACTCCCGAAAAGTTCAGTAAATTCCTGCCTTTTGCTTTTTTGTATGATCACCTCACTCGGGCGGAAACTCTGGATCAGTTTGTCAATGTACTCAAAACTTCCCTGCGCCAGGTAAAACTCACCGGTTGAAATGTCGAGAAATGAAATGCCGGATACCTTTGATTCAAGGTGTACCCCGGCTAAAAAATTGTTCTCCTTCTGATCAAGAATTTTATCATGGTACGATACACCGGGCGTAACCAACTCTGTAACGCCGCGTTTGACAATCGTTTTGGTCAGTTTCGGATCCTCAAGCTGGTCGCAGATGGCCACACGCAACCCGGCTTTGACAAGCTTCGGGAGGTAAAGATCAAGCGAATGGTGCGGAAAACCTGCCAATTCCATGTAGGCAGCCGCTCCATTGGCCCTCCTTGTAAGCACAATCCCGAGAATATTCGATGCCCGAATGGCATCATCACCGAAGGTTTCGTAAAAATCGCCGACACGAAACAGCAAAAGCGCATCAGGGTACTTTGCCTTGATGGCATTGTACTGCTTCATTAAAGGGGTTTCGGCGTATTCTTTCGGTTTTATCATTGGAAATAATCCAAAGGATGAAGGATAGAACAAAGTTCCTGGCAAAAAATCTGAACCATCCCCTGACAGAAAAACAATTTCCAAAGGTAAACAGGAGTGACTAGGCTGCCTAGGTTTGTTGATAAATTTCGATAAAATCAGATCGAGTGACCATTTTGAGTTGTAAATTTGATTCATGAAAAAGCTGACCATGCCCGAGTTGCAGAGATTATCTGTTGAAGAATTCAAAGTCTCGGAAAAATCGCCCATGGTGGTGGTATTGGACAATATCCGCAGCCAGAACAACATTGGCAGTGTGTTCCGGACGGCGGATGCATTCAGGCTTTCGGGAATTTATCTTTGCGGGATCACCGCCACACCCCCCCATCGTGAAATTCACAAAACCGCCCTGGGCGCCACCGAATCCGTCGACTGGGTTTACGTTCCGACCACCCTCGAAGCTGTAAAAGAGCTTCGCTCCAAAGGCTTTACCATACTTGCCGTTGAACAGGCCGAGGGAAGCATAAAACTTTCTGATTACCTTCCCACACCGGGTGAAAAACTTGCCATCATCTTTGGAAATGAGGTGAATGGCATTGAGGAGGAGGTGCTCCCGCATGTTCAGGGATGCATTGAGATACCGCAATACGGTACCAAGCATTCCATCAATATTTCAGTCGCGGTTGGGATTGTGATATGGGAACTCTTTAACAAAATGAATATTTTTAAAAATAAATGAAACCATCAGGAAATTTTATCGTACAACAAAGATATCACAGGCGCAACATGAATTAGAAACTCATATTTGACCAGTGTTTTGAAAAAAAATTTTGTTGGTTTAACCCATTTTTTTTATTTTTACACTTTAATTTCAAGAAAATATTTCAAAGCATTGTAAATCAGCAAATTAAAAATTAATAAAAAAAAGAGAGATCATTTTGGTTGTGAATTTTTTTTTTGAAAGCCGTTTTATATATAGTATATTTGCTAAATCCATAACAAAAGTCAAATTATAATTTAAATCCTTAAGTATGAAAAAAATTTATCAACCCCTGGCGAAAGCGTTAATCGTCCTTCTGATGTTTGTCGTGCCTATGCTCTCCATTGCACAGACTAAATCGACGGAAGCTCCCAAAAAAGAGGCAGAAAAGACAAAAACTTCAAAGTGTTCAAAGGCCTCAACCTATAGTTATTGGTCTGTTACTGCCTATGGATCACTGAACCAATTCAACGGTGATCTTTCCAAGAATATCTTTTTGAATGACAAATGGATGTTCGGGGCAGGTGGAATGGTAACCAAACAATTTACCAGGGTAATCGGCGCTCGTTTCAGAGGTGGCTGGGTTCCCCTTTCAGCATCTGTTACCAATAAGTATGTCCCTTGGGAAGCACCATTGGGTTCTGATGGAAAGATTTCCCAGAATTTCAAATCATGGGTTATTGAAACCGACCTTGAGGTTACCATCAACTGGGTTAACTGGATCATGGGTCATAAGCCGGAGCGGTTCTTTTCATCATACATTGTTGCCGGTTTCGGTCTGGATCACACACAGGGTGTAAAATATGACAACAGCAACCCAAACCTGATCATCGGCTATCTCGGATACGGAAGGGATGCTGATCAGGACGGAGTTGGCAACAACAGCGGCATCGGAGGCTGGAATATGGAATTTAAAGCAGTGGCCGGTCTCGGATTTGATTTCAACCTGAGCGAGCATTGGTCCATCAATCCTGAAATTCTTTGGAGATGGAGAAGCAGTGACTTCCTCGACCTGTCAGTAGGTGGTGACAAGCAAGTCATCAATGATATGTACAGCGGGATCAACCTTGGCCTTACCTATAAATTTTCCGGTGGATGCAACCTGAAGAAAATGGCCAAGGAATATGATCTGGTAAAATATGAAACCACGCCGGCTGTTCTTACTGAAAAGGGCGACTCTGTTGTTGTCACAATTAAAGGAACCGTTCCTCCAAAGTTCTTGTGCCCAACCGCTGCCATGTATTTCCACCCCGTACTTACCTTCGAGGGCGGACAATATGAAACACCTTGTGCTACCCATATTTATGGTGAAAAGTTATCAGGAACCGGTACGATGATCAAATACAAAGAGGGTGGTTCTTTTACCTATACCTGTGTATTCCCTTACAAGCCTGAGATGAATACATCCATGCTTTCTGTAACTCCTATTATTTATGAAGCCAAGGAAAAGGTTCTGCTTAAAAAAGATGAGATCAAGGTGAAGGCCAAATTTATGGAAATGCCCAAACGCGATCTTGCTCCCGGGGTTATTTATACCGCCACACGTGTACAGCATGACGAACTCACCCTGATTGGTGATCACGGATATCAGAAAGAGGTGCTTGTATCAAAAACCGGAACCATCTTTTTCAAAAAGAATAAATTTGACCTGGATTTGAAATTTGGCAACAACAAATCTGATGCTGCCAAGAGCGCTTTGAATGACCTTGATGCCTTTATTCAACAGGGATGGAAAATAAAAGACATTGCCATGAACGGCTATGCTTCACCTGAAGGAGAAGAAACTTTCAACGCCGGATTATCTGAAAACCGTTCCAAAACGGGCAACAAATGGATGATTGACCAATTCCAGGGATGGGCAAAAGCGGCCAACAAAGACAATAAAGACAAAAAAGCTGTGAAAGCTGCCGTTGAAGCCGCCGGTAAAGATGTCAACATGACCCTGCAACATCATGGACCGGATTGGAATGGCTTCCTTAAAGCCGTTCAGGGAAGCAACCTGAAAGACAAGGATAAGGTGTTGAACGTAATCAACTCCAATGTGGATCCCCTGAAAAAAGAACAGGAAATCCGCAACATGATCCTGATCTATCCTGCAATCGAAAAAGATTTGCTCCCGGCTTTACGTCGTTCGGAAATCACGGCTACCCTCTTCGAACCACGTTTTACGGATGCTGAGCTGCTCCAGTTTGGTGCCTCGAATCCTGAAAAACTTAAGGTGGAAGAACTTCTCTATGCTGCGACACTTACTGCTGATAACAATGTAAAGGTGACCATTCTCGAGAATGCTGTAAAGCAGTTCCCGGCTAACTGGAAAGCGTTGAACAATGACGCTGTTGCCCAAATCAACAAGGGAAATCTTGCCCGCGCCAGCGAACTTCTCATCAAAGCACAGGCTGCTGCTCCGAACAATGGCATTATTGAAAACAACATCGGCGTTGTTGCAGCAAAACAGAAAGATCTGAAAAAAGCAGAAGCTCAGTTCAAGAAAGCTGCCACATTGGGAGAAAACACCAATTACAACCAGGGAGTTCTGTTGATTCCCAAAGGTGATTATCCAAAAGCATTGAATATGCTTGCCAACGCTAAATGCAACTACAACCTTGGTCTTGCTCAACTGGTTTCTGGCAATACCTCTGCTGCTGAAACAACCTTAAAGTGCGCTCCACAAACACCGGAAACGTTCTATCTGCTGGCAATTACTGCAGCCCGCAGCAATAACAGCAAGGCATTGTATGAAAACCTGATGAAAGCTTGTCAGAATGCCGACCTGAAAGCTCAGGCAAAAGGTGACCGCGAATTCTACAGCTTCGCTAACACCCCTGAATTCCAGAATATCGTTAAGTAATTTTGTTTGCTGATTTTTTAAAAGCCGTTCTGAAAAGAACGGCTTTTTTTATTTAATCCGTTTGTTACCTTCCCATTTGGAACGGAAGGATCACAAAGGCCGGCTGCCTGCTGCATCGGGTTTTTGTATGCGCTGCATCCCCAGCGGATATTCTTTGAAGATCACCTCTTTAATCCACGCGTAATCCTCGTTGCGTTCAACAAAATCGATGTTGTTTGTATCGATGAGAAGCACACGTAAATCAGGCTGCTGCCGAAGAAATTCGAGGTACCCGTTCTGAATTTTATCCAGGTAATCATACTGGATGTTCTGTTCATAGGGCCGACCTCTTTTTTGTATATTCTTCTTAAGGTTATCGACGTCAAGGTAAAGATAAACAATCAGATCGGGCTTAGGCACTACCGAACTGACAATCGTAAAGAGCTTGCTGTACAAGCCGAATTCAAGCTGTTCCAAATTACGGCTGGCAAAAATCAATGATTTGAAAATAAAATAATCAGCAATCGTAAAGGTCTTAAACATATCGGAAGCCGTAAACTGGGCCTTCAATTGCTGGTACCTGTCAGCCAGGAACGACAACTCCAATGGGAAAGCATATCGCGCGGGATCTTCGTAAAATTTTGGCAGAAATGAGTTTTCCTCAAACTGTTCCAGGATGAGACGGGCATTGCACTCCTCGGCCAACCTTGTGGCGAATGAGGTCTTCCCCGCGCCAATATTGCCTTCTATGACGATATAATTGTACAAAACAGGCGTGTTAAAATGTCAAAATCAGGGTGATAAATCTACCTTTGTCTTGTCATGGCATTCAAGCAAAAGTTGCGAAATTTTCTTTTTCAGCAATGGATGGATGAGATCAGGGACCATTTCATTTAAAGGTATAAGCGAGAACCTTCGCTCATGCAGGCGGGGATGGGGAATCATGAGATCGTCGGTAAACACAAGCTTATTGCCATAAAACAGGATATCGAGGTCGATCGTACGGCCTGCATAGGCAGTTTCAGCCTGTTGATTGGCGCTGGTACTGCATCCACAGCCACCAAAGGGCCTGATCCTTCCAAGCCTGGCTTCAATGGTCAATAATTGTTCGAGCAGTTCTGCAGGAGACAGGTTTGTTTCAATTTCGATGACCTGGTTTAGGAAAGGGGTTGAATCTTTAAATCCCCAGGGCTCGGTTTCATATACGGCTGATTTTTTCAAGACCGCTCCCACATTTGTAGAAATCATTTGCATCGCCCTGGCCATATAATCCATCCTGTCGCCGCGGTTGCTGCCCAACAATATAAAAATTTCCTTCATTGGTCCTATTTACCGTAGAGTCTTTTGAGCAGAACACCGAGTTTAATGCCATAATCCGGATCGGAAGCCCATTTGCCGGGCAGGTCATGGATTGTAACCACGGTCCCCCGTGGTACAACATCAAAACGCTTATCAACAAGGGGTGAATTGACAGGTTCAAAACTCGCATAGGCCTTCAGGTGCTGAATGTGTGCCCTGACACCCTCTTCGAGCGATTTGAACCAGTCTCCCCCCGACCATGCATTGACGGCTCCCAAGCCACAAAAGTTATTCTGATACCGGCTGACTGAACCTGTAAAGCGCAGAAAACCTGTTTCAAGGCACATTTGGCATACCGCAACATCGTGATTGATACCCTCTCTGCGGCTTTCTGCAATATAGGTCTTGATGAGGCGCTTTACATAGGTCGTATCGAGTTCATTGTTATGTTCAAGCATGAAGCGGACTAAATTCCCGGAAGCCTTTCCGCCATAATCCATTACCATCACCGACGGCCATGTTTTTTTTCCAGCAGGTTTGGATAAGGGAACTCCGGCATTACGCAATCCTGTTCCGGGCTTGGCGGATTTTTTTGCGGGTTTCATGGAATTGGCCGCCGACTTATCGGACCTGGCCGCCGTTTTTCTTTCAAGAACTTCAGCATTCCTGATGATCATATCCGCCTTGCGGAGAAGATTCTCTGATTTCCTGGAGGAATTATCTTTAATTCCTTCGTTTCCATCTGAATAGACAGCAAGGGCAGAAATAAGTAATAAAAAAAGAAAGATCAGTCGCGTTTTATGCACCCGGTTCAGGAATTTTCGATGGCAATGATAAGAAAAATCACATCCACTTTTTGGCCTGATGGTGCATTGTTATTCACAAATTGTTGTTAATCCGGGGTGAAAGTGACGCTGATTGTTGTAACCTTCACAAAGTAACAGCGTTTAATTTTATTACATTTGTGTTCAATTAAATATCATCAACATGAAACAGTTTTTTAAATTTATGTTCGCCAGCATGTTGGGAACATTCATCCTTATTGTCCTTGTGACCTTTATAAGTATTGGCATCATTGCTGCCATTGTTGCAACTGCTTCAACAGAAGAAACGGTGATTTCAAAAAACACCCTGCTTCATGTGAAACTCAACAAGGAGATTGCCGACCGGGGGTCAAAAACAAAATTTATGATGGGTTATGCGGGCCCTGAAAAAACGACCGGACTAAACAATATCCTTGATAACCTTAAAAAAGCAAAGAATGATGATAACATTGAGGGCATATACCTCGACCTGAGCGATATCCCATCCGGAATTTCCACACTGGATGAAATTCGTGACGGGCTGATCGACTTCAAGTCCTCCGGGAAGTTCATCTGGGCCTACAGTGAAGGATATTCACAGAAAGCTTACTATCTGGCAACAGCTGCCGATAAAATTTATTTAAACCCCCAGGGGATGGTCGATTTCAAGGGATTGGCTTCTGAAATGGTCTTCCTGAAAGGAATGCTCGAAAAACTGGACATAAAAATGCAGATCATCCGGCACGGTAAATTCAAGGCCGCAACAGAACCGCTGTTCCTCGACAAAATGAGCGCTGAAAACCGCAAACAGATTACCAAACTTATTGGTGATGTCTGGGAAAAAATGGTCAGTGGCATTGCCGATACCAGGAAAATAACCAAGGATAATCTCAATCTCCTGGCCGACAGTCTTAAAATTCAGACGGCGGAAGATGCGTTAAAATACAAATTCGTCGATCAGCTGGTATATAAAGATGAGCTTCTCACATTAATTAAAAAACAGATCAAAATTGATGAGAAGAAGAAAATCCAGCTTGTGACGATGGATAATTACACGGATGTGGCCGATACGAGGAAAACTCCGGCAGGAAGCAATAAAATTGCTGTGATCTACGCCAGCGGCTCAATTGGCGGCGGAGAGGGAGATGATCAAAGCATTGGATCTGAACGGATTTCAAGGGCAATAAGGAAAGCCCGTGAAGATGAAAAGGTTAAGGCCATTGTGTTTCGCATCAATTCTGGTGGTGGAAGCGCCCTTGCCAGCGATGTCATTTGGCGTGAAATTGACCTGGCCCGCCAGGTGAAGCCGGTTGTTGCATCCTTTGGAGATGTTGCTGCCAGCGGTGGATACTACATTGCATGTGCTGCCACAAAAATAATCGCAGATCCTACCACCATCACCGGTTCAATCGGCGTTTTCGGTGTGGTTCCCAATATGGAAGGGCTTTTCAATAAAAAGCTGGGTATTACCTTCGACTGGGCCATGACCAATAAAAACGGAGATTACATTCCCGTCATGAAACCACTTTCCCCTTTCCAGACCAAGCTGATTCAGCGTGATGTCGATCATATTTATGATGTTTTCACCGGGAAGGTCGCCAAAGGCCGTAACCTGAAACAAGCTCAGGTCGACAGCATCGGGCAAGGTCGCGTTTGGAGCGGTTCTGATGCAAAAGCCATCGGGCTGATCGATGATTTCGGAGGGCTGACCAAAGCGATCCAGCTCGCAGCTGAACTGGCTAAAACCAAGGATTACCGTCTTATTTCATTACCCGAACAAAAGGAATGGTTCGAGGAATTACTCAACCAGATCACCGGGAACGACCCATCGGCAAAACTGAAAGAGGCACTTGGCTCCGATTACCGTTATTATCAGTATTATAAGGAAATTCGTGACATGAAGGGGATTCAGGCCAGGATGCTGATGGATATCAATTTAAATTAATTTACCTTATCTGATACTTTTTGAAGATCTCTTCACTTTTCATCAGGATATCAATATATTGTGCTCTCCTGTAGGCGAATGGATCTTTCTGGTTTTTACGTGAAAGTTTGCCGCGGAAAGCATCCAGGTTGTCATATTTTTTGTGTTCCATCCAGGCTTCGAGTTCTTCAAGGATTTTGGTGATTTGCCCGATGCCGTTCTTATAAATCGTACTCACAACCTGAACGCAATCGGCTCCGGCCAGGATCATCTTGGTGGCATCCTTGCCGGTAAAAATACCCGTGTTGGCACACAACGATCCGCGAATTTCACCGTACAGGAGCCCCATGAAACGCAACGGCAGACGATTGTCCTCTTCATGACTGAGATTATAGGGAAAATGATGCTCCTCCTTTTCCAGGTCGATGTCGGGCTGAAACATGCGGTTGAATAGTACAAATCCATCTACTCCTGCGTAATACATATTCTGTACAACCATCAGGGTATTGGTATAAAACGGACTCAGTTTTACACTCACTGGGATCTTCACATTCTTTTTCACTTCGCTTACCAGATCCAGCTGTTCATTCACGATGGCTTTTCCTTCACGCTTGAAGTCCCCGGGAACTGAGTAAAAATTTAATTCCAGTGCATTGACTCCGACGTTTTCCAGCTGCCTGGCATATTCAACCCAGGTTTCATCAAATGTACAATTCAAACTGGCGATTACCGGGATGTTCACGGCCTTCACCATCCGTTTCAAATGACCCAGATGTTCACGCGGCCCGGCATGATCAATGTCAGGAAAGAGGCTGATCATTTCGGCATGTCGCTCATTGTACTGATTCAGCTCTTCATTTAGCTGAAGCCGCTCGAGTTCAATCTGTTCTTCGAAAAGTGTTTTATAAACGATGGCTGCAGCTCCTGCATCTTCCATTCTTTTACAGTTGTCAATATCTGTTACCAGGTTGCTTGCACCCACAATGATCGGGTTCTTCAACTGAAGACCCATATAACGTGTCGATAGATTTGTCATGAAAAACTGTATTAAAAAATCAAAGTTGGAACAAAGATATAGTTTTCTAAATAGAAAATAAATTCTATTTCTCGTATTTCATCTCTGCCAGGCGCCTGTAATGGGCATATCTCCATTTGGCATTGTCTTCGGCTGCTTTGAATAGTTCAGTGGCCTCGTCGGGGAACATCTTTTGGAGAGAAGAATAACGGACTTCACTGGCAAGAAAGTCCTGAAATCCGCTCCAATCAGGCTCTTTCGAATCGAGGATGAACGGATTCTTCCCTTCATTGCCATGAAGCGGGTTGTAGCGATACATCTGCCAGTAGCCTGTTGCTACGGCACGATCCATCTCCTCTTCAACTTTACCCATCCCGAGTTTCAATCCATGGTTGATACAAGGAGAATAGGCAATGATAAGCGATGGGCCATTGTATGATTCAGCCTCCTTCACGGCACGGAACAGCTGGCCGTTGTTGGCGCCCATAGCGACCTGCGCTACATAAACATAGCCATAGGTCATGGCCATGGCGCCGAGGTCTTTTTTACGAACCTTTTTCCCGGAAGCGGCAAATTTGGCAACAGCTCCAACCGGGGTCGATTTTGAAGATTGTCCTCCGGTGTTGGAGTATACTTCCGTATCGAGCACCAGGATATTGATATCCTCGCCAGAGGCAATAACGTGATCAAGTCCGCCATAACCGATATCATAAGCCCATCCGTCGCCGCCAATGATCCAGATTGATTTCTTTATCAGGTACTGACGCAGGTTCATAATCTCCTTGCAGAGATCGTTGTTTTCTTTCGTAAGCAATGGAATCAACGCTTTTGATGCCAGTATTGAGGCTTCTGCATTGTACATTCCGTCAATCCAGGCCTTCATGGCATCGAGTGTGGCTGCACCCATCATGTTTTCCTTGATGGCATTTCTCATTTTGTCGGCCATGCGCTTGCGGAGCTGTGTAATGGCTACGGCCATGCCGTATCCATATTCAGCATTGTCTTCAAAAAGTGAGTTTGCCCATGCCGGACCTTGGCCATCCACATTTGGACGATAGGGCGTAAACGGGGCCGTACCGCCATAAATGGAGGAGCATCCCGTTGCATTGGAGATCATCATCCGCTCTCCGTAAAGCTGGGTTAACAGCTTAATGTACGGTGTTTCACCGCAACCGGCACATGCTCCTGAAAATTCAAACAGGGGCTGTGCAAACTGACTGTTTTTAAAGGTTTTAAAACGATCAATGACATCGGTTTTATATGAAACTTTGCTGATGTTGTAATCCCAGTTTGTTGTTTCGGGCATCTGGCTTTCGAGTGGTTTTAATACCAGTGCCTTTGTTTTAGCCGGGCAAACATCTGCACAGTTTCCGCACCCTGTGCAATCGAGGGGCGACAGCTGGATGCGGAATTCCATACCCACCAGCTCTTTGCCTATGGCCTTCAGCGTGACCATATCGGCCGGAGCATGCTGCTTTTCAGTCTCATTAAGCAGGAATGGACGGATAGCAGCGTGAGGGCATACATAGGCGCATTGGTTACACTGGATACAGTTTTCTGCAATCCATTCCGGAACATTTACGGCAATGCCACGTTTTTCAAGTTGGGTAGTCCCGTTGGGGAATGTTCCGTCTTCGCGTCCGACAAAGGCGCTTACAGGGATGTCATCACCGTTCATGGCGCTTACAGGGTCGAAAATCTGACGTACAAAGGCATCTTTGGTTTCAGCATTGGCCGGCTTAACAGTCAGGGTCGACCATTCAGAAGGGATTTCAATCTGGGTTAATTCACCTCCACGATCGATCGCGGCGTAGTTCATGGTTACAATCTCTTCACCTTTGCGTCCATAGGTTTTGTAAATGGCCTTCTTCATGTCGGCGACTGTTTTTTCGAACGGTATCACATTCGACACTTTAAAGAAGGCGCTCTGCATGATAGAATTGGTGCGGTTACCAAGGCCAATTTCTTCGGCGATCTTGGTGGCATCAATGATATAGAAATTGATCTTATGATCGGCCAGGTATTTCTTCATGTGATCGGGAAGGCGGCGCTTGGTCTCTTCCGCATCCCACATGGAATTAAGAAGGAATGTACCACCATCTTTCAATCCTTTGAGCATGTCATATTTCTCAAGGTAGGCCGGTACGTGACACGCTACGAAATCGGGTGTGATCACCAGGTAAGGCGAGCGGATGGGGCTATCACCGAAACGCAGATGCGATACAGTAATCCCTCCAGACTTTTTCGAGTCATAGGCGAAATAGGCCTGGGCATATTTATCGGTACTGTCGCCGATGATCTTGATCGAGTTCTTGTTGGCGCCCACCGTGCCATCAGAACCGATGCCATAAAACTTGGCTGAATAGGTCCCCTTTGGTGCAATGTCCATCTCAGCGATCAATGGCAGTGAATGGAAGGTCACATCATCCACGATACCAAGGGTAAAGTGGCTTTTCGGTTCCTTTAATTTCAGGTTATCAAAAACTGTAATGATCTGGGAAGGGGTGGTATCCTTTGAACTCAGGCCATAGCGCCCGGCAATGATCATGGGGTGGATTTCGCGATCATAAAACATATCACGGATATCGAGATACAGCGGATCGCCGTTGGCGCCAGGCTCCTTGGTGCGGTCGAGGACGCAAATGCGCTTTACGCTCTTAGGAAGTACATTAAAGAAATATTTTTCAGAGAAGGGACGATACAGGTGAACTGAAATCAAGCCAACCTTCTCTCCTTTTGCCATCAGGTAATCAATCACCTCCTTGGTTGTATCGGTGATGGAGCCCATGGCTACCACAATATTTTCAGCTTCAGGATGACCATAATACATAAATGGATGATACACCCGTCCGGTAATTTTGGTGATTTCCTGCATATAGCTGTCAACCAGGTCAGGCACAGCATCATAAAAACGGTTCACAGCCTCTTTTGCCTGGAAAAAAATATCGGGATTCTGCGCGGTACCACGGGTAAATGGATGCTCAGGATTGAGCGCCCGGTCACGGAATTCCTGCAGTGCTTTAACGTCGAGAAGTTTCATCATATCCGCATCTTCGAGCATCTCTATCTTCTGAATCTCATGTGAGGTGCGGAAGCCATCGAAAAAATGAAGAAAAGGAATCCTTGATTTGATGGCTGAAAGGTGAGCAATTCCGGCGAGGTCCATAACCTCCTGCACAGAACCTGAAGCCAGCATGGCAAAACCTGTCTGACGGGTAGCATACACATCGCTGTGGTCGCCGAAAATGGAAAGCGCATGAGCGGCTACTGTTCGCGCACTCACATGAAATACAGCCGGGAGCAACTCACCAGCCAGCTTGTACATGTTGGGAATCATCAGCAACAACCCCTGCGAAGCCGTAAAGGTTGTAGTAAGCGCACCTGCCTGCAATGAACCATGCAATGTACCTGCAGCGCCTGCTTCCGATTGCATTTCCACCACTTTAACCTCTTCTCCAAAAAGGTTTTTACGACCATGGGCAGCCCATTCATCCACATTCTCGGCCATGTTTGAAGAGGGAGTAATTGGATAGATCGCAGCCACTTCACTGAACATGTAGGCCATGTGTGCCGCAGCCTGGTTGCCATCACAGGACAAGAATTTTTTTGATTTGCTCATAATATATTGATATTTAAGTACTTAATTTCTTTGTTGTGAATTCGATAACAGTTGGCGAAATTAAACAATTCTATTTATAATGACAAGGGAAATTGATGTTTCCCCGATTTTTTCTACTTTTGCAATTCCATGCTCTATCCCCCGACATTTGAACAAAAGCTGGGCTTTGATGTGATCCGTCAAATCCTCGGCAGCTATTGCCTTTCCTCGCTGGGCCGGGCCTATGTTGATAAAATCGCCTTCTCAACGCATGCTCCCGAAATTAAAATCTGGCATGATCAAACGGCTGAGCTGAAACAGATCCTGCAATTCGAGGAGCAGTTTCCTTCGCAGGATTATTATGATCTGATCCCTGAACTGTTGCGGATCCGCATTCCAAATACCTACATTGAGACCGAGCAACTTTCGCAACTCCGGTTATCGGTTTCAACCATTGACTCTCTGATCAGATTTCTGTCGGAAAGAAAAGAAAAATACCCTGCCCTGTGTTGCCTGGCGGATGGTGAGGATAATTTTTCTTTGACCGCCCCTCCTTTGCTCACCGATTTAATCAGCCGGGTAGATCGCATTGTGGATGAAAAATCGGAGATCAGGGATTCTGCCTCTCCCGAACTTAACCGGATCCGCAAGGAGAAAATATCATTGTTATCCTCCGTCGAAAGGAGGGTGTTGCAAAGTTTCAAATTGGCACGGCAGAGCGGCTGGACCCCTGATGACGCGGAGATCACGATCCGCAACGGAAGGCTTGTTATCCCGCTGATCAGTGCCCATAAGCGAAAAATCCAGGGATTCATGCACGATGCATCAGCAACAGGACACACCGTTTTTGTTGAGCCCGCCGATATTTTCGAAACCAACAATGAAATCCGCGAACTTGACTATGCCGAGCGTCGCGAGATCGTGCGTATTCTTATTGCCTTTACTACCTCCATACGCCCCGATATTGATCTCCTTATTCAGGCCTATAAACTCCTTGGGCAAATCGATTTTATCCGTGCGAAGGCTCGTTTTGCCATCAGCATTGGTGCCACAAACCTGATACATTCCAGTCAGGGGGCAAAAACATTCATCTGGCACCAGGCCATCCATCCGTTGCTTTTACGCGCTCATCAAAAGCAGAATAAACAAACAATTCCCCTTGATATTGCCTTAAATCACGATCAGCGGATCCTCATTATTTCGGGACCGAATGCTGGAGGAAAATCGGTATGCCTTAAAACAGTCGGACTGGTTCAGTTTATGTTTCAATGCGGATTGCTTCCGCCGGTAAGGGAGGATTCCGAATTTGCTATGTTCGATAAGATCTTCATCGATATTGGAGATGAGCAGTCGATCGACAATGACCTGAGCACCTATACATCCAAACTGTACAATCTTAAATTTTTTATAGAAAATATAGATGCCCATTCCCTGTTTTTAATTGACGAACTTGGAACGGGGACTGATCCGTCGCTGGGAGGCGCGATTGCAGAAGCAACGCTGGAAGCGCTGAATTCAAAAGAGGCCATGGGGGTTGTGACAACCCATTATTCCAATCTTAAATTGCTTGCCGGTCGCGAACAGGGGATTGTAAACGGAGCGATGCTTTATGATATAAAAAAACTCAAACCCCTGTTCCAGCTTAAAATCGGAAAACCGGGAAGTTCATTTGCACTGGAAATTGCCCATGAAATCGGATTTCCTGAACAGGTTTTAAAAAATGCAAAGGAAAAAACAGGAAAAAGTCAACTCGATTTTGATCGTGAATTACAAAACCTCGAAGTCGAAAAGCATGAAATAACTCAAAAGTCAACAGAATTAAAGGTAGCTGATGATTTTCTGGCCGAATTGATTAACAAATATGAAAAATTAAACAAAGATCTTGAAATAAAGAAAAAGGAGATTCTGGATAGGGCGCGTGACGAAGCGCGCCAGTTGCTGGATAATTCGAATAAAATTATTGAAAAAACAATAAAGGAAATCAGGGAATCGCAGGCTGATAAAATCCGTACCAAAGAGGTTCGCGCTGAATTATCTGAAATGAAAGAAAAAATTCTGAAACAGGATCCTCCGGATAAAAATAATATTGAAAATAACATTCCTGCTGCTGCAAAAATTACAAGCAACCAGATAGGCAGTGAAGCGCCACCGCATCGTTTTCAAAGCTACTTCAATGATCTTCATGAAAAACTGACCAATTTCTCGTTAACCCTCGATTTAAGAGGCAAACGCGTGGATGAGACGATCTCGCTTTTGCAGCGTTTTATTGACGATGCCATTTTATTATCAATTCCTGAAGTTCAGATTTTACATGGAAAAGGAAATGGGATTTTACGCCAGGTAACGCGCGATTACCTCCGTTCGCAAAAAGAGGTCAAATCGGCCAAAGATGCACCCATTGAACAAGGTGGCGCGGGAATTACGGTCGTGCATTTTCGAAAATAAAAATTTCGGTAAAATTAAATCCTGATTAAATTTACTATTTTTGCTTAAATTTATCACTAAAATATCCATTATGAAATCGATTAAATTTAGCGAATCAGAACTCGAATTTTTACAAACCAATTATGAGCTGGAGTTGCTGGATGCTGAAAATTATGTTGCAGAAATTAAAAACATCCTGAAGAAATTGGGTAAAATCGAGAAGGAGATCATCAAGGAAAAACCTGTAAAAAAGACAGAGAAAAAGCGCGGTCGTCCAAAGAAGACCAAAAAGGCTCCTGCTGAAGTAACTGCCGCTGTTAAGTCAACCCCTGTCAAACAGGTTGATTAATCTATTTTTAAATTGGTTTGGAAATTCTCTAAAAGGTTGTATCTTTGCACCCCAATTTGAAAATATATATTGATCATGGCCAATCATAAAAGCGCAGAAAAACGCATTCGCACCACCAAAACAAAACGCACGCAAAACCGTTACCAGGGCCGTACTGTCCGTAACGCTGTGAAAAAATTACGTGAAACTGAAGAGGCTGCAACCATTGTAAAGGATCTTCCCAATGTCGTTGCCCAAATCGACAAATTGGCCAAGAAAAACGTGATTCATAAAAATAAAGCATCCAACCTTAAAAGCAAACTGATGCGGAAGGCAAATGCTGCCTCATCTGCGTCTACGCCAGCGTAATCCTTTTAGCGAGGGAAGTCGTTGTATATAGGTTTTCAGGTGCCTCTCTTTTTTGCGCGGGTATATATCTTCAATATGTATCAATATTCCCGTCTCTTCCACTTCACCAAATCCGTGATTGATCGCTGTTCCGAATGTACGCATGGTCGGTGAAAGGTTCATGTAGGCATTAACGAGGGGCGGTACATGCTCACCATGGCGCCTTACTTCGTGAACCAATATCTTATAATTTTCTTCATAGGTTCTTGCTGAAAACAATTCGGCCAAAACTGGGTCCGGAGTTTCGCATACGACCGCCTCTCTTGCAAGCATGAGGGTTTCCGTATCAGGGAAATACCGTCTCAGGAAATAAAGGACCATGTCACGGGCCTCCCGGTTATAATCGGGGTACATGGTCATTTTTCCAAAGAAATACTTTATGTCGGGATTTTCAATGATCATCGCCCCCAGTCCGTCCCATAAGTTATCCAGCGAATACATCCCTTTGCGGAAATTGACCAGGGGCTGATAATTTGGCTGCACGAACGACCGTCCCAATTCAATACTTACCGGCAGGTAGTCGCGGATAAACTTATTTGTAAAATCGAACAGTTCAGCTGTAGCGCTGTGAATGCAATCTCCCTTGCTACATGGGATGTCACGGCCATGAATAAACCGGTACCCTCCCGAAATTTCTTTTTCAACGGGGTCCCATACGATCAACTGATGAAAAGGCACCTCCATGACATCAAACTCATCAATGTCGACGCTTTTGCCAGTTCCTCCGCCTGCATCGCGGAATGTTATCTCACGCAACCGTCCGATTTCCTGCATGAGATGGGGCGAATCATGCGCGGTAAACACAAATATCTTGTTACGCCCGTTATTCGTATTGCGCAAAAAGGTGCATTCAGCTAATTCAGCTTCAAGGAGGTTGCGGTTAACTGGGTTGATGATGGGTTCCATGGCACGGAGGCTAAGTAGGGAGATATTTTTTACAAATATACAAAGTTAGATTCCGAAATAAACATACCAACGGGAAACGAATAAAAATCTAAATTTGCACTGGTCTTGAAACAATGAAGCACCTTACAATGACGGAACCGACGCCCATCGAAATCCCCGAAAGATTGATCGATATTGAAGCGCTTTTCGCTTCCAAAAATCCACAACTGCTGCGCTTCATCCCCAAATTTATCCTCTCCTACCTGAAGCGGATTACCCATCAGGAGGAGGTTAACGGATATATCTGGCGTAACCGCGATAAATCAGGCGTGCCATTCGTAGAGGCCATCCTGCATGAATTTGGGGTCAAGGTTGAAACCATCGACAGGCGAGCCAGCCAGCAACCCCTGTCAGGACGTTTGATTGTGGCTTCAAACCATCCCCTGGGCGGACTGGATGGCATGGCCCTGATGCAAGTCCTCGGCAGGATCCGCCCCGACATTGTCTTCCCTGTCAATGACCTGCTTATGAATGTCCCCGGGCTCAGGCCACTCTTTATTCCAATCAACAAGCATGGAAGAAATACCGAAAATGTGCGGCTGATTGACCAGACGTTCGCATCAGAAAAGATGATCCTCTATTTCCCGGCCGGTATGGTTTCCAGGAAGCAACGCATCGATGGCAACATGGTGATCCGCGACCTGGAATGGAAAAACACATTCATCAAGAAAGCAAAGAAATACCAGCGGGATATCATTCCCGTATACATTGAAGGCCAAAACTCCGAATGGTTTTATAACCTCTCCCGATGGCGTAAAAAACTGGGAATTAACGTGAACATTGAGATGCTCTACCTTGTGGATGAGATGGTCAAACAATTCAACAAAACCATCAGCATTATCATTGGCGATCCGATAGCCTATACCACGTTTGATAAATCCAAATCCGAAGCCGAATGGGCTGCATGGGTTCAGAAGAGGGTTTATGCCTTGAGAGAAAAATAGGTGCAGTTGGAAATATTGGCTATCTTTGAATAAATAACGAAGACGTTGAAAATAGAGAAGATTGAATTTACATGCAGCAGTCCCTCCCTGAAACTCTGTCCTCAGGAGGAGATTCCTGAATTTGCCTTTATCGGGAGATCCAATGTTGGGAAATCATCGCTGATCAACATGCTTGCTGATCACAAGGGACTTGCCAAAGTATCAGGAACTCCTGGTAAAACAAGGCTCCTGAACCATTTCAAGGTAGAATCCATTGTTAATAAAACATCTGCAACCTGGTTCCTCGTCGACCTCCCGGGATATGGCTTTGCAAAACTGTCGAAGGAACAACGTGCAAAATTTGAAGGCTTAATCGAGTCCTATCTTCAGAACCGCGAAGACCTTGCCCTTACCTTTGTGCTGATAGACTCCCGCCTTGAGCCACAAAAAATTGATGTTGAATTCATGAACTGGCTGGGCGACAACGAAGTAAGCTTTATCATTCTTTTTACCAAGATTGATAAGCTCTCGAAAGCACAACTTGTCAATAACCTTGCAGCCTATCAAAAAGCGCTCTCCGGCTCCTGGGCTGAATTGCCGCTCATTATCCCGACTTCGGCTGAAACCAAAGCAGGACGCGAAGCGATCCTGGAGATCATCGAAGAGGCGCTGAAAGAGATTTATCAGTCGGAGTAAATGACTCCGTTCAAACGACCTTTCGCTTTCATAATACGGAAATCGAGACGGGCTTGTTGAATAAACGCGCGATACGTTTGCTCCATTCCTTGCTGGATAAAAAGGCAGCGTGAATTTGATGCCTTGAAACGGGTTTTCAGATCCACCCTGTTCAAAAGAACCACCTCGCATAAGTTCGTCGGGATTAAATCTGTTATTACCGGCAAAATTTTTTCAAGGGCATAACAAAAACCGGTGTTCTGATCAAGCAGAACGGATAATTCCACATTGTTAAGCAAGTCAGGCCGCCCCTCTTCATCAATCCCACTGACAATGGCAAATTGAATAAAGGGGCACTCCTCTCTGAGCGCGTCTGCGACCCGCTTCAAATCAACCAATTTCAAGTTCACACAAATTCATTTCTCTTATGACAAGAGCGGTGGGTAAAACGTTGCATCTGATTGAAAAAAAATTGGAAGGGAACTATTTCAATTCTACCAGGAGATAGTGTTTAGGTACAACTTCCCCCTGTTTAACATAGACCTTTTTCACTGTTCCGTTGATGGTTGACAATAAATGGTTGTCCATTTTCATCGCCTTCAGAACAAGCAAAGTTTCTCCCTTTTTGATTTTGTGACCCTCTTTTACCAAGACCTTCAAAATCGTTCCGGGGATAAAAGCCACGATTTTGCGCGGATCAGGATGCGTATAAGGCGTACGGTTTGCGAACTTCTTCGTTAAAGTGGTCTTATAGGTGATTTCTTCAAATTTAAAATCGACAAATTCTATATTTTCGTCCATATACCCTGATTAACTCAATAACAATAAGTGAAGTCCAAATCTACAACCATCTCAACAATGGACCATTTTCTCAGAATGGTGGAACTCCATGTTTCTTCTTAGGCGTTATCTCCCGCTTCCCCTCGGCCAGGGTCAGGGAGTGTGTAAGATAATTTCGGGTTTCATTTGGCTCAATAACGGCATCAACATAGCCATAAGCCGCGGCTACGTATGGATTGGCAAATTTCTGCCGATATTCTTCAATAAGCCGTTTGCGCGTCTCCTCAGGATTATCACTGGCTTTGATTTCACTGCGGAAAATGATGTTTGCGGCGCCTTCAGGGCCCATGACTGCGATTTCGGCTGTTGGCCAGGCGAATACAAAATCGGCACGCAGGTGGTTCGAGCACATGGCAATATAGCCTCCCCCGTATGCCTTGCGTAAAATCACGGTTATCTTTGGAACACTTGCTTCGCTGTATGCGTAGAGAACCTTTGCACCATGACGGATTACCCCGGCATGTTCCTGGTCTACACCGGGAAGGTAACCTGGTAAATCGACCAGGGTCACGAGCGGAACATTGAAAGCATCGCAATAACGGATAAATCGGGCGGCCTTGTCACTTGAATCACAATCGAGTACGCCGGCGAGCACCATCGGCTGATTGGCTACAAATCCAACAGTTTGTCCGTCGAGACGACCAAAACCAATCACGATGTTGGCTGCCCACATTTCATGAACCTCGAAGAAGTCACTGTCATCAGCAATGGCACGGATGATATCCCTTACATCGTAAGGAGTCATCGGGTTTGTCGGGAAAATGCTGTCGAGTTTATACTGGCGTGATTTGGGTGCTTTTTTGGGGAATACCTCGGCCTTCTTTTCATTGTTCCAGGGAATGTAACTCACCAATCTTTTGATCTGATCGAAACACTCTGCTTCACTTTCAGCAAAAAAATGGGCATTCCCGGTAATTTCAGCATGTACGCGGGCGCCGCCCAGATCTTCCATAGATATCTCCTCCCCAAGAACGGTCTTGATCACTTCAGGACCTGTAATGAACATCTTGGAGATTTTATCAACCACAAATACAAAATCGGTTAGGGCCGGACTATATACTGCACCACCGGCACAAGGGCCAAGGATAACGGAAATTTGAGGAATGACGCCTGATGCCTGGGTATTTCTGTAAAAAATTTCGCCATAACCCGCCAAAGAGTTCACCCCCTCCTGGATACGGGCTCCACCGGAGTCGTTGATCCCGATCAGGGGTACCTTCATTTTCATGGCATGATCCATAATCTTTGTAATCTTTTTGGCATGCATCAATCCAAGCGAACCACCGGCAACCGTGAAATCCTGGGCAAAAATACAAACCGGCCATGCACTGATCGATCCGGTACCTGTAATTACACCATCTCCGGGTAAATATTTCTTATCCATGTCGAAATCCTGCCCGGCATGCTTTACAAAGAGATCATATTCGTGGAAAGAGTTTGGGTCAAGCAAGGCGAGAATACGTTCGCGGGCCGTCATTTTACCCGATGCTTTCTGCTTTTCGAGGGCTTGTTCTCCGCCCCCTTTAAAGGCTTCCTGCATGCGCCTTTTCAATTCCGTAGTCTTTGCTCTCAAACTCATAAGCAATCGATTTTTTACAAGGGCAGCAAAGATACATCATTACATTGCAAATAGCAAATTGAGGCAATCTCTCACCCGAATTGGAATTTGAGTCTAGTGGATGAAAAAAGAATAATGAGTACATTTGCTACTCATAATGAATAATATTTTATTTTTGTTTTACATAGTTAACAGGGAGATTCATGTTGGATAGTTCAAATAAAACCAAGCCTGCGGGCAAACTCCCTGTTGCATCTGCGCCACAAAGCATCTCTTCCGCAGGGCATCCTTCCCCGAACAAACAAGCTGATCCTGATGCCCCGTGGTATGCCGTTTATACCCGTTCACGATGGGAGAAACGCCTGATGGAACTTCTTATCGAAAAAGGAATTGAAGCCTATGTGCCGCTGCGCAAGGCAATTCATCAATGGAGCGACCGGAGGAAACTTGTCGACGAGCCGCTTATCCGCTCTTATTGTTTTGTAAAGGTTGGAGAAAAGGACTACTACGAAGTACTTAACACACCGGGTGCTGTGCGCTATATCTGGTTTTCGGGTAAAGCAGCTGCCATTCCCGAACGCCAGATCAACATCCTCAAAGCCATTACGGGATCTGATGTGGAGGTTGATTGCGTTGAGGATACGTTTCAGCCTGGGATCCGTGTGATAGTGAACGGTGGGCCCCTTACCGGGGTTACCGGCGAATTGGTGTCAGTGACCAACAAAAAAAAGGTGATCGTTCGAATTGATCATCTCAACCAGGTACTTACCCTCACCATTTCCCCTTTGCTCCTTGAAAAGGTACATGAAGAATCCCGAAAAAATTGACAAACTAAAAACCAAAAACATTTAAGTAGATCCAAATGACCATTTACGAAAAACTGCTGAAAAAAGAGACGAAACTTTCAGTCATCGGCCTGGGATACGTCGGATTACCCATTGCCCTTGAATTTGCACGAAAAATAAAGGTGGTGGGTTTTGATATCAAGCCCGACCGTGTTGAAATGATGAAAAATCACGTAGATCCGAGCGGCGAGTTGCCTTCTGAGTCCTTCCATGACACCGACATCCTGATAACCGCCCATCCCGAAGACCTCAAGTCGTGCACCTTTCATATTGTGGCAGTACCCACTCCGGTCGACAAGCACAACCTTCCCGACCTCTCTCCCCTTCTGGCTGCCACGCGGACCGTTGCAAAAGTTCTGAAAAAGGGCGACTATGTTGTGTATGAATCCACCGTTTACCCGGGGGCAACCGAGGAAGACTGTGTTCCCATTCTTGAAAATTTATCGGGTTTGAAATTCATAGATGATTTCAAGGTGGGCTTTTCTCCGGAGCGCATTAATCCCGGTGATAAGGAGCATTCACTCACCACGGTGATCAAGATCGTTTCGGGTTGCGACAAGGAATCACTGGAGGAGATTGCCAAAATATATGAGCTGATTGTTAAACCGGGGGTGCACCGCGCCCCCACCATCAAGGTTGCTGAAGCCGCCAAGATCATTGAAAACGCCCAGCGCGATGTCAACATCGCATTCATGAATGAACTTTCGATCATTTTCGGCCGCATGGGGATCAATATTTATGATGTCATAGAAGCTGCCGGTACGAAATGGAACTTTCTGAAATTCTACCCTGGTTTGGTTGGCGGACATTGCATCGGCGTTGACCCCTATTATCTGACATACAAAGCCGAAGAGTATCGTTATCACGCCAGGGTGATCAATGCCGGAAGGTATGTAAACGACAGCATGGGATTTTATGTGGCAAAGCAGTGTGTAAAGCAGCTGATTAAAGCAGGCAAAAATGTGCTTGGGGCAAAGGCGCTCGTGATGGGTGCCACGTTCAAGGAAAATGTGAGCGACATCCGGAATTCCCGTGTTGCAGACCTGATTAGTGAATTAAAACAATATGGAATATCGGTGGATGTTACCGATCCCTATGCCAACAGCGAGGAACTGATGCACGAATATGGTTTCGGACTCGCCGAAATACCGGAAAAAACTGTGGCTGACCATTCCGGAAATCAAAAATACGATGTGGTTATCGTGGCCGTAAATCACAAGCCCTACCTGAATTTGACCGAAACCTATTTTAAATCAGTCAGCTCCCCGAATGGGATCCTGGTTGATGTGAAGGGAATCTACCGGAACAAAATCAGTGAGATGCATTACTGGAGCCTGTAAGCCTATTTTTTGCTCTTCAGTTCAAGCCGGCTGAAAATATTATACCAGAAAAAGCCGCCCTGAAAAGCATAAAAATAGCCAACAATCCCATCGGGCAGTTTATCTACCATGTAATAGGTGCCGTAGAAGATCAGCGGTGAAACGAAAACAGCCATCCAGAAGGTGATCCCGGAAAAACCATCGGCAAGAAGCCTGAACACCTTTACGCGGGTTACTCCCTCCTTCTTTTGCTCCTTCAGGTTTTCGAAAACCTGATTAAAAAACATCCCGGCCAGCATTACGGCAAACATCAGCACCGGTTTGATCCATTGGTTGTTTTGCAGCAGCGCTGTCCATGAAGACGGGGGCTGATTCACATCGGCAAAACCTGCACCTGACGGAGCATGTGCTGGCATGATTCCGATATAGAGTGAAATACTGAGACACGCCCCTACTGCAAGGAGCAGAATTGAAAGGGCCGCCTTACCTGTTTTCATTAAATTGGGTTCCATATTACAGGGATTAAGTTTTACATGCTTCAATGACAACACAAACCCTGAAAACGTTGCATTTCAAAAATAAATAACAAGATGTTTTTTTTCATACGTTTGAACAAAGTCGTTGGAGATATTTGAATTTACTGGGGAAGAATGATCAGATAAAGTTTGCTTGGTCGATTAATCTGTATAATTTTACACCTGGATAAATTGTTGTTAACAAAAATTTTAATCCTCAAATAAAATGAACAAGATGAAACAATTGTCAGAAACACTCCGTTATACAATTTTTTTCGTGATGATCCTTTTTTTCAGCAATGCACTCATAGCACAGGAAAAGGGAACTGTGAAAGATTCCCGTGATGGCCGCGTCTATCAATGGATAAAGATTGGGAAAAAAGTATGGCTTGCAGAAAACCTTAAATATGATGCCAAACCCGGCAGCTGGCTTTACAACAACGACACCGTCAATACCGCCCTATACGGCAGGCTTTATACCTGGAATACGGCTGTGGCCGCTTGTCCGAAAGGATGGGTTGTGCCAACGGATGCCGACTGGACGCAGATGACAGCCAAACTTGGTGGAGCTGAAGTTGCTGGCGGGAAGATGCAGGAGATGGATTCCCTTTACTGGCGTGCGAATAAAAACATACCGGAATCAGCAAAGACGCTCTCTTCATTGCTGGGCGGCGTGAGGCACAGCGACAGCACCTATACAGGTGTGGCATTGTGGGGAGGCCTCTGGTCGGCAAATGTCACCGGAGATGTTGCAACCAACTACCTCTTCGCACGTGGAGATAAAACCATTGTTAAAAGCTCAAATGATAAAAACTCCGCTTTTGGTCTTCGGTGTGTGAAGAAATAATCAAATGGAATCTGCTATCTATCCTGAAGAGGAGTCACAACAAAATTACTTAACCCTTAAGGAATCACTTGAACTTTCTCTGGCCAGAGCGGCCGGAACTCAGGATTTGCGTGAGGCAAAAGGATTTCTGATTGATGTTCAAAGTCAATTTAAAGGATTAAAGCTTCTCAGGGAGGATCGGGAGGAGCTCTATACAAAGCTTCAGCATGCCTTCGCGGAGATCAATGCAAGAATCGAGGACGAACGGCTTGAATTTGAATATATCGCTCTGGCAAATTACGCTGAGTTAAAAACAGCAGTTGCAGAGGCATCATCCTTATCGCAAACATCACGCGAATTCAGAGAAACGTGGGATTTTCTGATCGGAGTACAGAACCGGATCAAGGCAGCCAAATTATTCCGGGAACAGCGTGAAGAGTTGTTCGCCGGGCTCCAGGATGCGTTTACAACGGTCAAGTCATGGCGCGATGAAGAACGACAATCGTATGAAACCGAAGCCAGGCAAAACTATATCAGACTGAAGTCGCTTGTAGAGCAAGGATTGATACAGGCCGGAGAGACGCACGAATATAAGGACACACGGGAATTTCTCAAAAAAATCCAGGCTGAATTCAAAGGGATTAAAATGGTTCATGAACAGCGGGAGGAACTTTACGCCCGCCTTCAGACCGCCTTTGATATTCTTGGAAAACGTTTGGATGAGTTTTTCCGGCATAAAAAGAAGAACTGGGAGGTTAAAATGCAATACAAGCTTTCCCAGTTTTCAGCAGACATCTTTGAGCTGAATGAGGCGCTGAAAAAGGAGCAGGAATACCTCAGCGAACTGGAAGACCAGTTGGATATTATTGCTTCGGCAGGAAAAGATTCGTCTGCGAAAATCGGTCTCCAGGCCAGGATCGCTTCAGCATATCGCAGCATTGAGCGAAAGCAAAAACAGATTGCCGATTTTGAAACAGAGCAGAATGCATTGCATACCCGCCTTGAACAACCGGAAACGGATGGTGAATGAAAGGATTCATTTTTTTCTTGCTTGATTCAAAGTTCTTTTGTACTTTTGCGCTCCCAAAACAAACTTTGGCCCGTTCGTCTAGTCGGTTAGGACGCCAGGTTTTCATCCTGGAAATCAGGGGTTCGATCCCCCTACGGGCTACCCAAAATCAAATTTAAACCCTGTAAATCAACGATTTACAGGGTTTTTTTATGACTTGGTAAAACATAGGTAAAACATCTCTCGAACATGTTGATTTTACTGGGGTTTCCGCTGTTTTTATGTTGTATTATTCTCATTATCTGTTAAATAGAAAATAAATCACCTAATCTATCCATTTTATAGGGTTGAACTCTGTCAAAAAATTCAAAGAATACCCACTTCCAATGCTGCGAAAGGCTTTCTTCTTATAGCTGATTAACCTTTTTTCACAACCTTCATGCTGTCTCTGCTTCTTCTTGTTTTTCTAAACTCCTCCGCCCTCTTATAAAGCACCGGTACCTCTCCATACTCAATATACCGGCCAACATCCCCTCCACAACGCGTACACTTGCCCTTCAAGAGAAGGCCGTTATCGGCATTCAGGGTAATCTTGTAATCCGTAATACCAACCGACAAATGCTCCCCGCTGCAGTGTGCACAAAAAACATTCCCGCCAACGATTTCCCTGAAGTCCCGGTAAACATCCTGTAAAATGGTCTTTACATCACTTTCTGATAATTCAATCGTCGCGTTTTTCATGGCTGGACTATGTTTAATGAATCAGGTGCGAAAATACAGAAAGACTGCTGAATCTCCCCACTTCGAAAATGCCCCTGGCAAATCCCTTATCAAAAGACTTCTATTGTAACCTAAATTTCCGATGCTTATACCCTCCTCCAGGTAATTCTAAGTGATTAATTATCAATCCAAAACGAAAAATGTTAACAAATTCATAAAAAAAACTTCCCAAAACCCTATTACCTTTTTCATTTTTTCCGATTAAGCAATATAATGTACCCAACCTTTCGATTTTTATCAAAGGGGTAAGGTCGTTTAACAAGGGTTATGATGAGTAAAGGAATATCCGTTACTGAACTTCCTATCCTTTGTTTCAATTTTTCTAAAAACTCTGTCATGCCAGTTCAGCAATTATTCACCTCCTTATCCTCAACCCTATGTCTCCTCAGCCGCTGCAATCATTGCGACCAATGTCGCTGTATTTTTTCGAGGAAATGTTCGAGCCTTTCATCGATCAAAGCCGGAACATCACAATCAGGTATCAGGTCCAGAATGAAAAACCCGATGATCACGAGAACTTGACTTTTGTGATCTGTTCGGTGAATAATTCAGAAACCCCTGAAGATTTCTATAAGAATCTCACGAAGTTGACAGATGCATCAATTCAGCGGGTCGATGAATTCCTTCAAAAACAAAAGCCCGCTTACATAGATGCACTTGCCGATTATGTCATTGGAAATATTGACTCCCTTTCTTCTATCATCGGGAATCAATCCATTCTGCTCCATGATGACAAAATGGGAGGCTTCTTTCACTGCCAGTTTAAATCATTTACATGCGCTCTCCTGGTTGGGCCACCTATCTGGGATTCCAAGTTGTTGGTTCCGGCAATCCATTATAACACGCAAAAGTTCGCTGAAGTCTGGCTCCGGGTAATTCACCATACAAAGGAACAGGTTAATCTGATTCGTCATATGCATAAAAGCGCTAATCTTGCCGTAACCCAGGAAACTGTTCAACGTAAATTGGATAATGAAGATTTCAAGATAAAGTTTAAAATCTCGGTCGATCAGGAAGCATATTTTTTCTATATGCTCGTCAGATCTGATATCATCGATGTTCCCGACCGGAAAAGCCCTCAACTCATTAATTGGATAACCAATAACGTACAGTCAAAAAACCGGAAAACGAATAGTTTGATTTCGGTAAGGAACAAATATTTTTACCATCAGCTATCCACCCTCGACTACTGGTATCAAAAATTATTGGATGCACTGGAATTCATCAACGAAGAACGCGAACGCATCCTGAAATACATCCCTCAATAATTCCCCTTTTTCCTGTATTACCTTCATCCTGGCATAGTCAGCCGGTCATGCGTCACGCGTCACCTGTCACGAAATTTGTCATTTGTCACTTGTCCTTTGTCATTCCCTCACTGGGGTTACTAAAGGGTTACTATTATTTTTCACATTTTCACCCGGGGGTTACTAAACTTTAGTAACTACCCAAACGATTTCCACGAATATAATTTTGCTTCCATAAACTTTAAAATTCTTCAAAAATGGGACCAATTGAAATCATCCAGGAAGTTTACAGAAAACTAATGGAAACAATCGAAAGCATGCAGGATGTATACAGAAAACTTGCAGAGAAAATGGACAACATCGAAAAGAAGCTCGATGACTATAAAAACGCCAAAGCCCTCCCCGCCGATTGGCTCGATATTCAGGATGCCTGTCAGGTATTAAAAATTTCCAAACGTACACTTCAATCCTATCGTGATAACGGCATCCTGCCGTTCAGCCAGATTGGCGGAAAAATTTACTTCCGGTCAGCCGATATCGAAGAGCACCTCAACCGTCATTACAATAAAGCTTTTAACAAGAAGTAAACAGCCATGAAAGTTTCAATATTCAGGAACTTCAACCAGGTTGTTGAAAATCTTGACATATCAGTTATCCTGGAACAGATTCGTTCCGGAAAACATAAACCCCGGATCCTGGCTTTGAGAGAGTTGTTGCGTCAGGGAAAAACAGATGAATACAACGATGCCAAACGATCCCTGCCTGCTTTTACACCGTCCGGACTCTTTGAAGGTGGCCGAAAACTTGAATTTCTGAAGGAATATTCCGGCCTCATCATCCTCGATATTGACAAACTCACCCAGTACCAGGTTTGTGCCGCGAGAACCAAGATCGAGGAAATCCCAAACACATATGCCTGTTTTATCAGTCCAAGCGGCAACGGCCTGAAAATCTTGGTTAAGGTCTTCTCCCGACCGGTTTATCATAAGGTTGTATTCAACCAGGTCAAATCCTTTTATGAGGAACAACTCAGGAACAGTAATCAAGACAGTACGGTTCAAATCGATCCATCTGGCAAAGATATTACCCGATTATGCTTTGTATCATGGGATGAAATGCTATACCTCAACCCTTCCGCTGCAATTTTCAAACCCTATATTAATATGGTAGAGGACGACATCGAAAAACTGGTATCGCAGATTGAATCCCGACGAATTGATTTAACTGCCAAATATGAAGATTGGGTCAAAATCGGTTTCGCGTTGACTGATGCCTTGGGTGAAGAAGGACGGTCCTTATTCCATCGCTTGAGTCAGTATTACCCAGGATACCATATTAATATATGTGACGAACAGTATGATAAATGTCTCAAGTCCAAGAGAAGTGGTATTACCATTTCAACACTATATTATTTTGCCCGCGACAGGGGCATCGAAATCTCCAAATTCAAGACAGCGCCAGCGACAATAATTAAATCCGCATCCAATAGTCCTGCACTGAAACCTGATGATGGCATTATAAATCCTGCCAGTACCAACAAAACCAATGTAAATCCCGGCGGCGATCCCAATAATCTTCCTGATTTAATCCCAGCTACTCCAGATCCAATCCCCGGCGAAATCACCAACGAATCCCAATTGAAGAAGAAGAAACGCAAAAATCAGATCGATACCATCGAAACCTACCTCTCCAGCCATTACCAACTTCGTTACAACATAGTCACCTCTAAACTCGAAATCCGAAAACTCAATAATCCAACAGAATTTGCCGAACAACATGTCGGCACTGTTCCGCATGCTGCGGATCATTCGTCACTTGTCATTCGTCATTCGTCATTTGTTCCCCTCACCGACTACCAAGAAAACTCTCTCCTCCGAGAAATCCTGAAAAGCAACCTCAAATGTTCCGCAGCACTCCTGCGCAGTATCTTGTATTCAGATTTCAGTAATTTCTATGATCCTTTTCGTGATTATTTTCTTCACCTTCCATTGTGGGATGGACAAACGGATTACATCGAGCAACTAGCCGGAACTGTTAACACCACTTCTCAGGATTTATGGTGCAAATGTTTTAAGAAATGGCTGGTAGCCACAGTGGCAGCCGTTCTCGACAATAAAACCGTGAACCATACGGCCATCATTCTTTCAGGTAGCCAGGGCATCGGCAAAACCACCTGGATGTTAAATTTATGCCCGCCCGAGTTGAACGATTATATTTTTTCCGGTACCATCAACCCCAATAACAAGGATACCCTCATCCACCTGGCCGAATGTATGTTCATAAACATGGATGAGCTCGAAAACATGAACCGCACCGAGATAGGTGCCTTTAAAGAGATTATCACCAAATCGGCCATCCGGATGCGCCGGGCTTATGGTCACCATATTGAAGCTTTTACCAGAAGGGCCTCTTTCATGGGATCGGTCAATTCAAGTCAGTTCCTTACCGATACAACCGGTTCCCGCCGGTTTCTTTGTTTCGAAATCCTTTCCATCGATTATCAACACTCCGTCGACCTGCAGATGGTTTACGCCCAGGCCTATGACCTTTTTCAGCAGGGTTATAAATTTTATTTCGATAAAGATGAGATCAATGCCATCAGTGTATCAAATGAACAGTTTCAAATAAATACTGTTGAAGAAGAATTGCTCATTACATATTTCCAAAAAGTCCAATTATCCGAAGCGACAACATTCCTATCCGCAGCACAGATCCTCAACCGCATCACCGAACGCACCCATGTAAACATCGCCACCTCCCCCGGCGCTGTCATCCGTATCGGCAAAGCCCTGAAAAAGTTCGGCTTCGAAAAACGTAAAACTGATGGCCTATACCTCTGGGCCATCCAGGAAAAATCTTCCATCCCTTCCTTATCCTGAAAAACCAAAACTGGTTCTTACTTCTCAATTCGATTGTTCGAATGTTCGAGTATTCAATTTTTCATTCAGACTGTCTTGTCAAATTTCAATATTCTTTTTTTACTGAAATCACCCTCCCTATCTTCCCTAATCTCTTAAAATATCAATAAAATCAACCATTTCAACAGGGAGGGTTAGTTGAAAACACCTTCCCTGAACCCTCCCTACCCTCCCTGAGATTTGTAATTTGTCATTCGTCACTTGTCATTTATTCTACAACCCTCCCTGTTTTTCATCTTTTCTCAAACAACCCTCCCTGATGGACTACCAGTAAAATCAGTAGTTTCCGGAGTTCAGGGAGGGTAGGGAGGGTAAAATGGCTAAAATGATAAAGAAATCATTTTTTTTGCGTCTAATGAACTGTCCATTTGGCTCGTCTGGCTTAAACATGTACATCGGAAATAATAAACAACCTTCCCTACTTTTCATCTTCCTTCAATTTACCGTCCATGATGTATTATCAGCAAGATAAATTGTCCTAATGTCTCGATGATGGTAAAGAGGATAAAATCGTTAAAATATCCAAAACAAATCAATGGGGCTTGTTTATCAGGGTTGGTAGCCTGTGATATCTTTTAAACACAGTCAATCAAACCACATCAAACTAATTATATATCCGTAACTGTCAGAATAATAGCATTGTTCATACATATGTCTGTCTGCTCTGTGATCTTCTGCCGGCGGATTAAACCAATCTCCAGCATTCAATTGTTCAATACCCGTAATTTTACTCCCCACTCGAGCAAAATATTCTCCGGCCACAGTTGTTTCGGGAATCTTATCGCCAATTTTGAATTTGAATTTCCAGTTTGGGAAGTCTGTACTTTTAACGAACCATTTTGCAATATTATTTTTTGAAACAACAGCAAATACTTCATGCGTTCCAACTTCACTGAAACGTATTAAGGTTGCCAGGACACTTGTTTGAAAACAATGTGATAGGTTCGTTAAAATATCTAGAGAAAAGTCCTTCCCCCCGGAATTCCTTCTGAATTTTTGTTGTGGCATAAGGAGACAACTCGCAAAGTAGTCTGCTTCTAATTCAATCTTTGATTTTTGATTTAAGTTATGGAAGGAAGCATGCGGTTCAAGTAACCCAAATTTTAAACCTAAACGATGTTCATCCAAAAAATAGTGACCCAATTCATGTGCAAATGTGAACCTACCCCGTTTAGAATTTTCCAGGTTGCCCGAATCGATGTTTAAATGAATATGAAAATCTTTGTTATCGTAGAGCAACATTCCATCAAAAGCGTCTTCGTAGTTGTCAAAATAAAATGGCACTTCTTCATAATTGGCAATCTTGTTCAGCAAAGTGAGATTCCCATCGGAAAATTCATTGGCAACAAATTCTGCCAGTTTACCTATTTGTGTCTTCCGGTGTGGTAGAATCATTCTTTGGTCTGTTCTGGTTCTTTATTATTTTGGCCATAATATGTTGGGGTAATTCGTTGCCGTTACGCGCTGCCATCCTGTATTCGCTGATTTGATTTTGATTGGCATCGACAGGAGTTTCAAAGGTTTTCTTTTCTCTAAAAGTTTTATTGATGATTTTTTCAGGGTCGATTTCTTGACCCGTTAAGAAAAAATCAATATCCCCGTAAAGTTTTTCAAACCTTTGAAGCTCAACTTCATTCCTTGGGAATAGGAAACCGGTGGAAGCTAACCATTCGGTTATGTTCTCAGGCGTAATATTTTTTTTATTTTGAGCCATAGATTTTCAAATAAATAGCCACTTCATTAAATGCTTCATTTTTATAAATACGGATGGAGTTCTGAGTCAGGTCAAGTTCAGCGCGGAGGTTTTTTAATAATGTTCTCGGAAGTTTATATCCATCCTTGGTCTCTGTTTCATATTGTTTGTAAGTGAGGTAAATTATTTTATGTTTTGCAGATAGTCGTGCCAAGGCGTTTTTTATATGCTCAAATTTCTCTAAAAGGATTGCCTTTCTTTCAATTCCAATGTCCATGTTTTCAACGTCAGGAAATTCTCGAATTATTTCCTCATCACCTGTGAAAGGGCTTACCTCGCCATGTTCGAATTTTTTATAGTCTGCCAATAACCTACTTGCGATGCGATATAGATAGAAAAGAACACCTTTATCGAATTCTTTTTGCTTCAACTTTTCCTTTTTGAATGCCGGATATTTCCACACTTTTTCAAATGTGCCGTAAGCGATTTCATTTGCTACTTGTTCATCATAACCCCAGTTTTTACAAATTGTAATGAGTTTCTTGTGAAGGTCCAACTGGAAACGGAAAGTGAATACTCTGAAAGCCTCCTTGGCTATTTCGGCATAATCAGGTTCGTTCCTCCATTGGATATATTCCATGAGGTTTTCAGTTGTCTCTTTACTTAAGTCCAGGATTGCCATTTATATCAAACGCCATTATGACTACCAAAAACCGTCAGTGACGATTTTGGTAGTATTTGAGGAAGTCAATTATTCACAAAGCTAACAACAAAAACGGAAAATCAAAAAAATGAATGATCAGATTAAAACAGGGTACACTGCTAACAAAATGCTGATTTGCGAAATATTTGGTCCGTTTTCAGCCAAATTGTCATAGCGGGATAGGTTGGCATAGATGGTGCTAAATTAAATATGAGTTTAACTAAAGCGTAAGAAATGGAAAAGTTTAATCTTCGGTACTTAAAACCCAGTGCATTCATATTCATTTGTGCCGTACTTGCTTTGGCATTATTTGTTGCCAATAAATACATACAGAACCATTTGGGCATTTCAGTTTCTGTTTTCGCTGTCATTGGCGGCATGTTTGGTGGAATAAATAGTTACCTCTGGAATGTAAAACCGTTTAGCTGGATGTATTGGGTACCTGATTTTTCAGGAAGGTATGAAGGAACATTGGTATATGAATTCCGGAACGAAAAGTGCGAAACAGTATCCGCAACCATGGAGCATGTCAAAGTAATTGTCCAGAATGGATCTGATATCGTTGTCAATTCGTGGACTAAAAAACTGGATGGTACTTTATCGTCAAAATCCACCAGTATTGAAGCCAATATAGTGAAAGAGAAGGATGGTACTTTCTCGCTAATATTCAATTATCTGAATGAAGGAAATTTTCAATTGGGATTTTCGCCTCACTACGGTACGGAGGTTTTCAAGCTAATTGAAAACGGAGATGGTAAATACCTCATAGGTAAATACTACACAGAAAGATTACCATATCAAACCAAGGGAAAAATAGAAATGAAATACATCAATAAAATATTACATCACGAAAAATAAATACTTCTATTATGGCAAATTGCAGCGAACATTTTAAGGATTATAATGAGGAAATAAGGTTGACGGATAACCGAAGACAAAAACTTAAGGTTTCTCGTAAAGATTTACGCAACAAGGTTAGAAAGTGGTTTAAGGAGAATAAGCCGGATGAACCGCAACCAAAATTTAGTGGTCAGGGATCACTATCAATGGATACCATAATTAATCCAATACCACGAAAAATTAAAGATGGGAACGATGAAAAAACTATCCTTTACTATGATGTAGACGATGGGATTTACTTTGTGGGAGATAAATCCGCACAAGCTCGGAATTAAACGATAACCTACCACAATTGGGTTTATGAAGCGGTGAAAGGTCATACCGTCAAAGATCCTGTGGATAAAAATACATGTGTACGTACTTTGTTTGCTGATGGTCATAACATAGATCAGCCTATTTATTATAAGCAAGGTGAAATACCAGAATTGGCTCACAAAAAAGCAGGTTGGATTGAAAGTGACCCGAAAGCATTCCTGGAATGGTTTAATGAAAAAGCTGAGAGAGAGCCCCAACTTAGAAGGTTGGTTCGTTATGGTAAGGGCTGGTGTGATAACAGGGATTTTATCAATGAAAGTAAGCCGATGCCAAGCGGTTTGATAATCTCAATACTGTTTGCTGAAAATGCTGTTTACCGGCAAGACAGGGATGATATTGCCTTAAAAGAAACACTTGTAATCATACATTCCAGGTTGCTGAGTGAATTTGCATGCAACAGACCTACTGTCCCCAAAGGAGAAAATCTATTAAAGGATTATCCTCAACAGGATTATTTTATGAAATGTCTTGCTGATTTTATTGATGATGCGAAAAAAGCGCTACCGGAAAAAAACTTCCGGAAAGCAACAGAATTGTGGCGGAAACATTTAAGCGATAGATTCCCATTAGGTGAAGATAAGGAAGATACAAGCAACACAACTGCCGGGCTTATGTCTATAATTCCAGCCACCACAAAGCCTTACGCTGAACAATGAAAAACGAGCAATTTGAGAGTGATATAAAAATCGTTCCCGACTCATTTAACAAACTAAGCCTGGTTGAGTCTGAAAGTGAGCAATTTCTAACGGGGGAGCTTGATATTGTTGATAATGCTGGTAGGTTATGGGATACATACAAAGTGGAAATAAGGGGCAGCGAAAGCTACCCGACAGCTTTTCCGAAACTTTTTGAAATCGGGAATGCTTTCCCTAAAATAGTTGATTGGCATGTTTATGAATCTTATGACAAATCCTGCTGTATTGATATTCCTCCCAATGAAAGAATATTATGTAAGGATGGGTTGCATGTATTGAAGTACATTCAACAATTCGCGATTCCCTATTTAGCGAATCAAACATTCAGGAGGCATGAGGGTTACTATTTGTACGGTGAGTATCCCCATGGAATTTTCGGCAAGATAGAATACTATCAATGCAAACTTAAAGCAAAAAATCTGCACGAACTTATTTCCATGTTTGATTTAATAATAAAAGGTTACAATCCCGACAGAACATCATATTGCCCTTTTTGTAATAAAGTAAAATTCAGGAACTGTCACCGAAATGCGTTTCGGGAATTATCTGTTATCAAAGAGATCCTATACTTCGATGGAGTAAACCAATTGATACCATTCTTCAAAAGACATCCTGATTTCAAATTACCATTGGTTTGTTAGAATCTCAAATCATCTTACTTTGGGACTTATAGTAACGATCACCGATTCCCTCCAGTTCATTACTAATCCCCGTCCAACATCTTTATTCGATTAATCATTTGTTCGCCGAGTTGTATTTGAGCAACGATCTGTTAACCAAATTCCTACGTCAATCCGTTTTGATTCGTGATCGTAACGATGACAGTTTTGCCAAAGTTAGGTGCCACGGAATGTTTTACCTTTATCTGCATTTGATAACGAAAATTTGTTCTAATTTTACTGATCGAGAATCCAATCAGCAGAATTGTCCCCCATGTGCGAATCCGAAGCCATAACCAGAAAAAAAAGAATCGATACCCGGTTAACCTCCTCCCTATTAAAGTGGAATATCATCCATTATTCCAAGGTTAATGCATCTACAGTACTTTCGGCACACGCAGTAGAAGAATACCCCACCGAAACCGGCCCCGCCGATTACGCTCTGTTTGTTCAGGGGAAACTACTGGGGATTGTTGAAGCAAAAAAACTAGCGGTTGGCGCTGAAAATGTTCTTGAACAGGCCAAACGTTACTCCAGGGGAGTTAAACAAACTGTTGGAGATTGGCGTGATTACAAAGTGCCATTTCTTTACTCAAGCAATGGAGAACTGGTCTTTCACTTGGACGTGCGAAAAAAAGAAAACACTTCGTATGAAATAAGTGATTTTCATTGTCCTCAGGCCCTGCTGGATAAATTTACCAGAAATACCGAGAGTGCTGAAAAATGGTTCCTTGAAAACCCGGTTGATTCAATTACCAGACTTCGACCTTATCAGATCCTTGCGATTGAAGCTGTTGAAGATGCGCTGATCAACAGCAAAAGGAAGATGTTACTGGCCATGGCCACCGGGACAGGTAAAACATTTACAATTGTTTCTTCCATTTACCGTATGTTGAAATCCGGTCATGCAAAAAGGATTCTGTTCCTGGTCGATCGACGGGCACTGGCTGCACAAACGGTTTCAGCCATCGCGGCCTTTCAAACTCCCGATGGATTAAAATTAGATAAAGATTATGAAGTTTACAGTCAGAAATTCAGACGTGATGATCTCGACGAAAACATGCCCTTCAATCCTCAGGTGCTACCCGTAGAATATCTGACCAAACCGCAGGAAAAACACACCTTTATCTATGTTTCCACCATCCAGCGAATGGCAATCAATCTCCTGGGCAAGGAGGTGGTCGAGGGCATGGAATATGATGTGGATGCCGACAAACTGGATATCCCGATCAATGCATTTGATGTCATCATTGCGGATGAGTGTCATCGCGGTTATACTGCAAAGGAAACCGGAACCTGGCAATATGTCCTGGATTATTTTGATGCTGTAAAAATCGGACTTACCGCTACCCCGGCCACACATACCCTTGCGTTGTTTAAAAATAAGGTTTACACCTATACCACCGAAGAGGCTGTTCTGGCTGGATATCTGGTTGATTATGATGCGGTGAAGATAAAATCAGATGTTCACGTCAACGGCGCCTTTCTGAAAGAGGGTGAACTTGTTGGTGAGGTTGATACTTCGACCGGTGCCGAACGACTTGACAACCTAGAAGATGAACGGGAGTTTAGCGCTGGTGAGATCGAAGAGAAAATCACAGCACCCGACAGTACCCGGAAAATCATCACGGCGATAAAAAAATATACCGACCTGCACGAAAAGGAAACGGGCAGATTCCCTAAAACCCTGATTTTTGCCGTTAATGATTTACCGCATACTTCTCATGCCGATGAAGTGGTCAGGACTTGCAAAGATATTTTTGGGAAAGGCGATGATTTTGTCTTGAAAATTACCGGAAGCCCGACGGTCGACCGCCCACTTCAAAAAATCAGACAATTCCGTAACAGGCCAGAACCCAAAATTGTAGTCACCGTCGATATGCTTACCACCGGTGTTGATATACCTGCTATCGAAATGGTTGTATTTATGAGGATGGTAAAGTCCAGGATTCTCTGGGTACAAATGCTGGGGCGCGGAACCCGGCTTTGCCCTGAGATCAATAAGGAGAAATTCACGATCTTCGACTGTTTTGATGGAACACTTATCCGGTACTTTAAAAACGCTACCGATTTTGATGTGACGCTGCAACAAGATACGATCCCTCTTCCTGAAATCATTGAAAGAATCTGGGACAACCGGGACAGAGAGTATAATATTAAGGTTCTCATAAAGCGATTGCGGCGAATTGAAAAAAATGTTGGCGCCGAGGCACGGGAAAAACTTTCCAAATACATCCCCGATGGCGATCTGCAATCCTACACGGATAAACTCAAGGGAAATCTTGATACGAACTTTATCGAAACCATGAAACTATTGAGGGACAAAGCTTTCATTGAACTGCTCCTTGATTTGCCAAGACCTAAGAAAGTTTTTATAAGAGCCTATGATATTGTAGATGAAGTGGATGATGAAGTGATGTTCAGAGTTGGCAGTGATTACCAGAAGCCGGCCGACTACCTGAAACTCTTTGAGAAATTTGTCGCTGAGAACCCTGAGCACATACAAGCGATAGAAATTCTGTTATCCAGGCCTGGGAAATGGAATTCAGGTGCGCTGGAAGAGCTTCGCAACAAATTGCGGAAAAACGATTTTTCAGAGAAAGACTTGCAAAGAGGACATGAACTTGTCTATAAAAAGCCTTTAGCCGATATCATCTCCATGATCAAGCACGCTTCAGATTTTCAGGTGCCAATACTTACAGCGCAGGAACGGGTCGATAAAGCGATTACTTCGATTATGGGATCAAAACAATTCTCGGATGAACAGCAAACATGGCTTGCATATATCAAAGAACATCTGATAAAAAATCTGGCAATCGCCGTTGAGGACTTCGAAATCATGCCGGTATTTGAACGGCATGGCGGATTGAATGTCGCTAAAAAGGTCTTCGGCGAAGACCTGAACCTATTGATAAACAAAATAAATGAAACACTAGCGGCCTGATAAACTATGTCTGATGTTGTAAATAAACTCTGGGGATTTTGTCATACACTCCGTCATGATGGTATTGATTATGGTGACTATATTGAACAGTTAACATATCTGCTGTTCCTGAAAATGGCTGATGAAAGAGGCATTGACCTGTCATCTATTGAATATGAACAAGATAAAAAGAAGGTCAAAATTGATTGTTCATGGAAACCATTTACAGAAAAATCAGGCACAGATCTATTGGATGCATTTGCATTAATGTTACAAGGATTGAGCAAGCAGTCTGGTTTGCTCGGCGACATTTTCACACAAGCAATGCCACGTTTTACCAATCCGGTCAACCTGAAAAAGGTCGTCAACATGATCGACGAGGTCGACTGGTCATCTATGGATGTGGATGTGAAGGGTGCTGCCTTTGAAGGGCTTTTGGAGAAATCGGCAGCGGAGGGTAAAAAGGGAGCTGGTCAGTATTTTACCCCGCGGGTTCTGATCAGTTCCATTGTGAATGTCATGCGGCCGGATCCGAGAGTTGCAAAAGAATACAAAATTTGCGACCCAGCCTGCGGTACTTCCGGCTTTTTAATGGTAGCATACGAATGGTTGATGGAGGCTTCCAAAGGAGCGTTGGAAAGAAAAGATGTACTTCGGATAAAGAAACATACCTATTTCGGCCAGGAACTGGTTCCCCGTCCCCGTCGGCTTGCGCTCATGAATCTCTTTCTTCATGGACTTGAGCCGCAAATATACTTGGGTGATAGTCTTTATGAACCCGACCGTGGCGAACGTTATGACTGCATCCTGACAAATCCTCCCTTTGGCACGAAGGGCGCGAATCAGGCTCCTGTACGAGATGATTTTACAGTTTCCACCAGCAACAAGCAACTTAACTTTATCCAGCATGTTGTCACCATTCTCACCCCTGGCGGAAGGGCAGCCATGGTATTGCCCGACAATGTTCTTTTCTCCGATGAGGCGGGCGATGTGTTTAAATATCTGATGGAAGACTGTAATGTACACACCCTGCTGCGATTGCCCAACGGTACTTTCACACCGTACAGTCAGGGCGTCAAAGCAAATGTGATATTTTTTCAGAGAGGTGTAAAGACTGAAAATACCTGGATTTACGATAACCGGACCAACATCCCCGGGGTGACCAAGAAAGACCGTCCGCTTGTTTCACAGATGTTTGAAGAATTTGAAAAGTGCTATGGAAAGGACCCAAACGGACAATCAAAACGAACAGATCTTGGCGCTGAAGGACGTTTCCGTAAGTTCAGTCTTGCACAAATCAAAGAGCGCAACTATAACCTCGATATCACCTGGCTAAAAGACGATGGTCTTGAAGATCCCAACTCCTTACCTGAACCGCAAATATTGGCTGGTGACGCGATTACCGAACTGAATGCCTGCATTGATGAACTGCAGGAGATACTGACTTTAATTGATTTGGAGGAGATGCAATGAGCGAATTGGTCACAGCCGCGTTTTATGCATCAATCAGGGAAGTCATAGAAAAGTCCCGCAGAAGGGCCTATTATGCGGTAAACCATGCCATGGTCGAGGGTTACTGGCACATCGGTAAACTTATAACAGATGAGGAACAGCAGGGAGAAGAACGGGCAACCTACGGTAAAAAACTGATTGAAGGAATATCCCGGCGGCTGACGGCTGAATTTGGCAACGGGTTTTCTGCTCAGAATTTATGGAACATGCGCCAGTTCTATCAGAAATTCTCCTCATTGAGGAGAGAATTGGCTGTCGGCGATGTTTCTGGAATTCTCTCTGCACTGCGGAGAGAATTATCCTGGACGCATTACAAGGCGCTGCTGCGAGTCGATAAGCCCGAAGCCTGCATCTGGTACATGAACGAAGCCGCTGAACAGAACTGGTCGGCCAGGGCCCTGGAGCGGCAAATAAACTCCCTGTATTATGAACGTCTTTTAATAAGCAAAGAGAAAAAAACGGTTCTAAGGGAAGCAGTGGAACATACTACCCAATTGCAACAGGAACCCGCCGCATTCATGAAGGATCCCTATGTGCTTGAATTTCTGAATATCAAAGACAGAAGCCATTTTCGCGAATCAGAACTGGAACAGGCGATCATCGGAAAGATCCAGGACTTTCTGCTCGAACTGGGTCGGGGCTTTGCCTTTGTAGCGCGGCAAAAAAGGATATCCACCGAAACCAAAGAGTTTTACATCGACCTGGTGTTCTACAATTACCACCTAAAATGCTTTATCCTGATTGACCTGAAAACCGGAGAACTTACCCATCAGGATGTGGGTCAAATGGATATGTATGTGCGCATGTTCGACGATCTCCAGAAAGGCGATGACAACAACCCTACTGTTGGTCTCATTCTGTGCACCGAAAAAGACAAAGCGATCGTAAAATATTCGGTTTTAAACGAAAACAAACAACTTTTTGCCTCAAAGTACATGCTTTACTTGCCCACCGAGGAGGTGTTAATACAAGAACTGCAACGGGAAACTCAATCACTGAAGGAGGGGATAGGATGAATGAGATGCTTCCAAAAGGTTGGGTTGGAATAGATTTAGATAAAATTCTAATTTACAGTAAAGGCAAAAAGCCGAAAACTCTTACTAAATCGCAGGCGTATGGCCTTGTGCCATATATAAATATTAAAGCGTTCGAACAAGGCATAATAGATGAATATGCTGATGTCAAATCGTCAAAATTAATTTCTAAGACTGACATTCTGGTTGTCTGGGACGGTGCACGTTTTGGATTGACCGGAATTGGCATGGAAGGTGCTGCAGGCTCAACCCTAATGGTATTAACACCAGTATTAATTGAGCCTGAATTTCTCTTTCACTTTATTAATCGCCATTATTCTTATATCAATTCGAAACCGAAGGGAACCGGCACACCACATGTAAACCCAGGCATATTCTGGAAGTTACAATTTTCAATTGCCCCCCTTAACGAACAAAATCGTATTGTCGCCAGACTAGACCAAATAATTTCCCGCATTAACTTGTTGAAAGAGCGACTGGATAGAATTCCTGCAATAATCAAACGCTTCCGGCAGTCGGTACTTATGGCCGCAGTTACTGGAAAGCTTACAGAGCGATGGCGCACAAACCATCCAGATTTTGATAGTCCGTTATGGATAAAATCGAAAAACAATAAGATCATTTCCCATAAAGTGTACCGGAGTGAGTGGAATGAAATTGACATCCCGGAAAATTGGAATTGTCTACATTTAAAAGAAATAGCAGATTTACGACTTGGTAAAATGCTTGATGGAGTAAAAAATACCGGTGTAGAGACAAAGTATATAAGAAATGTGAATGTTAGATGGTTTCAGTTTGAATTGGACGATTTAAAGACAATTAGACTCCGCCAGGAAGAAGTTATAAAATTATCCATTAAAAATGGGGATGTATTTATTTGCGAAGGAGGGGAACCTGGTAGAGCAGCTGTTTGGCAATCTGGTGAAAACAAGATGACATTTCAAAAAGCCTTACACAGAGTTCGTTTTCATGGAAATGTAGAACCACTCTGGTTGGTCTATAATTTGAAATTAGATGCAGATACTGATAGATTAAGTAGATTGTTTACTGGTTCAACAATAAAACATTTTACCGGACGCTCATTAGCTGAATATCTGTTACTCCTTCCTCCTCTC
>Ga0247841_10001339_pt1 | contig 56787 bp, 38 predicted proteins | sample LaCruzMarch2015__2_FD_192410 | JGI IMG/M metagenome (GOLD analysis project Ga0247841, IMG submission 192410) | Freshwater microbial communities from meromictic Lake La Cruz, Castile-La Mancha, Spain - LaCruzMarch2015_18m | ecosystem: Environmental > Aquatic > Freshwater > Lake | place: Spain... | reverse complement strand
TTCAAAGATTTAACCGTATAGCTTATTGCTGCCGATTCGGTATCGGCCATACTCAAAAAGCGTTTAACCGTAACTTGTATACGATGACCTTTAAAGTTGGTGGCTTCAAAACTTCGTTCCAAAAAACCTTCGTGCATATTCAATGTACGTTTAAAGTTTTTCACATCCCAGCTGGCCAAATCTAAACGTTCGTCGTTTAAGCGCACAGAAATGATATTCCAATTAGGGGCATTCACAATTTTATCATTGGTGTCGGCATATCCATTTTTCCAAATACCATGCTCCGCAGGTTCGGGATAATAAATACCTCCAATGTAAGAGCCTATCATTTTTTCACCCGAATAGTGTTCTTCAAAATTTCCACGCTGACCAATATATCCATTGCCCAAACTGAAAATACTTTCAGATTCTAATTGTTTACTTTCGTGAAAACCCTCTTCGATAATACACCAAGGGTCGTGTTGCAGGTATTTGTTCATATTATTATTTGTTATTTACTTTGCTGTTATTTGTTGTTATTAAACTTCACCGTTATTTATTGTTATTCGCTTTGCTGTTGACGGTCGTCAGTTGTCTGTCGTCCTTTATCAATAGAGCTAATCCGCTCGCAATAAGAAACGACACACCAGCCATAACTATACACAAGACTGGGTTATCGTTGAACCAATATTTTAAAATTAAGCCTGTAGTTATACCACTTATGATTTGTGGAATGGTAATAGACATATTAAAAAGTCCCATATACATACCCATTTTATTGGCTGGTATTGAGTTGGCTAACATGGCATAAGGCATAGCCAATATACTTGCCCACGCTATGCCAATTCCAATCATGGGTAAAATTAAATAATCCGAATCTTTGAAAATTAAAAACGACAATAATGATAAAGCACCAATAAAAAGTGCTATCGAATGTGTTTGTTTTTTTCCTAAACGTTTTGCCATAACGGGCAATGACATGGCCAATAAAGCAGAAACTGCATTATAAACACCAAACAAGATTCCAACCCAGTTGCCAGCTTCTTGAAATGCTTCTGAACTTGGATCTGTTGTTCCAAAAAACTTAAGTGCCACTGCTGGAGTAGTATACACCCACATTGAAAACAAAGCAAACCACGAAAAAAATTGAACAAGCAATAATTGCAACATTTTGGGCGGTATAAAAAACCTTTGCTTCGTTTCAGGATGATTTTCCATTTCGAGTTCCTCGGATGGATATTCCGTAGTAGTGAAAACTGTCCATAAAACACTTGATATCAATACTAAAGCGCCAAAATAAAAGGAATAAGTTACATTGTCGGGCACCAATCCACTTTCGCCCGCTTCTTTTGATACGCCAAACCAATTGCCAAGCATATATGGTAACCACGAGCCCAAAACAGCGCCAATTCCAATTAAAAGGGTTTGAATTGAAAAGCCTAATGTGTGCTGTTTTTCGGGTAATTTATCGGCTACTAATGCTCTGAAAGGCTCCATTGATATATTTATAGATGCATCCATAATCATAAGTAAACCACCTCCTACAAACATAGGGGCAATAATATTGGATAAATGCGGAGCGTTTGGCATCAGAATAAGTGCGATACTTGTGAGTATGGCACCAACCAAAAAATAAGGACGACGGCGACCAATTTTTGTCCACGTACGATCGCTCATATAACCTACTATTGGCTGTATAAGCATACCGGTTATTGGAGCTACCAACCAAAACCAACTTAAGTGATGTACATCTGCACCAAAAGTCATAAGTATGCGTGATGCATTTCCATTCTGCAACGCAAAACCAAATTGAATTCCGAGAAATCCAAAACTCATATTCCAAATTTGACTGAAACTTAACTTTTCTTTCATTTTCAGCATTTTTTAGCGAGTTGTGCCGCGAATAATCAAATTCGTTTTCACAATTTTATTTTTATACTGGCCACGAGTCACTCCATTAATTTTATCAATTAATAGTTTCGCGGCATGGCGACCCATTTCGTAACCATGCTGTTCCACAGTACTAAGCATTGGGTCGCAGGCTTTAGCAAGTTCACCATCCGAGAATCCCATAATGGCAACATCGTCGGGCACTCGGAGTTTAGCCAGTTTACATGCATACAGAATTCCAGCTGCACAGTGGTCGTTGGTGGAGAAAAAACCATCTGGACGATCAGGCCTATCGAGTATTTCCGGAGTTATAATAATAGCCTCTTCGCGCGTATCACACACTTTAATAAGCGAATCATCAAAAGAAATATTATATTTTCGCAAAGCATCCAAATAACCATTTTTGCGATTTTTTGAAATTTCGAGGTGTAACGGCGAAGTATAAAAAGCTATACGTTTACAACCCGTTTGAATCAGATATTCAACAGCAGCAAAAGCACCCGCATAATCATCCACAACTACACGGTCGGTATTTAAATCGATACAAATACGGTCGAAAAAAACCAATGGTATATCACTCTCCATTATCTCGCGGTAATGCGTATAATCGGTAGTGGTTTTTGCCAACGACGCAAGCACACCCGACACACGTGTAGCAACTAAAGCTTTGGTATTACTAATTTCTTTCTCGTATTTTTCGTCGGACTGACAAAGAATTACATTAAAACCCTCATCGTTAGCTACTTGCTCAATACCCGACAAAATGGAAGAGAAAAAATAATGAATAATTTCGGGTACGATAACACCAATGGTATTGTTTTTACTCATTCGTAAACTTAAAGCCAATGTGTTAGGTTTGTAGTTATGCTCCTTAGCATATGCATTCACATTGTCTTTGGTATGCTGACTTATATCAGGGTGATTTTGAAGAGCGCGCGAAACAGTTGAAGGTGAAATACTTAAAGCCCGTGCTATATCTTTAATTGTAATAGGAGTTTTACCAATCATGGGTCAATTTTTTCGGAAAAATTAAATTTTTAAGAAATAACAAAACAATTATTAATAGAAATCTGTTAATATAATTACTATAAAATCACACTACTATTATGAAACTAGAATACAAAGATATAATAGAAAATCCGAATATGAAACTAATATCTATAAAAATCGCAATCCATCCCGCAAACGATTGCGTAGAAAAAAAACTAGATTCTTTCATTACCATAAAGTCATCAATTGTTTAATACGATATTTTTGTCGCGATTATTAAAATCATGTTAAAAATTTTCGGAGCAATTTTGCGTACGGAAACAACAAACGAAACAATTATCACTATAAAAATTTTCAACCTTTAAATTAATCAATGCATGAAGCACACAAACTTTAAGCTAAAAGCGCGGGCATTTTTAACTTGTATTGCTTTTCTGGCAATTGCAGCATTTGCCAATGCTCAAAAAACAACCGTGACAGGAGTTGTAAAAGATGCTCAAACAGGCGATCCTATTTTAGGCGCAAGCGTTCTTGAAAAAGGAACAACCAATGGAATTATAACTAATTTCGATGGAGAGTTCAAATTAAACGTTTTACCAACTGCTACTTTGGTAATTAAATACGTAGGTTACACGCCTATGGAAGTTGCGGTAGCAGGTAAACAAAATTTGGTTATTCAACTAAAAGAAGATGCCATAGCCATTAGCGAAATTATGGTTATTGGATATGGAACTGTAAAGAAAAACGACGCAACAGGGTCACTTACAGCTATCCGACCTGACAAAATGAACAAAGGGCTAACCACCAATGCTCAGGACATGATAATGGGTAAAATTGCCGGCGTTAGTGTTACAACTGGTGGTGGAACTCCTGGAGGCGGTGCAACTATTCGTATTCGCGGAGGTTCGTCACTCAATGCAAGCAATGACCCACTTATTGTTATCGATGGATTGCCAATGGATAATAATGGAATTAAAGGTGTTGCGAATCCATTAAGTACTATTAATCCAAATGATATTGAAAGTTTTACTGTATTAAAAGATGCATCAGCAACAGCCATTTATGGATCGAGAGCTTCGAATGGTGTAATTATTATAACCACTAAGAAAGGTGAAAAAGGTGCAAAACCTCGCATTTCGTATGATGGAAACACATCGATGAGTAATGTAAAAAGAACCATTGAAGTAATGAATGGCGATGAGTTTAGAAATTTAGTAAACACATTGTTTAGCGGGACTGGTCAAACCGACATAGATGCTCGCAAAGCATTAGGAACGGATAATACAGACTGGCAAAGCCTTATTTATCGAAATGCATTTAGCCAGGAACATAATGTTACAGTTTCTGGTGGATTAAAAAACACACCTTACCGTGCTGCAATTGGTTATAATAATCAGGATGGAATTCTTAAAACTTCCAACTTTGAACGTATAACCGGTTCGTTAAATGTTAGCCCATCACTATTTAAAGACCATTTAAAAATAAATTTGAATGCAAAAGGCATGTTGGTTAATAACCGTTTTGCTGATAATGGTGTAGTAGGTGGTGCTGCTCGTATGGATCCAACTCACCCAGCAACAAATTCAACCGACACTGTACATAACCGTTTTGGTGGATATTGGGAATGGTACGATACCAATGCAGATGGATCGTTTAAAAATGTAAACAACATGGCTACTCGAAATCCGTTAGCAATATTGAATCAGGTTGTTGACAAATCGAATGCAAAAAGTTTTATCGGAAGTGCAGATATAGATTACAAATTGCATTTTTTACCATCAGTAAGAGTACACTTGAATCTTGCTTTAGACATGTCTTCAGGCCGTCAAACACTTGACATACCTACTACTTCAGCTGGAAATTATCCTTACGGAAGAACAGGCTGGGATGAACAAAGTAAAACTAATAAAATGTTAAACTTCTATGGTCAATATAGCAAAGAATTTGGAAAAAACAATCTAGATGTAATGGCTGGCTACGAATGGCAACATTTTTATCGTCAGGGCGAAAGCGAATACAGAGGTTTAACACTGAGCGACACCAATAAAGATAATATAATTGATAACACAGATGACTATTACAACCATATTTATCCTGCTGCAACACGCTGGAAAACAGAATCATATTTAGTTTCATTTTTTGGACGCTTCAACTATTCTTTCGATAATAAATATTTACTTACCGGAACGCTTCGAAATGATGGAACTTCAAGATTTTCAAATAAAAATGGTAACCGTTGGGGATTATTTCCAGCTTTCGCTGCTGCATGGAAAATGCACGAAGAATCATTTATCAAAGAAATTGGTTCTATTTCAGAGTTAAAACTTAGTTTAGGCTATGGTGTGACTGGACAGCAAGATATCAACCAAGGTGATTATCCGTATATTCCTGTATATACTACAAGCATTAATGGTGCTTATTATCAATTTGGTAGTGATTATGTAACCACCGCGCGTCCCGATGCTTACAACTCAAAAATCAAATGGGAATCGACCACAACATACAACGCCAGAGTTGATGTTGGTTTCTTAAGCAATCGAATCACTTCATCTTTAGAATACTATCATCGTATTACAAACGATTTAATAAATGTAGTACAAGTACCAGCAGGAACAAACTTTAAAAATAAGGTAATTAGCAATGTAGGATCTTTACAAAATAACGGTATTGAGTTTAGTGTGAATGCAAAGCCAATCGCCAAAAAAGATATTACATTAGACTTAGGTTTTAATTTCACTTATAACAAAAATCAAATTACCAAATTAACCACTGGTTCAGGCAAAGATTATTATTTAACTTCTGGTGGAACCTTCCAAGGTGCAGTTCAGGTACATACAGTAGGTCAACCAGCAAATACTTTCTGGGTTTACGAACAAAAATATGATGCAAATGGTATGCCTATTGAAGCTGGTGCTCCAAATCCAGCTGGTGGACTATATGAAGCAACTGATGCTTTTGTAGATAGAGTAACAGTAGACGCTGATGGCACTATAAATGCGCCTGATGGTATAATAAATGACAAAGATAAATACTATAATCACAGTGCAAATCCCGATTTTATGTTAGGCTTTGCAGGTAAATTAATTTACAAAAAGTTTGATTTAGGATTCACATTGCGTTCAAATATTGGCAATTATGTATTTAATGGCGTTGCTGCTGGCAGTAATAATCTTGGAACAGCTGGCGTATTTTCATTAGGATTCTTATCTAATAAAAATAAATCAGCTTTAGAAACTAATTTCCAAGGAACTGCTACTAACACATTTATGTCTGATTACTACATTGAAAATGCTTCATTTATAAAATGTGACAATATAACTCTCGGTTATTCATTTGGGCGAGTATTTAACGTAATTTCAGGCGGACGTATATTTGCAACTGTTCAAAACCCATTTATAATTACTAAATACAAAGGATTAGATCCTGAAATTTTTGGGGGAATTGATCAAACAATTTATCCACGACCTTTAATGACAATTGTAGGAGTATCGCTTAACTTTTAAAATCAAACAAATATGAAAAAAAATAATTTTAAATACATTATATTATTGTTGGTAGGAGTTTTATCATTCACATCTTGTGTTGATGATTTGAATGTAACTCCAATTAACCCACAAGTAACACAAACATTTTTGCAAGATGATGTTTTTGCCAAAGTTTATGCTTCGTTTTCACATACCGGGCAGGAAGGACCAGCTGGAAAGGGTGATATTGAAGGATTGGATGAAGGGCGTTTCTCACTAGTGCGTTGTTTATGGAATTGCAATGAACTTTCGACTGACGAAGCACTATGTTCGTGGGGTGATGCGGAAGTTGTTGACCTCAACAAAAACTCATGGACTCCAAGCACACAAGCTTTTGACGGATTATATGCCCGATTGTATTTTGTCGTTACGATAAGCAATCACTTTTTAGAGCAAACAGAAGCTATGATGGATGACAAAACAGTAAAACAACGTGCTGAAGTTCGCTTTTTACGTGCGCTTGCCTACTATTATTTAATGGATAACTTTGGTAATGTCCCATTTATTGATAAAATCACTAACGTTGCTCCTCCGCAAATCAAACGTAAAGACTTATTTTATTGGTTAGAAAATGAATTAAAAGCTCTTGAACCTGACATGTATGAACCTAAAGCTGGTCCGTATTATCGCGTTGACAAAGCAGCCTGCTGGTTATTACTTTCTCGCATGTATCTTAACGGAGAAGTTTACACTAGCATACCAGCTTCGACTGGAGTTACGGCAGTTCAAGGACAAACTTTCTGGAACGAAGCTGCCACATATTCACACAAAGTAATTAATTCGGCGTATGTATTAAGTCCGGTATTTAAACATTTATTTATGGGAGATAATGCAGGAACAATTGATGGTTCGACTATAAACACAGCATCACAGGAAATATTATTTCCATTCCCTGCCGATGGCGTTAAAACAACCAGCTGGGGGGCATCATTATTCTTAATTGCATCAACACATACTTCGGGTATGGCTGAATGGGGTACTTCAGAAGGTTGGGGAGGAAACAGATTACGTCCAACAGTAACAAAAACCTTTTTCCCGGGATCAATTTTTGTTTCAAACAGAAAGGACTTAACGACTTCAGCATTATCTTCTACCAGAGATGACAGAGCAATGATTTATGGTGATGCTGACCGCACTTTAACAATTCCAAATATTGGTAAGTTTAAAGAAGGTTATTCCAGCAATAAGTTTAGTAATGTCAGAGCTGATGGTGGCACCATAATAACTTTTACAAGCAGAGGAACAGCTGCATCGGGAACAGCAACATACACAGGAGTAACAGGTACCACCTCAGGCACTGGTAAATCTGCAACATTTAATGTAGATCGATCAGGTGGTTCGTATACAGTTGCGCTTTCAAATAAAGGATTAAGCTACGCAGTAAATGATTCAATAATTATAACCGGAAGTTCTCTAGGCGGCTCAAATACAACCAATGACTTAATTATTAAAATCACATCAGTTGTTACAACTCACGACCCAAAATATGTTGATATGGACTATCCATTTATGCGCAAGGCAGAAGCTTACTTAATTTATGCAGAAGCAGTTATACGTGGAGGAGCTAAAGTGGAAGGATACGAAGCTTTAACTGCAATAAATGCACTACATACACGTTCGAAAGCTAGGGTACTTACAACACTTACACCAGCTGCTGGTACTACTCCTGAACAAATTGCTTTTCTTGCGACTTTTATTCCAGTAGAATTAAAAACTATTTTCGATGAAAGAGTAAAAGAGTTTTTTATGGAAGGTCATCGTAGAACCGACTTAATCAGATTCAATAAATTTGGTGGTGCAACTGGATATACCTGGGAATGGAAAGGTGGCGAACAAGCCGGTAAAGATTTTCCTGCAGCATACAATTTATTCCCATTACCTACAAATGATATGAATGCGAATCCAAATCTGGTACAAAACCCTGGGTATTAAAAAATAATTTAACTGAATAATGTGACTTAAAAACACATTATTCAGTTAAATAATGTGTTTTTCAAACGTTTGCATAGGTTTTAGTACTAATTTTTGAACAATATTGCAGCTATACTGTTTTCTATATTGTACTTTTGACACCAAGTACTTTCAATGACTATATTTTTTTTAATCTCTAAATAATAATTCTTTCAAAAATTAAAATGTTATGAAAAAAGTTTTTACTCTCATGATTGCTCTATTGAGCATTTTTGCAACTGCACAAGCTGCAGATGTAGTATTTAATGTGGTTGTACCACAAGATCCAACAAAACCAAACACACACGTAACAAATCAAGTGTGGATTGTAGGTAACTTTAATGGTTGGAATAATAACGATAAAAAAATGACTAAAGTTGATGACACTCATTACACCATTACTATGGATGATGCTACTTGGGGAAAAGACAACAATGTGCAAGTTACAACAGCAAATTTACAGTACAAATACTTAAGTGGTGGTGGAGATTGGGCTTATGTTGAAAAAAGAGACTCAGCAGGCGTTGAAAAAGAATTGTCAAACCGTTCTTATACTGCCGTTAAAAACGATACTGTGGCACGCTGGGCATTAACTTGGAAAGACATTGTACCAATACCAAAAACAGTGACTATTAGCGCACTTGTACCTGTAGAAGTTGTTCAACTTTACATTGTTGGTACATTTAATGGTTGGTCAATTCCTACCGACAGTACAAAAATGACTTTAGCTGAAACAACAATTGATGGAAAAATATTTAATGTAACATTTAAGTCGAGCGACGTAAATAAATTGAAATACAAATTCTGTGCTGGTCCTGCATGGGATTATGAGCAAACTGTAGGAGATATCGTTTATCCCGATGTAACTCAAAATACAGCACAACACTCAATTACAGCATTTAAGAAAATTTTCGACCCAACTAAAGTTGGAAATATTAACATTACTGCGACTGTACCTGCCGGAACACAACGAGCATGGATTATGGGTAGCCACCTTGGTTGGAGCTGGCCTAAGTTAGAAGAGGGTGTTAAAAATATTAATGGTACATTTACTTTTGTTGCAAAAAATGTAATGTCGATAGAATATCGTCTCTACAACTGGGATACTGCTTGGAGTCACCCTGAAGCAAAAGATGGCGAACCAACTGCAGAACGTCCAAACCGTATAGCTAATTTCCCTGCTGATGCAAATATTGCTATCACAGTTTCAGCTTGGAGAAACGAAGCTCCTAATGGATTGATTGGTTTAGATGCCAACAAATACAAAATATATACTACAAATAAATCAATTGTTGTAGAAGGTGTTACTTCAAAAGCCGAATTGTTTGATATTAGTGGACGTAGCATCGAAAGTAAAGTTATGAGTGGAACATTCCGTTCAGCTATGCTTAATGCAGGATTATACATTGTAAAAATTGACGGACAAACTCAAAAAGTTTCTGTTAAATAATTGATATTATTAAAAATCTCAAAGGCTGTTCGGAAAATTTCGGACAGCCTTTTTTCAAAATGTACAACAAAAAATGAATGCAATCGAAGTCGTTGGATTTTCTGCCTCACTCCTATCTGTATTAAATCAATTTCCGCAAGCCATTAAAGTGTTTACCACAAAAGACACTCAAAGCATTTCGCTTGTAATGTATTGTATTGTTGTGGTTTGTATTTCGTTGTGGTTAGTTTATGGCATTTTATTGAATGATGCGCCACTAATTTGGGCAAATGCACTTTCGCTACTTCCAATTACCTATATTTTTCTAATGAAACTGACCAATACAATTAAAGGGAAAGATAAGTTGGGGATTTAAAAAAGGTACGAAGAGTTTGAGGGTTGAAGGGTTTGAAGCTTGAAGAGTTTGAAAAATCAAAAAAAATGAGAAAAATTATTCTTGCATTTGTGCTGTGTTGTTTCATTTTATTTCAACTATCAGCTGCTACAAAATCATCCAACAAGTCATTTCGGGTGGCTACTTTTAATATCCGGCTACAAACATCAGCCGATACTGCATCCCGTGCGTGGGAAAAACGAAAGACAGATGTTGCTCGCATAATAAAAGAATACGATTTTGATATTTTTGGGGTACAAGAAATTGGAAATACTCAGCAAGAAACAGACTTAAAAGGCTTAATTCCAGGATACACCTACTATGGCAAAGGGCGCGACAATCAGCAAGGAACCATTGGCGAACAGATTGGTATTTTCTTCAAGACAAAACGATATGAACTTGTTGACAAAGGATCATTTTTTCTTTCGGGAACACCTGATACCCTAAGCAAAGGTTGGGATGCAGCATATCGTAGAATGTGTGTTTGGTCAAAACTTTACGATACAAAAACAAAAAAATCATTTTACATTTTTTGTACCCATTTTGATCACATTGGCGTAAAAGCTCGTGTGGAAAGTGCAAAACTAATTGTTTCTAAAATAGCTGAAATAGCTCTAAATTTTCCCTTGTTATTGTTGGGCGACTTAAATGCTACGCCAAATGAAACTGAAATGTATGCTACATTGTCATCTAACATGAATGATGTATGTAAAATTGCCCGTTTTAATAAATCTTTAGTTATAGGTACATTCAATGGTTATGATACGTCAAAAGTAGCAATGCCAACATTCAATAGAATAGATTATATTTTTTCTAAAAGAATTAAAGCACTCACCTACAATGTGCTTACCGACAAATACTCAAAGGGTAGCTACCCATCCGATCATTTTCCGGTAACCATTGAATGTAAGTTTCAATAATTCGGGGTGCAATTCAGGGTTGTTGTTATGATTTTTTTATCAGCTATTTATACTCTAAAATCGAAACGTTCGGTGCGGTTTGACTCGTAAATTTCTCGGTCGAAGGTAAAAAAACGGGCTGGCTTATGTGAAACACCTGTTTGAATTTCTTCTGTTGGATTCAGATAAGGCATTTTATTAACTTTGCGGCGGTAATTGCGCTTATCGTAGGTAGTATTAAAAATCGCCTCATAAATTTTTTGCATCTGCGTGAGTGTAAACTTATCAGGTAGCAATTCAAATACCAAAGGCTCGTGCAATAAATCGTATCGTAGTTTTTTTAATGCTTCGTCAAAAATTTCGTTATGGTCAAACATTAAGTCTTCTACTTCATACACATTCATCCATTTAGCCACTTCTATCAATTGTTCATTTTTAATAGAATCGATATTGACTAACGAATAAAATCCAACAGTAATTACCCTTTCGTCGAGCAATCGAGGCTTTACCCATTCAAAATCCTGTGGTCGCTTATAAAGTCGATCGGGATTGCTAAATACCTGAAATTGTTTTACAAAAATACCTTCTAAACCAGTTTGTTCTATTAAAATACGCGCTGCTGTATCGTATATATTTTCATCCCTTCGCACATGATTTCCGGGTAATTTCCATTCTATATTAATTTTATTATTGATAGGCACAAATTCGTTACGAACCAATACGCTCAACGAATTTTCAGAATATCCAAAAATAACACAATCCACAGAGATACTTGGAAGTATCAAAAAATCTTCACTATCGGAGAAAGATGCTGCCATATTTTTTTGTACAAAGATACTATTTTTTCAGTCTAGTTAATAGCAATATACGCTGATTACAACTGAAAAAAGGTCATCTTAGTGTAAATTTAACACATCTGTTTAAACAATTATCAAAGTAATGCGTTATCTTTGCATGCAAAATAGTTATTGTTATTCTGACACTATATAATAATTTGTTTTCCTTAAAACTATCCGAAATGAAAAAAATTAAATTACTAAACTTAATATTAGTTTCAGTTTCTATAATATTTTATTCGTGCAACAACGACCAAAGCACTATTAACAAAAGAGTTGAGGCTTTACTCTCGAAAATGACATTGGAGGAAAAGGTAGGTCAAATGGCACAAATTACCCTTGATGCTATTGGCAATGGTGATAGCGTTTTTTCATCCAAAATACCCTTTGGGTTTGATTCAGTTCGTCTGAAAAAGGCAATTGTGACATACAAAATTGGCTCAGTATTAAATACCACCAATAATTATGCATTAACACCAGCAGAATGGAACAATATTGTTTCCACCATTCAATATTACAGCAGTCAGACGCGTCTAAAAATTCCAATTATTTATGGAATTGATGCTATACATGGCTCTTCGTATGCTGTAGGTGCTACCATGTTCCCGCAGCAAATTGCACTGGCAGCCACATTTAACCCTCAAAATGCGTATAATATGGCCAGTATTTGTGCTTACGAGACACGTGCCTGCGGAATTCCATGGAATTTCTCACCTGTACTCGATTTGGGTGCCGATCCTCGTTTTTCACGTCAATTCGAAGGTTTTGGTGAAGATCCGCTATTGGGAAAAATAATGGGCGAGCAAGTAATTAAAGGTTATGAAGGCATAACCGACAGTGTGTCACATCCAACAAAAGTGGCATCATGCTTAAAGCATTTCTTGGCTTATTCAGTTCCAAATTCGGGCAAAGACCGAACTCCGGCATATGTGCCTGAACATGTTATTCGCGAATATCACTTACCTCAGTTTAAGGTTGCAATAGATGCCGGAGCCGAATCAGTTATGATCAATTCCGGACTAATAAACGGAATTTCAGTTCACGCCAGCTATGAAATTATTACCAAGCTATTAAAAGAAGAACTTGGTTTTGAGGGAGTTGTTGTGACAGACTGGATGGATATAATAAACTTACAGAAACGTGATAAAATTGCTGCAAACAACAAAGAAGCAATAGAACTAGCCATTAACGCCGGTATCGACATGTCGATGGTACCTTATGATTATGTGCGTTTTTGTGATGACTTAGTGGAGTTGGTTAAAGATGGTGAAGTAAAAGAAAGTAGAATTGATGATGCTGTACGCCGCATTTTAAAAATGAAAATGAAACTTGGCTTATTTGAGAAACCAGTCACAATCAGTGCTGACTATCCTGATTTTGCATCGGCAAAACACGAAAAATTAGCATACAATGCAGCAGCCGATGCTATTACATTATTAAAAAACGCTGAAAATATTTTACCATTAAAAAAAGGGATGAGTATATTGGTAACAGGCCCCAACTCAAATAGCATGCGATCGCTCAATGGAGGATGGACTTATTCGTGGCAAGGCGATAAGGTAGAACGATTTGCAACAAAATACAATACAATTCTCGAAGCAATTCAACTTAAAAATGGAAGCGAACAGGTGAAATTTGTTCAGGGTGTAAGTTACATTGAAACAGGCAGGTATTTTGAAGAGCAAGAAACCAATTATGCCGAAGCAATAGCCGCAGCTCGAAAAGTCGATGTTGTTTTGCTTTGTTTAGGAGAAAATTCTTACACAGAAAAACCAGGCGACCTCAATGATTTGAATTTAAGCCCCTTACAAATAAAATTAGCAACGGATATAGCAAAAACAGGCAAACCTGTGATTTTAATTTTGAATGAAGGCAGACCTCGTTGTATTAATGCAATAGAACCATTGGTGAAAGCTGTAATCCAGACTTACTTACCCGGAAATTACGGTGGCGATGCTTTAGCCGACATACTTTTTGGCGATGTAAATCCGTCAGGAAAACTGCCCTACACCTACCCAGCCTATCCAAATTCAACTGTAAATTATTATCATAAATTCTCCGAAGAACAAAAACCTTCAGAAGGTGCATATAAGTACGAATCGGATTATAACCCACAATATGAATTTGGGCACGGACTAAGTTATACTACTTTTAAATATTCGGGTTTAAAAACTGATAAACAGCACTTTTCTGAAAACCAAACAGTAAGCATAAGCGTTAATATTACAAACACAGGAAAGGTAGATGGCAAAGAGGTAGTCATGCTTTTTAGTAGCGACAAAGTGGCTTCTATTTCGCCCGATGTAAAACGACTACGCAAATTTGAGAAAATTATACTAAAAAAAGGTGAAACAAAATCGGTGAATTTTACAATCTCTGCTTCTGATTTAGCATTTGTAAATCAATTTAATAAGACGGTAACCGAAGGTGGTGAATTTGAATTGAAAATTGCAAATTTATCAACAAAAATATATTTTGAAAACTAACCATTAATAAATAACACATGAGAATCACGGAAAAAAAATGTAAAACATCAAATTGGCAGCAGTTAGTTGTCCGATTTGTGAAACAGGTACTGCCACTCTTCTTTTTAGCAATCCCGTTGGCTTCGATTGCTCAAAAAACCACCGTTCAAGGTACGGTAGTCGACAGTAATAAAGAAGCAGTAATTGGTGCAAGTATATTGGTGAAAGGCACAAGCACCGGAACAATTACCGATTACGATGGAAATTTTAAGCTGGAAGCATCTGAAAAAGATGTATTGATATTCAGCTACATAGGTATGATACCACAAGAAATAGTTGTTGGAAGTCAAAAAACAATTCGTATAGTTTTGCAAGAATCAGCTAAATCGCTCGAAGAGGTAGTTGTAGTTGGTTATGGAAGTGCTAAACGGAAAGACTTAACTACCTCTGTTTCCAGTGTTTCGACAAAAGACATTTCCGAACGTCCGATTATTTCGGCTGCAGGTGCCATTCAAGGTAAAGCTGCTGGAGTTTCGGTAGTTCAGCCAAATGGTGAACCAGGAGCCGGATTCGTTGTTAGAGTTCGTGGAAACACTTCCATTTCGGCAAGTAACGACCCATTGTATGTGGTAGATGGCGTACCTATGAGTGAGGTTAACTTCTTATCGCCCAACGATATTGAAAGCATGCAAATTCTGAAAGATGCTTCTGCAACTGCCATTTACGGCTCACGCGCTGCCAATGGTGTGGTGCTAATCACAACCAAACAAGGTGTAAAAGGCGAAGCTAAAGTATCATTCTCAACTAAAGTAGGAATGACACAGGTTGTAAAACAACTTGAATCGCTCAATGTGGCGCAATACAAAGAATTGATGGATGAATTGGGTGCAGTTACGCTACCCGATGGTTTGACAGATAAAACTGACTGGTTCAAAGAAACTTTCAGAACAGGTCTTTCGCAAGAGTATCAATTATCAGTATCAAATTCGACCGATAAGTTAAATTACTATTTTTCGGGAGGATATACAAACGAAAAAGGGGTTATTCCAGTTGCCTATTACAAAAGATACAATGTAAGAGCTAATATAGAAAACCAAATTAAACCGTGGTTAAAGTTTTCGACAAACTTAGCTTACTCTGATTATTCAAACAATGGAATTATTTCAGGACAAGGCTCAAATCGTGCAGGAGTAATTCTATCGGTTATCAATACACCTACTTATGCGTCAATATGGGACGAAGCAAATCCAGGACAATTCTATAACAACTTTTATGGAACCAATGTAACTCATCCGGTAGAAAACATGTCGCGAACCGAGGACAATAAAAGTAACAGCAACAGGTTTGTAGGAAGTGGAATAGCTGATATTAACTTCACTAAAGACTTGAAATTGAAATCGTCGTTAAGTGTAGATCGCGTATATTATCATTCAACCAGTTTTCTAGACCCCCTTAAAACATCTTATGGTCGTAGCGTTTATGGCAATGGTTCCGACAACCGCTCTCTCAGCACGATTATGGTTTTGGATAATATAATGAGTTACGACAAAACATTTGGCAAAAACACATTAGGTGCTATAGCTGGAACTTCATACACTACATCATCATGGAATCAAAGCTACATAACAGGTTCACACTTCCGAAATGCTGATATTAAAACATTGAATGCAGCCAACAAAATTGAACAATGGAGTGGCACTTCGGCTTCCGAATGGGCTATTATGTCCTATTTAGGGAGATTTACTTACAATTACGATAGCAAATACTTACTTACTGTAAATTTCCGTGCTGATGGTTCTTCGAAACTAGCACCCAATCATAAGTGGGGTTATTTCCCTTCTGCATCAGGTGCTTGGCGTATTTCGTCCGAAGATTTTATGAAAGGGATTAACTGGATTGACGACCTGAAACTACGTGGAGGTTGGGGTAAAACTGGTAACCAATCAGGAATTGGCGATTATGCTTATCTTAAACAATATAATATACAGCGACTGCCCTGGTGGGAAACTAAAGGTGGAATTTACGAATATGCAAATGCAGTACCTGCTTTATCGGTAGCATCGATGAGTAATGTAGATTTAACATGGGAAACAACGTCTCAATCGAACTTAGGAATTGATTTTACGCTATTAAAAAACAAATTGAGTATTGCTCTTGATGCCTATTATAAATATACATCAAATTTATTGCTCAACGTACCATTACCTTCTACGTCGCAAGTTAGTAATTTAACTCGTAACGAAGGCGAAATGAGCAACCGTGGGTTAGAGCTTACCGTTAATTCGAAAAATATCAGTCGTAAAAATTTTAAATGGGATACCGATTTTAATATTTCATTTAATCGAAATAAACTGGAGAAACTGACATTGCAGCAAAAATATTATTTTGCTGAATCACCTACTGGCGAAAAAATTGTTTTAATGACACCTGGCCTTCCATTAGGAGCTTTTTATGGTTATATTTCAAAGGGAGTTGATCCAGAGACAGGTAAATTGATGTACGAAACAAAAAATGAGGATGGAGTGCCATCGTTAAGTGAACGTCAAGTAATTGGCGATCCAAATCCAGATTTCACTTATGGTATGACCAACAACCTAAGTTATAAAAACTTTAATTTGAATATATTTCTTCAGGGTTCGCAAGGCAACGACATTTACAATGCCTCACGCATGGAAACAGAAGGGATGTACGACGACAAAAACCAATCGACAGCTGTGCTCGACCGCTGGCAACGCCCTGGAATGGTAACTTATATGCCAGGAGCATCGGCCACAAAAGAGAATTTGAAAACTTCAACTCGATTTGTCGAAGATGGTAGTTATTTACGTATTAAAGCGTTAACATTATCGTATAATTTCGATAAAAAATGGCTTAAAGCACTCAAAATGAGTAAAATTCAGGCCTATGTTACTTCGCAAAATTTGCTTACGCTTACCAAATACAAAGGATTCGACCCAGAGGTTAATCAGTACGGAGGCTATGCCGCTGTGCAAGGTGTAGATTATGGCACATATCCACAATCAAAAAGCTATGTTTTCGGATTAAATATAGAATTTTAATTATCAATAATAAATTTATGAAAACATCAATAAAATTAGTAATATTAAGCTCGTTTGTGGCTTTTCTAACGGCTTGTGATCTCAACTTAGAGCCTGTTTCAAACTACACCGAATTGAATGTAGGTGGTAGCACTTCGACGGGCACAACCGTAAAATTTCTTACGCGCGACGAAATGAAAACGCAGTATGATAACATGTACAACATGTTGTCGGGCAGTAAAGTTGAAGCATATATACTCGATATGTTGGTATACGTAGATAGTCATGCCGACAATGCCTATCGTGGTGCAACCGACTTAGAATTAGCACAATTAGAACAACAGCGTCAGGATGGTGAAAATAAAAATATCAACCGTGATTGGGACCAATATTTTGCCATGATTGCTGCTGCAAATAGTGTAATTGTGAATATTGATTCCGTACCCGACATTTCGCTATCAAGTGCAGATAGAAAGAAGTGGAAAGCCGAAGCTTTGATACTTCGCTCGTTAGTTTATTTTGATATTGTTCGGTTATGGGGCGATGTTCCATTGGTATTAACAGAACCACCAGCAATTACTTCAGCCAATATTGTGGAAGTATATCCATTGTATTATCCCAAACGTGATTCAATTGCAGTTGTATATCGTCAGATAGTTAAGGATTTGAACACCGCTCTTGAACCTGGAGGAGCGCCTGCAATAAACCCTGCAAATAAGTTTGTGCTTTCGCGTACACTTGCCAACGGATTATTAGCAAAAATTTATGCCGAAAAACAAATACGCGATTACGATAAAGTAATTCAATATTGTACAGAGGTGGAAAAAGATGTAACTTTAGTTACAAAATATGGCGACTTGTTTGATATGAATTCGACCAATACAGATTTGAAAAACAGAAATACTTCCGAATCAATTTTCGAAATTACATTTGCAGGTGGTGGCCTCTGGATAACTTGGATGTGTGGTATCGACTTAGCAACTCCAAGCAGTAAATACGACTGGAAAAAGTGGTTTACACCTTCGCGCGATTTGGTAAATACATTTGATGCTCAAAAAGATACTGAGCGCAAAAATCAAACTATTGTTCGTGCAGCCGTTGAATGGAGCTTGCATTATCCTGCTAAAGATTATCCATTTATGTACAAATATCGCTCAAAATACCATAGTTTTATAAAAATGCGTTTAGCAGATATTTTATTGCTAAAAGCAGAAGCTTTGGTGGGTCAAAACAAATTAGCAGAAGCTGCAACAATAGTAAACACTGTTCGCACAAGAGCAAAATTAGCTAACTTGACAACCGACATTACCTCATCGAAAGATAAAATGGTTGATGCAGTGTTGAACGAGCGCCGTTTGGAACTTGCATTTGAAGGACATCGTTGGTTCGACCTTGTTCGTAGTGGTAAGATATTCAGCGTAATGAATACCTTAAATAGTCGTGACCCCGGTCGTTTGCCAATGAATGAAGTTACGGAAGATAAAACAGTTTTGCCAATTCCGCAACCGCAGATTGACAAAAACCCTTCTATGGTTCAAAATCCGGGCTATTAATTGAATTAAGAATTAATATTTAAAAATTAATACGTTAATAATATGAATATCATACATAAATATTTAGCAATAACAAGCATACTTATTGGAGTATTTTCGTGTACCAACGAAGATATTGTAGTGCGGTATGCAGCATCAACTCCCAAAATAGACACGGCTCTTGTCAACGAAACGACCATTACCTATGGCGATTCAATTCACTTAAAAGTAGCAGTATCGGACATGGTGGCACCACTGTCGACTCTTAAAATTAGAGTTGTGGTAAACAACGAAATAGTAGCCTCTGAAACAGTGAGAACCAAGGGGAATAAATCAAGTATAAACAAAGCATTTTGGGTGCCTTTTGTAGCTAATCGACCACATAATGCGGCTGTAAAAATTTATCTTACTTCGACCAATGTATCGGGTATCGAAAAAGATTCCATTTTAAACGCAACCACTGCCAAAAGGCCAGTAATTAATGAATTATACCTTGTACCCGATTTTGGTCAAGGAGCTACAAGTAAGTTAACTTTAGTAAATGCCGATAGTTTAATATACAAAGCAACCGGATTGCTATTAAGTACCTCCTTCAGCTATAAAATTGCTACAAAAATTAATGGCTTCAAACGAATCGATTGGACAGGATTAGTTTTTGGAAAAGTTGGTGATGGTATTGGTTTGGTGAATCAAACGGGAGAATCAATCACATCAACCGATGGTTCATTGGTGGGTATATCTATTTTCACATTCGACGCCCTACAGTTTAAAACTAAGGTAGGCGGCAAATTGCTCGAACCAGTAAAAACCTTGGATATAAATACCGATTTGCTTGCAAGCCCAACAACCCTAAATAACAGCACAAATTTTAGAGGTGGAAATGTCTATTTTGGTGAAAATGTTGAAGTTACATTTACAGGAATAAGTGGAAACTTAGCCAATCAAATCTCACCCGATTATTTTCAAGTTACTGGCGTAAACACAGCTAAGTTTTTAGGAAAAACAGGTTTATACAAAGCCTATTACCTTACAACAGCTAATTTCCTTTATATTGAGCCACTTCCAGAAACGCTTTACCCAGATGTATTGTGGGTTTGCGGCTCAAATTATGGCAGGCCATCGTTGCCTTACGCTACCACTTCGAGTTGGAACTGGAATAGTCCGCTCGATTATTATCCATGCCGACTTACAGCTCCGGGAGTCTATCAAGTAACCATGTATTGTAAAAACGAACCAAGTACGGATACCAATATTTACGGTAAACTCGATTTCAAATTCTTCCATAAACGTGGCTGGTGGGATGGACATGAAACATGGGTTGATGATTACACTGTTCAGGCACCATTCCTTGGACCAAAAGGAGTTGGAGGTAATGTAAAAGTAATGTCGGCAACAGTTCTTGAAGGTGTCTATAAATTTACGTTAGATACAAATGCAAAAACTTTAAAATACGAAAAGCTAAATTAATCCGTTTAAATAATTGCTAGAGGGGGAAGTTTATTCTTCCCCTTTATTGCTTTAAAAAATTATTGCTCAATAAATTCATTTTTATGCTTAAGAACAAATTTTCCATTTTGGCGCTTTCTACGTTGCTTCTTTCATTCAATTCGTGCAAAGCCGAAGTTGTAATACCACCTGTAGAGCCTCCTAAAAAGGCAGATGTAGAAATGAATGTTACTACTGCCAATAAATCGATGTTATTTACAAGCATTCCGCTTAACTTTAACACGAAGCCCAACATGGCAATCGAATCAACAATTTATATGAATCCGTCTGAAAAATTTCAGACAATAGATGGATTTGGGGCAGCAATAACCGGTTCAAGCTGTTATAATCTGCTAAAGATGACACAGGCAAACCGAACAAAATTATTAAAAGAAACTTTCGACCCTGCCACTGGCATGGGTTATAGTTATATACGCATTTCCATTGGTTGTTCCGATTTTTCGATGGACGAATATACATGCTGCGACCAGCCTGGGATTGAAAACTTTGCCATTCACGAACTAGATCGTCGTGATCTATTTCCAATTCTAAAAGAAATATTGGCTATTAATCCATCTCTCAAAATATTAGCTTCACCTTGGACTAGTCCACGATGGATGAAAGTAAATAACCTGACTGAGTTAAAACCTTACAATTCATGGACTAGTGGTCAATTGAACCCAGCTTATTATCAGGATTATGCAACTTATTTCGTGAAATTCATTCAAGATATGGCCTCCGAAGGCTTTGTTATGAATGCTATAACTATTCAGAACGAACCCTTGAATCGCGGAAATTCGGCTTCACTTTATATGAGTTGGCAGGAGCAAGCAGCATTTATTAAAAATGCACTTGGGCCAAAATTTGCAGCAGCGGGTATCACTACAAAAATATGGGCATTTGATCACAATTACGACTATGACCGAATTGCCGATCAGGCAAGTTATCCTGTAAAAATGTATGCCGACCCAGAAGTAGCTAAATATATTGACGGAGCAGCATACCACGCTTATGGAGGCGACAAAAGTGAATTATTGAATGTTCACAATGCATTTCCGAATAAAAATCTGTATTTCACTGAAATGTCTATTGGCACATGGAATTATAGTTTTGATGGCGACTTAATGTGGAGTATGCGCGAAATAGGAATTGGCACACTTAATAATTATGGAAAAGCCGTTATGGTTTGGAATTTTATGCTCGACGAAAAAGGTGCACCAAATCGTCCCGGAGGTTGTACAACCTGTTATGGTGCAGTTGATATTAATACAAAAGACTACGCCACACTCGACCGAAAATCTCATTTTTACATGATTGGTCATTTATCCAAAGCCATCTCGCCTAATGCAACTCGCATTGGCACTACAGGCTTTAAGGCATCCGGATTATATTACACTGCCGTAGAAAATACAGATGGAACGTATGGTTTGGTATTGCAAAACGATACACAAACTGCTATTAAAGTTACTATCGACGACAATAAGCACTCTTTTGTATACAATATCCCTGCTAAAAGTTTAGTTTCGGCACGCTGGAAGAAGTAACTTTTTAAAAATTTGGAATAAATATTATGAGAAACAAATATTTACTTGTTATTCTGATTGCTTTATTTTCAATATCATCAGTAAATTCTGCCACTAAAAACGCTACTATACCTACATTTGCAGCAGGTGCCGATGTAGGTTGGCTAACACAAATGGAAGCGGCGGGCAAAAAGTTTTACACTGCAGATGGTACACCAATGGAATGTATGGCGTTACTTAAATCGTTGGGAATGAATTCTATTCGCTTGCGGGTATGGGTTAACCCTACCGACAGTTGGTGCAATGCTGCCGACCTATTAGTAAAAGCTAAACGAGCAAATGATTTAGGAATGCGCATAATGGTCGATTTTCATTACAGCGATTGGTGGGCTGACCCCGGAAAACAAAATAAACCGGCAGCATGGACAACACTTAGTCTTACTGATTTAAAAACCGCTGTGAGTAACCATACCCGTGAGGTTCTGAATTTACTTAAGAATAACAGTATTACTCCAGAATGGGTACAAGTTGGCAACGAAACCGGCAATGGTATGCTCTGGGAAACAGGAAAAGCTTCCGTTTCGATGGCAAATTATGCTGCGCTGAATAATGCCGGATACGATGCTGTAAAAGAAGTTTTTCCCACTGCAAAAGTTATTGTTCACCTGCATAATGGCTACGATAATGGATTATTTCGCTGGATTTTTGATGGTTTAAAAAATAACGGAGGAAAGTGGGATGTAATTGGTATGTCGCTCTACCCGAATTGGTACAAAACAGCTAACGACTGGCAAAATGCAAATAAAGACTGTCTGACAAACATGAACGACATGGTTGCTCGTTACAGTAAAGAGGTAATGGTGGTAGAATGCGGAATGAGTTGGGATAATGCGGCGACTTCTAAACTATTTTTGACAGATATCATAGCCAAAACAAAATTGGTGACAGGCGGAAAGGGCACCGGAGTTTTTTATTGGGAACCACAATGCTATGGAAACTGGCAGGGCTACTCGCTTGGAGCATTCGACAACAGTGGCAAACCAACCGTAGCTATGGATGCTTTTAAAAATGTAACAAACTTACAAACAAATACTTATAGCAAATTAGAATATAAAATTGACACCCTAACAAAAACAGTAATTTTTAACAAACAACTAAAAAGTATCGAGATTTATGATGTTAAAGGGGCATTGATTAAAATAATCCAAAACAACAATTCTATTGCTTTAAATCAACTTTGTAAGGGAATTAATATTTTAAATATCATTGATTTTGAACAAAACAGGCTCAATACAATAAAGATTACTAACAACTAATTCTGTTCAATCGGAAATGAAAAACTTTATACTCAGCTTACTGTTTTTTTCAAATATAATTTTTAGTTATTCGCAGGGATTTACAAAAGTTGTTTCTGGTAAAATTGTACGAATTGAGCAATTAAAATCTAAATTTGTTAGTTCCAGAAATGTTGATATTTGGTTACCTGAAAATTATTCGAAAATATGCCGGTATCCGGTCATTTACATGCATGATGGCCAGATGCTTTTCGACAGTACTCTAACCTGGAACCATAAAGAATGGAAAGTTGACGAAACGTTTAGTAGGTTAATTAAAAGCAATGTAATTAAATCCTGTATTGTTGTAGGTATCTGGAATAATGGATCAGATCGTATTTCGGAATACTTACCAAATAAGATTTTCAACAACATCGATATTTCAACCCGTAATAAGTTTTCGGAAAAATACTGTAAAGGAAAAGGTGCACAAGGCGACAATTATCTGAAGTTTATTATAGAAGAACTAAAGCCTTATATAGATTCTTGTTTTTCAACACTACCACAGCAGAAAAACACATATCTGATGGGTTCGAGTATGGGTGGTCTAATTTCAATGTATGGATTAGCTGAGTACCCGAACGTTTTTGGTGGAGCTGCTTGCCTATCAACAGCTTGGCTTAGTATGATTGAACCAAAATCAAATTTTCCACTTGCAATTTTCAATTACATAAATCACTACCTACCAGCCCCTAAAACACATAAAATATACATGGACTATGGAACCGGAGAAAGTGACAAAGAGTATATTACAACGCAAAATTTTATAGATATAATTTGTAAAAATAAAGGCTACGACTCCACCAATTACTCACTTCAAGTATTTGAAAATGAAAAACATGACGAAGTAGCATGGAGCAAACGATTATATATTCCAACACAATTTTTACTTGCAAAACCAACTTTTCAAAAACCTGTTTCAGGCAAAATTGAATTAATTGAAAATTTTGCTTCAAAATATGTTTCAGTACGAAATATCGAAGTTTGGCTTCCAAAAGGATACAATGATAAAGAAAAATACAGTGTACTCTATATGCACGATGGACAAATGCTGTTCGATGCTTCGACAACCTGGAATAAACAGGCATGGGATGTGGACGATGTGGCAACTGCACTTATGAATGGAAATAAAATTCAAAAATTTATTGTTGTTGGCATCTGGAACGATAGTAAAAAACGTCATTCCGACTATTTTCCACAAAAACCTTTCGAAACTCTTTCACCTGACCAAAAAAATTTAATTATACAAAAACTGATTGAAAGTGGGAGAATTGAACGGCTGCTACAACCTCAATCCGACAATTATCTTCGGTTTTTGGTACAGGAATTGAAGCCATTTATTGATAAAAACTACTCGGTTTACACCGATCGCAAACACACTTTTGTTGCCGGTAGCAGTATGGGCGGACTTATATCGATGTATGCCATTTGCGAATATCCAACGGTTTTTGGAGGTGCGGCTTGTATTTCGACACACTGGCCTGGAATTTTCACAACAGAAAATAATCCTATCCCGGAGGCATTGAACAGCTATTTAAAAGCCCATTTACCGAAACTTAAAAACAGCAAACTTTTTTTTGATTATGGAGATAAAACATTAGATGCCATGTATCCTCCTTTGCAAAAAGAAATTGACAAAACACTGCAACTTGCCAACCCAAAAAACAAGTATAACTGGCAAACTCAGTTCTTTCCAGGCAAAGATCACAGCGAAAATGCATGGAAAGAACGTTTGAATATCCCGTTGGAGTTTTTCATGGGAAAATAACTATTTTAGTTTCAAAACAACAGTTTGTAGACCATTTAATTTCAACATATTAGTTATTATTTTCTTACCATTTAGCAAATTGGTATAAGTTCCGAATGGGATATTGAAAAGCTGAGTAGCGTTACCTGCATTAAACAAAACAATTATTTTATTACCATTTAAAGTTCGTTCATAAACCAACTTTTTTCCGTCAGTTACTATAAATTTCAGTTCGCCATCAACAAGTTCCGGATTCTCCTTTCTGATTTTTATTAGTTTTTTATAAAACTTAAAAGTTGCATCGTTGAAGCCAACTTTATCGTAAACAGGATTTTGATTTTGAATATTGTTTCTGTTTTCGGGTTGAAATTTCAGTTCCTTCCACCAAAGTGGCTTACGCCCGAACGGATCATCGGCTCCCCACATACCCATTTCTTCACCATTCCAAATTTGAGGAGCTCCCACCGTTGTAAATAAATGCACCAGATAAAGTTGTAACCGTTTGTAAGCTTGTTTATCCGGTTTTCCGGTTTTATAATCCTTATTCTCAAGCGGATTAGCATGAAATTTATAATTGTTATCATTGTAAAAATCGGTGAGTAAGCGCGGTGCATCATGCGACGAAGAAACATTCATCATAGCTTTTACATTCTCAGGTTTTAATTTTTTCCATTGACTCAGTAAACTATCTTTCAACTGTGCAGCATCAATTCCGTTTTTTGTGTTTGCAAAAAAGTAACGTGCCGGACGATAAACCTGATAATACATAACCGCATCAAACATGTCTCCTTTCATATAAGGTGTTGGATCCATCAAAATATCAGGCCATTTTTCCCACCAGATTTCACCAATTAAATAAGCGTCTTCTTTGACTGATCGAACAAACTGCCTATAATCCCGCCAAAATCCAAGTCCAATTTGTTCCGCCACGTCTAAACGATAACCATCAATACCTTTCGAAGCATCGCCATCGGGTGCCAACCAACGTTTCGACACGTCAAAAACATGCTGTTTCACACCATTATCCATATTGCCTTCGTAGGATTTACCATTCTCCCTTTTTCCTTCTATGTCCGTTTTTCTAAATTCAGGCATATAAGCATTTCCGTACCAACCGTCATATTTAAACTCATTTTCGGTAGTTTGTGAATTATCGAACGACGAAACATTATACCAAGAACGATAAGGCGATGCCGACTGATTTTTCAATATATCCAGCCATGCCCAAAAGTTAGTTCCCGTATGGTTCCACGAATAATCCATTATTATCCGGATATTTCGCTTGTGTGCTTCTTCAATAAGTTTTAAAAACAGTTTATCTGCCGATGTCCATTTCCACGTAGTTGGATCAGCAGGATTTTCGGTTGCCATAATTTTTAAATCGCCTTCAGGATCAGGTCCGAAATTAATATCAACATGATGGTAATTGCGGGCATCGTATTTATGTAACGATGGAGCATCATTAATCGGGTTCAGATATATAGCCGTAATGCCCAAATCAGTCAGATAATCAAGTTTATCCAAAACACCCTGCAAATCACCCCCATAGCGGCGATATTGCAATAAATCATTAAACGGATAATTTTGATTTTTCATCCAACTGTCGAGTTCAAACCAGTCACCTGTCCATTCTGTAACTTTCCAACCGGCGGGAGGAACAATGTTCATATTGGTAACAGTTGTATTTTCGGCAGTAGGATCGTTGGTTTTATCACCATTATTAAAGCGTTCTACAAAAATCTGATACCAAATTACATTTTTTGACCATGTGGGAGGCTCGATAAAACTGGATGAAGAAACTTTGTAACTTGCTGATAATAAAATAAAAGATGCGAGGATTAATTTCTTTGAGTACTTCATTAATTGTGATTTTTTTAATTTCTGATTAAAAACAATTTGACTACCTATTTATTGTGAACAAAAATACGTTGTTTTTAAATTGTAAAGATGAATTCAAATACGAATGCGTTCAAAGTGTGTTGCAATCGTTTGCAATAAAAACAAAGCCAATTTTAAATTGTTATTCGTTACAGAAATAAAATATAGCTTACATTTGCCAATAATTTAATTTCAAACTACATACAAACGTAAATATAAAACCAATATTGAATGAAAAAATCAATTTTTACACTACTTTTTGTGGTCTTCACCATTTCATTGTGGAGTCAAATAATTACTTCAAATCCTGTTTTTATAACAAAAGATTATACAGGAGTTATAGAACTAACTTACGATGCAACTAAAGGTACTGCTGGTCTTAAAGACTATATAGGAACTGATGGCATTTATGCTCACATTGGTGTTATAACTAGTTCTAGCACGAGCAATAGTGATTGGAAACACGCACCAACATGGGGCGACAACTCTGAAAAGTACAAACTTACTTCAGTTGGAAGTAATAAATGGAAATTAATGATCGTTCCTAGCATGACCACCTATTTCAGTTTGAACTCAGGTGAAATTGTAAAAAAACTGGCTATGGTTTTCCGTAATGGTTTAAAAACAAAAGAAGGAAAAGATACTGGTGGAACGGACATTTTCGTTACCGTTTATGATGCCGGACTAAACGTTGCATTTACTTCACCTACATCTAACCAAAGTGTTACAGTTGGAAGTACTGTTAATTTTACGATTGGATCTTCATTGGCCGCCGACCTTGAACTTAAAATGAATAATGCCAGCGTTAAAACAGCTGCAGCAGCCACTACACTTGCTCATTCACAAACATTTAGCACCACCGGCGACTACACATTAATTGCCTCTGCTTCATTAAATGGAACTACGCTTTACGATACGCTCCAAATTTGCGTTCCGGAAGCTGTAACAAATCAGGCACGCCCGGCAGGATTACTGCCTGGTATTAATTATATAAGCAATACAAGCGTTACATTGGTATTGCATGCGCCAAATAAATCGAGTGTTTTCCTAATCGGAGAATTTAATGACTGGTCGCAATTAAATGCTTACCAACTAAAAAGGGATAGTGAATATTGGTGGATAACCCTAAATGATCTTACTCCCGGAAAAATATATGGTTTTCAATACCTGGTAGATGGAACTATAAAAATAGCTGACCCCTACACCGAAATGGCTCTTGACCCATGGAATGACAAATGGATAAATGAATATTATAGTATTTATCCAAATATAAAAGCATATCCTAGCGGCAAAACCGAAGGTTTAGTAGCTACATTTCAAACAGCTAAGCCATCGACATACACATGGGAAGTACCTTCGTTTACAATGCCATCGAAAGACAATATGGTGATATATGAATTGTTATTGCGTGATTTTACAGTCGAAAAATCGCTAAATGCTGCAATAGCTAAACTCGATTACCTTAAAAACTTGGGTGTTACTGCCATTGAACTTATGCCTATTCAGGAGTTTGAAGGAAATAACTCCTGGGGCTATAATCCAAACCTTTATTTTGCACCAGATAAAGCTTACGGAACTCCGGATACTTACAAAAAATTTATTGACGAATGTCATAAACGTGGAATGGCCGTATTCCTTGATGTGGTGTTTAATCAATCAACTGGATTGCACCCATTTGCTGCCTTATTTTGGGATGGTGTAAATAGTCGCCCTGCAGCAGACAATCCTTGGATGAATGCAGTTGCTCCACACCAATTTAGTGTTTTAAACGATTTTGATCACAGCTACGCTCCTACTCGTGAGTATTTTAAACGTGTATTAAAATACTGGTTAACGGAATATAAAGTAGATGGTTACAGATTAGATTTAACCAAAGGATTTACTCAAAATTCAGGTACTGAGTCGGTTAAAGACCAATCCAGAATTGATTACCTTACCGAATATTACAATGCATCAAAAGAAGTTAAAAATGACATTATGTTCATTTTAGAACATTTCTGTGCGTATGATGAGGAACTTGATTTAGCTAATAAAGGAATGTATTTATGGCGCAATGTAAACAATTCGTATTCGCAAGCAGCCATGGGATTTTCAAGCAATAGCGATTTTGGTGGAATGAACACCTTACCACGTCGCTGGATTGGATATGCCGAAAGCCATGACGAAGAACGTAATTTCTACAAAGCAAAATCTTTTGGCGATGGCGTTATCAAAACTGATTCAATTTATCGTATTAGCCGTGTACCATTAAATATTGCTTTCTCAATGCTTGTTCCGGGGCCAAAAATGATTTGGCAATTTGGCGAAATGGGATTTGATTATTCAATCGATTCAAATGGTGGACGTACGAACCCAAAACCTTCGGCTTGGGGCTGGTTAAATCTGGCACATCGCAAAGCAGCTTACGACGCTTCATCAAAAATCATTACCTTACGAAAAATGTATCCTACTGTGTTCAACGAAGGAATACTTTCGATGCAGGGAAGTGCAAGCGACTGGGATGCTGGAAAAAGAATTGCAATTACACACAATGATTTGAATTTAGTTGCTTTAGGAAATTTTAATGCGAGTTCAAATATCTCAGCTTTCCCAAATTTCCCAAAAACAGGTTCGTGGTACAATTTACTTACTGGTCAGCTTTACTATGTTGGTTATGCCAATTCTCCAATTGAAGTAAAACCTGGCGAAGTGCTGATTTTTACTGATCGTCAGATAAATTTTGCAAATGGAATTGAAAAAACAGAGGCCGAAAATTACTCAAAGGTTTACCCAACAGCAACAAGTGGTAAGGTAATAATAAACACTCCAAATGGACAAAACACAGTAAATGTTTACAACATGCAAGGTGGTAAAATAATGAGTGCAACTAATAAATCTGAAATCAATATTGCACATCTTACTAACGGTATGTATTTGGTTGAGGTGGTTTGCAACGAAGGTAAAAACACAGTAAAAATATTGAAAAAATAGTTGTGTGGTATGTTTGTAGTAAAAGCGCGTGCAGTTTCAAAGCTGTACGCGCTTTTTTTTGTACTTTTGCAGCTTTAAATGGACAACAGACGATTGACAACTGACTACAGTATGTCAATTGTAAAATAAAAGACAATTAAATAATAAATAATGACGGCGAACTTGCCTGCGGCAGGCAGGGCCAAATAACGGCGAAGCCAAACTAACTAAAAAAAAATGTATACTTACGAATTAGAATTTAAAGTACGCGATTACGAATGTGACATACAAGGAGTTGTAAACAATTCAGTATATCAAAATTACTTAGAACATACGCGTCATGAGTTTTTAGAAGCCAATAATGTGAGTTTTGCGGAGCTCCATAACCGCGGCATCGATGCAATGGTATCTAGTATTGAAATTGCTTACAAAACTCCTCTCCGACCAGGCGACTCGTTCATTTCAAAACTTTACGTACAAAAAGAAGGCGTGCGATATGTTTTTCATCAAGCCATTTACCGAAAAGAAGATAACAAACTGGCTATTAAGGCAAAAGTAAATGCAGTAGTGGTTATTGATGGTAAATTAGGAACATCATTGCCTGAATTTGATAAACTCATTGAGTCTTGAGTTACGAGTTTTGAGTTGCGAGTAAAATCAACATTAGTTTATAAAATGTGTATTATGCAACAAACTATTTTATGAAATACTTGTTAGATAATTAAAGTGATTTAAACAATACATTAACATACAACAATTTAAATATGAACGAATTTTTAGAAACCGAAGAAAAGATAGTCAGAATGCTCAAAACAGTTTTCGACCCCGAAATACCTGTTAATATATACGACTTAGGTTTGATTTATAAAATTGAGATGAAAGAAAACGGACAACTTGATATAGACATGACGCTTACAGCACCAAATTGTCCGGCTGTGGATTTTATAGTTGAAGATGTACGTATGAAAACGGGTAGTGTAGAGGGTGTATCAAATGTAGAAGTCAATATTGTTTTTGAACCTGCTTGGGACAAAAGCATGATGAGCGAAGAAGCACAACTTGAATTAGGGTTTTTGTAAGATATTGCATACTATATCTTTAAGTTTTAGATTAGGGACTATTGAAATTCAATTTTCAGTAGTCCTTCTTTTATTTACACCGACACTACTTCGGGTTTGATATTGCGATGTGCAACTTTATAACCTTTTAAATTAATCAATATCTGTTGCTCATAACGAGCCGAAACTTCGAAATAGCAAGAGCTATCTCCTACTTTCATGTTTTTCAAATCACCTGCACTAATTCCCGTTTCTTCAACCAAAAAATCGGTAAGCGTACTTTTCAGAAACCCTTGCGTAATGCCAATATTCAAAAAAATACCTATTGGATGTGTCAATTTAACTTCGTTCAGCAATTCCACTTTAACTTCCGAAAAACTAATTTTCAAATCGGCTTCAAGTTGTTTGATATCAGGTAAATCCTCCGTTTTGATTAAACAAACCGACACACCCGATTTCCCTGCACGCGCTGTACGACCACTACGATGCGTGTACTGATCTGATTTTTCGGGCAAATGGTAATGGATAATATAATCTAATTCTTTAATATCAATGCCTCGCGCGGCAATATCAGTAGCCACAAGTAAGCTTATTCGGTTATTTTTCAGACCACGCATCACTTTATCACGCATTTCCTGATTCAAATTTCCATGCAGCGCATCGGCCGTTACTTCGAAACCTGCTAGTTGCTTGGCTATGCGTTTGGCTGCCGTTTTTGTTTTACAAAAAAGTATTCCGCGCTGCTCTTTACGAGCCGATAAAAAAGCTTTCAAATAATCCAGCTTTTCACCTTGCTTGAATATCAAGTAATTGTGCTCAATTTTCTGATTCACAAATTCAGTTGCATTTATTCGAATCTCAACAGCATCTGCTCGCAAATAATCCTTAATAATTGCAGTTACATCTGCAGGCATTGTGGCTGTAAAAAGTAAACTTGTAATTCCTTGCTTACACGAATTTAATATTCTATCGATATCCGATTTAAAACCCATATTCATCATTTCGTCGGCTTCGTCGAGCACCAAAAACTTCAATTCGTTCAACTTCAGTGCATTTCTGTCAAGCAAATCGAGTAAACGACCCGGTGTAGCCACAACCACATGCGTAGAACGCTGCAAACGTGCTATTTGGTCGTCGATAGGAACACCACCATACACACACTCAGTAAAAACTCGCGGAATATGTTTCGAAAAAAGGAAAAACTCACGAGCTACTTGTTGACCAAGTTCACGAGTTGGTACAAGTACTAAAGCTTGTATATTGGGATTTTTTGGATCGATTGATTGTAAAATTGGCAAACAAAATGCAGCTGTTTTACCTGTACCAGTTTGAGCCACAGCCACCAAATCTGTTTTGTTTTTTAAAATATGAGGTATGGTTTGCAATTGGATATCAGTTGGTTCTGTAATTTTATTTTCGTGCAATGCTTGTACAATTGCTTCGTTTATGCCTAATTGATTAAATGTCATCTTATTTTTGAATTAAAAAATAAAGTAGTACTTTTGAAAATTGAGACCTCAAAGGTACTTTATTTTTAAGCTACAAAAAAACATTTGTTGCTTGACGCACGTTAAAGGTGAATAAAAAACGCAGTTATGTCAAACGAATACATATCCAAAAGCCTTATAAAATGGTATGAAGCAAATAAACGCGAATTACCATGGCGTGATATTTCAGATCCATATCGCATTTGGATTTCGGAGATTATTTTGCAGCAAACCCGTGTCAATCAAGGCTTAAGTTATTACCTTCGTTTTATAGAGCGATTTCCGGATGTAAAGACACTAGCTATAGCCAATGAGGATGAGGTTTTGAAATACTGGCAAGGTTTGGGATATTACTCTAGGGCTCGCAATTTACACAAAACAGCTCAAATAATTGCTGAAAAACACAAAGGTAAGTTTCCAGACTCCTATACCAACATAGTTCAGTTAAAAGGAATTGGAGCTTATACCGCAGCCGCTGTTTGTTCGTTTGCTTACAACCAAGCTTATGCTGTGGTGGATGGTAATGTTTATCGGGTACTTTCACGATTATTTGCCATCGAAACTCCAATTGACAGCAATAAAGCAAAAAAAGAATTTTCGGAATTAGCTACCAACATGCTCGACAAAAGTACACCTGGCATTCACAATCAGGCAATTATGGAATTTGGTGCTTTGCAGTGTATACCTGTTCAGCCCGACTGTAACGCATGTCCATTTCAGAAAACATGCAAAGCATATAAGCTCGATTTGGTTGATAAATTACCAATTAAAGCCTCCAAAACTAAAGTTCGGGAGCGATTTTTCAATTATATTTTAATACAATATCAATCAAAAATATACATTCAAAAACGTACCGAAAAGGATATTTGGCAAAATTTGTTTGAACTTCCACTTATTGAATCCAACAAACTTTTCGAGCCGGAGGAAATTGGAACGAATGACTTTTTAACTAATATTGAAAATATTGAAATTAGCTCTACAACATCAACTTTTAAGCATATTTTGTCGCACCAACGCATATTTGCACGCTTTTTTTCTGTAACTGTATCGGATAAAAACAATTACTTAAATCAGCTTATTGAAATAAATTGCAATGAAATTGATAACTATGCTGTATCCCGTTTAACATCATTGTTTTTTGAGACAATTAATTAAATCTACTTTGACAGATTATAATAAAATATTTAAAACTTCAGAGACGTAGGTATTTTACATCCCCTTTAGGGGCTTGGGGCAGTAAAAAATCGTTTTAAAACTGCCCCTAAATCCCCTAAAGGGGACTTGAAGTTACTATCGATTAGTTTATTAATTTTTTAAACATTACAATCTGTCAAAGTAGGATTAAATACAAATTTATTTATTTCCAACTACACTTTCAACAAACGTTTGCAGTTCTTTTTTCAATCAAAAATAGCGTAGTTTTGATAATTCTCACGAAAAAAAGCTAACATTGTAACTTTAAAATCAGAATCATTTTTTAAACGTGAAACAATAAAAAACCATGTTAAACATTCAGAAAAAATTAAGCAATCCATTTTTGGCATTATTAGCTTTACCAGCTACGGCAGTTGGATTTGCGCTCTCCACTCAAATTGCTGCACTTAGTTGGATACTTTCCAAAAAATACAATCTCGATATTCACGAAGTCGCATTTGTATGGTTGGCAGGTCCTATAGCCGGAATTTTCGGACAAATAATTGTGGGATTAGTCAGCGATAATGTTTGGTTTATGGGTGGCCGTAGGCGACCGTTTATAATGATAGGCGGTATGATTAGTACGTTGGCTTTTCTGGCTTTGCCTTATATCCGCGAAATTTCGCAAATCACGGGCATTACCGATATTATTATAATTGCATCAATAATAGCACTTTTTCTTGACTTATCGGTTAATGTAACCTTTAATCCTGCCCGATCCATAATTGCCGATTTAACGCCTGAGGGAAAAATACGCATGGCGGGCTTTGTATGGATGCAAATTGTATCCGGATTTTTTGGCGTATTTGCTTACTTTCTATCCATGGTTTTTGGTAACGAAACCCTGCTTTTTATTGCTGCATTTTTGGTTTTTGCAACAGCAGTTTTTCCAATACTTTTTATCGAAGAGAAAAAAGAGGTGGAAGCCGATTCAAAATCGACCGAGAAATTTGGTGTAAGTCAAATACTGAAAGAAATTTTCCCATTGTATGGTTTTTTGGTGTTTGGTGTTTTTAGTGTTGTAAATCATTTCAACGAGTCGCTTGCACCATATCATAATCCCATTTTAATTGCCGCTCTAGCCTACTCTATCGTTATAGGCATAACACTTATAATCAAAGGATTAAAAACAGTTTCGAACAAAAACGAATTTCACAAAATAATGCTAGCACACTCATTTACATGGGTAGCATTTCAAAGCATGTTTATCATTTCCGGCTTTTTTATCGAGAAACAAATTCTTCCTAATGTTGAAATCAGCACGCTCACTGCCAATTGGTTTGCACAAGCATTAACGGGTGTTACTCAATCAGCCGATGCATCTGTTGGCAATATTGTTTCGCTTGGATTTTTGATCCTAAACTTTGTTGGAGCTGTATTTCCCCTACTTCTTCAATCGGTTTCACGAAAAATAGGACGCGTTAAAACCTACATTTCGGCACTTAGCTTTGCCGTTGTTGGCTATTTTTACATAGCATTATTAGGAAAACTCGAAATTGATTTTTACATCGGCATGTTTTTGGTCGGAATAGGCTGGTCGGCAGTAATATCTATCGTATTTGCCATTATGAGCGAGCGAGTTAATCCAGCTAAAATGGGATTGTATATGGGAGTTTTCAATTTAGCAGTGGTGCTTCCGCAAATGATGAGTAATGGAGTGGCCAATGTAATTAAACAGACCGAGAATTATCAACTTTTGTATATAATATGCGGGTTATTAGTTGCCGTATCGGTGCTATTTTGGATGTTTGTACGCGAGCCGCAACAATCCGCCAATCAATCAAACGGAGTTCGAGGAAGTCATTAAATATACATTAAAAAGGGCTGTATCAAACGATACAGCCCTTTTTAAGATTATGAATTTATCAACTTAAAATTGCAATTTATTTTTTAGCTTTGAAGCGTTCGTTAAGCAATTTAGTAACTTCAACAGTAATATCGTAGCCTTTTTGAGCAAACAAAACATTATCGCTAGCCGTATTACTAATTATCATTTCGTATTTATTATCCTTGTTATATTGTTTCAGAAACGCATTAATAGTGTCGCGCAATTGCTCACTCATTTTTTGCTGAACTTGCATAATTTGTTGACTTAGCTTACCATCCAACTGTTGCAAATCCTGTTGACGACGTACCAAACGAGCTTGTTCTTGCTCGGCACGCTCACGACTTAAAAACGCATTGGCTTCCAACTTACGTTGAAATTCGGCCATTTCTTGTTGTAATTGACGCGCTTTGGTATTTATATCTAATCGTGAATCTTCTTGTTTGCGTATTAATGACTCGTTAGCATCCTTTGCAAACTGGTAATTCGACAATAATGAATCGACATTGATGTAAGCAATCGGCAATTTTCCGGCTTTAATTTCTTCTTTGCTAAATGGAGCAGATTTGCTTGAACTACCGGCATTGCTGCTAAACACTTTTACAAACAATACAATAACTGCTATGGCTAAAACGCCGTTTAAAATGAGTGAAAGATTTTTCATGCTGTTCTTATAAAATTATAATTTTGAAACTTCGTTGTATAAATCAATTCGGCTAATTGGTTTTGCTTTTTGTGCATCCCTATCCTGGGTAGTTGCACAGTGTACTCCTTTGTCCTTCAATGCTTTATTTCCTCCAATATGAATATTGGGAAATTCGCCTCCTTTGATAAAAAAAATTCTAAATCCTAGTATCAAAACTCCTATTATCAGTAAGATAGCCGACACTATAAATGCTTGTAGCATAATTTTCATTTGTTAATTCTGATACAAAGATAATTTTTTTAAAAGATTAAATTCTTTGTAAGTGCTATTTTTTAGTAATTTGAATGTTTTAGATTGCTTTTTAACTGATATTAAGAAGGTAGCAGTAATCACAAAGCATTTAACTTGTACAAATTAGAAAAAAGGCATAACTTTGTAGCCTAAAAGCGCTATAAAAAGGATATGGGAATAGAAAAAGGAATTTTCCAACGTACTGAATTATTGTTAGGAAAAAGTTTTATCGAAAAAGCATTTCAAAAACGAGTTATAATTTTCGGAATTGGTGGTGTAGGTAGTTGGTGTGCCGAAAGCTTGGTTCGCTCGGGTATTAATCAACTTACTATAGTGGATTCGGATAGGGTTTGCGTTACTAATGTAAACCGACAATTACTAGCAACTACCAAAACCGTAGGAAAAGTAAAAACAGAAGTTCTAAAGGAGCGCTTATTAGAAATTAATCCTAAAGCCGAAATCACCGCGCTTCAAAAAATTTATAGCCCCGAAACTTCTGAATCGTTTGAACTTGATACATACGATTATATTATCGACGCCATTGATAGTTTATCCAACAAAGTACATTTAATACAAACAGCCACTAAAACCAAGGCCAGGTTTTTTTCGTCGATGGGAGCTGCTCTGAAAATGGACCCAACTCGTATAAAAGTAGCTGAATTTTGGAAAGTACAAGGCTGTCCGCTAGGAGCTGCTTTACGTAGTAGATTAAAAAAAATGGGAGGAACAAGCAAAAAGTTTATGTGCGTTTATAGCGACGAGCTACTCAAAAACAAAGGCGAAAACGCTGCCTGCGGTACCGAAAAATGCCTTTGCCCCAAAGCACTTGAAGGACCAGGCGACCCCGACTTGGTAAATCACGAGTGGTGCAGCCTCAAAGCACAAGTAAATGGCACAACCTCGTATATGCCTGCCATGTTTGGAATGACCATAGCGGGACTTGTTATACAAAGCATTGAAAAAGAGGAAATTTAAGCGTCTAAACTATCAGGAACTTCCACTCTAATTTTTACACCTTTGCCCGGTTCGCTCCAAATGTCAACTTTTCCTTCGAGCAAGTATGCCCGTTCTTTCATGCCGGTAAGGCCATAAGAATCATTGCGTTTTTTCATGGATAAATCAAACCCTACACCATTATCAGTAATTTGGAGATAGGTTATATTATTATCACAACCCAATTCAACGTCGATTAACGATGCTTGTGAGTGTTTTACAGCATTATTGAGCGATTCTTGAAGAATACGGAACAGAGCAATAGATTTTTCGGGAGCAATTTCAACAGTAGTTGTTTTATTTATAAATTCACAATGTATTATTTGCCTTTCGTTAAATGCTTTAATATGCTCATTAAAAGCTTCGACCAAACCAACCATATCAAGTAATTCAGGACGAAGATCAGTCATTATGCGGCGAGCGCTCTTAATGGTATTGTTTACAAAACCCTCCAATCGCTTAAACTGTGTTTGAAAATCGGCTGCAGCTTCTTCTTTTACAAATTTTTTGGATTTTATACCCAGCATGCCCAAATCGAACTTAATAGCCACCAGTATTTGGCCTAAATCATCGTGAATTTCACGCGCTAGATTTATGCGTTCCTCTTCACGTACAGTTTGTAAATGCGAAGCAAAATCTTTTAACTGATGCTGGTAATCAATCAATTCCTTTTGCGCTTTAAGGCGTTCGGAAATATCAATATTAATACCGGCAATACCAAAAGTATTATTTTCGGAACGAATAGGAAAGACAATATTCTGAAATGGTGCAGGTTTTCCATTTACAGTATAAACTACCTCTTCGTTTACAATTTCACCCGCATACGCACGCCTATTGGTTGCATCCCATTTTTTAGCTGTTTGCTTGTCCTTTTTGGAATAATGCTTAACATCAGTATCAATTATGTTACCAAAATTTTCGACCAATTTTGAGTTTTGAATAATTATCTTATCATTCATATCGCGCGCCCATACTCCAAAGGGTATATTATCGATAAATGTGCGTAGCAATGTTTCACTTTGGAGCAATGAATTTTCTGCTTCTTTGCGAGCTGAAATATCGGTCATACAAAGCAATAAACGCTTTTCACCACCATCATCTATTAATGATGTAGATGCTAAAAGAGATACTTTCTTTTGAACACCATGCCTTACAATAGTAGTTTGAACATCAATATCTCGATGCTCAAAACCAGTATTGAAAGTAGTTTCGATAGTATGACGAAGAATGCAGTTATTGCACGCAATACTATGTCCGCATCCTTCAGGATTTGTAAATGAATTTATACAATCAATTACATTACCGAATGCATTATTTAAACCTAATAGATTTCCTGATTCATCTACAAAAGTATTTAATGCATTGTTAGCAAATAATATTTCGGAATTATTATTTACCAAACACATCATTACAGGTGCATTATCGTAAATGGCTTTTAGTTCTTTTCTGTTTTTTTCAATTTCTTCGCGCGCAATTTTCTTTTCGCTAATATCATGTCCTGATATTTGAACTGCAGGTTGACCGTCGAAAATTATTGGCATCACTTTTACTTCCACATACACTTCGGTTCCATCCAAGCGCAAGTATTTTTCTTCGACCGATGGCAGCGACATATAGAGAGGTGTCATAGCGACAAACTGCATACGTTCTATAATAAGTGGAATCTCTTCGGGTTTAATAAATTCGAACAATGACCGGCCAAGCAATTCGCTTTTATCTTTGGCGCGCATCACATTCATAGCTTCCTTGTTTATGTACGCAATTTTCCCATCTACATAAATTGTAATTCCTTCGGGCGAATTATCCATTAACCCACGGTATTTAGCTTCGCTAAGAGCTAGTGTAAGCTCAGCCTCTTTACGTGTAGTTATTTCATTAAATATGGTAAGTAGCAGCTTAGTTCCATCATTTGGAGCTATATAGGTTTTGCTTATCTCTACCCATTTCTTTTTGTTATTCCAAAGTAATATTTCTTTTTCTTTGTTTTTGTCTATTTGGTTATTTGCAAACTTGAGTTTATATTTTTGCAACTCATGTATTTCATTATCTTGATGATAAAAATTGGACATCAACTTACCAACTGCTTCATTTTCCTCTACTTCAAATAAATCACAATACGCTTTGTTGGCACGTACAATTACCCCATTTTCGTCGGTTAGGCGCAGTGCATTGCTTGAGCTTTCCCACACTGAACGAAACTCTGCCTCCGACCGTAGAATATCTTGACGAGTACGTTTCTGCTCCGTAATATCACGCAGCACACCAAATACAGCATGCTCATCGTGCTCTTTAATGGCAAAAATGCGTACATCTATTATTTCGGAAGCAGATAATACACTCATTCTAACTTCTAAATTAAAAGGTGTATTTTGTTCACACAATTTACTTAGCGACAACTCAAATTCAGGCCTATAGGATTCAACAATTAATGATACAAAAGCATCGTAATTTACTTCGGCATTTGCCAAGCCCAATACAAATGCAGCACCATCCGATAATAAAAATTGTTTGGTATCAGGGTCGAACTCCCAGTTGCCCGACTTTGAAGCCAATTCGGCTCTGCGCAATCGTGCTTCGCTTCGAACCAACTTATTTTCGGTTATTCTGCGTGCAGCAATTTCCTTTTCTAAATCTTCCAACAGATTCAGATTGGCCACATTATTAAACTCAAGTTGAACTGTTTTTTCGGCAACCATGTTGGTTAATTCGGCTTCCTGCAATTGACGCATTTTATTGGCTTCGTTAATTTTAGCCATTGCGCGCACTTGTGCCACCAGTTCACTTTCGTCGATTGGCTTTGCCAAAAAAGCTTCGGCACCTACCTCCAACGCTTTAATTCTACTCTCCTTATCGCCCTTCAATGCAGTAACAAATACTACAGGGATATCTTTCAATGTCTCATCTGATTTCAACTGTTTACATACCTCAAAACCATCCATTTCGGGCATTACTACGTCCAGCAATATCATATCGGGTACAATAGTTTTGGCCATGTAAATGGCTTCGGCGCCCGATAATGCAAAAACTATATCGGCTATTGGGAACGCTTCTAAAATAAGTGCTTTTAACGAAATTAGATTATCGTAAACATCATCAACTGCTAAGATTTTCAATTTTTCACTTTCCATACATTATCTGATTTAATGTTTCGAAAAATATACTTTCGGTAATTGGTTTTGCTAAGTAAGCATCAAAACCATGCGATAAAATAGATTCGCGATCCGATGTCATAGCACTAGCTGTAAGTGCCACAATGGGAATATGGAGTAAATATGGATTAGCTCTTATCTTTTTGAATGCCTGAATACCATCCATTTCGGGCAAGGCTATATCCATCAAAATTAAATCGGGTTTGTGCTCCATAGCCATTTCTATTCCTTGAATTCCATTTACCGCTTCTAAAACTTTATACATATTACCTATTACAGCTTTAACGGTAATCATATTATCTTTATTGTCTTCAACTATTAATATTGTTTTTTTTGTATCAGCTTGCGCTTTGGGCGATTTGAGTTCAGCATTTCGCGTTACGGGTTCAGCGTTTTGCATTTCAGGCTTGGTAGTAGTTGCTGATTTTACAACCATATTATATATTGCCTGTATCAATGCCTCTTTTTGAACATCACCCTTCTGTATTAATTGATGTACATTATTGTTTTTAAGGCTTTTAATGTCATCGGAAGTAATATGTTTGGCAGTTAAAACAAGCACAGGAACTGTTTTTGTTTTTTCAAAATTTCTTATTTTTTCGAGCAACTCAAATCCATCCATTCCGGGCATCATTAAATCGAGTATCATTGCATCGGGTGTAAAATGGCTTAAGGCATCCAATGCATCAGCACCCGATCGAACTGCTGTAACTCGATAATGATTACTTTCCAACATATCTTTTATCTGAATAATGGCAGGTTCGCTATCTTCGACCAATAAGATATGCTTACCCTTGATATTCGAGCTGTCCATAATTTGACTAATAGGCTTTGGCATTTCGAATGATTTGTCAGCTTTTTTGGCATTTACAGCATCGTTTATAATTTTTGGTAACACCAATGTAAACACTGACCCAACCTCGAGCACACTCTCAACTGTAATTTCGCCACCCAACAAACGGGCATACTTACGGGCAATAGACAATCCCAATCCTGTACCACCATATCGGCGCGAAGTAGTTCCATCGGCCTGACGGAATTCGTCAAAAATATGTGCAATATGTTCGTCCGAAATCCCAATTCCTGTATCTTTAACTAGTATCTTAACTGCTTTATCAGCATCCGCGATACTAATTTCGACCGAACCTTTTTCGGTAAACTTCACTGCATTGGCAATCAAATTTTGAAGTATATGTCGTATTTTTTTACTATCACTTTTAATTAAAATTGCTTTTTCTGCTTGATGTTGTACAAGTTTAATTTTTCGTTCAACAGCTTGTGGTTGAATCATTTCAACTACATCAGCTATAATTTCGGTGGTATCAATATCGCTTATTTCAATTTCTTCGCGTCCGGATTCAATGCGCGAAATATCTAAAATATCGTTTATCAACGATAACAAAAGCCTACCATTTCGCTCTATTACTCCTAAATAACCATATTCGTCATCTGGAATTTGATTTTTCAAACGCCTATTGAGCACGCCCGATAGGGCAATAACAGAGTTAAGTGGTGTACGTAACTCATGACTCATATTGGATAAGAAATTTGTCTTCAATCGGCTTGCTTCGGTCAGTTGCAACTTTTGAATCTCAAGTTCGGCATTTTGCTGAGCCATTTCGGCAGCCTGCTGACTCAATTCTTGACGTTGCAACTCTAATTCCTGATTTTGATTTTGTAGAATAACAGATGCTCTACGTATAGAACGATAAGCTAAAATGCCTACAATACGAGCATTTAGCAAGTCGTTCATTTTAAATATTAATTGAACAATTTCAATCGGATAACTTCGCAATGATTCCAACGATACAACACCAACAATTTCGCTGCCCGATATAATTGGAATTGTTACTATTTCGCGAGGGACCATAGTACCACTAACAGCATTAAAAACAAAACTTGTTTGCAATGGGATACTCTTGATATATTGTGTTTTACCTGTAGCCAACACAGCTCCAAACTCACCTTCGAGAGCTGATGCCGAAAACGAATGTTTTTCAGCATCGGGGCTTAAACCCACCGATTCGTACAAATAATACCCGTTTTTGGCATCGTTAATCATATAAAAAGCACCTAACACTGAGTTGGTCTCCTTAGCAAATACAGGTAAAAATTCTTTAAAGAAACTATGTGAATTATCTATCATCATCATAGCATCCGAAATCCGTTCAATTTTATTAGAAATTACTTTTTCATCGCGTATAGTGTGAAGTAAATCGTTGAAAGCACTTGCTAAATTGCCAATTTCATTATTCGATTCATTTTTACTTCGAGCTTCCAAATCCCCTGATCGATAAGCCTTTGCAACATTTATTATTTCCAAAAGTGGTTTTCGGATAATATAAACTAAATACGCCGAAATAAAAAACGTTAAGATAATAACAATGAATGTAATAGTTATAAGTTGGGTTGATAATTGTTCTGAAACTGTTGCAGAGGTTTGGTTTAAACTAACTGTTTTGTTTAATGCAAAATCAGATATAACTTGTATTTTCCGAAGCATGTCTTCGCGCAGTTTGCCTATATCACCAGTCACAGCAATACTATTTTTTACTTCTACAATTTTACCATTCAGTGCCTTTTGGATGTTTTTCTCGCGCAATTTATCCCAAATCTTAAAAGCATCATAAGCTTCATCTACATGCTTTTTTGAACCCAAATACTTTTCATTTATTATTTTAAAACTTCTTTCAACCTCTAATTCGGCTTGCTGAATAGTCAATAAACCAGCTTCCTTTTCATTATCAGTAGTAGCAAGCATAATATCGCGCGTGGCGAGGCGCATTTTTAAAATATTAATTTCTACATCTGCTATTGCTCGGCGTACTGCAAGCGGATGTTTATACATGATTTCGGTCTGCTCGTGTAGTGTACTTCCTTGGCTATGTGCTATAAAAGCCAAGGTAAATATTGCCAATAAAATTATTGAAAAACCAATAATTAATTGGCCACCTATACTTAAATTCTTTATTTTCATGTGATTCTATTTTTTTGTAATTAAAACTTTTAAAGGTATTGTCTGCCTACCATCTATCGAAAAATACACGAATTAGGATACAGTTCTACGTATTCATTACGAAGAAAAATCTCCCGTTCGGTTTCGCCTGTTATAATAATTCCTTGTTTTGTTTTACAACTTTTTAGTCGTTTTAATAATTTGTTTTGCATTTCTTCTTTATAATAAATCAACACATTGGCTAACATAATGATATCGAACCCGCCAAAAATACTGGTGCGTGGACAATTACAATCATTATCGAATAAGTCGAAAAGTTCAAACTGAACGTTTTTTTTCAATTGTGGCACAAGTGAGTATCGCTTGGCACTATGTGTGAACCATGTATCTATTTCGTGCCATGTAAGGTTAACTATGTCAGCTTTTGAATAAATACCAAGCACAGCACGTTCTATTTCTTTAAAATTTGAATCGGTAGCAAATATACGATATTTTAGTTCGGATTTCCAATTATTTATTACTGATTCCATCAATATTGCCAATGTATAAGGCTCTTGACCACCTGCGCAACCTGCCGACCAAATTCTAATTTCATCTTCGTCCTTTTTCTGAGTCATAATCACAGGCAAATATACCTGACGTAAAGTCTCAAAAGTGAGTCTGTTTCTAAAAAACAAACTGTGCGAGTTTGTCAAATTGGCTTTTATCTTTTCAATTTCCGACTCATCATGACTAATAATTGCTGCATACATAAATGGTGTTTCAATTTTAAGTTGTTCCATTCGCGTGGTTATTACATTATTGATAAAACCAATGCTGTAAGCTGATACATCAATTTTTTGTTGTATTATTTCAATTAGTTCAGTATAGTCAAATTGTTGCATTATAGCAGCTTATTTAATTATTATAAAAGTCATATTTAATAAATTATTCAAAATTTCGTAGATGATAGTAGCTTCACATCCCCTTTAGGGGCTTGGGGCAGATACAAATTATTAAATCACCCCATAATATTATATTTGGGTTCTTTACCTGCTAGCTGTAGCAAATCGTTTATTTCCTTTTTAAGTTCTATCATTTTCAGTTCTCTATTTACAGTCAACCTATGGAAACGTTCCATTTCGTCCACTTTATTAAGTAGCGCTACCTCCGCATTTGTTCGCTCAATATACTGACCTAGTTGATAACTGAACATTTCGATTAATTCAGGATTTTCGAATCTTGCTTTTTCTTCATAAATAAAAATAAGATTTCCTACTATTCTGTTATTGCCAGTTATGGACACTAAAACTACTTCTCCCAACTTAAATACATGTTCAATTAGAGCTGAAATTTTTTCGCTAAAATCAAATTTGGTTAGTTCAGTGAGGTTTTTTAAACGATTTATGGAATTGGCTTGTAACATTTCATCAATACTCTGATTACGTTTCCACCTTTTATCAAACACATCAAATCCCAGGTATTTTTGCGTTAATTCTCTTATTTTATCAATACCACTTATTGATTTCGTGTATGAATAATCCCTATCGTATATATTAAGTATAACACTTTTCGAGGAAGTTATCTCGCATAAAGTTCGCGTTATAAAGTTATAATTTACTTTTTTATCTGTAGGTTTAATAAAATGTGCCGCAGCATCGAGCATTTTTTTTAGATTAATGGCATTCGTAGACAAACTCACCGTTTTTTCCTGTAAACTTAGTTGATCTTGTTTGCGTTCTGTAATATTTACGCCATAAAACGAAACTCCAACTACCACGCCGTCAACCACTATAGGTGTAGCTGATACTTCGGTATAAATTTCGATATCATCATATACAACAGGTATTTCTACAACAAATGCATTATTACTGAGCGCTTTGTCATACATTTCAACCCAAGTATTTTTTATTGGCTCTGGCAAAAAAGATATTATGCTTTCGCCTACCTTAAGTTCAATATCAAACGATGCTTTGTATTCACTAATAAATTTCTGATTAGCATACAAGAGTTTATAATTATTATCAATACTCCAAATGCTAAATCTTGAATGTTGGAGTGTAGCAGTTAAAATTGCTTCGGATTGTTTAAGTTTGAATTCGTTTTCACGTTCATTGGTTATATCGCGTGTAATACCTCTTACCACCGTAAATTCACAATTATCATCTTGTACCAATTCTCCTTTACTATACAATAATCGTTGTTGGTTATCATTTTTTCGAATAATTTCAAACTCTACCGAATACGGAATCTGTTGTTCAATTGCACTAACTAGTGCATGTTCAATATTTTGATAATCTACAATTGTAGCAATAATTTGTCGATTAATCTCTTCAGCATCAGTCTGATTTACGTCTTCAACTCCAAAAAGTTTCCTAAGTTGATGTGAATTCCAGTATTCATTAGTTTTAATACAATATTCCCAACTACCTATTTCGCCAACCTCTTGTGTTAACCTGTAGCGTGCTTCGTTTGCAACAATGAGCGATTCATCGTTCTGACTCTTAGAATAATCAGACAATTGTTGAGTGAAAAGCTTCAGAATATTTACAATATTAATATCAAAAATTTGCAATTTGTTAACCGAATCTATACCAACAAAACCAATACAATTCGATTGCTGTAAAATTGGTATTGCTATAACACTTTTAATACCTTGCTCACTCAGTGCTTGTTTAACATCTTGATCTGGCTCTAAATCCATATCAGGTATTTCAATAACCTCACCTGCAGCATGCTTCACTGGCCAATAGCTCATTACATCAAACGGAACGTTTTGTAAATTCGAAATTTGAGGTTCTACTCCATCTTTACACCACTCATGTGTATTTATAGCTATATTTTTTTTATAATCGTAACTAAAAATATATGTTCTGTCAGCATCAATTAATCTACCTAAAACTTCCAAAGCTTCGCTTTTTATTTTATTCTCCTCGCCTTTAGTTGCATTCATTAAATTGTGTCCAATATCAATCACTACAGTTTGTAAGTGAGTAATATATTTTAATCTTTCAATGTATGCCCTACGATCATCAATAATTCTAAAATTAATAACTAGACCTTGAACATTAGGATTATCTAATAGGTTTGTAAATGTAGATTCTATCCAAGTCCATTCGCCTGTTTTTTTCTTGAAACGATATTCGCTAATAAATTGAGCATTAGGTGTATGTTTTAGTTCTAAGAGTTTAGGAAGTAAGCTTGGCAAATCATCTGGGTGAGTAAGCATTTGTGGATCTAAATCTTCCAAATCGTCGAAACTATAGCCATAAATACGTGTAGCCGATGAACTTACATACTTGTACTTGCCATTTTTATCCAGAACAACAATACCGTCTGTAGCATACTCATAAATTGCTTGATAAAACTCGACTATTGGCTTGTTGTGAACAAACTTGTTATTTGAAGTATTATTCATAATTGTAACATTGAGTCCCATCCGAAAAGTCCATTTTTCAAAAAGTTGAAAAATGCATAATTTCGGAATTTTTATTCGTTATTATTATTGTGACAAATGCAGATACATTAATTTGCATATTGTAACATATATTTATTATATTATTGGGCATTTTTTGCCCCAAAAGCGTTCTTTGACATAGTTGCGTTACATATTTCATTATTCGCACAAAGTTTATCCACATCGAGCGGGAGTATGCCCACAGCTTATGCTTGACAAGTCCTCTGTATCGGCTCTTGTCGTTTGAGTAATGGTATCCTAACTGAAAAATGGTGGCTTCAACATTATTTCTAATGTTTGTTTCGGCGATTGGAATGTCCTTGAGTTTCTGCCTTAGAGTGGCTGCTCTCACACTTTCCATATCGAAGTAGTAGTATTTACCTTCTTCTGTTTTGATTTTCCATTTCTTTAGCGTTGGGTCTTTACGAGTTTTTACTTGTTGTGCTTGCTGTGTATTTCCTGTTTTGTTGTCTGTTACTATAAGTGAATTGTTATCTTGCTCATCGAGCGCTATATCGTATCTTGGTGTAGCTCCCTGCATAGCCGAGAGCAGTAAATTAATGTCGTTGTTTTGGCAATACTCTTGATTTTCAACACTATTGTAAGCACCATCGGTGTATACTTTTTCAATCTTATTGGGAAGTATTTCCTGTGTATTGGTCAATGCTGGTTTTAAATAACTGTTGTCTTGTGTAGAAACAACCTCTACTTGTATGTCGGTAATCAGGTTTAATACCGGTTTACCCTCTTCGGCGGGCTGGTCGCAGGTTTCGGTTATGTTTGCCGAATAGCCTTTTACTTTGTTGCCATCTTTATCACGGTAATGAGCATCGGTATCGTGAGGCGATTGTATGGACTTGGCACTGATTTTTTCGTTTTCAAGTGGAAGTACCATTCTGTCTTTGCTCACCGAGTATTGTTGCTCAAATACAGTTTTAAGTGTTTGATATTCACCATATTTATTGGATTTAAACAACAATACAAAACGATACATCAACTTGCCTAAAGCAATTAAACGTGCGTCGATTTCCGATTTAGTACTACGGTAAACTACTTTATTGCCCGTTTCACCTTGTATGCTTTTTATGAGAGAAAATTCATCTTTCGACATACTTTTTTTGTAGATAAACTCTTCTCTCTCAACAATAAACAGTCGAAGCGTTTCGTGAATCAGTTCATAGCGGCTCAACCAAGCAATGTTACTGCCCAATAGTTTGCTGTCCATGCGAACTTGTTTGCCACTTACATTGAATTCAAGTATCTGACTTGCAGTGATTTGCTCTTGACATTTCTTATACAAATCCACACCGTGTTCTTTGTTATACAACACTAAATTATGGCGGAAAAGATAATAAGTAGAGGCAACCGGTACGGCATCTTCAAGAGTCATTAATCCTAAGGCGCTACGAATCAGCAGGTTGAAGTTGCAGTTCTCGAACATTTGTTCATCACTCCAACCGTGAGCCTCTTTGAGTATCATCATGCCTATCAATACTCGTATCGAAGCATTGGGAGCACCTGTTATTTTGGTGTACAGCACACTGAAAATAGATTCATCTACACGCAATACAACCTGTTTTCGAAACAAGTTATGCCAAGAATCATTTTTTAGATAATAATTCATCGTAGAGTCTTTTAAATACTCTATGGGTGATGAAAAAACATCTAATTGCTTATGTTCGTCTGACTTTTTAAACATTTATAGTAGTTTTTTACACCGCTAAAGTAATGAATAATAATGATATACGCAATATTTCAAAGAACTTTTTTGGGTAAATTTACCCAATTATATGACATTTTTTAAACCAAAGTATTAATCAATTAAAACTGTCTGCTCAGACTTTTCGGAGTGGACTCATTATTAAAAATGCCAAAGTTTTCATTCGCAGACGCATAGTGTTTGCCCGCAAAAAGGGGTAATTCCGGATCTATTGCTATACCGCTTTTTATCCATTCCTTGTCGTACTCAAATGAATAAACCCCTTTGCCCCGAAGCGAAGCAAAATAAATGCATCCTACAAGTTTGGGCGAAGCGAACATATACCAGTCCGCGTACACAAGAATTTCCTTTTCTTTATTCTGCATCGCAGTAAATTATTCAAATTCAGGACTTTCTGAATTACCGTTATCAATAATTGGTTTAATAACCGAATCCTTTTTTTTTGTTTTCGGTGCTCTTTTTCTGACTATCAATCCGGCATCCTGTATTTGTCGACTTATCGGGTCTTTATCAGCCAATAACAACAAATCGTCTTCGAGGCGTAAAATTGATAATACCTGCAAAAAATTACCTAGCGAAACGGATGGTGAACCTTCCTCAATACTGCCTAAGGTAGATGTAGCAATTCCGGCTCGCTCAGCCATAGAGCGAATGGATATCTTCCGGCGTAAACGAGCTAATTTAATATTCTCACCAAATGTAGCGAGAATTTTCTGTTGCTTTTGAGTAAAACTTATTGCTTTCGATTTCATAACGTTTGATATTTCAATACAAAAGTATATATAATAATTGATATATCGTATGTTATTGTAATTTTCTATCATTTAATTTTTTTTGAAAAAAACCAATAAATATAAATTGGATATGATATAATTCTTATAGGGCATGAAAAAACAATGCCCGAAACTCATTGCTGAATATCGGACATACATTAATTTAAAAACTAATTAATTACAATAATTTTACACAATATTCCCTCTTACATTTTTCAGAAATTGCTGCATGCGGTCCGAGTCTTTGGAGTCGATAATTTCCATAAGTGTTTTGAGTTCGGCTCGTATTTTTTCGACCTGATTATGTGTATAGGGATTGAAAAGAATTTCGGACAGCAAATAATCGTCCTCGCTCAACAAACCTTTGGCAATATCCATGTGACGCTTAAAGGTGGTTCCGGGTGCTTCTTGTGGCACCATTACCGACGCAAAAACCAAGGTAGATGCAAACGGAATGGATAGCGAATAGGCAATTGTTTGGTCGTGCTCATCAAAGCTATATTCAAAAATATTGAGTCGAAGTGAGCCATACAAATCCTTGAAAAATGCTTTGCCCAAATGGTCCGATTCCGAAATAATAATAGCGCTCTGAGTACTTAAATTATCGAGCGTGGCAAAGGTTGGCCCAAACATAGGGTGTGTGGACACATAACGCATACCCGTACTTTCGTAATAGCCTTGAATACCTGTTTTAACCGAAGCAATATCGGAAATAATACAATTGCCTGGTAAAAAAGGAACTACTTTCTCGAAAGCTTCAATGGTATGTTTTAACGTAACGCAATTGATAACCAATTCGGGTTCAAATGCACGAATTTCTTCGTACTCGGTCATGCGTAAGGTATTAAACACAAAACGCAATCGCTTGGGATTGGTATCAAAAAGTGCTACTTCGTGGTTGATGCACAACACATCGGTAATAAAAGTGCCCATTTTTCCGGCACCAAGAACAAGTATTTTCATATCTATAAGTTGCGAGTATTTAGTTACAAGTTACGAGTTTGAATCTGCAAAGTTAAAAAAAATACGCTTACAACTGAAATTTATAGGTTTTGGCTTAAACGAATGAAATTGCCGCAATTTATAGTTTGTACTAATAATTGCTAATTTATAATCAATTTGCAATATAATTTTGTAATTTTGCTACGATTTACTACTCATAAGTCAATTTTTCATTCCAACATTCTATGATTCAACTCATTATATTTATTCAAATATGGCAAAACTTACAAGAGAAGATGCTCTTCTTTATCACTCACAGGGAAAACCAGGCAAAATAGAGGTTACCCCCACCAAACCGTATAGTTCACAACGCGATTTATCATTGGCTTATTCGCCTGGGGTAGCTGAACCATGTTTGGAAATTGAAAAAGATCCAAATGCTGCTTATGAATACACCGCCAAAGGTAACTTAGTGGCTGTTATTTCCAACGGAACTGCCGTATTGGGTTTGGGCGATATAGGCGCCATGGCCGGGAAACCGGTAATGGAAGGTAAAGGTCTGCTCTTTAAAATTTTTGCAGGTATCGATGTGTTTGATATTGAAGTAGATGAAAAAGACCCCGAAAAATTTATTCAGGTTGTAAAAGCCATTGCTCCTACCTTTGGCGGTATAAATCTGGAAGATATTAAAGCCCCTGAGTGTTTCGAAATTGAGGAACGACTCAAAGCTGAACTCGACATTCCACTTATGCACGACGACCAACATGGTACTGCTATTATTTCGTCGGCTGGGTTGATTAATGCGCTCGATATAGTAGGTAAAAAAATTGAAGATGTAAAAATTGTAGTAAATGGCGCAGGTGCTGCAGCTAACTCATGTACTCAACTATATATGATGCTTGGCGCCAAGCTCGAAAACATTGTAATGGTTGATTCAAAAGGTGTTATCAATAAGCAACGTACTGACCTCAATAGTCGGAAAAAACCATTTGCTACCGACCGAACCATAACTACTTTAGCCGAAGCAGTGAAGGATTCCGACGTATTTTTAGGTCTTTCGGTGGCTGGACTTTTAAGCATAGATATGGTAAAATCCATGAATGCAAATCCCATTGTTTTTGCATTGGCTAATCCTAATCCTGAAATTTCGTACGACGATGCTATGGCTGCCCGTAAGGACATTATTTTTGCTACTGGTCGCTCCGATCATCCCAATCAAATTAACAATGTACTTGGTTTTCCATATATTTTTAGGGGCGCATTGGACGTACGTGCCAAATGTATTAACGAAGAAATGAAATTGGCTGCCGTACGTGCTATTGCCGAATTAACTCACCAAGCAGTGCCCGATGTGGTAAATGCAGCGTATAACCTGAAACGCTTGAGTTTTGGTGCCGATTATATTATCCCAAAACCGCTTGACCCACGTTTACTCACCATAGTAGCTCCTGCAGTGGCTAAGGCAGCTATTGAGTCGGGTGTAGCACGCAAAATTATTACCAACTGGGACGATTATAATAATAAATTGCGGTCCATAATGGGTAGCGACAATAAAATGTTACGTCATTTTTACGACATGGCTCGTCAGAATCCTAAACGCGTAGTATTCTCCGAATCGAATCACAAAAACATGATAAAAGCAGCCGAATCTGCTTTGGCCGAAGGTATTTGCTTTCCAATTTTGTTGGGCAACGAAGAAAAAATTGCTAACATTGCTGCCGAAAATGATATTGATTTAACTGGTATCGAAATTGTAAACCTTCGTCACGACCGCGAGGAAGGACGCCGGGCTCGCTTTGCACAGATATTATCCGAAAAACGGAGTCGCGAGGGTATGACTTATGACGAAGCATTCGAAAAAATGTATGAACGCAATTATTTTGGCATGATGATGGTAGAAACAGGCGAGGCAGATGCTTTAATTACAGGTGTTTATACCAAATATGCCGACTCGGTACAAGCGGCCAAAGATGTTATTGGCATACGCGAAGGAACGAAACACATTGGTGCCATGCACATTATGATCACCAAAAAAGGAACTTTCTTCCTTGCCGATACACTTTTCAATCGTCATCCATGTACCGATGCGTTAATTGATATTGCCAAACTGACTCACGATACGGTGAAATTTTTTGCTCACGACCCTGTAATGGCTATGCTTTCGTATTCAAACTTTGGATCCGACAAAAATGGTAGTCCGGCAAGTGTACATCAAGTAGTGGAAAACTTGCACACAAATTTCCCCGACATGATGGTGGATGGCGAAATGCAAGTTACCTTTGCGTTGAACAAAGAGTTGAGAGATAAAAAATATCCGTTCTCCAAAATATCGGGCCGTGATGTAAACACCCTTATTTTCCCTAACCTCAGCTCGGCAAATACAGCCTACAAAATGTTGATTGAAATGGGATTAGCCGAAACAATTGGACCAATTCAGATGGGATTAAATAAACCAGTACATATTTTGGACGTTGAAAGTTCGGTGCGCGACATTGTAAATATGACAGCTGTAGCGGTACTCGATGCTATTGTAGAGGAACAAATACGTACCAACAACCTCGACCGTATAGGCAAAGTAGCCGAAAACAGCAGTGCTTATAGGTCAAAGAATTGTTAAATTAAATATTATACAGTCAATACTTCGGCAAGCGTAAACGTGTTCAGTACTTTATGCTTGCTGTAGTTCGACGTTACAGTGCAACATTCGGTATAGAAATCGTGTTCAAAAAACAGGATTTGTTCTTTTTCGACAGCTTCGTCGAGAAGCTTTTTCTTATCTTCCATAGCCGAAAGGGGGAAGATATCGTAGGACGAAATCCAAGCCAATGGCACATTAGCCGATAATGGAATAACATCGCCACAGTAAATCAGCGTTTTATCGCCTAAATTGATATAACTCACCAGCTGTCCAAAAGTATGTCCATTGCAAATTCGCACTTCAATTTCGGGGCAAACAAAAGTGTTTTCAGTAACTGTTTTCAACTTGCCTGCTTCAAAAATTGGCATCATATTCTCTTTGAAATACGAATCGCCTTCGCGCACATTCGGATTCAGAAAATTTTGCCACTGTGCCTCTCCCACCCAATGCGTAGCATTCGGGAAAACCACTTCGACAACCGATTTATCAGCGTTATAGCGCGTAGCACCTCCACAATGGTCGAAATGTAAATGTGTGAAAATCACATCAGTAATGTCATCAGCTGCATAACCAAGCTTGGCCAAATCATCATCGAAATTAATCACACCTTCAAATCCATAATACTTTAAATAATCGAGTTGTTTATCGCCAGTACCAGTATCAATTAAAATTTTTCGCTCTCCGGTATCAATCAGCAGGCAACGCATACTCACTTTACAGTAGTTTTCGTCGTTGCATGCGTAGCGCTTTTGCCACACAATTTTGGGTACTACGCCAAATGCAGCGCCTCCATCCACAAAAAAAGTTCCGGCTTCTATTTTGTTAATATACATATTTTCGAGTTTGTAGTAATTAGCCAATTATTTACCGCAAAAATACAAAAAAACATTCAACTGTCAAATCATATTTTAAGTTGGAAAACGGCACTACTTTTTAAAGCTACACATTTTGCAGTAGGTAAGTGGTGTATGCTTTTCAAACATATTCGGATAAAATTCATGAATAGGCTTATTGTTATTTTTTTTGTACTTTTGTCATTCGCAATAGCTTGACCTCAGAAATACGAAAAAAATATACAATTCACAAACCATGCAACGAATACATTTAATAGCCATTGGTAGTGCTTCAATGCACAATCTGGCCATTGCCATAAGCAAAAAAAGCAATTTTGTAGTTACAGGTTCGGATGTGGAAATTGTGGAACCAGCTCTTAGTCACCTTCAAGCAGCTGGATTGACTCCCACCAAAATGGGTTGGAATTCGGAGAATATTCACAAAGGTTTATCGGCAGTGATTTTGGGCAATAATGCCACTAGCGACAATCCCGAACTACTTAAAGCAAAGGAATTGGGGCTTAAAGTATATTCGTTGTCGGAATACTTATACCTACAAACACGTAGTAAAACTCGCATTGTAGTAGCTGGAGACCTAAACAAAACAATCACTACGGCTGTGGTACTGTTTGTTTTGAAGAAACTTCGTATCGAAACGGATTATATAATTAATACCGACGTGAAAGGTTTTGATAATCGTATCAAATTGTCGTACGAATCTCGCATAGCAGTTTTCGAAGGCGATGAATGCCTTACTTCAGTCATTGATAACCGTCCAAAATTCCATTTTTACAAACCTCAAATAGCTGTACTAACGGGCATACAATGGAAATCCTGTGCTGATTATCCAAACTTTGAGACTTACCTAGAGCAATTCACAAAATTTATTGATTTGATGGAAGTTCAGGGTCGATTGATTTGTTATAAGAACGACGAAAATTTGAATACTATTACGGCCAAACTGAGAAGAGATATTGTAGCATTTAACTACAACACTCCTGCCTACGAAATTAGAAACGGAATTACGTATTTAAAAACCAAAAAAGCAGAAATTGCCCTGAAAGTATCGGGCGAACAAAATCTCCAAAATATTGAAGGCGCACGCTTGGCTTGCAAACAAATTGGAGTTACCGACGATCAATTTTACATCGCCATTGGTGATTTTGAATAAAACTTGATTATTCAAAGGGTTTGTTTTACATAAGTTACGGTGGAGTTTATGACTTGATGGTGAATCATCTTTTTTTACTCACTTATTCCTGCGCAGTAATTACTTCTTGAAATTTACTCAAAAAATAAGTAGCATCTTGTTTCGACAAACAAAGCGGAGGTAAAAGACGAATAGTATGAACACCCGTGACTCCAGTAAATATCTTTTTGTCGAATAGCAAACTATTCCGAAAAGCACTAATTGGCTTTTCGAATTCGATGCCTATCATAAGTCCAAGTCCACGAACTTCTTTAATGCCTTGTATTTTACGAAGTTCATTGAGCAGGTAATCGCCAATTTTGTGTGCATTTTCAACTAAATTTTCGGCTTTCATTACATCAAGCACAGCAATAGCCGCTGCACACGCTAAATGACTTCCGCCAAAAGTAGTGCCTAATAAACCATGCGAAGCTTTAAAATCGGGGCTAATAAGCAAGCCACCAATAGGGAAACCATTGCCCATACCTTTCGCTACTGTAATTAAATCGGGGCGAATATCGGCATGTTGATGTGCAAAAAACTTACCACTACGACCATAACCCGATTGTACTTCGTCCAGTATCAGAATAGTGCCATTTTCTTTACACGCAATGCTCAACTCCTGCAAAAAGCTTTTGTCGGGCACTTGTATACCTCCAACGCCTTGTATACCTTCGATAATAACAGCACATACATCGCCTTTTTGCAATGATGCACGTATAGGGTCAATATTATTTAAAGGGAAAAACTCAACGTCGAAACCTTCGTTGATGGGAGCAACAATTTTGGGATTATTGGTTACACGTACAGCTGCCGACGTACGTCCGTGAAAACTTTGGTTAAATGCTATAACCTTGGTACGGCCTGTATGAAACGATGCTAGTTTAAGTGCATTTTCATTTGCCTCGGCACCTGAACTTACCAAAAACAAGGCGTAATCCTGATAACCAGAAGCTTTTCCAAGTTTATCGGCTAACTCAACTTGCATTTTATTGACAACCGAATTGGAATAAAAAACGAGTTTTTCGGTTTGCTGCGTAATTTTCTGTACAAAAAACGGATGCGAATGTCCGATTGAAATTACGGCATGGCCTCCGTATAAATCCAAGTATTCAATACCTTGCTTGTCGTACGTACGACATCCAATTCCTTTTGTTATTTCAATATCAAAAAGCGGATAAACATCAAATAAATTCATATTTTACAGCTAAATTTAAAATACACCAATTTACATTCTATTGTTCGATTCTCAAAAACAGAAGTCTATATCTAATTTTACAAAAGTACTTTATTTTATGCTTATAAGCAATTTTATATTCAAAAAATATTGTACTTTTACATCAAATTATAAAATTTCAATTCCTTTTTATGAACAATACCATCACCATCTATTGTAAAAACACAAAGTCATATCACGATATTCCGACGGGCACATCTTTGATCGAAATATATAATTTATTGGCCATAAATCTGAAATTTAAAGTAGTAGCTGCTCGGGTAAATTACAAAGTAGAAGATCTTAACTTTTTGATTTACAAGCCAAAAGATATTGAATTTATTGACATGAGCATACAGTCGGGCATGCGTGTTTATATCCGCACATTGAGCATGGTGCTTTCAAAAGCTGTCGAAGAGGTTTTTCCCGAAAATCCATTGCGCATTGAACATCCCATTTCGAAAGGGTATTATTGTAAACTCGAAGGGTTTAAAGAGCCCATTACAAACGAGATAATTCAGAAAATTAAACAACGTGTTGCCGAAATAATTGATGCAAATAGCACCATTCATTGCGAAGAAAAACAAACGAAGGTTGTA